>Ga0302314_10015548_pt1 | contig 12929 bp, 11 predicted proteins | sample III_Palsa_N2_3_FD_200533 | JGI IMG/M metagenome (GOLD analysis project Ga0302314, IMG submission 200533) | Peat permafrost microbial communities from Stordalen Mire near Abisko, Sweden - III_Palsa_N2_3 | ecosystem: Environmental > Terrestrial > Soil > Palsa > Peat permafrost | place: Sweden...
GTCGGTATCCGCCGGAGCGACGACCTGCATCGCCCGGGACCCGGATGGCTCGTCTTCCGACAGCAGCACGACAGGCCGTCGCTCGTCGAACTCGACCCACCAGATCTCGCCTCGTCGCATGTGCCTCCTAGGCGTGAGATGGCAGGCGGATGCCACCCAGGCCGCGGCTGGACGTGATGCAGCCTCGCCTGCCGCCCGGGCCGTTGATCTTGGGTACCGGTGCTGGAGACGGGGCGGCCGCCGTCTGATCAGCCGGGTTTGTGACGACTCGCGATGATCTTCTGGTGGCCGCTGGCCCCAGCGTAGACCCTGGCCGCTGCGCACCTGGCTGGAACAGCGGGCGTTCCGTACGTCGGCGCTTCTGCCATGTCAGTGATCGACATGGCCTGCTCAGCGCGCATGGGAGGAGAATGGGGCGGTGGCTTCGGATTCCCTGCGCCCAGTAACCCTCGCCGAGCTGGTGGCAACGTTGTCGCTGGTGGCGGACCTGGGTATGGGACGGCCGATGGAACGGGTCCTTCGCCAGACCGTGATCGCCATGCGGCTGGGGGTGGCGGCCGGGATCGATCAGCTGACCTGCGCGTCGGCGTATTACATCTCGCTGCTGACGTGGGTGGGCTGTGCCGTTGACACCAGCGAGGTGGCGGCGCTGTTCGGCGACGAAATGCAGTTGTACGCCGAGACCCATGAGGAGGACCTCGGCGGCGTCAGCTTGGCGGTCTTCGTCGCCCGTCATCTCGGCCGCGGTGAGGCGGGTTTCCACCGGATCGGGATGGTCGGGAAGTTCCTGGTGACGGCGGGCCGGTCGGCGCGGCTGCTCATGCAGGAACATTGCCAGGAGGCCAGCGATCTTGCCGATCAGCTGGGGCTCGGCCCGGCGGTGTGCGAGCCGCTGCTGCAGGCCTTCGAACGGTGGGACGGCAGGGGCGTGCCCGGCCGGGCGGGCGCCGATCGCCTGGCTCCGGCCATCCGCCTGGTCCACCTGGCCGACAGCATCGAGGCGTTCCACCACACCGGCGGTGCCGAGGCCGCGCTGGCTGTGGCCCGTGAGCGGCGTGGCACGCAGTTCGACCCGGACCTGGTTGACTGCTTCTGCCCCCGGCACGCCGAGATCCTTGACGGGCTGGGTGGCATTTCGGCGTGGGATGAGGTGATCGCTCTCGACCCGCGGCTGGGCGCGGCGCTGACCGATGACCAGCTGGACCGGGCGCTCGGCGCGTTCGCCGACTTCAGCGACCTGAAGTCGCCGCTGCGCCTGGGCCATTCGCGGGGGGTGGCCGAACTAGCCGGCCAGGCCGGCACGACCCTCGGGCTGCCCGCCGCCGAGGTGGTCATGCTGCGCCGGGCGGCGCTGGTGCACGACATCGGCATGATCGGTATCCCCAGCGCCGTCTGGGACGAGGCTGGCCGGTGGAGCATCTCCCAGCGCGAGCGGGCCCGCACTCACCCGTACCTGACCGAACGGATGCTGGCTCGCACACCGCTGCTGGCCCAGGTGGGACAGTGTGCGTCGCTGCACCACGAGCGGCTGGACGGCTCGGGCTACCCGCACGGGCTTCGGGGCGAGGCCATCTCGCTGCCAGCGCGGATCCTCGGTGCCGCCGACGTTTACAACGCCTTGCGTCAGCCGCGCCCGCACCGCGCGGCGCTTGAAGCCGGCGATGCCGAGCAGCTGATGCGCGGCGAGGTGCGCGCCGGGCGGCTCGACGGGGAAGCGGTGCAGGCGGTGCTCAAGGCCGCCGGCCACCGGGTGCGGCGCCGGGCCGGCCTGCCATCGGGGCTCACGGCACGCGAGGCCGAGGTGCTGGTGCGGCTCGGCCAGGGCCGGTCCAACCCCGAGATCGCTGCCGAGCTGCACGTCAGCCGTAAGACGATCTCCTCTCACCTGGAGCACATCTACGCCAAGCTCGGGGTGAAGACCCGCACCGAGGCGGCCCTGTTCGCCATGCGCCACGGCCTGATCGGGATAGCGGACGAACCGGAATCCTGACAGAAAGATCGGGTAATTACCCGATTCGCCGTCGTCAGCGAATCCGTACAACAGATGCATGACGACCACAGCTCATGGTCACGGCGCGGCCGCTTCGGTGCCCGAGTTTGCCCTGGCCGGTGTGTTCCTAGAGGGCCTCGCCGCTCAGGACTTCGCCAAGCTCGGCGGCGCGCTCGCCGCCGGTATCCGCCTCCGCGCCCTGCTTCCCGCAGGCCCGTTCGAGTGGACCGGTGCCGAGGCGATTGCGGACCGGTTCACGCGCTGGTTCGGCGGCACTGAGGACTTCGAGCTCATCGAAGCCACGGTAGGCGAGGTCGGGGGGCGCCTGCACCTGCACTGGCGGCTGCGGCTGCGGGCGAAGCGGCTCGGCGGCGGCTGGTTCATCGTCGAGCAGCAGGCCTACGCCGACACCGGCGAGAGCGGCCGCATCGAAGCGCTCGACCTGCTGTGCACCGGCTACCGCCCCGAGCGCAACGATGGCTGACATCCTGCCCAGCTGGGGCGGCTGGGGGCCGGCGGTCCGCGACGACCCGTCCGGTCACTTCGCCGAGGCCCGGGCCCGGTGCCCCGTGCAGAAGGTGCGCCTGGCCGACGGTCACCCGGCCTGGCTGGTGCTCGGCTACGACGCTGCCCGGCAAGCGCTGACCGACCCGCGGATCTCCAAGGACATGCTCGCCGCGCTGGCGGCCGATGGCGACGTGGTGGCCGAGGGGCTGCCCGGCCCGGCGTTTTCCCGGCACATGCTCAACGTCGACCCCCCTGATCACACCCGGTTGCGCCGGCTGGTGTCCCGGGCCTTCGTGCCGGGAAGGATCGCCGCGCTGGAGCCAGCCATCCGGGACATAGCCGGCCGCCTCCTCGACGAGCTGGACGTCGCCGGCCCCGGCCCCGGCGCTACCGTCGACCTCGTCGAGGGATATGCCTATCCCCTGCCGTTTCAGGTGATCGGCGAGCTGCTCGGCATCCCGGCAGCTGACCGCCCGCGCCTGCACGCCTGGTTCGGTGTGCTGCTGACCGGGTGGGCCGGCGACCCGCCGCCGGAGGCCGTCGAGGCATCGGACGGCATCGTGGCCTACCTGGGCGAGCTGGTCGAGGCCAAGCGCCGCAGCCCAGCCGGGGACCTGGTCAGCGTCCTGGTCACCGCCGCCGAAGGCGACGCGCTCACCACCCAAGAGCTGCTGTCGAGCCTGTTCCAGCTCGTGGTCGCCGGCCACGACACCACGGCCAGCCTGATCGGCAATGGGGTGGTGGCACTGCTGGATCACCCGGATCAGTTCCAGGCGTTGCTGGCCGATCCCAGGCAGCTTCCGGCCGTGATCGACGAGCTCGTCCGGTTCACCGCCCCGGTCCCGCACGCCACCTTCCGGATGACGGCCGAGCCGTTGACTCTCGACGGCGTCCAGATCCCCGCCCGCGAACAGGTGCTGGTGTGCCTGGGTGCGGCCAACCGCGACCCGGGCCGCTTCCCAGAGCCTGACGTACTCGACATCGGCCGCAGCGACGGGCCCAACCTCGGGTTTGGCCACGGGATCCACTACTGCCTGGGCGCGCCGCTGGCCCGGCTCGAAGCCCGAGTTGCTTTCGAAGAGCTGCTGGGCCGTTACCCGGGCCTGCGGCTAGCCACCGACCGTGACGCCCTGGCCTGGGCGCACGGTGACGGCCTGGTCCTGCGCGGCCTCGTCCGTCTTCCCGTCGTTCTCAGTCCCAGCCGATAACACAATGCCCGATCCCGCCCAAACCAAGGAGACACCGATGACCATCACCGACCGTCCCATCAACAATGGCGTCAACGTCGCCGCACTGCTCGGAGCGCGCGAGGCGCTGTCCGCAGCACCCGAGGCGGCCCAGTTCACCTGGCGGGCCAGCTGCACCTGGCGCACCGGCACCCACAGCCACTCCACCGTGGACAGCTTCACTGGCTTGGGCGCCGAACAGCAGCACCGCACCACCTACGAATACGACATCGACCACCCCGAGTGCTTCGCCTCCGAAGACAAGGGGGCCACGCCGGTGGAGGTTGTGCTGGTTGGCCTGGCCGGCTGCCTGACCGCCGGCGTCGCCGCGGTGGCCCAGTTCCGTGGCATCCAGCTGCGATCGGTTACCGCCACCATTGAAGGCCAGATGAACATCCTGGGCATCCTCGGTGCCGACCCCGACATCCGCAACGGCTTCGAGGTCATCACGGTCCGGTTCGCCATCGACGCCGACGCCTCCCGCGAGGACATCCAAGCGCTGATCGCCCAGTCGCAGAAGCGTTCGGCCGTCTTCGACCTCGTGGCCAACCCGACCAAGATCCTCGTCGAGCTGGCCTGAGTCCACGGCCCCGATGCCCGCATGATGCAGACCACGGCCGTTGTCGTCGGCGCCGGGCACGCCGGCCTGGCCATGAGCCTCCGCCTCACCGACCGCTCGATCGACCACATCGTCCTCGAGCGCGGTGAGGTGGCGAACTCATGGCGGACCCAGCGCTGGCCGAGCCTGCGGCTGCTCACTCCGAACTGGCAGACCCGCCTCCCCGGCCACGATTACGCCGGCGATGACCCCGACGGCTTCATGCCCGCCGCCGGGGTCGCGGCCACTCTTGCCAGCTACGCCCGTCTCGTCGGCGCGCCGGTGCGCACCCGCACGACTGTGCACACCGTGCGCACGGCGCCGAAGGGATTCGAGATCGGTGCAGGCGATGACCTCCTGCGCGCCCGGGCTGTGATCCTGGCCACCGGGGCCTGCACCCGGTCCGCCATCCCCGCCGTCGCCGCCGGCATCCCGCCGTCGATCACGACGCTCACCCCGCTCGCCTACCGCGATCCCGGCCAGCTCCCCGACGGCGGGGTCCTCGTCGTCGGCGCATCGGCCACCGGCGTCCAGCTCGCCGCCGAGATCCACGCCTCCGGGCGCCCGGTCACCCTGGCGGCCGGCGAGCACGTCCGGCTGCCCCGCACCTACCGCGGCCGGGACATCTTCTGGTGGCTGGCGGCGACCGGCCTGCTGGCCGAACGCTACGACCAGATCGACGACCTCACCCGCGCCCGCCACCTGCCCTCCCCGCAGCTCACCGGGACACCCGAAGCCGTCACCACCGACCTCAACACGCTCACCGCGCAGGGGATCCGTATCGTGGGCCGCCTCGGCCGCATCATCAGCGGGGTGGCCCAGTTCTCCGGCGGACTGGCCAACGCCTGCGCCCTGGCCGACCTGAAGATGAACCGGTTCCTGAACCGAGCCGACCAGTGGGCGGTCACGCATGGCCTCGGCGACCAGATCCCCCCGCCGCACCGCTTCCCGCCCACCCGCGTCGACCCCCGCGCGCCCCTGGAGCTAGACCTCGCCAGCGGGGAGGTCAGCACCGTGCTGTGGGCGACCGGCTTCCGGCCCGACCACTCCTGGCTTGACATCCCGGTGCGTGACCGCACCGGCCGCATCCGCCACGACGGCGGCATAGTCACTGGCGCCCCCGGACTCTACGTCCTCGGCCTGCCCGTGCTGCGCACCCGCGCCTCCACCTACATCCACGGGGCCGCCGCCGACACCGAAGCCCTCGCCGCCCACCTCCACTCCTTCCTCAACGTCCGATAACGATACGAAGATGGGGCTGGGATGCCCGTCGGGCCGATGTCGGTGCGGCGCGCCGATCATGTGGCATGCGCCGGGCTATGCCGCGCGTCTACCAGGGCTCTACCTGCGACGCGCAGACTCGTTCGTGACGGCAGGTAGCACGTCGCGGAAGAGGAGTTCACATGCCATTCGTCAATGTAAAGCTCATCGAGGGCGTGTTCACGCCCGATCAGAAGCAGCAGATCGTCAGGGATCTGACCGAGGCCATGGTCGCCATCGAGGGCGAGAACATGCGCGCGGTGACGTGGGTGGTGGTCGAGGAGGTGCAGAGCGGCGACTGGGGCATCGCCGGTAATCCGCTGAGCACCGACGACGTCAAGGCCCTGGCGGCCGGAGCGCCGGTCGGCTAGTCACTCGATCAGTGGCGATGGGGGCATCGGGTAGGGGGAGAGCAGGTCGAGGTAAGGTTCCGGGTCGCCATCCCAGGCGAGCGCCCTGACCTGATCGAGGCTGCGCCGGCCGCTGAGGGCACGGAACAGCTCGAAGGTGTCAGCGGTGAGTTCTGCGGCTGGCGGCCCGGAGCCCGCGAGCCACTGGTGTTCCGGGGTCCGCAGCCGCAGCGCCGGGCGGCCGGACTGGTGCAGCCGCTGGCCTAGCCAGCTGGCGTAGATCCGCAGGCCGAGTGCGGATGCGGGGGCGTCGCGGTCGCCGGGCAGGTGCAGGGCCCCGCGCACGTCGTGCAGATGGACAGCCAGGTCGGCCACCGGCGCCGAGAGCAGCCAGGCGGGTGCGCCGGGTGGATGCGGGTTAGTCCCGGCGAGCATCGGCTCGAGTGCCGCCGCTGCGGCGGCCCATTCGGTGAGCTGGGCCTGCGCTGTGCGGCTACGCCTTGACCGCACCTGGCTGGCGGTCCACTGGTCTCGCGCCGCGGCTAGCCGTACGTCGCGCCAGGCATCGGCGGCGCCGTAGAAATAGGTGCCGTTCACGACGTCCGCGGCGACGCCAGCCAGATGGGCGAGGACATCCAGGACCGTCCAGGCTGGGCATGCTGGCACCCGCGCCGCGAACGCGGCCTGGTCCACTCCGGCCAGGAGGTTCTGCAGCCGCCCGCGGGTCTCGGCGTAAGCGCCGGCCAGGTCAGCCATGGCCGGTAGGTTCCCCGGCGCGCGGACGGTCCTGCCAGGCGGCGGCCCAGCGGGAGGTTCGCTCGGCGGTGAAGACCTCGGACGGGCGGCGCAGGCGGGTGAACAGGTCACGCCACTCCTGGGCGGCCTGCGGGTCGGCGGCGAGCCCGGCGAACGCCGGCTGGCCATGTTCCGGGTGCGGCAGGTGGGCCGACTGGAACGACCACTCATAGTGCTCGGCAGCTCTGGCGTCCCGCCAGGTCTGGTAGGTGCCGAGAGCCTGGTCGCCGCCCAGCAGCGCGTCGGCGAGGAACCAGGCTTGCTCTACCGCGTCGGAGATGCCCTGGGCGGTCACCGGGTGCTTGAAATGGCCGGCGTCGCCGGCCAGCGCCCAGCCTGGCCCGTGCGCGGGCCGGAAGAAACCACGCAGCATCGGCTCGGGCGCGACCACGAGGGGGGAGATCATCGTGGCTCGGTCGATGAGCCGCGGATTGAGCGTCGCGGGGAAGCGCCGGATGCCTGCCAGGTAAGTGCCCAGGCGATCACCCCGTACCAGGGGCGGCCGGCCGGCCAGCACCACCAGGTGAATGCCGTCTTCGCACGGGCAGCAGACCAGGCTGAGGTCCTGCCGCACGTCCATCCGGAACCATTCGGTCGCCGGGAGCCCCGTCCAGTAGCCGAACAGGAATGCGAGATCCCCGGTCAGCGGACGCGTCCCGGCTAGCCCCAGGGCCCGGGCGATGGTCGAGTTCCGGCCGTCGGCGCCGAAAACCCACGGCGCTCGCGGCGCATCACCGCCGGCCAGGACCACCCCCCGTACCGGGTCACCTGGCCGGCCAGTGCCCGCCAGGCCGGTGACCCGCTCGCCGAACCGGCAGGTTACGCCCGCGGCTGCGGCTTCCTCGGCCAGCGCGGCGTCCAGCGTGACCCGCCGGATGCAGGTCAGGCGGTCCTCGCCCGCTATCGAGGTAAAGGCACCCGCGACAGTGTGGCCAAGGACTCGCCAGCTCCATTGCAGCCGGGGGATGTCATGGGCGGCGTGCAGCCGGTCCATCACCCCCAGCGCGGCCAGCCGCTGCAGCGTGTTCGGGAACAGGAAATGCGTGGACGCGGTGTCGCTCGGAAAAGTGGCGCGGTCGACAAGCAGCACCCGCCAGCCCGCCCGGCCGAGCCGCGTCGCGAGCACCGAGCCGGCACAGCGGGCGCCGACCACAATCGCGTCATAGTCGGTCATTGCCGCCTCCGCGTCGCTGTCATGCCCTCGTGCACAGCATCATCCTCGCCGGCCGCGCGGCGGTAGACTCCCGGTAGAGCACGCCCAAGGTTCCAAGGCGGTACACAGAACGATGCAGTTCCTGGTGCTCGGGCCGCTCGAGGTGACCGCGGACGGCCGAACGGTCCGGCTGCCGGCCGCCAAGCACCGGACGTTGCTCGCCGCGCTCCTGGTCCGCGCGGACCAGGCGGTATCCGCCGATGGCCTGATCGAGGCGCTCTGGGACGGCCAGCCTCCCGCCTCGGCCGCCAAGACCCTGCAGACCTACGTGTCCCAGTTGCGCCGCGAGCTGGAGCCGGCCGCAGCGGCCGGTGACTGGCGGGTCCTGCGGACTGCCGACGGCGGCTACCGCCTGCACGTGGACCAGGACACGCTGGATGCTCGCCGTTTCGAAAGGCTGACCGAGGAGGGCAGGCGGGCGCTTCGCGGCAAGCAGCCCGCCAGCGCCGCCGCGTGGCTCAGTGAAGGGCTGGCACTATGGCGCGGGCCGGCCTATGGCGAGCTGGCCGTCGCGCCGTTCGCCCGTGCCGAAGCGGCCAGGCTCGAAGAACTCCGGCTGGCGGCGCTGGAATGGCGAGCAGAGGCCGGGCTGGCGCTCGGCGCTCACGCCGAGCTCGTCGGCGACCTTGAGGACCTGGTGGATCGGGAGCCCTTCCGGGAGCAGCTCTGGGGCCATCTGATGCTGGCTCTGTACCGCTCCGGCCGTCAGGCGGACGCTCTTCGCGCTTACCGGCGGATCCGCGACAATCTCGCCGCGCAGCTCGGCATCGACCCGGGGCCGGGACTGCGCCGCCTTGAGGAGCAGATCCTGCGCCAGGACCCCGCCCTGGACCTGACCGCCTCGCCCGCCGGCCCGCGCGAGGACGCAACTTGCCTGCCGCCAGTCTTCGCCGCCACGCCGAAGGCGCCGCTGATTGGCCGCAGCGCCGAGCTGGACCGGCTGCAGCAGGCATGGACAAGGGCCACCACGGCTGGGCGCCAGCTGGTAGTGGTAACCGGCGAGCCCGGCATCGGCAAGTCGCGGCTGGCGGCCGAACTCGCCCGCCACGTGCTGGCCGACGGGGGCGAAGTCCTGGTCGGGAATGCCGCCGAGGAGCCCATGGCGCCATACCAGGCGTTCATCGAGGCGCTCGGACAGCACGAGAGCCTGGCCCAGACGGCCTCCCGGCTCCCCGAGGCCGTCAGGTCAAAGCTGGCGCTGCTGCTGCCGGCCGCAATCCCCGGCGTGACCACCACCGGCTCACAGGGCGGCGAGCTTGACCGGTTCCACCTGCTAGCTGCGGTATCGGCTCTGGTGGCGGCGATGAGCAGATCCAGCCCGCTCCTGCTCGTGCTGGAAGACCTGCACTGGGCCGACCGGGCGACCCTCGCGATGCTCCTGCACCTGGCCCGCTCGCCGGAGCGGGCGGCCGCGCTGGTCCTGGTGACCGCCCGCGATGCCAGCCTCGGTGTCGGCCGCGCCTGGATGGAAGCCGTCGATGAGATGCGACGCCACCGGCTCGCCGAATTCGTCACCGTCCGGGCGCTCGATGACGAAGGCGTCGGCGGTCTGGTCGCCGGGCACATCGGCCACGATCCGCCGCCGAAACTGGCCGCCGCGGTCGGCCGCGCGACCGACCGCAACCCGTTCTTCGTCGAGGAGCTGCTCCGTCACCTGGTCGAGACCGGCGCGATCGATCCCGCCACCGGCCGGTGGCCGACGGCCACCGCGATCGAGGATCTCGGCGTCCCCGACGAGGTCCGCCAGGTCCTCGCCAGCCGCCTGGCGCGGCTGCCCGCCCCCGCCAGGGAGCTGCTGCAGATGGCTGCCGTGCTCGGCAGGGAGTTCGAATTCACCCTGCTCAGCCGACTGACCGGCTGGCAGGACGAGCAGGTGATCGAGGCGGTAGAGGAGGCGCTGCGCGCCAGCATCCTCAGCGACCAAGGGAGCTCCTGGGCGGCCTCTTATGCGTTCCGGCACGCGCTGGTCCGCGAAGCGCTGTACGCAGACATCAGCCAGCCACGCCGCCAGTCCCTGCACATGCGTGCCGTCGCGGCGATCGAGGCTGCAGGCCCGCCCGACGCCGAGGGCGTTGCCGCCACCGCCGTGCACCTGCGCCTAGCCGGACCGCTGGCGGACCAGGCCAAGGTCATCAGCCTGTCGATCCGGGCCAGCGACGCGGCGGCGGCCGTGTACGCGTGGGACGAGGCGGTGGCTCACCTGCGGGCGGCCTTCGCGGCGCTCGAACGGGCCAAGGCGCCGCTCATCGAGCGGGCCAGGGTCGCCGAGCGGCTCGGCGTCCTCGTTCACACGGCCGGCACCGACCTGCAGGGGGGCATCGGCTTTCTGGAGTGGGCGCTGGCTGCGTACCTGTCGGTGGGGGACGTGCAGGCAGCCGCCCGCGCCCACTCCCGGCTCGGCATGCACCTGACGACGTATCCGGCGACTCTCGATGTCGCCGCCGGGCTCGCGCACTACGAGGCCGCGGAGGCGGAACTTGCCCGCCAGCCCAGCAAGCGCAGGCTCGGCTACCTTTACGTCGGCATGTCCATGGCGGCCACCTTCGCGGTGCGCACCGGGCGGCTTGAGGTCGCCTCGCGGCGGGCGCAGGAGATCGCCGCGGAGCTAGGCGACGAGCCGCTGGCAGGCTGGGCCAGCTATCAGCGCGCCTGGTGCGCCTTCAACCACGGCCGGCTCGCAGAGAGCCTGTCCCTGCATGAACGGATGCGAGACATCGCCGGCCACCTCGATGACGTCAACATGGGCTCGTGGGCCGCGTTCGGGCGGGCGCTTCTCAGCGGCACCTACCTGGACGACCCGCTAACCGCCCGTACCTGGTGCACCCAGGGCCTGGCCCTGCCGCACCTGGACGTGTTCCCCAGGCAGCGCGACGGCCTGCTCGACCACCTCGGCCTGGTCACGGGCAGCGGCGGCAAGCTCGCCGAGGCCCGGCGGATTGCCGCGGGCCTCGACCAGGGCACGGTGCTGGAGCGGATGCTGCTCTACTGGTCGGGGGAATGGGAGCAGGCCGAAGCGGCCTGGACGGCGGCTGGAGACCGCGACGCCGACGCCGGCGACCGCCTGGACGGCGCCATCAACGCCTACTGGGCAGGCCGGGTGCGGCGCTTGCTCGCCGCCTACGATCGGGCCCAGGCCGCGCTCGCCGACGGCCTGGCTGCAGCGGTGCAAGGGCCCCAGGTACCCGCCGAGCTGATGCTCCGGGCCGAGCTGGCCTTGCTCGCCGCCGAGCGCGGCCGTGTGGAGGAGGGTAAAGCCGAGCTTGCCCGTTGCCAGGAGATCCTCCGGTGGGGCGAGGACTGGCGCGGGCTCGCCGGGCGCGTCGCCCTCGCCGCCGGAATGCTGGCCGCCGCCGAAGACAGGCCCACGGAGGCGGCCGAGGCCTTCGCGGCGGCCGCTCAGACTTTCCGCAGCTACGCATGCTGCTGGGACGAGGCCGAAGCCCGCTGCTTGTGGGCCAGAGCGCTGCCGGCCGAAGCCGGCTCGCAGCGGGAGATAGCCGCCGGCCTCTACCGCAGCATCGGCGCCGGTCACCGCTGGGCGACTTGGGTAACCAGGTCCACGAACTGACGGCCGCCGTCCTGCCGACCGTCTGGCGCAGGAGCCGGGCATTCAGCGGATTACCGCGGTCAGGTGATAGCCAGAACCGGGCGGTTCTGCGCCCTTCAGGTGACTTCGGCGCGCGCGATGGCCGCGGCCTCGGTCCGGGTCGCAGCGCCTAGCTTGGCGAGGATGTTAGAGACGTGGACGCTGGCGGTCTTGGTGGTGATGAAGAGTTCCTCGCCGATCTGGCGGTTGGACAGGCCGCGGGACATCAGGCGCAGGACCTCGCGTTCCCGGCGGGTGAGCGCCGCGACAGAGCTCTCGTCATCCCTGACCGCGGCACGGCTGCCGCCGGCGTCCAGGCCCAGCCGGCGAGCCAGGTGGTCCAGGGCGGCGCGCAGCGGCTTGGCGCGCAGTTCGGCGGCCGTCGCCGACGCCGCACGGCACACGTCGGCCGCCTCGCGCGGGCGTCCGCTCCCAGCCAGGGCCTCCGCCAGCCGCCACTGAGTCCGCGCGGTCTCGTACACGTAGCCCGGGCCGAACTCAGCCAGCGTCTTCTCCCAGCCCGCAGCGGCGTTCAAGCCGATGAGCCGCTGGTACTCCGCCTCGGCGCGGGCCAGCCAGCTGCCGGGGTCGCCGGAGATCCCGACTGGCCCGCTTACCGGCCGGGGGAACACCGGCACGTCAGGCGCTTCTGAGGCTGACCGGGCTGGCAGCAGGCCAGGTCAGGGGGCCGGCGCTTGAGCAACCGGCCGCCCGTAGGTGACGGCTTCGCGCACCTGCCCGGGCAGAGACTGGGCGAGTTGCGCGTCGGGCGCAGCGCCGAGCGAGTCGTTGATCGTAGAAAACGCCAGGCGAAGGGCCACGAAAGCGGTGATGGCGAAGATCTGCCCGTCATCGAGCCCGCAATCGCGGAGCGCCGCGATGTCGGCCGGCGTCGTCGCGTTCGGGTCCCTGGCGACTTTCCTGGCCCAGCTGGCCATGGCCTTCTCCTGGTCCGTCAGCCCAGCGTCGGTGCCGGCCAGGACCCCGGCCGCGACAGCGGCGTCCGATGCTTCGCCCAGCTTCCCGCCCCACGCCAGCGAGCAGTACGAGTCACCCAGAGCCGAGGCGGCGGCGGTCACCAGGATCCCGCGCTGGCGGAAGGTCAGGCCGCTCGGCCTGAAAGCCTGCGACATCAACCCGAACAGCTGCTTGAGGGTCCCCGGCTGGTGCGCCCAGAGCCGGGACACGTTCCACACGTAGCCGCCGTCTTCGAGGTCTTCGTCGTAGAGCGCCTGCACCTCGGCGGACACCGGGGGTTCTTCGAGAAAGCTGCCGGTCATGCGCGTTATGCTCCTTCGGGTTTACGGGCCAGGTAGCCCACGACCTTGATCTCGGCCCGCAGCGGCAAGCCGTCCCGTAGCTGCCCGGCAGCCTGCTCGACGGCCGCGCGATGGAAGTCAGCCT
>Ga0302314_10015549_pt1 | contig 12928 bp, 14 predicted proteins | sample III_Palsa_N2_3_FD_200533 | JGI IMG/M metagenome (GOLD analysis project Ga0302314, IMG submission 200533) | Peat permafrost microbial communities from Stordalen Mire near Abisko, Sweden - III_Palsa_N2_3 | ecosystem: Environmental > Terrestrial > Soil > Palsa > Peat permafrost | place: Sweden...
CCGGGGGCGAGTTCCTGCTCCTCGAGCAGCGCCCGCGGGCCCAGTCCCGCGGCACCGCCACGCTGCTCCCGCACGGGCACGGATACCTGTTCACGACCAGGGACCGGCCGGTCCGGTCCGCCCGCGGCTGGTCAGCCGCCCCGGTCCGGCACGGGGTGTCCGCGATCAGGTCCGGCCAGCGGCACACGCTCGGGCTTGTCTTCCACGACGCCGCGTGAGCCGAGGGGTCGGATGCGTCCGGCACGAAGCGGTATCAGACCGGGAACGTGACCCCGGTCAGCTCTTCCGACACTGCCCACAGGCGGCGCTGAACCGCCTCATCGTGGGATCGCCCGCTGGAGGCGGCCAGTTCCGGGTAGCCCCGGGTCCCGAGGAATCCGGCTGGCCCGTAGTACTGGCCGCCGAGCACACCGGGGTCGGTCGCGGCGCGCAGCACCGGGAGCGCTCCCATCGCCGCGTTCTGGCTGAACAGCGGCGCGACGACGGCGGCCACGGGCGAGTGGCGCATCAACTCGGTGGCGGCGAAGCCGGGATGGGCGGCGACCGCGATGGTGGTTCCGGCGCCGGATAGCCGGCGCTGCAGCTCGTAGGTGAACATCAGGTTCGCCAGCTTGGACTGGCCGTAGGCGCCCACCGGGCTGTAGGAACGCTCCCACTGCAGGTCATCGAAGTTGATCCGGGCGCGGATGCGGTGCCCGACGCTGCTGACCGTCACCACGCGGGAGCCGGGCACCGGCAGCATCTGCGCGAGCAGCAGCCCGGTGAGGGCAAAGTGCCCCAGGTGGTTGGTGCCGAACTGCAGCTCGAACCCGTCCCGAGTGGTCTGCTTGGGCGGGTACATCACCCCGGCGTTGCAGATCAGCAGGTCGATCCTCGGATGCGCGGCTGCCAGCTCGCCCGCCGCGGCGCGGACGGACGCCAGCGAAGTCAGGTCCAGCTCCTGGACGGTGACATTCGCGCCGGGGGCGGCCGCGGCGATGCGAGCGGCGGCTTCCTTGCCCTTCTCGAGGTTCCGCACGGCCAGCACCACCGACGCACCGCGGGCGGCGAGTACCTGGGCGGTCTCGAACCCCAGACCGGTATTCGCGCCGGTGACCACGGCCACCCGTCCCTGCTGACCGGGCACCTCATCGCTCGTCCACCTGGCGCTCATAAACCCCTCCAGAATTAAAGACCATCGGTCTCTTGTATCCACTAACATAAGAGACCGATGGTCTGATGTCAAGAGACCGGAGGTCTGTAACATGAGGGGCATGGCGTTCCAGCGCGCGCGCAGCGAAGAGCAGCGGGAGATCCGGCGGCAGGCGATCCTGGACACGGCCGCCGCGATGCTCGACGTCATGCCGGTCAGCGAGGTCTCACTCAACGAGCTCAGCCGCCGGGCCGGACTGGCCAAGTCCAACGTGCTCCGCTACTTCGAGTCCCGCGAGGCCATCCTGCTTGAGCTGCTCAACCGCGCCACCAGGCTGTGGCTGAGCGAGCTGCCCGAGCAGCTCGCCACCGGAGTGGCACCGAACGGCACCCCCTGGGAGCGCGCCGACCAGCTGGCCGCCGTTCTTGCGCGCTCGGTCAGCCCCCGACGGGAGCTGTGCGACCTGCTCAGCGCCCAGGCCAGCGTCCTCGAGCACAACGTCTCGGCCGAGGTAGTCGCCCGCTACAAGCGGGCGATGTCCGACAACCACGTCGCCCTGACCGAGCTGACCCTCGGGCAGCTGCCCGAACTCGGCGACGAGGGGGCATGGAAGGCGTGCGCGATGGCGATGGTGTTTACCGGGGCGCTCTGGAGCTACACCCAGTACCCCGCCAGCGTCCTCGCCGCCTACGAGGCCGACCCCTCGCTGGCGGCGCTGCGGCTGGACTTCGCCGCGGCCCTGGAGGAGGCGCTGGCCACGCTCCTGACCGGAACCCTCGCCCGGGCCGGCGCACTACCGGGCGCCTGAGATGATCGAAGGAATCGACATGGCGAGTGAGGGAGCGGCGCCGATGATGCGCGCGACCACGGTGCTGTGGGACATCGACGGCACCCTCCTGCACTCCGGCGGAGTGGCAGCGCAGGCCTTCCTCGAGGCGGTGGCCGAGGTCACCGGAGTTCGGCCGACATCCGAGCGGCGAGATTACGGCGGGCGGCTTGACCCGGAGATCGCGGAGATGCTGCTGACCGCCGTGGGCGCCGAGCTGACCTGCATTCCCGACGTGCTCGAGGCGCTGCGGCGTCTCGTCTCCGGGCGGCTCGACGAGCTTTGGGCCCAGACCAGCCCGTGCCCCGGCGTCGAGGCGCTGCTCGGCAAGCTGGCGGCGGCAGGCGTCCGGCAAACGGTGGTGACCGGCAACCTCGCCGCCATCGCGCGCTGGAAGCTGGAAGCCGGCGGGCTGATCCCCCCGATCGAGCTCGACGTCGGGGGATTCGGCGACAGCGGGGTCAGTCGCGCCGCCGTCGCCCAGGTCGCGCTTGACCGTCTGTCGGCGGCCGGCTGGCAGCCGGACCCGGGCGAGGTCTGGATCGTCGGGGACACGCCGCGCGACCTCGGCTGCGCCCGCGCCGTCGGCGTGCGCTGCGCGCTGGTGGCAACGGGACGAACTCCGTTCGAGGACCTGTCCGGTCTGGGCGCGGACATCGTGCTGCCCGACCTGTCCGACCCGCGGCCGCTGCTCGATCTCTGGCGGCTGTAACGCCCGAGCGGGCGCGATTCGGTGAAACCAGGGCCCGTTCGGAGGAAAAGATCTTGAAATCCTTTTTTCCGAACGGTCCTCGGGCGACTCCCTGGAGCTAATTGAGCGGTTCAGGGGCTGTGCTGGTCCCGGGGCGGGACCAGGGGGATCGCGGCCAGCGGGGTGAGGGCGACGAGGGCGAACGCGACCGGGTAGCCGACCGCGGTGATGAGCGCGCCGATGCCGGGGCCGACGGCCGAGGCGGCGATGTACTGGCCGGTGTTCTGGATGCCGAGGGCCTTGCCCGACCACGACGGGCCGGCCGCCTCGGCCACCGAGGTGAAGGACAGGCCGTTGTCGGCCACGCTCACGGTCGACGCGACGATCAGCACCACCGCCGAGGCGACGGCCCAGTGCAGCCCGCCGCAGCCGGCCAGCGCGAGCATGACGACGACGCCGGAGACGGCGACCCAGCGCAGCACCCGGGTTCGGCTGCCCACCCGGTCGCTGACCGAGCCGACCGCGATGCGGCCGAGGGCGCCGATGAACTGGGCGGCGGCGATGACCGCGCCGGCCGCGGTAACGTTCCAGCGCAGGCCGGTGATGAGCCAGATCAGCCCGAAGGTGGACAGCGTGAACTGCGGCACCACCAGCAGGGCCGACAGCAGGTGGATGCGGGTCAGGAACAGGCTCTCGCGGTACGGGTTGAACGGCCGCTCGCCGTCGGCGGCGGGCCTGGCCGCCGACCGGGGCGGGTTGGCGATGCCGATCGCGCACGCGACGGCGAGGACCGAGGTCAGCGCGCCCGCCAGCAGCAGCGGCGCCCAGATGCCGAGCCCGCTCGCCAGCGGCGGGACGGCGAGCGCGGCCACGGCCACGCCCAGCGGCTGCGAGATCTGCCTGATGCCCATCGCCAGGCCCCGCCGGGAGCGGGGAAACCAGCCGATCACCACCCGCCCGGACGCGGCGCTGGTGCTGGCCGCGGCCGCGCCGCCGAGCACGAACAAGACCCCGAGGCCGAGGTAGCCGGGCACCGCCGCCGCCGCGAAGGCGAACCCGGCCGTGAGCGCGAGCCCGCCCGCGATCACCCAGCGCTCCCCGTACCGGTCGGTCACCGCCCCCCAGGCGACCAGCGCCATCACCATGCCGACGGACGGGGCGGCGGCCAGCAGCCCGGCCTGGGCCAGCGGCACGCCGCGATCGAGGTGCAGCAGCGGGATCAGGTAGGCGGGGGTGCTCAGGAACAGGCTGCCGGCCGCCTGCGCGCTGACCCCGAGGGCGAGCATCCGCCACGCCGAGGCCGGGACCCGTTCACGTGTCGGCGCCGTGCTGATGGCCATGCCCGGGTTCCTTCCGCTGGAGTACCATTTAGGAATACCATATTGGTATACCAACGGGGAGGTCACGTGAGTTTCGACGGCGAGGACAGCGTCTACGGGCGGCTGCGGACCGCGATCTTGTCGCTCGAGCTCGTCCCCGGCGAGCGGATCAGCGAGCGCAGCCTGGAGTCGCTCCTCGGGGCCTCACGCACGCCGATCCGGGCGGCGCTGATGCGGCTGGAGAACGAGGGCCTCACCCAGCGCGAGGGCCGCGGCTGGAAGGTCGCGCCGATTGACCTGGCCGAGGTCCGCGCGATCATGGAGTACCGCGAGGCGGTGGAGGTCGCGGCGGTCCGGCTGGCGGTCGAGCGGGCCGACGACGAGGAACTGGCCGCGCTGCGGGCGCTGTCGGAGGCGCACCGCGGCTGCGACGACGAGGAGACCGGGCTGCGCGACTTCAGCGACTTCCACCTCGCGCTGGCGCGCCTGTCGCGCAACCAGTTCCTGTCCGACGGCATGGCCGGGGCGCTGACGCGGCTGTCCCGGACCCGCTGGCTGGGCGTCCGCACCCCGCAGTCAAGGTCCGAGGCCAGGGACGAGCACCTGAAGATCGTCGCCGCGATCAAGGACCGCGATGCCGAGCGGGCGGTCGCGCTGACGGTCGCGCACAACCGCGACACCCGCGACCGGCTGCTGGCCTACCTCGGCGAGGAGCGCCGCCGGCTGCGCGGGCGGGGTTTCTCCATTATCGAGTCGGCCACCGCCCCGGCCCCGATGCGGCCGGTCTGATCAGCATGGGCAGCCGACTGGCGTGGACAAGCTGGGACTGGGCAGACTCGCACTGCTAATTGCCGATCCACCCAAGTTCTTCGAGCCGAGCGACGGCCTTGCCCACGTGCGCTTCGGTGAACAAGCGTCCTTTACGCTCGTTCCAGTTTCCGATGATTTCACTCAGAGCTGCCGGATCGGTCGATCCCCTCAGAGGCTTCGCGGGTTGAGGTCCTGGGGTTGAGTTTCAGCACATAGTCCGAGCGGTCGCCGTATCCGCGCACGTAATGCCCTTCGAGCGGTTCTAGCGCATGATTCAGGTTCGCCGCGTACGGACCGTAACGCCCTTTCACGTAGTCGAGCCTGAGCGGCTGCCCTCGTTCCTGGAGGAAGTACATGAGCTTCTGGAGCTCAAGGAGGGAGGCGCCATCTCCGGTCACGGCTTCTTCCTGCTGACTGAGGCCGACGTACGTTCCCAGCATGGCCAGCAGTGCTGCGCGGCCGACCGTCATGCGCGGTCGTCGGGTACGGACTGGCATCGATTTCGCGGAAGGCGTCTCCTGCGGCGGATACACCATCACCCTCACACACGCCAGTGACCCTTGGTGGGGAAGTTGATGACGAACCGCGGTTTGTCCAGTTGCCCGGTCTCGTACGTGAACATGCTGCCCAGGCGTACCTCACCGTGACGGCAGGCGGACTGGTAGGCGTGGAAGTTGGCGGGGTACGCCTGCTTGAACTGCAGGGCGAGCCCCTTGCCCATGATCCCGACCGTGTTGACGGTGTTGACTAGAGCGTCGGCAGGCGCTTCTAGGAGGTTGCCCTGTTCTTCGGTTAGCATCTGCTTCGTCCCTCCGTTCTAGTCATCGCATACACCTTAGGTACGACATTCTAGAAGTACCAGCCGGGCTTTGCGAATACGGGAAGATTAGCGCTGGACGACGCGAGCAACCCCTCCGCTGAACACGAAGGAGGCACCGCTGGCAGCCACTGCCTCCGCCGAGGAAACTAGGTACACGAGCGGGTCCTGCCCGTTCGTGTAGTTGGGGACGCCGCCCTTGTGGAGCTTGTAGAGCATCGGCGAACGCGGCGCGAAGTAGAAGGGAACGTAGTCGGCCACACAGCCGTAGGGCGCAAGGGGAACCTGTGCACTCTTCCTGACCGCCTTGATGTCAAGGTCAGCAGCTTCGACTTTGAGAGCGGATGATCGATCAACCAGGTTGTCCGCCTGCAGGTATCCCGTCACAAGCACGCCCGGCAGGTTGTTGACGTGGGTGAAGTGCATGATGCTGTGGGCACTGCTCATTCAGGGGCACCTCTGCGCGGCTGCACATCGTCACTGATCCCGACCAGTGTTCCATCAATCAAGCAGAGTACGGCGACCCGATGTAATTCATCAGTTATTTCGACTGGTACCGGAAACCCGCAGTGGTCCTGCCACCATCGCGACCGGCCACGTGGGCCAGGCTGTAGCGGCACCTCACTGCGTCTAGGTCCGCTGACCTGCCGCTCCGGTTAGATTGCCGAGCTCGCGGAGCACGTCCGACGCGATGTCAGCTAGCGACCGGGTCTCGCCGTCGCGGATCCACTGGGCGAACGCGACGCCGAACACAGTCGCGGCCGACTGGCCGGCCAGGGTGGCGGCCGGCTCGGCGATGCCCCGCGCGCGCAGCGCGGCGGCGAGGGTCCCGGCCAGGCCCGCGAGCTTGTGCAGCTCGCGCTCCTGGAGCGGCGGGTTCTCGTCGATCACGGTCTGCCGCAGGCGGGAGTAGGGGCGGCGCTCGTCGGGGAAGAACGCCGCCGCCGCCCGCAGCGCGGAGGCGATGAGCTCGAGCGCCGAGGCGCCGGCGGGCGCCTGGTCTATCCCGTCGATGAACGCCCGGAGGAACTGCTCCTGGCCGTGGAACAGCACCTCGCGCTTGTCGCCGAAGTTCCGGAAAAAGGTGCGTTCGGTCAGGCCGACGGACTGCGCGATCTCGGCCGCCGTCACCTGCTCGAACCCGCGGGTGGCGAACAGCTCGAGCGCCGCCGCCTGCAGGCGCTCTCTCGTGCCCGGCTCCCAACGCACCATAGGACCAAGTTTAGTGATGACAGTGACAGACGTACAAGGGTATAGTGATGTCTGTCGCTGACGTCAGTCACGGACATCAACTTGTCTGCCGCTCCGCTCGCAGCGGAGCCGAAGGGAACAGCTGCCATGCGCGTTTTCGTCACCGGAGCCTCCGGCTGGATCGGCTCCGCCACCGTCGATGAACTGCTAGCCGCGGGGCACGAGGTCACCGGCCTGGCCCGGTCCGACGCGTCCGCCGCCGCCCTCGAGGCCAAGGGGGCCCGCGTTCGTCGCGGCGACCTCGACGACCTGGCCAGCATCCGGGCCGGGGCTGAGGACGCCGAGGCCGTCATCCACCTCGCCAACAAGCACGACTGGTCCAATATGGCCGCCTCCGCCGCCGCCGAGCGGGCCGCCGTCCAGACCATCGGCGACGCGCTGGTCGGGACCGACCGCCCGTTCCTGCTCGCCTCCGGCGTGGCCGGCCTCACCCAGGGCAGGCCGTGCACCGAGGCCGACGCGTCCCCGTTCCACGGCCCGGACGCACCGCGCGGCGGCAGCGAGAACCTCGCGCTCGAGTTCGTCGACCGCGGGGTCGGAACCGTGAGCCTGCGCTTCTCGCCGACCGTGCACGGCGCAGGCGACCACGGGTTCATCGCCGCGATCGCGGCGGTCGCCCGGGAGAAGGGCGTGTCCGGCTATCCCGGCGACGGCGCCAACCGGTGGGCGGCCGTGCACGTGTCCGACGCCGCCCGCCTGGTCGCCCTCGGCCTGGCCAAGGCCCCGGCGGGCGCCCGCCTGCACGCCGTCGCCGAGGAGGGCGTCCCCACCCGCGAGATCGCGGAGGCCATCGGCCGCGCCTTCGGCCTGCCGGTCGCGTCGATCGCCCCCGATGAGGTGCAGGGCCACTTCGGGTGGATCGGGATGTTCTTCGGCATGGACCTCGCGGCGTCGAGCGCGGCCACCCGCGAGCTGCTCGGCTGGACCCCGGTCGGCCCGACCCTGATCGAGGACATCGACGCCGGCGGTTACGCGGCCGACGCGTCGCTGGCCGGCTAGGCAGTCCGGCTCAGGGCAGGTAGCGGTAGCCCAGGCCGTGCTCGGTGAGCAGGTGGAGGAACGGTGAACGACCGTTCCTCCACGGTTGCGTCAGGAGTCGGCTTTGAGCCCCTCCACCTGCTCTAGGAGGAGGGCCTTGGCGGCACCGGGATCCGGGGTCTTGGCCGAGAACTCCTGCACGGCGACCAGGTAGTCCCCGACGTGGGCGGTGATATTGACGAAGGCGTTTCCCTCCGAGTCCAGTGTCGGGTCGGTCGTGCCCACGGCGCTGTCGGCGGAGTCGGTGAATACCGTCGACGGCGCCGGCTGCTGGCTGAACGAACCGCTGAGATCGCCGAACGCGTACGTCGCACCGCTGGCGGTGGCAAAGCGGGCGATGGCGACCGACTGCTGTGAGCCGTCCGCGTTGAACCAGCCTTCGTACGCCCCGGATACGAATCCCCGCTGGGTGTACAGCGACTTCTCGGCGGCCTCGGAGTCTGCGTCGTAGACCTGCTTGATGAAAGCGTCCAGGCCCATGGGGGCGTTGGTGTTAGTGGTCCACGCGTTCGCGCTGCCCGGAATGGGGAGCAGGCCCAGCAGACCGCCGGCCGCGCTCAGGGCCGATGTGCTGGCGGACGACGTCCCGGTCGGGTACTGGGGGCCGGACGGCACGCTCGACGGCGCGGTCGACGGGTTCGCCGCGGCCGTGCTGGCGCCCGACGGCTGGGCGGTGGCCGATGAGCTGGGGGTGGGACTGCCGCTGGTCGAGCTCGCGGTAGCGGGGCCGCACCCCGCGACCGACGCCGCCACGGCCACCAGCCACGCACCGTGAACAATAAGCTTCCGCATTAGATCCTCCGCAAAACGAAACGCAATAGCTGCTAGTTGCCGCGGGAGGCCGGCCCGGCACTCGCGTGCCGGCCCGGCCTCCCGGTTGATGCTGCTCAGGCTGCTGCGCCGCCTACTTCAGGCGAACGTAGACCTCCGGCGAGCCGGCCGTAAGGTGGCCGACGCCGTTGCTGTTGTTGCCCTCGAACGCCGCCTGCCAGGTCGCGCTGGCCGGGTCCTTGAAGGTGGTGCTGAACTGGCCCTTGGCGTTCGTCTTGATCTTGACCAGCCAGTACCAGGTGGGGTTGCTGCTCTTGGGGTGCAGGTAGATCACGATGGTCTGGCCGCTGTAGTTGTGCCAGCCGCTGTACCAGTACTGCAGAACACCCGAGATGGTCAGCTTGCCGCCGGCGTTCACGGTGGTCGGCGAGATCTTGTAGTCGGTGATCCGGTCGTCGTACCGCCAGGCCAGAACGGAGTTGCCGGTCGTCGGAGCGAGGCTGGTGGCGCCGGTGGTCCCGGCGTAGACGACCCGGTAGTAGGCGTAGTTCTCCGGTGCCTCGTACGAGCCGGTGAACTCGATGCCGTTGGTGCCGCAGGCGTGATCGGCCTCGTTGCCGTTGATGGTCCCGAGCTTCTTCCACGACCCGCCGGCCGACGCGTACTCGACCGTCAGCCCGGTGGTGTGCGTGATCAGCTCGACCTTGTCGCTGGCCGGGAAGCCGAGGCAGCCGCTGACGCTCAGCCCCCAGTACTGGTTCAGCGTGGTCTTGAAGTTGCTGATCGTGGTCGGGTGCACGACCTTCACCGCCAGCGGCGCCGACACCGGCGTCAGGTCGTTGGCGTCGGCCGATCCCACGTAGAGGGTGCCGGCCACCTGCAGGTCCACCACCGAGATGCTGAAGCCGCCGGCGGCGTTGGTGGTTCCGGTGGCCAGCGGGAGGGTCGGGGAGTTGGTCGCGTTGACCCAGATCTGCTGGCCTGCGGCCGGCGTCGCGCCGGAGGTGTAGGTCAGCGTCCCGGTCACCGTGATTGGCTTGCCGTAGGTCTCGGTGACGGGGTTCACCTTCAGCGACAGGGTCGGGGTGACGTCGGTGACGGTGAGGTCGACCGGCGCCGACGGCGCCCCGCTGAAGACCGTGGAGTCGTCACTTTCGACCTCGACCGCGACGGACTCACTGGCCGACGGCGCGATCGAATACGAGAACGTCCCATCGCTGTGGACGGGCGCCTGCGCGATGGTGGTGATGGTGGCGCCGGCCGACTGGATGTCCACCTTGAGGTCGGCTGGGAAGTCAGTGTCGGGGGTGCCGTCGGGGTTCGTCAGGGTCACCTGGCCCGACAGCGTTGTCGACGGGTCCGGGTAGCCGAGGCTATCGCTGGCCGCCGCCAGCGTCACCGAAGACTCGGCCCAGAAGTGGAACTGCATGGGATCGGCAACGCTGTCGGTGCCGGAGTCGGAGAAAGTGCCGTCAACCGTGATCGTGTACGTGCCGAGGGCCAGCCCGGACGCGCCCACGGGGATAGTCGCGGTCCAGGTGCTCTGGGTCTGGGTCGGATCGGCCGGATCGGTCTCGGTCGCGCCTGGCGTCAGGGGCAGGGTGAATCCACCGGGCCCGAATCCCGCCGTGAGGTCGGTGATGGTGGAGGGCGAGTCCACCACCACGGTCAACTGGTCCGGGCTGCCGGGCGTCGCCCCGGCCGAGACAACGGTGAAGGTATCGGGGGTAGCGGCGTTCGCCGCATGTGATCCCGTCGCGATCGCCCCGAGGGCGCCGATGACGGCAAGCGTGGCACCAAGGCTGGCACGCAAAGTGACTTCTCCCAACATTAAGGTCATTCAGGGAGTCACAATTATGCAGGTTCCCACAGATAACTCAGAACTAATTAACAGGGCGAAACGTAAAGATCTGACTAACTTGAGTCGATTGGCGACCGAGCGCACCGGACCCGCTACGCGAGCCCGGTTGTGACCTGCCCTTAAGGGCAGTTTCCGCTGCCCCGCCGACTGCCCCGTCTTACCTGTTCCGTGATCGAAATCTTTCGGAGACTCATGAATGCCAGCGCCGCGGGGCGCGAGCTACCCAACAGGAACCCACCTGTCGTTCATGAGAGGAAACACCATGAAGAAGATCGAGATCCGCAAGACCGGCCCGGTTCGCCTCACCAGCGCGGCGCACCCGCTCTACGGCGGCATCTGCGGCATCCGCGTGGCCTGATCGTCGGCCCGTGCTGCCCCGCTTGCCGGTCAGGCGGGGCAGCACCCGCCCGGGCCGACGCCGATTTCCCGAGGCCCCTGACTGTGAGCGAGGCACGCAATGTCCAGCAGCACCACGCGCGAGAGCGACCCCGGTCAGCGGGCGCACGACCGGCCGGTTCTCCTGCACGCCCTTGTTTTCCTCGACGAGGGCGCGGAGGTGACGGTCGGGCGGGCCGACGTCGACGGGTACGTCGTGCTGCCGGCCGAGGGCGCCGGCTTGCTGCGCCGACTGGAAGAGGGCCTGACCCCCGGCGAGACGGCCGACTGGTATGAGCGGACGTACGGGGAGCGCGTCGACATCGACGGCTTTCTCGACGACCTGGCTGAGCTCGGTTTCCTGCGCGACCCGGGCGAGGCGGCGCACGCGGCGCTCCCGGTGCGCTGGGAGCGGCTGGCGGGCCTGGTCTTCTCGCCCGCCGGGGCCGGCTGCCTGGCGGTGGCGCTGATCGCGAGCGTCGTCGCCATGGTCAGATCGCCCGAGCTCGTGCCCAGTTACCACGACCTGTTCTTCACGCGCTACATGACGGTCTTGGAACTGGTGACGTTCCTCGGCCAGTTCCCGCTCATCCTGCTCCATGAGCTGGCGCATGCGCTGGCCGGCCGCCGGCTCGGACTGCGCACCCGGCTCTCGATCGACCGCCGGATGTACTACGTCGTGTTCGTCACCGAGCTGGACGGCCTGGTGACCGTCCCGCGGCGGAAGCGCTACCTGCCGATGCTGGCCGGGATGCTGACCGACCTGCTGGTGCTGGCCGTCCTTATCCTGACGGCCGACGTGACCCGCTCGTCAGACGGCGCGCTGTCGCTGGCCGGGCACGTCGCGCTGGCCTTCGCCTACATGACGCTGCTCCGCCTGGCCTGGCAGTTCTTCTTCTACCTGCAGACCGATCTGTACTACGTGATCGTGACCGTGCTCGGGTGCGTCGACCTGCAGGGCACCGCCCGCGGGGTGCTGCGCGAGCGGCTGGGCCGCGTCCTGCGACGCCCGGTCGCACCCGGCCGGCTGGCCGGCGCGCATCCGCGAGACCTCGCCGTCGCCCGCTGGTACTCGTGGCTGCTGCTGGTGGGCTGGACCGCGTCGATCGTCATCCTCATCGCCGGCGTCATCCCGGCCGCCGCGCACGTGCTGGCAACGGTGTCCGCCCGGTTCTTCGGATCGGGGCCGCACAACGCCGCCGCCCTGGCCGACAGCATCGTGTTCGTGCTGCTCAACCTCGCTCAGCTCGCCGCCCTGGCCGCGTTCATGGTGCGGGACCGTAACCGACGCCTCGGGCCGCGGGCTGGCCGGCACCGGACCGAGAACTAAGGAGAATTCCCATGCCCACCCCAGTGACCGCAACCGCGCAGCATTACTGGATCGACGCGGCCGGACAAGAGAACCGGGCCGCGGTCATCGCCGGGCTTTCCCTCCCGGAGCCGCTGCTCCCCGCGATCAGCGCGCACCGCCGCCTGCGGGGCCCGTACACCGCCGCCGGAACGATCATGCGAGCGGTCGCTGCGGACGCCCTCGAGCGTTTTCCCGCCCTGGTGGCCGCGCACGAGATCGAACTCCGGTGCGTGACCCCGGAATTGCGGGACCGGATACCGGCCACCCGCGAGACCCTGACCTCGCTCGCGGTGCCCGCAGAGCGCACGCGGTTCTACTCCCGGCTGCGGACGCTGCGGATCGCCCACGGGCTGACCGAGTTCCTGCGCGACTACGCGGCGGCGATCGGCGAACCGAGATCGATCGTCGTCGATCACGTTGACGAAGCTGACCAGACCGACCAGGAGCTGGTCTCGGTCCTGCTCCGCCGGATCGACCCGGGCCTGCTCACGCTGGTCATCGGAACAAGCGGCGCGGCGGGTCGGCCCTTGCCCGCAGCCGAACTGTCTGGCGAATCGCTGTACGGGGCGCTGGCGCGGCACGCGCAGCGCCTTGACGCGGGGGAACCGGCTTCGCTGCCATCGGCGCATTTCCTCGCGGAGCCGCAGGACGCCGACTTGGCGTCAGCGTCCGCGTCCGCCGAAGAC
>Ga0302314_10015550_pt1 | contig 12927 bp, 7 predicted proteins | sample III_Palsa_N2_3_FD_200533 | JGI IMG/M metagenome (GOLD analysis project Ga0302314, IMG submission 200533) | Peat permafrost microbial communities from Stordalen Mire near Abisko, Sweden - III_Palsa_N2_3 | ecosystem: Environmental > Terrestrial > Soil > Palsa > Peat permafrost | place: Sweden...
GTCGGCCCGCTGGCGCCCTACCCGCGCGGCTCCTGGGGCCCGGACGCGACGTCCCTGCTCCCGGCCGACGGGACCTGGTACAACCCGGTCGTGTAGGTGGGCGATTCGCTGCTGTGGGCAGATCCGCCGACGGCAGCGAACGGCCCGTAACCGGGCAGTTGTCGCGCACCCTGGAGCCATGTCACAGGAAACAAAGATCCCCGTCTTCACCGAACGATTCCGACTCTCCCTGCTCGAGCGGCGCGTGCTCGTCCTCGACGGCGTCCTTGACGACGACAACGGCACCCTGCTCGCCGCTCAGTTCCTCACGCTGGCCGACGAGGACGAGCACGCGGACATCGCGCTCTGGATCAACTCACCCGGCGGCTCGGTGCCGTCGATGCTCGCGATCCGCGACGTCATGCGGCTCATCCCCTGCGACGTGGCCACCCTCGCGTTCGGCATCGCCTGCAGCGCGGGCCAGTTCCTGCTCTCGGCCGGAACGCACGGCAAGCGGTTCGCGCTGCCGCACGCCCGCATCCTGATGCACCAGGGATCGTCCGGGATCGGCGGTTCCGCCGTCGAGGTCGAGTTGCAGGCGGCCGACCTGCGACTGACCAGGGACACCGTGCTCGGCCTGACCGCGGCCGATACCGGCCAGCCGGAGGACCGGATCTTCGAGGACTCCAGGCACGATCACTGGTACTCCGCGGTCGAGGCCAGGGAGTACGGCTTCATCGACGCCATCGCCGAGACGTTCGGCCAGCTGATGCCGTCGAAGAAGCGGCCGTTCGGACTGCGCGCGGCGGATCCCGGCCCTGCCGCCGGAGGCACCGTCACGGGCAGCACTGCCACCGGCGGCACCACCACCGCAAGCACTGCCACCGCAGGCACCGTCGCAGGGAGCGCATCATGAGCAGCTACACGATCCCGAACGTCATCGCCGAGCACCCTCGGGGCGACCGGATCATGGACGTCTACTCGCACCTGCTGACCGAGCGGATCGTCGTCCTCGGCACCCCGATCGACCCGGGCGTCGCCAACACGCTGACCGCCCAGCTCATCTACCTGGAGGCGCACAGCCCCGACCAGGAGATCAACCTGTACATCAACTGCGAGGGCGGCGACATCCCGTCGATGCTCGCCATCTACGACACGATGCAGTACATCCAGCCCTCGGTCGCGACCACCTGCGTCGGCCAGGCCGTCGCGGCCGGCGCGGTGCTGCTCGCGGCGGGCGCCCCCGGACGGCGGGCGATGCTGCCGCACGCCCGGGTGATCCTGCACCAGCCCGCCGCCAGCGGCCGGGGCCCGATCCCCGACCTGATCCTCGCGGCCGACGAGGTGGTCAGGCTCCGGGCCGAGTTCGAGTCGATCCTCTCCCGGCACACCGGCCAGTCGGTGGAGACGCTGCGGGCCGACACCGACCGGGACCGCATCCTCACCGCCCAGGCGGCCCTCGACTACGGCCTGATCGACCAGATCCTGACCGACCGCTCCTGACCGCCGCCGCCGACCGCCGGTCGATCCTTGGCTTCGGCGGGAGATCAAATGCCGGATCCGGAACGAGGAGTGGTTTTACCCACCCCCGGTCCGGGATTGATCGTGGTACGGCAGGAGGCCGATGACGCAAGGCTGCGCGCCCCCAGGCCCTCCTATCGGGTGAGGCGCGCAGCCATGAGGTCGGTTAACCGGTCATTCACGGGCCGGAGATGAGATTCAGGGAGACCGTTGAGATATACGTGCCCACAAAGGTGTTCGACGGCACGTTGATCCACCATCCGACCGGGTGGTCGGCGGCGTTGGCGCCTGTGTCGTGTCCGATTACGATCGTCCCCAGGCCGGTAAGTGCATCGGCGCTATAGATGCTGAGGGGTGCCGCTGTCCCGGTCCCGTCCGCCGCCTGCCCTGTCGCTCCCGACCCGACGGTGAGGTTCACCGGGTACGCCACCGGCCCCGTCGGTAGGTCGCCGGACACGCCGACGAGGTTGGCCGGCAGCGTACATACCGATGACACGCCCGCCACGACGGCACAGGCGGCACCCGGAGCCGTGGTGCTGGTCATGAGGTCGTCACCCGTGCCGGTGCTGGTAGTTAGGCTTCCGTTGGTAGCGAACGTCGGCGTAGTAGTCCCAGTGCCCAGGGTGTAGGTGACGGGGACCGTCGGGACCGTATCTGTGTACGTGAACGGCGTGGCCTCGGCGGTGACATTCCAGCCTGAGGCGGTCCCCGTGGCGTCATCGACTGTGTAGGTCTCGTCAGCGGCCGTCTGGTCGGACAGCTGCTGGTCAAGGCCGTTCACTAGTTCGGTCCACCCGATGGCGGGCGGCGCGGTCAGGCTCAGGTTGCCGGCGGTCATGAGCAGCGTCCCCGTGATCGTGCAGGGCGTCCCCGTGATCGCCACGTTCGCGCCAGCGCCGCACGCCGCTGCGTCGGCGGTTCCCCCGGAGAACAGGAGCGTAGCGCCGATCCCCCCGGTAAGCAGCACGGAGGCTGCCAGAGCGGGCATTAGACGCTTCCCGGTCGTACTTATCAAGTTTCTCATGTCTGCGTGATCCCCCGTCTAGAGCATAAATTGCTCTAAGTAATCGAATGATAACACAGTGCATTTGATTCGCATAGTTCAGCCTTGATTACGCTACGCCCGAAATTCGTGATATACGCCGTTATATGATGGCTTCCGAATTCCGACGGGGAATTCAGCTATACACATATATAGCGCAAAAGTAACGAACGAATAAATCTTGAGCTACACACCGCACGAGGTGCAGCCCTCCCGGAAATTGATCGTTCGGCGAGAGCAGGCTCAGCCTCGATCCATCGGTCAAATAGGGCGCTTTATGGCGCGCTAACGCGAAAGGTGCCCTCTGCGGAGAACTGGAGTTGCCGAAGCTTCCAGTTCCCGTTCGAGAGGGCACCTTGTCGGCGCGTTTCGACGTGAGGTCGCTGCTAGCTAGCCAGTGGACGCGCCGGGGCCTGACGTAAGCCGGCTGTGCCGACGCAGCCGCAGCAGCAGCACCACCAGCGCCGCGAGCACCAGCGCTCCGATGACGATCAGCGCGATCGCCCAGGTCGGGATCCCGTTCACGGGGACCAGCGAGTAGGCGCCGGGCCCGGTGTGAACGATGCGCGTGGGGGGCGGTACGGGCACGGTGACCCACCCCGACCACCTGGCGATCAGGCCGTCACCGTAAACCAGCCGCACCGAGCAGGGCATGCTCACCCCTTCTGGGAGGCCCGGAGCGTTGACGGCGATCACGGCCTGGCCATGCGGCAGGATGGTCGAGGTGTAGACCCCGAACGAGTGACTCCTGCCAGCGACAGCACAGGACGCCTTGCCGGTGCCATGGGTGAACGTCTGCCCCGTGTTGGCCACCCCGATGTTGAGGCGGGCGGTCGGCCCGATGGCTTCTCCGGTGACATCGGGAATCCGCAGCCGGGTCGTCATCCGGGACAGCGCTCCCACCGTCACCGCCACGCCCACCGTGACCCGCTCGATGATGATCGCCCGCGCGATCGCCTTCCCGTTCGAGCCGACCTGCACCGACGCCGGCAGCGTGGCCGATTCCACCGTCAGCCCGGCCAGATACTGGCGGGGTGGCGTTCCGGCGGGCACTCGCACCGTGAACGGGACCCTCTCAACGGCGCCCGCTGGCAGCGTGACCTCCCCCGGCAGGCCGCTCACCCAGCAGCCGGTGCCCGAACATCCCCCGAATTCCTGGCCGAAGGCGCTCCCCCCGTTACCCGCCGTGACCCCGGTGGCCCGGCTGAGCTTCAGCTTCTCGGCCAGCTGCCCCTCATTGCTGACCAGCGCGGTGTCCGTCACGGACTCCCCGGGCGCCATCGTCAGCATGAAGTACGGGGCCACCTGCCCCGCGCTGTCGGGTACCGGCGTCAGGCCGAACTGCCCGTTGCCGCCCGCGGGGGCCGCCGCCGCGGGCAGCACCAGGGTCACTACAGACAGCGCAGCCACCACGACTGCGGCGGCCAGGCGCCGAATCGGCTGGTTCACGGCGCGGAGATGACTTCCAGGGTGACGGTGGAGGTGTACGTGGCGGGCACGGCGTTCGCGGGCACGGCCACCCACCATCCCACCGCAGCGGCAGCGGGGTACCCGATGACGATCGATCCCAGGCCGCTAGCCGCGGAGGTGTCGTAGATCTTGACCGCCGTCGGCGCCGACGCGGCGGTGGTGATGGCCACCGGGTACGTCGTGGTGTTGGTCGGCAGCGTGCACGTGGCGCCCGAGGTGCAGGTGGCGGTCGGGGCCGTCGTCGCGGTCTGGGCGGCGACGCTGCCGTTGGTCGAGAACGTTCCGGCATTCACCAGCGTGGCAGCGGGGGTGATGCTCGTGAACGTGGTGGCCGAGACGGTCACGTTCCAGCCGAGGCCGCTGCCCGTGGCGTCATCGACTGTGTAGCTCTGCTGCGCGGTCGTCGTGTCGACCAGCAGCTGGTTGAGACCGTTGTTGGTGGCTGCCCAGGCCAGGGCGACCGGCGAGAGCAGGGTCAGGCTGCCGGCGGTAAAGGTGAGCGTCCCGGTGTCGGTGCACGTCGTCCCGGCTACGACCGGGGTGCCCGGGCACGCCGCCGCCTGGGCCGCTCCCGCGCCGGCCACCAGGCAGCCGCCGACCCCCCCGGCCAGCAGCGCGCAGGCGCCGACGACCGGCCCGACTCGCCTCCTGATCACACGCAACAGATTCCTCATCACGGTGCCCCCGTCGATCTGGAACGGTAGTTACTAATTGTTAAATACGATGACATTGGGTAGTAATACCTAGCTAGCCTTGCGTCTCGACTACCGCAGCACACCGTCCTGCCCGGCGCGTTCACGGGTGGTTCACGGCGCGGAGATGACTTCTAGGGTGACAGTGGAGGTGTACGTGGCGGGCACCGCGTTCGCGGGCACGGCCACCCACCAGCCCACCGGGGCGGCGCCTGGCAGTCCGACGGTGATCGACCCCAGGCCGGTTGTCGCGGAGGTGTCATAAACCTTGTAGGCCGTCGGCGTCGTCGCCGCGCAGGTGATGGCCACTGGGTACACCTGCGTGTTGGTCGGTACCGTGCACGTGGCACCCGAGGTGCAGGCACCGGTCGGGGCCGTCGTCAAGACCGCGGAGGTGATGCTGCCGTTGGTCGAGAACGTCCCGGCAAGCGGGAGGCTGACGGTGCCGTTGGTGAAAGTGGTGGCCGATACGGTCACGTTCCAGCCGAGGCCGCCGCCCGTAGCGTCATCGACGATGTAGCTCTGGTGCGCGGTCGTCGCGTCGACCAGGCTCTGGTTAAGACCGTTGTTGGTGGCTGCCCAGGTCAGGGCGACCGGCGAGAGCAGGGTCAGGCTGCCGGCGGTAAAGGTGAGCGTCCCGGTGTCGGTGCACGTCGTCCCGGCTACGACCGGGGTGCCCGGGCATACCGCCGCCTGGGCCGTTCCCGCGCCGGCCACCATGCAGCCGCCGATCCCCCCGGCCAGCAGCGCGCAGGCGCCGACGACCGGCCCGACTCGTCTCCTGATCACACGCAACAGATTCCTCATCACGGTGCCCCCCGCCGATCTGGAACTGTAGTCACTAATTGTTAATCAATGATAACACTGAGTAGTTATACCTGGCTAGCCAGGGTGTTAACCACTGCGGCGCACTATTCCGTCTAGTCCGTTTATGGGCCGGATACCATCTCTATCGTCACGGTCGACGTGTATACGCCCACATAAGTGGCGGCTGGCACCTGAACCCACCACCCGATCGGGTTCGCCGCGGTGCTGCCGCCCAGGGTCATGACGCCCTCACCGGTGCTGGCCGCGGTGTCGTAGACCGTGTAGACCGTCGGCGAGCTGACTGCCGTGTTCATGACCACGGGATAGGTCGTGGTGTCGGTCGGCAGGGTGCATGACCCGACGCAGGTCGCGGTCGGGGCGGTGGCGGCCGCGGAACTGCTGACGCTGCCGGTGAAGTCAAAGGCCCCGGTATTGAGCAGCGACTTCGGCCCGGTGGTGAACGTCGTCGCGGAGACCGTGATATGCCAGCCGGCTCCCGTCGCGGTGTTGTCGGTGGCCGTGAGCTGCTGGTCCCCTGAGGTACCGTCGACTGCGGGCTGGTTAAGGCCGGTCCCGGTGAGCGCCCAGGTCAGCGACGTCGGAGAGGCCAGTTCCAGAAAGCCGACGGGCTCGACGGTCACCGGGCTGCTCGGCGCGGAGGTGCCGGTGGTGGACAGGACGGTGGTCGTGGTGTCGATGACGGTGACCGTGTAGGTGGTCCCGTCGGTCAGGCCGGTGAGACCGCAGGTGGTCGTGCCCGCCGCGGTGGTGCAGGTGGCCGTGCCGGGGGTGGAGCTGACGGCGTAGCCGGTCAGGGTACCGTTGTTGAGGTAGACCGGCGCCGTCCAGGACACCGTCGCGATGGTGTCGCCGGGCGTCGCGGTCACGTTGGTGGGCGCCTGGGGATCGACAAGCACGGCGGCGTTCGCCTCCGCAGTGGAATCGTTGCCTTCCTGGCCATGGCCGTTGTTCCCCCAGCAGTAGGCGGTGCCGGTGCTGTCCAGCGCGCACGAGCCCTGGTCCCCCGCATTGACCTGGGCCAGGGTGCGGCCGGACAGCGTTCCCCCGGTGTACACCGCAGTGGGGACAGATACGGTCGTGGTGTTGTTGGTGCCGAGACGGCCGTCGGCGTTGTAGCCCCAGCAGAAGGCGGCGCCGGCGCTCCCCAGCGCGCAGGTGTCAAACTCGCTGGCGCTGATGGAGGCGATGGCCACGCCGGCCATCGGTGTCGCTGTGGTGTAGACGGAGGCCGGCACGTCTTGCGAAGTGGGGGTTCCGTTGTCGCCGAGCTGGCCGTTTGCGCCGTAGCCCCAGCAGTAGACCAGGCCGGTGCTGTCCAGCGCGCAGGTGAAGTTGCTGCTGGCCGTGATCTGGACGATGATCCGGCCGGCCATCGTTGTTCCAGTGGTGTACACCGCCGTCGCCCCGGGCTGCGCCGTGCTTGAGGTGGTGTTGTTGCCGAGCTCCCCGTTGGTGTCGATGCCCCAGCAGTAGACCAGGCCGGTGTTGTCCAGCGCGCAGGTATGCAGATAACCTGCGGCGACTTGGACGATGGTGCGGCCGGACAGCGCTGTCCCGGTGGTGGTGACCGCCACCGGGGTGCTGCTGCTGGCGGTCGAGCCGCTGACGCCGAGCTGGCCACTGCTGCCCAGGCCCCAGCAGTACACGGCGCCCGCGCTGGTCACGCCGCACGTGCTGTACTGCCCGGCGCTGATCTGGATGAAGGTCAGACCGCCCGACACCAGCACCGGGACGTTGGAGGGGGTGCTGCTCGTGGTGCCGTTGCCGAGCTCGCCGTCGACGTCATACCCCCAGCAGTACACGGCGCCGATGCTGGCCAGCGCGCACACGTGCCAGTACCCCATGGTGATCTGGGTCATCGTGACCCCCGACAGCGCGCCGCCGGTGTACACGGCCACCGGCGTGAGCTGCGCGGTCGACGTCGTGACGCCGTTGCCCAGCTCACCGTCGCTGTCGTCGCCCCAGCAGTAGGCCTTGCCGCTGTAGATGGTGCAGGAGCTTTCCCGGCCGCCGGCCGCGATGGCTTCCGGCGGCCACGGCGTCACCGTGGCCGCCGTGGAGTTGGGCGAGTAACCGTCGGTGGTCTCGGTGGCCACCGTGACACTGTAGGTCGTGCCGTTGGTCAGGCCGGTCAGCGTGCAGGTGAGTGCGGTGGTGGTGCTGCAGGTCGCGCCGCTGGGGCTGGCGGTGACCAGGTAGCCAGTCAGGGTCCCGGTGCCAAGGCTGGCCGGCGCCACCCAGTACACCGCCGCGGTGGTACTGCCGGGGAAAGCGGTGACGCTGGTAGGAGCGCCCGGCACGACGCCCGCCACGGTCACCGGCACGGGGCTGATGGTGGTCGAGGCGTTCCCCAGCTGGCCGTTGGCGTTGGTCCCCCAGCAGTAGAAGGCCCCTGTCGTGTCCTGCGTGCAGGTGGCGAGCTGCCCGGAGCTGATCTGGAACAGGGTCGTCCCGGTCGGCATGGAGCCCTGGGAGACCGCCACCGGAAGGCTGCTGCTGGTGGCCCCGTTGTTGCCGAGCTGGTCGCCGGTGCCCAGGCCCCAGCACCAGGCGGCGCCGGTGACATCGACCGCGCACGCGAAGCTCGTGCCCGCCGTGATCTGGCTCAGGGGCAGCCCGGTGCTCGTCGCGGTCACCGCGACCGCCGTGTTCTGGATGGCGGTGGTCGAGCCGTTCCCCAGCTGGCCGCTGCCGCCGGCGCCCCAGCAGTAGGCGGCGCCGGCGCTGCCCAGCGCGCAGGCGGTGGTGCCGCCGGTGGTGATCTGGACGAGGGCCACCCCGGACAGCACCCCGCTGGCCGTCACCGCCACCGCCGTGCTGCTGGTGGCGCTCGCGCTGTTGCCCAGCTGGCCGCTGGTGCCGAGCCCCCAGCAGTAGGCGGCGCCCGTGCTGGCCAGCGCGCACGCGTAACTGCCGCCGGCGGCGATCTGGGTCAGGGTCAGCTGGTACAGCTGGCTCCCGGAGGTGGCCGTCACCGCGCCTGGCACGTCAGCTATCGAGGCGCCGCCGTTCCCCATCTGGTCGTTCTTGTTGTTGCCCCAGCAGTAGGCGACCCCGGCGCTGGTCAGCCCGCACGCGAAGTCGGCCCCGACGCTGATCTGGGTGAAGGTCAGTCCGCCCGACACCAGGACCGGGGCGCTGCTGGCGGTGGTCGTGTTGTTCCCCAGGGCGATCTGGTCGCCGCTAACGGCAGTGCTGTTGTTGCCCCAGCAGTAGGCGTTCCCGGTGCTGGCCAGCGCGCACGTCCAGTCCTGGCCGACGCTGATCTGGATCAGTGTCAGCCCCGACAGCACCCCGGAGGTGTAGACCGGGACCGGCGTGGACACCGGGGTCGTCGTGGTGGTGTTGTTCCCCAGCTCGCCGTAGGTGTCGTCGCCCCAGCAGAAGGCCTTGCCGTTGCGGAGCAGGCACGCGTGGTTGTACCCGGACGCGGTCATGGTCGGCAGGGACATCACCGCCGCCGGCACCAGGAAGTTATCGGCCGTGTCGGGGTTGCCGAGCTGGCCGTTGCTGTTCTCGCCCCAGCAGAAGTCGGCGCCGGTGTTGCTCAGCGCGCACACGAACGTAGTGCCGACGGTGACCTGGGCCAGGTTCAGCCCGGTCAGCACCCCGGTCGCCGTCACCGCCACCGCCGTGCTCTGCGCCGCGGTGGTCGAGCCGTTCCCCAGCTGGCCGATGGCGCCGCCGCCCCAGCAGTAGCCCAGCCCCGCGGCCGACAGCGCGCATGAGGAGTTGGAGCCGGCATCGAGCTGGGTCAGGGTGATACCTGACAGCACCCCGGTCGTGGTCACCGCCACCGCCGTGCTCTGCGCCGCGGTGGTCGAGCCGTTTCCCAGCTGGCCGCTGCCCCCCGCCCCCCAGCAGTAGGCGACGCCCGCCGCCGACAGCGCACACGCGAAGTTGGAGCCGACGGTGATCCCGGTCAGGGTCAGCCCCGCGAGCACCCCCCCGCCCGCGTACACCGGCGCGTTGCTGCTGGTGGTCGAGCCGTTCCCGAGCTGGCCGCTGGTGCCAAGGCCCCAGCAGAAGGGAGCGCCCTGGTGGGTCAGCGCGCACGTCGATGTGCCGCCGGTGATGATCTGGATCAGGAGCGCCCCCGACAGCGCCCCGGCCGTGTACACCGCCACCGGCACGCTGCTGCTGGCGGCCGAGTTGTTCCCCAGCTGGCCGCTGGTGCCAAGCCCCCAGCAGTAGGCGGCACCCGCGCTGGACAGCGCGCACGCGGTGCCACCATTGGCGGATATCTCGGTCAGGGTCACCCCCGCCAGCGCCCCGCCGCTGTACACCGCCACCGGCACGCCGCTGCTGGTGACCGAGTTGTTCCCCAGCTGGCCGCTGGTGCCAAGCCCCCAGCAGTAGGCGGCGCCCGCCGCCGACAGCGCGCAGCTGAAGTTGGTGCCGGTGGCGATCTGGGTCAAGGTCGCCCCCGACAGCACCCCGCCGGTCCAGGCGGCAACCGGCACGCTGCTGGTCATGGTGCTGTTGTTGCCGAGCTCGCCATTGCTGTTGTCACCCCAGCAGTACGCCTTCCCGCCGTCGATCTCGCACGAGTGGATGTTCCCGGACGCGATCGTGGTCGCCTGGGACGGTGCCACGGTCACCGGAACCAGGAAGTTAACCGCCGTGGCGGGGTTGCCGGCCTGCCCGCCGCTGTTCGCCCCCCAGCAGTAGGCGGTGCCGAAGGTGTCCAGCGCACACGTGGAGAGGGATCCGCTGGCACTCGCCTGGGTTAGGGTCACCCCCGACAGCACCCCGGACGTGGACACCGCCCCCGGCACGTGGTTGACGTTGACCGAGTTGTTCCCCAGAGTGCCATCGGTGCCCTGGCCCCAGCAGTAGGCGGCGCCCGCGCTGCCCACCGCACACGCGAAGCCGTTGCCGGCGGTGACCTGGGTGAAGGTGAGCCCGTTCATGGTCACCGCCACCGGCACGTTGCTCGAGGCGTTCGAGCCATTCCCGAGCCGATAGGTGGTGCCCTGGCCCCAGCAGTAGGCGGCGCCCGCGCTGCCCACCGCACACGCGAAGCCGTTGCCGGCGGTGACCTGGGTCACGGTCACCCCCGACAGCACCCCGGACGCAGTCACCGCCACCGGCACATTGCTGGAGGTACCCAGGTTGTTCCCCAGCTGGCCGCTGGTGCCCAGGCCCCAGCAGTAGGCGGCGCCCGCGCTGCCCACCGCACACGCGAAGCCCAGTTCGGCGCTTATCTGGGTCAGGGTCACCCCCGATAGCACCCCGGACGTGGTCACCGCCACTGGCGTGACCTGCGAAGCGGTGTTCGCGCCGTTCCCCAGCTCGCCGTCTACGTCGTAGCCCCAGCAGTAGGCGGCGCCCGCGCTCGACAGCGCGCACGTGAAGTTATCACCCGCGCTGATCTGGGTCAGGGTCACCCCCGCAAGCGCCCCTCCGGTGTACACCGGCACCGGCACGCTGCTGTTGACGGTTGAATTGTTCCCCAGCTCACCGGACGCGTTCAGGCCCCAGCAGTAGGCGTTGCCGCCGGTGATCTCGCACGTATGGGAGTACCCGGCCGAGATCGTGGGCTGGTTGAGCGCCGCGATCTGGGCGGCGGTAAGCGCGGAGGAGTAGAGCGCGACATCGTCCATCCTTCCTGAGACGAAGTAAATGGCACCACCGTTGTTCATGCCATCGCCGATCATCGTGTTGCCCGTCGCCTGCCAGGCGGTGGTGAAGGCGGTGGAGGCCACCAACGTCCCGTTGACGTACAGCGCGATCGTGCCCGCGGTCACATTGTCCACGCCGACAACGTGGTACCAGGTGTCGGCGGCTACGGTTGCGGGCCCGAGGTCTTGGTAGAGCGTGGCCGAAGAGCTATCCGTCGCCCGCACGGCGTACGCGAACTGGTCGCTACTGCCTTGGTACTGCAGTTTGAAGCCGGATTGGGTAGTGCCGGTGGGGGAGGCGAGACCGTTGATGGACACGAAGGTCTGGTTTGCTCCGCCGGTGGCGTTCAGATAGACCCACGCGGAGGCCGTGTAGCTCGCCGAGGTGTTGACCACCGCTCCGGTGATGGTGACGACGCCCGCGGACGTGCCGTTGAGCGCGATCGAGTGCGCGCCCACCCCCGGCGCCGCCCAGGTGACCCCGGTGCCCAGGGTCCCGGTGTTACCGTTGCCCGACGAGTCGGCCGTGCTGGTCCCCGAGCCCTCGCTGAACGGCCACTGTCCGGCCGGCGCGGGCACCGTGGCGGCCGCCGACGCCGGCGCCGGGGCCACCAGCTGGACGCCCACCCCCATGACGGCGCAGACGCCGACCGCCAGCGACGCCACCGCCACCGCCACCGCCCCGCGCCGCAGCACCCGGCCCGGTCCGTTCACGGGCCGGATACCATCTCGATCGTCACGGTCGAGGTGTACACGCCCGCGTAGGTGGCGGCCGGCACCTGCACCCACCATCCGATCGGGTTCGCCGCGGTGCTGCCGCCCAGGGTCATCACGCCTTCGCCGGTGCTGGCCGCGGTGTCGTACACCTTGTAGGCCGTCGGCGAGGCGGCGGCGGTGATGATGTTCACCGGATAGGTCGTCGTGTTCGTCGGCAGCGTGCAGGTCCCGACGCAGGTCGCGCTGGGCGCCGTGATGGACACGGGGCTGGTGACGCTGCCGGTGAAGTTGAAGGTCCCGGTGTTCGCCAGCGTGTGCGTCCCGTTGGTGAACGTGGTCGCCGAGACCACGATATTCCAGCCCGCGGTCAGGCTGTCGCCGACCGTGAACTGCTGATCACCCGCATTCGGATCGACGGCGCCCTGGTCCAGCCCGATGTCGGTGAGGGCCCAGCTGAGCGAGGTCGGGCTGGTCAGCGACAAGCCGGCCGGGGTGACGTTGACCGCGGGGCTGCTCGGCGGCGAGATGCCGTCGGTGGTCACCGTTACCACCGTGACCGAGTAGATGGCCCCGTCCGTAAGCCCGGTGATCACGCACGTCAGCGTGGTGGTCGTGCAGGTGAAGGTGCCTGATGCGCCCGTGGCGGTGGCGGTGTACCCGGTCAGCGTCCCGGTGCCCAGGCTGGCCGGCGCCGTCCACGCGATCGTCGCGCTGGTGTTCCCCGCTGTCGCGCCCACCCCTGTCGGCGGTCCGGGAATGATCCCCGCCACGATCACCGGCGTGGTGCTGCTGGTGGTGGAGGCGTTCCCGAGCTGGCCGTTGCCGTTGCCGCCCCAGCAGTAGAAGGCCCCGGTGGTGTCCTGCGTGCAGGTGGCGAGCTGCCCCGAGCTGATCTGGAACAAGACCGTGCCCGTCGGCGTCGAGCCCTGGGACACCGCCACCGGCGTGTTGCTGGTGGCGGTCCCGCCGTTGCCGAGCTGGTCGCCGGTGCCCAGGCCCCAGCACCAGGCGGCGCCGGTGACATCGACCGCGCACGCGAAGCTCGTGCCCGCCG
>Ga0302314_10015551_pt1 | contig 12927 bp, 10 predicted proteins | sample III_Palsa_N2_3_FD_200533 | JGI IMG/M metagenome (GOLD analysis project Ga0302314, IMG submission 200533) | Peat permafrost microbial communities from Stordalen Mire near Abisko, Sweden - III_Palsa_N2_3 | ecosystem: Environmental > Terrestrial > Soil > Palsa > Peat permafrost | place: Sweden...
GCTAGGTCGACTTTGGCTCACTCCCTGACGAGCTGATATGTCGTATTGGCCTTGTGGCTCGCATAATCGAAGTCGAGTATCTAGATGGCAAGGAACCAAGGGGACGTGATGCGTGCACGCGAACCGGACCTTGAGGGCGTCGTCGTCCGCGACGGGGTGCGCGTCGGCTATGAGGTGTATGGCGCCGGAGAGCCCACGATCCTGCTGCTGACTTCTTGGGCGATCGTGCATGCCCGGCAGTGGAAGGCGCAGGTGCCCTACCTAGCGCGGCGGTTCCGTGTCATCACCGTCGAGGGCCGTGGTAACGGCCGGGCGGACCGGCCGGGAACGGCAGAGGCGTACAGCGACCAGGAGTACGTCGACGACGCGATCGCGGTCCTAGACGCGGCCGGGGCGGACCAGGCCGTGGTCGTGGGCCTATCGCTGGGCGGCCGGCACGCGCTGCAGCTGGCGGCCTGGTACCCGGAGCGGGCGGCCGGGGTGATCGCGATCGGCGCGGCACTGCCCTGGCCGCTGCCGCCGGACTTCGACAAGCCGAAGGACGGCTACGAGGGCTGGGGCAAGGCCAACCGGCATTACTGGCTGGCGGATTACCGCGGCTGGGTCGAGTTCTTCATGTCGGAGGTGTTCAACGAGCCGCACTCGATCAAGCAGTGGGAGGACGGGGTCAGCTACGGGCTGGAGACCACGGCCGAGACGCTGCTGCTGACGGCGCCGGCCGTGGCCGCGCCCACGGCCGAGGATGCCGAGGCCATCTGCCGACAGGTCCGGTGCCCGGTGCTGGTGGTGCACGGTGACCAGGACGGGATCGTGCCCTACGAGACCGGCGTGGCTCTAGCGCACTGGACCGGCGGGCAGTTCGTCACCATCCATGGCGGCGGGCACGCCCCGACGTTGCGGGATCCGGTCCAGGCCAACTTGCTCATCCGGGGTTTCGCCGAGTCGTTGCGTCCCCGGACGGCGGAGCGCCGGAGCTGGACCAGGGGCCGGGATCGCCGTAAGCGGGCGTTGTACGTCAGCTCGCCGATCGGGCTCGGGCATGTCCGCCGTGACCTGGCCATCGCCGATGAACTGCGGGCCAGGCAGCCGGATCTGGAGATCGACTGGCTCACTCAGCACCCGGTGACGCAGGTGCTCGAGGAGCGGGGCGAGCGGGTCCACCCGGCCTCCCGCTGGCTGGCCAGCGAGAGCGCCCACATCGAGTCGGAGGCGGGTGAGCACGACCTGAACGTGTTCCAGGCCGCCCGCCGGATGGACGAGATCATGGTGGCGAACTTCATGGTGTTCCACGACCTGGTCTGCGACGAGCAGTACGACCTGTGGATCGCCGACGAGGGCTGGGATATCGACCATTTCCTGTTCGACAACCCGGAACTCAAGCGGACCTCGTACGCCTGGCTCACCGACTTCGTGGGCTGGCTGCCGATGCCCGAGGGCGGCGCGGCCGAGGCCGTCCTCACCGCGGACTGGAACGCGGAGCGGGTCGAGCGGATGCGGCGTTACCCGCGGCTGCGGGACCGATCGATTTTCGTCGGCAATCCAGGCGACCTGGTGGACGTTCCGCTCGGGCCGGAGCTGCCGACCGTGCGCGACTGGGCACTGGAGCGGTACACGTGCACCGGCTACGTCACCGGGCCGGGGCTCCCGGACGACCGGGAGGCGCTGCGCGCCGAGTTCGGATACCGGCCCGGCGAGCGGATCTGCCTGGTCAGCGTGGGCGGTTCCGGGGTGGGAGAACACCTGCTGCGCCGGGTCGCCGCGGCGTTCCCGCTGGCCGCGAGAGCAATTCCCGGCCTGCGGATGATCGCCGTGACCGGCCCGCGGATCGACCCCGCGTCGGTCCCGGTACCCAAGGGGGTGGAACTGCGCGGCTACATCCCTGACCTGTACCGCCATCTGGCCGCATGTGACCTGGCGGTGGTCCAAGGCGGACTGACCACCACGATGGAGCTGGCGGCGGCCCGCCGGCCGTTCATCTACGTGCCGCTGGCCCGCCATTTCGAGCAGCAGATCCTCGTGACCCACCGGCTCGCACAGTACCGGGCCGGGAGGCGCCTGGACTACGCGGCACTCAACCCCGAGTACCTGACCGAAGCCATCGTCGCCGAGATCGACCGGCCGGACGACTACCGGCCGGTGGAGACCGATGGCGCCGCGCGGGCCGCGGCCCTGCTGGCCGAGCTGCTGTAGACCGGTCAGGCCCGTAATCCGGCCGTGAGCAGGTCTACGGCCGCCTTGAGCTCACTGCGCGATCCGATGGAGAGCTTTCGGTACACGCTGCGCAGGTGATACTCGATGGTCTTCGGGCTCAGGAACAAAGCGCCGGCGGTCTCCCTGGTCGTACGACCTTTGGCCAGGCTCAGCGCGATCTGGAGTTCCCGAGGGGTCAGGTCACTGAGGCTGGTCACGTCCCGCCGCCGCGCGGTCTCGCCGGTGGCGGCGAGCTCGGCCCGTGCCGTCTCCGACCAGGGGGTGGCGCCGAGGTGGTCGAACACGTCCACCGCGGCGCGAAGCTCGCCGCGGGCCCGGACCCGCTGGCGCTCCCGCCGCAGGCGGGCACCGTAGGCCAGGTGCGTGCGGGCGGTCTCGAAGGCGTCTGCGGTCTGACCGTGCAGGGCCAGCGCGGTTTCGAAGTGAGGATCGGCCTCGCCCCCGGCGGCAAGTTGCCCGCGGCATCGCGCGGCGCGCGCCAGTGCCCAGGGCTGGCCCTTGATCTCGGCGTCGCGAGTGAAGTCTCCGGCTATCGTGGCGGCCTCTGGTCCGCGCCCCAGACGCAGGTAGATCTCGACAAGTTCCGGTATCGGGGACAGGTCGGCGTCCTGGATGCCGCGCGAGCGCAGCACGACTCGCTGCTCCTCGAAATGAGCCAGCGCGGCTTCGGGTCGGCCCTGGCCCAGCTCAAGGTCACCCAGGGCAGCGATGGCCCACACTTCTGCCACGCTCAGGCTCAGCTTGCGAGACAGGCGCAGCGCCTCGTCAGCATGCCGGCGGCTCTCGTCTGACCGGCCCAACCTGGCTTCGAGCCGGGCGGAGAAGGCCAGCGCCAGGCCAAGGTCGCTATGCTGACCGATCTCCCTGGCCAGGCCGATCGCTTCGTGAAAACCGGCTTGAGCCTCGGCCCATCGATCCGTGCCCGCCTGATCGGCCGCAACGTGGATCAGCAGGAACGGCAGCGCGCCGATCGCGGATTGGCGGCGAGCCGCGTCGAGCGCACGATAAAGGAGTGCCCGTCCGGTGTCCGCTTCGCGCAGCCAGGCCGACCCCATGGCCGCCCAGGCCAGTAGCCGGGGCTCGTCCCGGAGTTCGTCCGAGCGCTCGAGCACGTCGACAGCCGCGCGGATAGCCGGCGCTCCAGGCTCGTCTTGGCCCGAGAAGATCAGCGCCATGCCCCGCGTGATCAGCGCGAAGAAGGCGATACGACCGTTCAAGTCGGACGGGACGAGCGAGGCAGCCCGGTCGGCGGCCATAAGCATGGTCGCGGCATCGCCGACGGTAAAGGACGCGTAAGCCGCTTCGGCGAGCATCACTACGGCTCGTTCCGGATCGACCGACGCGGCATGTTCGGCGGCGGCCAGGAGGATCTGCTGCCCTTCGGTAACCGCCCCGCGGTGGATGGCGATGTGGCCGCGGAGGTGCTCGATCGCGACGACCAGACCCGGATCCGGCACGTGCCGGGCTGACTGGTCCAGCAAGGCCACGGCACGATCAGCGAGCCCGCCCAGCCAGGCGGCCTCGGCCGCGGCGTACATCAGCCGACCCTGCCGGGCCTCGTCCACGCCCAGCAGGGCCGCACGTTCGGACGCCCGCGACGAGACGTCGTAGGCGCTGCGCTGGTAGGCACGCTGCCCCGCCTGCTCGAGCGCCGATGAGGCCGCCTCGTCGGGGCCGAAAGCAGCCAGCGCGAGATGCCAGGCCCGGCGATCGGCCTCAGTATCTGGCAGGGCGCTGGCCACAGCGCGGTGCACCGCACGCCGCTGGTCGGCCGGGGCGTCGCCGTAGATGGCCGACCGGGCGAGCGGATGCCGGAACTCCACGCGGGAATCGCGCACCGTGATGAGAGCCGCGGCCTCGGCGGGAACAAGGTCGGCCAGGTCCAGCTCGAGCATCGGCGCGGCTCGGGCCAGCACCGACACGTCGCCGCCGTCGACAGCTGAGGCAAGGACAAGAGCGGCGCGGGTGCGACCTGGGAGACTCCGTGAGCGCTGGAGGTACACACGAGCGACGCTCGTCCCGGCCGCGAGCGGCGCGCCCGGCGGCAGGCCGGTCAGGCGCTGGCGCTCCTGGCCAAGCTCCAGGAGCGCCAGCGGGTTCCCGCCGGTTTCACGGTGGAGGCGGTCGGCTAGCTCGCGGCTCAGCGGCTCCTCTGCCTGCTGTCTCAGCAACTCGGCGGCCGAAGCCCGGTCCAGCCCGGCCAGGCGCAGGGTCGGCAGGTCGGCGCCGTCGAGCAGTGACGGCTCGCCCTGGCGCACGGCCAGCACGACCGCGACAGGATCGGCGACGAGGCGGCGGAACGCGAAAAGCATGGCATCCGCGCTCGACCCGTCGAGCCAGTGCGCGTCATCCACCAGCACGGCTACCGGGGCTTCCTCCGAATAGGCGGCGAGCAAGCTGAGGGTCGCCGCACCCACGGCGAAGCGGCCCGGCGCGCTGGCGGCCGGCCGGAGCGCCAGCGCGCTCTCCAGCGCCGCAGCCTGCGGGTCAGGGATATGCTCGATCCAGGAGAGCGCCGGCCGGAGGAGCTCAAGCAAGCCGGCGAACGGGATCTGAGCCTCCGACTGCACCCCGCGCGCCCGGAGCACGTGCATGCCGGCCGTCTGCTCCCCGACGTAGGCGAGCAACGCCGACTTGCCGATGCCGGCCTCCCCGGCAAGGGCGAGCACACCGCTGCGGCCCGCGCGCGCATCGTCAAGCAGCAGGACGAGTGCCTGCTGCTCCTGGTCCCGGCCGAGCAACATGTCAGCGATCCTACGGACCCACCCGGTACGAAGCCATGCCCGCCGAGGTGCGAGCTAGGGGCCTTCCCGGAAGCGAGCGAGCCCATGCGCGACCTACGTTTCCGGTCAGGAACTCAGCTCCACCAGGAGGACGCAGATGACCACTTTCGAGCAGCCAGCCGCCATCGACACGGAAAAACTGATGGGCTTTGTATTCAAGGCGGTCGGTGATGTCGGCGCGACGCTCAACACCGCACTGGTCGTCATGGGCGACCGGCTCGGGCTGTACCGAGCGCTGGCGGGGGCCGGCCCGCTAACACCCGCCGAACTAGCTCAGCGCAGCGGGACAGCCGAACGTTACGTACGCGAATGGCTCAACGCGCAGGCCGCGGGCGGCTACGTCGACTACGACCCGGACAGCAGCCGGTACAGCCTGCCGACCGAGCACGCCGCGGCGCTGACCGACGAGTCGAGCCCCGCTTACCTGCCGGGTTTCTTCCAGGTCGCGTTCGGCTCTGTGCTGGACTCCTCCAAGATCACCGAGGCGGTCAAGAGCGGCGAGGGTGTCGGGTGGCACGAGCACAACCAGGACGTCTATGACGGCGTTGAGCGGTTCTTCCGCACTATGTACAACGCCCACCTGATCACCGAGTGGCTGCCGGCCCTCGATGGTGTCATCGACAAGCTCCAACGCGGCGCAGCGGTGGCAGATGTCGGCTGTGGCCATGGGGCATCGACGATCCTGATGGCCCAAGCCTTCCCGGCCTCGGCTTTCACCGGATCGGATTACCACGAGGGCTCGATCGCGACGGCGCGCGAGCGAGCCGCTCAGGCAGGCGTCAGTGACCGGGTCCGGTTCGAAGTTGCCCCCGCCTCGGCCTATGCCGGCACCGGATACGACCTGGTCACCACCTTCGACTGCCTGCACGACATGGGCGATCCGGTGGGGGCGGCCCGGCACGTGCGCCAGTCCCTGGCGGCCGACGGCACCTGGATGATCGTTGAGCCGGTCGCCGGCGACAGGGTGGAGGACAACTTCAACCCGGTCGGGCGGACCTTCTACGGCTTCTCGACCCTGCTGTGCACGCCCGCGTCACTGTCGCAGGAGGTCGGGTTGGCGCTCGGTGCCCAGGCAGGCGAGGCCGCGATCCGCGACGTGGTCACCCGGGCGGGCGTGAGCCGCTTCCGCCGGGCCAGCGAGACGCCGTTCAACCTCATCTATGAGGCCAGGCCGTAGCCAGCGCCACACTTCGCCGCTCAGCCCCCAGGCTGAACGGCGAAGCATGCGGATGTGGCGCGGGCGTACGTTACAGGACTTGCGCGGCGGAAATGAACCACGGCCTGGTCGGGTGCGGCGGCGTCGTGGTGTATTCGTACGCCGGGTGGTCGAGCGGTGGCCGGCCGCACCACCCCGATCGTCCACCCGCGGAGACGCCGCACGCGAGGGAAGCCCGCACAACCCACCCAGCCCCGGCCCACCGCCTCCGCAGCGGACCAGGCGAAGGTCCGCGACAACCTCGGCGTCGGCTACGACCGCCTCGCCCAGGTTAGGCGCGCCTACGACCTCGCCAACCTCTTCCACCACAACCAGAACATCACCCTCGCCGACGGCTGAAGACCCCGTGCTGTCCTTCCCGGCCGACCCGGGACGTGTTGAAGGGAGCCCGGCGGCCGTCACCACCGGCGCATACCTGAAGGATGAAATCCCATGGAATTCCTTGCCTGCCCGGCCTACCTGAACGACGACGGCAGCGTCCGGTGCGGCCTGCCCGCAGAAGTGACGTGCCGGTTCACCATGCGCTCAAGCGACGGGCCGCTCGAAAGCGTCATGATTCAGTGTCCTGCCCGCCACCACTTCAACGCGCCCGTCGAGTTCCTCAGCTTTCAAGACGGTTCCTCGCCGTCGAGGACGGGAACGAGCGCCGCCCCGGCACCGGAGACGGTGGCGGCACCCGCCCAACCGGCCGACCCTGCCAGCCCGCGACGGTCGGCGGTCCTCCCGCTGCTCACCACAGAGGCGATACTCCACACTCCCGCGCGTTGAGGCGGCCATCGAAGGTGATGTCGAGTGCAGACCGAAGCGGCTCACCTATGGCCGGAACGGGCCGGCGTCCAGGTTGCGCTCGTAACCCGGGCCGATCTTTCTTCGGGGGGATCTCCCTGACATGGAACTCCAGCAGGCGGAAGCTCGGTAAGCGCTGTGCGCTTCGAGCAGTCGGCGCACTACGGTTCCACTTGGCGCGTTCCCGGGAGGCAAAGGACGCTTGTGGCTAGTCAGAGAGTGTTTGTGGTCAGGGGCGGGGTCGAACCGCCGACCTTCCGCTTTTCAGAGGCTCATTCATCACTGAGGACTCAGGTGAGCGTGATCGCCGTCAGCCCTTCTACCTGCATAAACAGCTTGTAAGGGCTACGAAACCATCGTAGCAGTCATGCCGCCGAGTGCCCGATAATGCCGTTTCGTTCCGTGGGCTCCCTGTGGGACCGATGCCCCGGAAACTAGAGTTGTGCGGACGCGGCCGGGCAGGAAGCCGTGGGTTGGAAGCCACCGGGTAGGCGCCCAGGCCCAGATGAGCGACCTTTAGAAAGCACGCCGACCGCGCACTAGCTGATTCCGGCCGACCCGCCAACTCCCGTACTGGCATGGCGTTCGTCACCTTGAGTAGTCGCATGCCGGTCGCGAAAGTGCGCCTAACGCTGAATACGCGCGGCGCTGCAGTCGTGTCGGCAGCGGGCGCGCCGATTGTTCGGTTGTGCGTGCCCGTACGATTTGGAGTAGGCGAGCCGGCCGAGGCGCGTCGTCGTTTTGGGCAGGCTGCAGTGGTGTTCCTGATCGCGGCCGATCCGGATGAGTGCATGACAGCCCTGGTCTTTGGCGGGGCCCGGGCATGGCTGCCGGCAGCTTGAGCGCTGATCGCTGATATCCAGGAGCCACTTGCGCGGTTCCGCGGGTCATGGCCCGGGTTCGGCCAGCGGGCTCTTCTCGCGCTGGTGATAGCCGGCGGTCATGCCGCCGTCGACCAGCAGCGTCGTACCGGTGATGAATTCAGCCTCGTCGCTTGCGTAGAAGACCGCCGCGGCAGCAACGTCGCGGGCCTCGCCGATCCGGCCGATCGGCGGGACGGGCCAGTCGCCGCCCTCGGGGCGGTCCTCTTGCCCGGCTGGGGCCATGTGCCGCATCCCGGGCCAGGTGTCTCCCGGGCAGAGCACATTCGAGCGCACCCCGTCGGGACCTCCCTCCAGCGCCAGCATCTTCCCCAGCATCACCACGGCCGCCTTCGAGACCGAGTACAGCCCGATGGCCTGCTCGCCCCAGATGCCCGCGTCGGATGCGATGTGGATCATGCAGCCACGGCGGCGAGCCAGGTACGGATAAGCGGCCTGCGCGTAGAGAAGGTAGCCCCGCACGTTCACGTCCATCAGCCGGTCGTAGTCCGCCAGGGGCGTTCGCAGAAGGCTTGCCTCAACCCCGACCCCGGCGTTGTTGACCAGCACGTCGAGGGTCCCGAGGTGCTCGGCGGCCAGGCCCACCGAGCGCGCCACCGCAGCAGGATCGGCAGCGTCAGCGGAAAGGAACCAGCTCTGGCCGGCATCGCGGAGCGTTGCCTCCGCGCGCAAGCCCAGCTCCTGATCCCGCCCGGTCACCACCACCCTCGCGCCCTCTCGCAGGAACTTATCGGCAATGGCGAAGCCGATGCCGGTCGTCCCCCCGGTGACCAGCACGTTCTTGCCCTGCAGCCGTCCCGTGCCGCCGGTCATGTCCATCTGGTGCAACTGCTCTCTGTCGATAAGCCCGCCCCTGAGCAGGAGCGGAGACTCCATTGTGCCCAGCCCATGCTGATGCCAGCATCCGGTGATGAATCACCCGGCGTTTTCCGAAAGCTCCGGATCCAGGGACGACGGTTCAACCGGGTGCCGGGCCGACCGGGCGGCCACGCACAGAACAGCCAGATATGCATGCCGCCGCCACCAGGGCCAGGCAGGTCGGGGAGGCACCAGATTAGGCCGGATCGGCGTTTGGGCCCACGGAGTCATTTCCGACGGAGGGTAGTACGGCGGTCAAGCACCCTTATAACACCGAATGTAGCCCGTTACCGCCGTGCGCTGCTCCTTCGTCCAGTAAGGCGTTGAGGGCGGGCAAGGCGAGCCGCCGCGCCGACAGTGCCGGGGCGGCCGGATGCCGGATCTTGCGTGCACGGCCAGGAGAAGAAGCACGGTGTCGGCGAACCCAGCTGGTTGACCTCGGATCGTGTGCGGGCATGATCGCACTGCGGACTCGAACGAGCGGAGGTGGCGGGATTGGAGAACAGGAGCCTGGGCCAGGGCCGGGTCAGCGTGCCGGTGGTCGGGCTGGGCACCTGGCGGCGGCTGGAAGCCGCCGCCGCGGTCGGCCGGCAAGGGGAGCTCGTGGAGGCCGCCATCGCGGCTGGTATCCGGGTCATCGACACCTCACCTATGTACGGCGAGGCCGAGCAGCTGCTCTCCGACGCGCTGGGCGGCCACCGCGAGCAGGTCTTCGTCGCCGACAAGGTCTGGACTCCCTCGGCGGCCGACGGCGCGGCGCAGCTGTCCCAGGCGGTGAACTGGTACGGCGGCCGGGTCGACCTGATGCAGATTCACAACCTGGTGGCCTGGCAGGCGCACCTGCCCATGCTTGAGGCCGCCCGGGACCGCGGGCTGGTCGGCCTGATCGGGGCCACTCACTACTCGCCAGCCGCTTTCGCTGAGCTCGCCGAGGTCATGCGCACCGGCCGCATCGACGCCGTGCAGGTGCCCTACAACCCGGCTCACCGGGAAGTCGAGCGGACCATCTTGCCCCTGGCCGAGGACCTCGGCCTCGGCGTCCTGCTGATGCGCCCCCTCGGCGAGGGGCAGCTCGTACACCGGCCGCCCAGCCCCGCCGAGCTCGCACCGCTGCGCCCCTTCGGCGTCACCACCTGGGCCCAGGCCCTGCTCAAATGGGGCCTGAGCGACCCGCGGGTGCACGTCTCCCTGACCGCCACTTCCCAGCCAGGCCGGCTCACAGAGAACGCCACCGCAGGGTCACCGCCGTGGTTCGGAGTACAAGAGCGGGCCTACGTGCTGCGCCTGGCCACAGCCCACTGAACCAGCCGGTGGCCGCCGCCTGCCCGAGCGGAGACCATACTGACCGGGGCAACCGCGCGACCGGCGTCCGGGATCTTCGCTACTGGGTCCATGCCGCCAGCCTGTCAGTCGCTGACCGATGGAGTTCCCTATCGCCGATTTAGCGCGCCTCGGAGTCAGCTTGGCCAGCGCGGCAGGCGCACGCAGATGGGCTAGTTCTGTGGCGCGTGGGGGTCGGCGGACATACTTCTCCTCGCGGCAGAGGATGTTCCCGGGAGGCTTGCGGGCATTGCCTTGACCGCGGCGACACTGGCATGGTGATCACGGGCCTTGGGTGGTGCGGCATGCGAACAGGCCGCTGCAGTGAACTGGCGCATTTCTACGAGCATTTTCTCGGCCTCAGGCTGGTGCACACGGAAGCGGGGTTCGGGGTCTTCGAGCTTCCGGATGGGCGGCATGCCACGATTTTCGGCAGCAGCTATCCGGGCAAGGAGCATTTCGCTGCCGGCCTGGTTGTCGGCTTCGCCGTCCGCTCGGGGTGACCCGGGGAACGAGAAGCCCTCTACCCGGCGGGTCCAGGGCTGTCCAGCGGCTAGCAACCGCCTGCCCGAACGGTTAGCGGTTTCAAGTGGAACCTATGGGGCACGGGGACCCGTCACGCCGCAGCGACCTTCCAGTTCTTCACGCCGGGCGTGATCGCAGCCCAGTCCGCCTCCTTTACCTGTGAGTGAGCCTCATGAACATCACCGAATGCGTCCCGTTGGCCGGCCGCGGCCTCGTCGCGCGGCGCGGCCACCTAGTCGCGCTGACTGGCGGCACGGACGCGGGACCCGACCCGCTGCTGACCGCGCTGACCGCGGTCGCCTACGCGAACGGTGACGGCGCCGCCCTCGTACTGGCCGGAACGCGCGCTGCCGCGGAGCGCGGGGGGCGTCCCGCGTGGGCCTGCGCCGGGGTGACATTCGGCGAGGAAGTCGCGGTCCTGGTCCACGGCGACGCGGTCGCGCTCGTCTCCGTCGACGGCAGCCCCGAGGCCCAGGTCACGGCCAGCGGCTCGATGATCCCGGTGGCGGGCACCTTTACCGGAGCGGTCGTCATGGTCCGGCTCGTCATAGGCCCCCCGGCGCCACCGGACCCCAGACTCTGGCTGGAGACGGGAACCGTCTTCGGCGGCGGCATCGTGCTCACCATCAAGCAAGACAAACCCAGCAACTTCATCCCGAACGATCCGTATGCGCCTGTCGCAGCCACCATGCGTCCGGCAATGGAACAGGCCGCCGGGAACACGGTGCTCCATCCGTCCGCTGCGGGGCCCGCAGGCCGGGCCCCGGCGGTCCCGGCGCCCCCTGGTGTGGCGCCTGGTGAGGTGTATCCAGAAGACATGCCGCGGTTAAGGCGAGGCGCGCGGATCGCGGATTCCGCGCGCGGGTCGGAGTCAAGTCGTCCCGATGAATGGACGCACAGATTAACCATTACGATGCAGTTCGTCGTTACGACCGGCAGATTGTGGGCCGTCATGGCGGCGTGCTTTGCCCCACTTCTATGGCCGTCGTTGACTTCTCTTTACCATGGGACACACCGCCCTAGCGTTGACCTGCATCGCGGCAGCAGCTCAGCCCGTTTTGAGCGCGTATTCGACGCGGAGGCTCCGCCAAACCGCGCTCCGAGCGATGCCGAGCGGTCTCGGCACGGACGGGTCAGCCTAGGGCTGCCCTCCTCCTCGCCGTTACCGGCGAAGCTCTCCGCAGTCACCAGGATTGGCCGAATGCCATCTGCGACCGTAGACCAGCTCACTGGCCGCCGACGGTTTAACCGATCCCGTCATCGGCTCGCACGAGCGAGGCCCAGTGCGATGAGGGCGTGTCCGTGATGGTCGATCCAGTCCGTGGTGTGCACGAGATCCTCGATCCGCTTGGCGATGAGGGCGGCCTGGTCCAGCCCGCGCCGCCATCGTCCAGCGCGCCACAGGACCGTGCCGACGGATCGCCACAGGATCATGGCGGGCAGAGCCCGGATCTCAGACTCTGTCAGGCGGGCGCTGGAGCCGAAGCCGGCAATCAGCGGCGCCGCGCGCTGCTTCCAGTCCGGCCCGTCCAGCGCGCCTGAGCCGTAGAGGACGACAACAACGTCCTGGGCGCGGAAGTCGGTTCCGGCGAACTCGAAATCCAATATCGCCGTCACCCGTCCCGTCCGGGGATCGGCGAGCGTGTTGGACGCCGCCGGGTCACCGTGCACGACCTGAACCGGCAGGTTCTCACGCGAGGTGTCCCACCACTCCATGACACGGCGCGCCGCTGTCTCCAGAGGCCGGGTGTCCATTCCGGCCTGGCGAAGCTCCCGGCACAGCGCCGGGAACCCGGGCACGTCCGGGTGCACCAGGAGAGGATCGGAGCCCCGCCAGTCGTGCGGGGCGTCCTGCGGCGGAACATCCTTCAAAGCGCCGCTGAGCTGCCCGCACGCCCGGCCGAAACGCTCCAGCATCCTGGGACCGGCGAGGTCCGCTGGCACCCCTGGCAGCCAGCGGCACACCGTCGCGGGGCCCTCGCCGGTCTCGACCACGGTCCGGCCGTCGAGCGCGGCCACGGGCTCCGGGACGGCGAACGGCAGCCCAGCGCGGCGCAGCCGCTCCAGGAGACGGTGCTCGGCGGCCACCTGGGGCACGGACAGGTTCTGGCTGACCCGAAGTACCCAGCACCGGTCGTCATGCCTGATGGTGAACGTGGTGTTATTGCTGCCGCGGCTGGTACGGCAGACCTCCGACGCCACCGGGATCCCCCACAGGCTCAGCAGCTCGCCCATCGCAGGCACCCGGCCATTATGAGGTGGGCACGCGGCGTGCACCACCGATTTTCTCCCTGTCAGCCCGTGATCTCAACGCTGCCGAAACACCCCAGCGACCGGCCATCGCCAG
>Ga0302314_10015552_pt1 | contig 12927 bp, 9 predicted proteins | sample III_Palsa_N2_3_FD_200533 | JGI IMG/M metagenome (GOLD analysis project Ga0302314, IMG submission 200533) | Peat permafrost microbial communities from Stordalen Mire near Abisko, Sweden - III_Palsa_N2_3 | ecosystem: Environmental > Terrestrial > Soil > Palsa > Peat permafrost | place: Sweden...
TGACGAGCGTGGCGGCTATCTCGCGGTTGGTCATGCCTTTTCCGAGGAGATCGAGGACCTCGAGTTCTCTCGGGGTGAGGTCGAACCGATCGAGTCCTGAGTCGGGTTTGGGCCCAGGGCGGTCGTGCGGGATGAGATCGATTCGGGCCGCCCGCGTCAAGGTTTCGATCGCCTGTCGTAATGGCCGGGCGCTGAGCTCGTCAGCGGTCCGGAATGCCTGCCTGGCGAGGTCCTGCACGAGCCGAGGATCTCCGTTGTCGTGAATCAGTGCCTCGGCGCGACGCCAACGCGTGTAGGCCACCTGATACGTGTCGTCCGTTGCCTGCGATAGCCGCTCTGCCTCGTGCCAGGCTGCCGGGGCGGAGCTGGTGATCCGGGAGAGCTCGGCCACGCACGCCGCGCGGCTGGCGAGCACGCGAGGCTGTGTGCGGCCCACGAGATCCGCGATCACCCGGTCCAGCCGGTCCAGCAGTTCACGCGCCTGGCGCAGATGGGCGTCGCGAACTTCGCCGTCGTCCGGAGCGAGGAGCGACAGATCAGCGTGCGCCCGGGCGCCCAGCTCATAGCATCGGGCCGTGGCGAACACGTACTCGCCGTGGTCGAAGAGGCCGAGGCACTCCTCGATCGTCCGCAGCGCTTGCTCAGCATTCCCGGCCCACAGCTCCGCGGTCGCGCGCGCCGCCGCGACGGGCGCCAGCCACATGGATCCATTGGCGGTCAGGATGTGGTCGTAGGCGCTCTGCACCGCTCGGAGAGTCGCTGCGTAGTCGCCTCGCTCGGCATGGAGCTCCGCGAGGCTGTGGAACACGAGTCCGGCGTTGACTCCGGCGCCCGCGCGCTCGAGCAGCTCACTCAGCAGTTCCTGCGCTTCATCCCACGCTCCTGTCCGAATAAGGCGGCTCGCGATCTCGGCCCGGAGGAAGTCGCCGTATCGGCGGTCGGCTCCATTGGCACGGGCCATTTCGACACCCTCGAGGGCGAACGCGATCGACTCGCGCACCCGCCCCGCCTGGTCAAGGGCGTCGCTGCCATTGACGAACGCCCGACCCATCTCCTCGAGCAGCTCCAGCTTGCGAGCGACCTCCAGTGCCTGAGTCGCGCTCGACACGGCCTGTTCGAACTCGCCCCGGTAGCAGAAGTTCGCGCATATGGTGTTGAGGACGTGTGCCCTGATGTCCTCCGCGCCGACGGCAGCCGCGATCTCCAGAGCCTCTTCGCAGCGCGGCTCGGAGAGCTGGCTGTAGTCGCAGAGCATCAGCACCTGGGCTTCGGCGGCCAGCACCAGCGCCCGCTCGCGAGAGACCGACTTCGGCATCAGAGCGACGGCCCGCTGATACTCAGGCAGAGCCTCTTCTCCGCGTCCGCCCGACCACAGGTAGCGTCCCAACCGCTCGTGCGCGAGCGACACCGCGACCGGATCGTCCGGGCCGAGTCGGTCAAGCGTGTCGCGAGCCAGAGCGATCGCCCGATCGACATGACCGACCAGCATCGCCGCCTCGGCAGCGTGCTGAATCACCTCGATGCGTGACAGCTCCGGAGCGGCGGGATCAACCGTATCCCACAGCTCGAGCACGCGCTCATAGTGCACCAGCGCCTCCCCGGGCGCCCTGACGCTGTCCGCCTGAAGACCGGAGTCGATCGACGCCACAAGCGCCTGAGGCAGCCGGCCCGCGGCATACCAATGGTGAGCGAGCTCGGCAGCGGCCGTCCGCTCGTCAGCCGGATTGAGCGATGTGCTGAGCGCCTCGGCGAAATTCAGATGCACCGCGCGTCGCTCTTCCAGCAGCAGATCGCCATAGACCGCTTCGCGTAGGAGAGCATGACGAAAGCCGTACGCGCTCGTGCGCGGGTTCTCGACCAGCAGGTGGGACTGCACGGCCTCGCGCACTGCGTCCAGCAGTTCGTTGGGTTCGACGCCGACGACAGCCCTGAGCAGCCCGTGATCGACGTCGCGGCCAGCGACGGCTGCGACCCGAAGCACCGCTTTTACCTGCTCGGAGCTACCGTCCACCCGGTACAGCATCGCCTCACGCAGAGACTCCGGTATGGGCGCGTTAGTCTCCTCAACGGTCGCCAGCAGCTCCTCGGTGAAGAAAGGGTTCCCTTCGGCGCGTTGCAGAAGGCTGTCGATCAGCTCCGGAGCCGGCTCGCGGTCGAGGATCGCTGTCACCTGGTCTCGAAGCTCGCGTCGCGCAAAACCCGTCAGCTCAAGCCGGACAGCCTGGCCGCTGCGCTCAAGCTCGAGCAGGAACGGGCGCGCCGGATGGCGGCGCTGGACCTCGTCGTCACGGTAGGTCAGGACCAGCGCCAGTCGCTCGCGGCGAAGGGCCCTCACCAAGAACGTCAGAAAATCCCGGGTCGACCGGTCTGACCAGTGCACGTCCTCAACGATCAAGACGACCGGCGTTACCCGTGCCGCGCCCGCGAACACCGCGAGGAGCTGCTCAAACAGCCGGCCAGGAGAGCCGGCTCCGTCAGGCCCGACCGGCTTCAGGGGGCTCGCGTCGCCACCCAATTCGGGCAGCAGCCGCCCGAGCTCGTCGTTGGCTACCCCAAGCAGTCGCTTCAGCTCTTGCGCGCCCCGAGCCCGCAACAGAGACCTCAGGGCGCTCACGATCGGGGCATACGGCAACTCGCCATCGGCCAGCGGCAGGCACTCGCCGATCACCACGGTAGCGCCGGACCGGGTCGCCGACTCAGCAAGTTCGGCGACCAGACGGCTCTTGCCCATCCCCGCCTCCGCGCTGATCAACGCGACAGCCCCCGCTCCCCCCGCGGCGCGCTCAACGGCAGCCTCGAGGACCGCCAGCTCCTCACGCCGACCGACGAAAAGTGGACTTGAGACGCGCCCAACCATGCCCGCGATTATCCCGCGCCCGTTTCGGCTAAGCCCGACACCTCACAAGATAAGCCAGTTCTCCAGCTCCATCGCGACCCCGCACGCCGACAGCGCACTTCGTGCCGGCTATCGGTGCCAGAAGGCGAGCCGCTGCACCGACGCCTTGAGGATGTGGCCCCAGGTGATCTGCGCGTCCTCGCGCTCTGATATCGCCTCGAACGGGCTGAAGCGCATCTCGCCGCCGGTACCTAGCTCAATCGAGCCATCATCCTGCCGGGTGCCGTTGACGTAGATCCAACCGTGCTTGATGCGGAAGTTCTCACTCATGGCCCGTAGCGTATCCATGACTCGTCGGCGCTGGGCCTGAACCGATGAAGGGGATTTGCCCTCCTGGCCCACAAGCTGGCCATCCTGTGGGATGTTGGCATCATTTTGATCGTTGTCGGCGTCGTGCTCGAGGTTCTCGGGACGATGGGACGATGGGACGCGCGGTTGGGGGCCGGCGCCACTACTACTAGCCGGTCCACGGCGCCACGATCGCTCGGTGACGGTCCCCACCCCATCGGCGCTGACCAGCGCTGTCTGAGGCGACCGAACGGCCGCCGACATCAATCGTCAGGGGAAGAACCCGTGCTAGCACGGGGGCGGAGATCCTTTCCGTAATTAGACTCGCCGCATGCTGTTTGCCTCGGTACTTGGATATCTGCGCATCCGCGCGCACGCGGCCTGATGCGAAAGGGCGGTGTCTCGAGATCGGCGTGTGCAGTCGCGATCGTCGCGATCGCGACGGCCGGCGGCGCGCCCGCGGCCGCCGACCAGTTCGAGCTCGCGCCGGGGTCGCCCTTCGGGGCCGGCGGCGTCCCCACTAGCGCTGCGTTGTACGCCGGGGTTGGTGACTTCAACGGCGATGGTCACCCCGACATCGTGGTCACGAACAACTGGAACGGCGGGACAGCGGTCGGCTCGATCTCGACGCTGCTCGGCACCGGTGACGGCTCGTTCGTCCTCGCCGGGCCACCGCTGACGCTCGCCGACGACATTCCGCAGGGCGTGGCGGTGGCCGACTTCAACCGCGACGGCAAGCTCGACGTCGCCGTCAACGAGGTGGGCCAGATCGAGATGCTGCTCGGCAACGGGAATGGCACGTTCACATCCAAGGGCACATTCGGCATCTCCGCGAGCAGCAACCAGACAGCGGAGAGCGTGGTCACCGCAGACTTCAACGGCGATGGGATTCCCGATCTCGCCTACGCCCCCGGCGGCGACGCCGTCCCGGTGCTGCTCGGTAACGGAGATGGCACCTTCCATCAGGCGCCCGGCGCCGCCTCGACGTTCACCGGGGCTTCCGCGGTCGCAGTAGGAGACTTCAACGGCGATGGACGACCGGACCTGGCGATCGCCGACGGCCAAAACCCGGGCGTGGTCAGGATCCTGCTCGACCACGCCGACGGGAGCATGACGCCCGCCTCCCCGCCGACGCTGCCGGCCGGCCAGACTCCCTTTGGAATCGTCACGGGCGACTTCAATGGCGACGGCAAGGTCGACATCGCGGTAGCCGACCTGAACGGCGACCAGATCTTCGTCTACCTCGGGCACGGTGACGGTACGTTCTCCGCCGCGCCGGGATCGCCGTTCAGCGATCCGGTGAGCCTCCCGTGGAGTCTCGCCGCCGCCGACGTCAACGGCGACGGGCACCTCGACCTGATCATCGGCCACAACGGCCCGGGGATCGAGGTGGCGCTCGGCAATGGGAACGGAACATTCTCGCTCCAGCCCGACGCGACGCTCGCGAATGGAACCTGGACCGGCGGGCTCGTAGTCGGCGACTTCAACGGCGACCTGCAGCCCGACATCGTCTCGCCGAATGGCGACACGACCGTTTCGTCCTTCCTCGACACCGCGGCGGCTCGCATGCGGGTGGCGCCGGCCGCTCTAGGCTTCTCTGCGACCAGACTGGGAGCTGCGACTGGAGAGACAGCTACGGTGACCAACGACGGCACCGGCGTGCTGCGCGTTTCCGGCATTTCGATCACGGGCGCTGACGCCGGCGACTTCGCGCTCGGCACGAATACGTGCACGCGGAGCGTCCTCTTCGTCGGCGGGTCCTGCCAGCTGACTGTGGGCTTTGCCCCCAAGGTCGCGGGTGCGCGCGCTGCGACGCTGTCGATCCTCAGCAACGCTCCCGGCGCGCCGACCACGGTGACCGTCGCGGGGACCGGAGCGGCGGCGGCGGCACCGACCGGCCCGTCGCTCCACTTCGCGCGGCGCACGATCTCGGTGAGCGTGCGCCGCCTCGCGGGTGTCGCGCTGGGCTGCCCGACGAATGACGCTGACGCGCCGTGCCAGGGCAAGCTCTCCCTGATCGAGCGGGTGATCCGGATCAGCGGCCATGGCCGCCACCGGACGCGCAAGCACGTCAAGATCAAGCTAGGCGCCGCGAGCTTCTCGATCCCTGCGGGCGGTTCGGCGACGGTCCCGATCCGCATCTCCAAATCCAGCTTCGCGTCGTTGAGCCTCGCGCGCCACCTAACCGTCACGGGCAGCGCGGTGGCTCACGCCGGCGCGAGCCTTTCGCGCACCACCACCATCACGCTCACGCTGAGGGCACCGGCCACGCCCCACCCCCGACGCTAGCGGGCGCGCACGCCGAGAGCCGCGCTCAGTCGCAGCTCTTGATGCCTGCGGCGGTCGCTTCGCTGCGACCCTTGCTCTCGAAGTCCGGCACCTGCGCCTCGATCGAGGCGATCTTGGCCGAGTTGCGAGCCGTCGCCGCGCTCGTGAGCTGGCGCAGCAGCGCCTGCACGTGCTTGACCTCGCCTAGGAAGGCGTTGAATGCCGTTGCCCGGTCGGACGGGGGGGACAACGCCTGGAGCTTGGTGAGCGACGTCGAAAGGAGCGTCTCCTCGGTTTTCAGCGCTGCCACGCCGCCGGACCCCGAGAGCTGGGCGCTCTTGGCGTTGAGCGCGCCGCAGATCGCGTTCGCCTTGGAGGTGAATGCGGCGTTCGAGAGCTGGCTACTTCCGCAGCCCGCCGCCACGAGCGCGATGGCGGCCAACACGATGGGAGCGACCTTCCTCAATGATCTCCTACTCTCGGGTCGTCGCGACAATGGCGCGTCAGTGTATCCAGCCACGGCAGGGTAGCCTCGCGGGGGATGTCAGAGCCTGCACCCCGCCGTCCCGGCCGCCCCGCCGCGCGCGAGCGCAAGCTCCCGAGCGAGCGTGACTGGGAGCGCTCGGCTCTGCTCGACCCCCGCCCGGGCCCACGGCACCCGCAGCTGATCAGCGACGGCGGCGGCCTGCCGTTCCCGCCCGCGGCGCTCGCCGGGCCACGGGAGCCGCTGGACCCGGAGGACGCCGCCGTGGGCGGGCTGCTGGCGCACCTCACGGCGCGGGCGGCCCCGAAGCGCTCCTCGCGTGTGCCGTGGAAGCGCAGCGCCGCGTCCACGCCGACGGCCGCGCCCGCGAGCCTCGACGGCTGGCGACTGCTCGCTCGCACCGACGGTGAGGCTCTGTTCGCGCGAGGCCTCCCGCCCCAAATGCTCACGATGGCATTCAGGCGGGACGGCCGGCGCGGGACCTGGACGTGCTACGGGTCGAGCGCGGCGCGGCCACTGCGGGCCACGCGCGACGGGATCCGCGCGTCCTCGTGGCGCCTTGACCCCACGCAGGAGGCTCAGCCTGAAGAAACGGTCCTGCGCGTGCTGGTCAGCGAGCAGTCGTTCGCGAGCGGCCAGCGAGCTGCCGGCCGCGTGCTCGCGCCCGACATCTACGTCGGCCCGGACGAGCTCGTGCTGACGATCTTCGTCACGCCGGTGCCGGGCTTCCAGAACAACACGCCCAACCCCGAGACACCCGTGCGCATCGCGCTTCCCCACCCCGTCGGCCCGCGCCGCCTGATCGACGGCGCGCTCACGCACTTCTCGCCCCCGGGCGCCCCGCCGCCGACGGCCGGGAGCGACTAGGCGTCGTCCTCGCGCTTCGGTCCCTGCTCCACGCGGGCTTCGATCGCCGCTGCCAGACGGCGCGTCGCCGACAGGCTCTCGATCACCTCGGGGAGCGCCTGTCGGCCTGTGCAGAATGCCCAGCAACCGAAGATCAGCGGACGAACGCTGATCGCAGCCGGGAGCCGCGCCAGCTCGTTCGGCTCGAGGCTGATCTGCGAACGGTAACCGCCGATCACCGCGCGTCTACGTTTCGGGCCGCGGGCCGCCCAGAGGAGAAAGGCCAGCGACCAGATGCGGGGGCCGCGCCCAGCGCCGGTCCAGTCAACGACCGTCACGCGGTCGTCCGGCGACGCAATCGCATTGACCGGAACGAAGTCCGGATGGATCAGCGCCTGCGGCAGATCGTGGAGGTCGTCGGCGCGCTCGAGCGCGTCGCGCAGCTCCTCATACAGCGCTCGGTGCTCCGCCGGGACGCGTGGCTCCGCGTCTGCAAGCAGCGAGCTCGCGTCAGCGATCTCTTGACGCGGCCCGCCGGCGAGCGACAAGTGGTGCCACGCCCCGCCTTCCCGCGCGACGGCTCCCGAGTCGCACTGCAACGTGTTCAGGCGACCGAGCAACTCTCCCAGCATGCCGAACGTGCCACTGGCGTCCGGGTGGGGGCCCTCGACGAACTCGGTCACGAGGACGCCCTGCCCCTCGTGCGTGGACACCGCTTCTGTGTGCGCGCAGCGCTCGGCAGGAAAGCGCTCCCGCGCCAGGGCACGCAGAATCTCAGCGTCGCCCTCGACCTGCTCGAGCGGTCGTGCCGACGGGAACACTCGCGCCACCCAGCTCGGCCCGTCGCTCCGATCGACGCGAAAGACGCCCAGGTCGAGCTCGGTCAGCTGCGCTACGCGAATGCCGTAGCGGCCCTCCAGATGAGCGGGCAGACGCTCCAAGCCCGTGCGGCTGTACATCCGCTCGACGAAGCGATCGATCCCGTCGCCAGTCACCGCGCTCGGCCCACCGTTGCCGAAGTATGCCGCCCTCCGCTACGGCTGTGGTCCCGCCGCCTGGTTGGGAGCTGGGGGCGGGCCGCTGTCACGTGCCTGTTGCGAGGGCGCGGCGGTGAGCTGTCTCAAGGCTGAGCGCCCGGCCTGCGCAGGCGAGGACGGCGCCCGCGAGGACGGCACCCGCGAGGACGGCGCCGGCGTGGACGGCACCCGCGACGACGGCGCCGGCGCCGGCGAGGATCCCGCCGGCTGCCCGCGCTGGTTCCGGCGCCTGGTCACAGTTCCGCTGCCCGAGGCAGCCGCGAGCCCGTGCGCGCGCTTCGAGCGCGCGGTCGACGCCGGCCGCCCGGCCGGTGTGGTGTAAACGGCGGGCCGGACTGCTGCCGGCAGCGGTGTCTCCTCGCCGGCGCGGTGTACGTAGGTCACCGGCGTGGCGGTCCTCTGCACCCGCGCGGTGGTCTTGTGTCGGGGTGCCGCTGCCGACGCCGAGGCAATCAGTGCGACCGTCGCCGGCAAGAGCGCAGCGGCACAGGCCTTGGCCCCCAGCACGCAGGCACCCGACATGGTCGCGCCGCCGGCTGCCTCCGCGCCGCTTGCGCCGGTGAGCGCCCACCGCACGAGCGGCTCGACCGGTATCAGCGCCCCTAGCCGCTCACGAACCGAGCATCGTGCGCGGTTCAGTAGCTGGCGCACCGCGCCGTGGCTCGAGCCGAGCCGCGCGGCGATCTCGTCGTAGTTGCGACCCTCGAGCTCGCGCATCACGATCGCACTGCGCTGCCGGTCGGGAAGCGATCTCACTGCTTCGAGCACTTCGTTCAGCTCCTCGCGGTGCTCTCCGGAAACGTCAATCGTGGCGCTGCACTCGCAGTCCACGTCCGCAGGCTGGGGACGCGACGAGCGCGCTCGCAGGTAGCTCAGCGCCGTGTTGTGTGCGATCACATGGAGCCAGGGTGCGAGCCGGCGCACGGGATCGCCTCGCAGCAGCGCGGCGTGCGCTTTCATCAGGGCGTCCTGCGTGGCCTCCTCCGCATCGGCATCGCCCACCACGCGTGCGCAGTAGCGCACGAGCGACCGGCGGTATCGGGCCACGATCGCCTCAAACGCCGGCTCTGAGCCGGCACGGGCGAGGTCCGTCAAACGGGTATCGCTCTGCGTCGGCAGCACTGACCGCGCGAGAGCGGCTGGGGGGTGCAAGCGTGGGTTCACGGGCGTTCTGGCGCCCGACGATGATGCGTGCGCGTTAGAGCAACGTCGGATCGACGTATGAGCTGTGTAGGAGTGGTTTCGGTCGCGCGCCGGAGCCCGTCACGCGAACGAACGCTGCCGGCAATCGGTCAGCGTCTTACGCAGCCGCGCCGGCCGTCGCTGCCTCGGCGGCCTGGGTCCGCTCGAGCCGATGCCCTAGCTGGCCCCAGGTTGAGACTCCGCCGTCGACGACGTGTAACACCTTCTGTGCGCCGTAGCGCTGGACCAGGCTCCCCGCCGTTGCGGCTCTCTGACCGGAGCCGCAGATCACGGCCACGGGTCGCTCCGGATCGAGACCGGGCGGCAGCTCGGAGATGTCGTGCCAGCACCTGAATACCGAGCCCGGGATGTGGCCTGCGTCCCACTCGTTCTCGTCGCGCACGTCGAGGATCTGCACGCTCGGGTCCGCGGTGACCTGGTCGTACAGCTGCTCGACGGTCACGCGGTCGATCCGATCGACGGGCCGCTTCTCCAGGCGCCAGCTGGTCAACCCGCCGTGCGCGAAGCCGGCCAGCTTGCGGATCCCGACGGCGATCGCGGGCGTAGCGGCACGTTGGCCGTCGTCGTCGTCGCGTCCGATCAGCACGATCTCCTGGTCGCGATCGGCGAGCCACGCGAGCTTCGAGCCGAACCCGGCGCGAGTCAGCGGGATGCACACCGACCCCGGGATGTGGGCGTCGTCGAACTGCACCTCGGTTCGCGTATCGACGAGTAGCGCTCCGCTCGCGCGCTTGAGCTCGATCTGTCGTGGGGCGAGCGGGAGCATTCCGACACCCTCGGTCAGCAATGGACCCTTGTTGTACTCGACGATCGCGTGGAAGTTCGGTGGCTGCGGGCCGAGTCTCGCGAGCGACTGGCGTACGAACTCGTCCTCGTCGGCGACCTGAAGCATTCGGTTGTTGGCGCGCTCGAAGCCGATCGTCGAGGAGATCTTCAGGTCCATGCTGGGGCCACCGCACATCGAGCCGCCCAGGTGAGCCGGCCACAGCTCGCAGTGGTCGGGCAGCGCGAGCAGCTTGTCGTGGAGTGAGTGAAAGATCCCGCGCGCCCCCTCGGATTTCTCGATCGCCAGATCCGGGCGGGCGACGTCCCCGACGAACAGGGTGTCGCCGCTGAGCACCGCCCAGGGCTCCTCGCTGCGGGCAGTGTCCGTCAGCACGAACGCCGTGTGCTCGGGACGGTGCCCGGGCGTGTGCACGGCACGGATCGTGACGGCGCCGAGCTGAAGCTCCCAGCCGTCTTCGAAGGGCTCGTGCTCGTATTCGGGCTCGGCCTCGCGATGGATGTGGATCGTCGCCCCGGTCGCCGCGGCGAGCCGCCCGTGGCCCGAGACGTGGTCCGCGTGGGTGTGGGTCTCGAGGATGTACTCGATGCTGACGCCGATGTAGCGCGCGAGCATCAGGTACACGTTGGTCTCGAAGCGCGGATCGACGACCGCGGCGACGCCTGCCCTCTCGTCGCCGACCAGGTACGACGCGCAACCCAGATCGTTGTGGGTGATCTGCCGGAAGATCATCTGATCTCGGTGCGGCGGATCGGCTCGCGGCGCGCGTCGAAGGGCGAGGCTAACGGCATATCGGGGGCCTCCGGGATCGGGGGATCGGGGACAGCTTTCCGAGAGGATACCCTGAGAGCAGGATATCCCACCTAATCAGTTGGGTTACACAGAGGCCGCCCGCCCCCCGGATCGCCCTCTAGCTGCGATTCGGCGGGAGCCTCGGCCTGTAGCGGGCCGATCGCGGCCTCCGGCTCTCCCTGCTCATCCTCGACATTGAGCCGGGCGGAGTAGATCGATGGCGCGCCGAACAGCCGTGCGACGATCGTCGCCTCGGCGACCGCCAGCAGAATCGGCACCATCAGGCCGTCGGCGTGGTGGGTGAGCTCGAGCATCAGCACGACCGCCGCCAGTGGTCCCTGCATCGAAGCGGCGAGGACGGCCGCGCCGCCGATGATCGCGTAGCTACCGGGCGCGGCGCCCGGCCACAGCGTCGCCCACCCGTGGCCGAGCAGCGCGCCGAACAGCACCCCAAGTGTGAGGGTGGGCGTGAACAGCCCGCCAGGCGCGCCCGTCCCCAGGCAGGCGGCGGTCGCCAGCGGCTTGAGCACCAGGAGCGCCAGGAGCAGAACGACACCGAGATGGTTCGTGACTGCCTCCTGGACGGTGTCCTTGCCGTTGCCGAGGAGCTGCGGATAGGCGATCGCCAGCGCGCCGAGCGCGGTGAAGACGACGACCGGCGCGAGCACCCGGCCCCAGCGGCTCGGTTTGAGCCCGTTGACAAGGGCGATCGTGCGGACCCACCCCACGGCAAGCACGCCGGCAAGCGGCCCGATGATCACCGCCCATACGATCTGGGAGCCCGTCACCCCGTAGGTGGAGATCTGGTAGGTCGCGTGCGTGGGGATCACGATCCATCCAACCGCGGTCGCGATCGCGCAGGTGGCGATCGCCGGCAGGACGATGGGCAGCGTCAGGGTCCCGAGCAGGACCTCGACGGCGAACAGCGCGCCGCCGAGCGGCACGTTGTAGATCGCTGCCATGCCAGCCCCTGCGCCGCAGGCGACCAGTAGCTGACGCTGCCATGCGGGCAGCTTCGCCCATTCGGACAACCTGCTGGCCACCGCGGCACCGGTCAGCTGCGGCGCCGCCTCGCGCCCGAGCGATGCTCCCATCCCGACGATCACGATCGACAGGACGCCCCGGGCCTGGCTGCGCCAGAACGCCAGTCGCCCGCCACTCAGCCACAGCCCGTCGGAGATCTCTCCCGCCCCCGAGCCGCGTACGCGCCTGATCAGCACGCCCCCGATCCCGGCGATCACTCCCGCCGCGAGCAGGACGATGAGGCGCCGGTCGTCGGCGGATCGCATCACGGCCGAGAGAAAGGTGCCGGACCGGTAGTCCCACGACGTGTGCTCGACCGCGTTCAGGAGCAGCGTCAGCACCGCCGCGCCTAAGCCGGCAGCGATGCCGATCGTCACGACCAGCCCCCAGAACAGCTGCCCGTAGCTCGCGATGATGCCCTTGCCGGGGACGTTCGGCTGGTGGGAGAAGTGCCGGCTCACGCCGGTGACTCATAGGCCCACGGCAGGGGCCGCTGGTTGGCGCGTCGGGGGGACAACTCCACCACGAGGCTGTAGCGATCCCCGCGGACGAGGCTCTGGCGCCATTCGACCGGCGCCCGGTCGGAGTGGACGAGTCGTTCGATCGCAAACCCGGCGACACCGGCGGGCACCCCCAACGCGCGTCGCTCGACCGCCGTCGGCACGACCGGGCGGACTCGCTCGCTGCCGCCGACGATCGTGACGCCACACAGGCGAGCGAGCTCGTCATAGAGCCCGGCGCGGGTCAGCGAAGCCTCGAGCAGGCGCCGCGCGACGCGAGCCGGCAGCCAGCTGCGGTCGAGCGCGAGCGGCTCGTCGTCGGCGAGCCGGAGCCGCTCGATGTGGATCAGCTGCGCGCGAGGCGGTAACTCGAGTCGGCGTGCGATCTCAGGGTTGGTCGTCTGCTCACGCACGCGCACCACGCTTGTCTGCGTGGCTCCCTGCGCCTCGACCTGATGAAAGAGGCCTTCGAGCGTGCCTGGGGTGTGCTCGAACTCGAGCGTGCGGACCCTCGTTCCTCGCCCCCGCTCACGGGCCAGCAGGCCATCGTCGGCGAGCCGGCGCACGGCTTCTCGCACGGTCTGGCGCGAGACGCCGTACGCCGCCACCAGCTCTTGGTCGGTCGGGAAGCGCTGATCGAAATCCCCCCTGCCCAGCCGCGCGGTCAGGTCGGCGAGCACTTGCGCCCAGAGAGGCAGCGGGCTCGAGCGGTCAACGGTTGCATGCGCTGCGTCCCGCGGGGCGGTTGGGGCATCGACGGGGCGGCCGAGCATTTGGTCATAATATCAGAATGTACGTACAATCGG
>Ga0302314_10015556_pt1 | contig 12923 bp, 12 predicted proteins | sample III_Palsa_N2_3_FD_200533 | JGI IMG/M metagenome (GOLD analysis project Ga0302314, IMG submission 200533) | Peat permafrost microbial communities from Stordalen Mire near Abisko, Sweden - III_Palsa_N2_3 | ecosystem: Environmental > Terrestrial > Soil > Palsa > Peat permafrost | place: Sweden...
TCGGTGGAAAGAAGCAGGATGCGGCTCCGCTAACGGTCGGGAAAGGCGGCCAAGGTAGCTTCCGCGCCTTGATCGGCAAGGGATTGATGATGGGTCGCGCAAAACGCCTGGTTCTGGTGGCGGCGGTTTCGCTTGTACCCACCCTCGCACATGCGGCCGCGGTCGATGCCTACTATGAGCGTTCGGTGATGACCGCGGCGGACCAGCGCTGTCATCTGTTCTCCGCGGACCTGGCCTCGGCGCTGGAGGCATCGCAGGCGCAGGCGCGCGGCGCGGCGATGCGATCGGGGCTCACGAACACCCAGCTGGACGGCGTCCAGACGCGCGCGGCGATGGCCGCCGGATCGGCTGCCTGCGAGTCTCACGATATCACCCTCGCCGCCAACCGCGTGCGCCAGGCCTTCGCCGGCTACAGCAAGCTGCAGACGATGAACTATCGCGGCGACGTCTCGGCATGGTGGGCCAATCGCGCGGTATCGCAGAACTACACCACCTGGCGGCTGTCCCAGACCGGCCCGTTCGGCTGGAACAGCATGAGCTTCGGCATCGCGGCGCGCGGCTCTGACTCGGGGCTGCTGGCCGTCGCCAGCTTCGCCGACGGCGCCAAGCCCTATTCCGCGCGGCTGGTGATGCGGGACGCCGCCCGCGCGCCGGAACCGTTCCTGAATATCATTCGCGCGTCCACGGACGGCCGCATCCCGCTATCAGCGCGAATGCCGCCGGCGTCCGCGACGCGGGACTTCTTCCCGCAGGCGCGAGGGGACGCCGACAGGCCGCTGATCCCGACGGGCGCTGCGTCCGCCGTCGCCTTCCGGTTTCCCAACGCCGCAGCCGACGCCCTCGCGCGCCTCGATCCTCGCGAGTCGGTGGCTGTGGAGTTCCTGTTCTCGAACGGCCAGCCGGTGCGAACCGCCTATGTCGAGGTGGGCGACTTCGCCGCCGGACGCGCCTTCCTGGCCTCGGCTCAGCGCTGAGGATTGAAGGCGATGACCTGGGCGCCTCCGCTCGCCGGCTCAGGCTGAGCGGCTTCCGGCTCCGGCGCCAGCACCGGCAGGCGCACGGTCACCGCCGTGCCTTCGCCAAGCCGACTCTCGATGCTCATCTCCCCGCCATGCAGCTCGGCAAACGCGCGGACCAGCGATAGACCGAGCCCGGTGCCCTGCGCCTGCTGGGTGGCGTCTCCCGCCTGCTCGTAGGGACGGCCCAGCCGTTCCATGTCGGTCTTGGAGATGCCGACGCCGGTATCGGCCACCGAAAGGTCCAGAACGTCGCCGGAAGCGCGCATGGTGACCGTGACCAGGCCGCCCCGAGGGGTGAATTTCAGGGCGTTGGAGATCAGGTTCAACGCAATCTGCTTCAGCGCGCGGCTGTCGGCGTCGGCCTCCAGAGACTGACTGGGCAGCACGCCCCGCAGCTGCACGCCCACGTCATCGGCCTGTAGCCGCATCAGGCGCAGCGCGGCCTGCACCGGCTCGCGGGCGTCCAGCCGCTCGAGCCTGAGCTCATAACGGGCCGCTTCGATCTTCGACATATCCAGAACGTCATTGATCAGATCCAGCAGGTGCGAGCCGGCGTCATGGATCAGGTCGGCATATTCGGCATATCGGCCAGGAAGCGACCCGAAGATCTTCTGCCGCATGATGTCGGAGAAGCCCATGATGGCGTTCAGCGGGGTGCGCAGCTCGTGGCTCATATTGGCCAGGAAACGGGACTTGCCGATGTTGAGCGCATCGGCGTGCGCCCGCGCGGCTTCCAACGCGGCTTCACGCAACCGGCCCGGCGTGGCGTCGGACAGGGTAGCGATGAGCCGATTGTCGTCCAGGCGGCGCAGATCGAGGTTCATCCACGCGTCGTCACGGCCCACGAGCTGAAAATGCAGCGCGCCTTCGCCGTCCTGGCGGGTGGCGCCGAGGGTCCAGGCGAGATCGTCCTGACGGTCATCGCTCATCAGCGCGGAGAGGCCTTTGTCGAACAGCAGGTCGGCGCTCACCCCCGGCGGCGGCGTGCCGTAGGCGGCGCTCGCCCGGCCCGATCGATCCACCACCAGGATCAGGTGCGGCTGGCGCAGCAGCAGGGCGTGCAGGTCGGCGTTGACGGCGCCGTGGGCGTCATTGCGCTGATTGAGCCGCCGCCTCAGCATGACCATGGCTGCGGCCAGTCCGACGCAGGTGGTGGCGACGCCGAGCAGGCCCAGGTCGAAGCTGGCTGCGCGGGGCGGCGCGGGGGCGGTCCAGCCAATAGCCTGGGCCAGGCCGACCAGGGCGAAGGCGCCAAGGGAGAGGCTGGCTCCCGCGGCGAGCGGACGACCGCCCCCGAGGACCGCGGCGACCGCAAGGGGCGCCACGCACCAGACCGCGAGGGGACCGGCGACGCCGCCGGTCAGTCCCGCGGACAGAACCGCGGCGGCGGCCCAGGAGGCCAGCACGAGCAGGCGTCCACGGGGACTATCGCGACGCGACAACCATGCCGCGGCCGCCGGCGGCGCCAGGCCAAACAGGATCGCGCACCAGGTCGTCCAGGGCGCTCCCGGGGCGGCGAACCCCAGGGCGATAGCGGCGACCACCACGGCCAAGGCCCATCCGGCATGCCAGCCGACGACCTCGCGGATGGCCGCTCCGGCTTCGGGCGCAGACGATGGTGCTAGGGGTTCGGGCAAGGGTTCCGGGGGGTTGAGAATCCGCGTGCACGGATGGTATCGCCGTCGCTCCGTCGGCTCCAGCGTCCTCTCCCCGCGCGCGACGATTGGCGGCGGAGGGTCATTGCCTTGCGCCGGCCCGCTCCTTAAACGGCCTGCCCATGACGCAATCCATCCAAGACACCCTGGACGAGCTCGCGGCGGAATTCGAGCTCCTTGGCGACTGGGAGGAACGCTATCGTTACGTGATCGACCTCGGCCGCACGCTGGCGCCCTTGTCGGAAGCGGAACATTCGGACGCCAACAAGGTGCGGGGCTGCGCCAGCCAGGTGTGGCTGGTGCGTGATCCCGACGCCGAGGGACGGATGATGTTTCGCGGCGACTCCGACGCCCTGATCGTGCGTGGCCTGGTTGCGATTCTTTTGCGGCTCTATTCCAGCCACACCGCAGAAGAAGCGCTGGCCTTCGACGCCCACGCCGCCTTCGACACCCTTGGCCTCACCGGCGCCCTGTCGACGCAGAGATCCAACGGTCTATTCTCGATGGTCGAGCGCATTCGTCGGGACGCCGCCGCCATGAAGCTGGCCTGACACATGCCGAAGCGACGCGGGAAACCGGACCGGCGCCGGGCTTGCCAGGTTGCCCGTCGCGCAACCACATCGTCGTGTTTGGACGACTGTGAGCAGCCTCAGGCCGCGCGAATGCCACTGACCATGGACTGGTTATTGCTGCCGATCAGAGCGTCATAGCCCATGATCATGTCGACATCGACGCCGTTGGTGGCCAGCGGCAGCCGCAGCCAAAGGATCGACATATGGCCCGCGCCGCGCCAGGCGAAGTTGTGCACGCCGACGCCGGGACGACGGTTCTCGACGATCTTGTCCAGCTCCTCGCGCCAGTAGTCGGCGGCGGCGGCGTTATAGACCTCGGTCAGGCTGCGGCCGGTGATTTCGCGCCCGTAGACGCTGTAGAGGCCGGTGCCGGCCAGGCGCAGGCTGTAGTCGCGCGGATCCGACCTCACGTCGATGAGGCTTACAGTGGGCAGATGCCGCTTGAAATGGGAGGGGTGAATGCTGGACCGACCTGGCAGCCGATCACCTTCGCGCCGGGACGCCCAGTAGGTAAAAATCTCTTCGTGGGCTCTTACCGCGGTCGCGGACCCGCCCGTTTGCGTGATCATATTCGGATTCGTTAACAACCTATTGGAATCACGATGATTCACTATCGCTTAACACCTGAATCGCTGGCAAGCGGAAATCACGCCGCGAGCGAAAAATATCCGCAAAAGCCGCCTGTCCCGGACGCTGGCGCGCCGGGATGCCCGGTGGACTAGACTTTGACCAGGGGCTCTAGCGGCGCTTGCGGCTGGCTTGCCGGCCACCCTGGCCAAGGCCCATCTGCTTGGCGAGATCCGAGCGCGCCTTGGCGTAGTTCGGCGCCACCATCGGGTAGTCCTTGGGCAGGTTCCATTTCGCGCGGTACTCTTCCGGCGACAGGTTGTACTTGGTGCGCAGATGGCGCTTCAGCGACTTGAACTTGCGGCCGTCTTCCAGGCAGATCAGGAAATCCTGCTGAATAGAGCGCTTGATCGGAACCGCCGGCTCCTTTGGCGCGACTTCAACGGCTTCCGGAGCGCCGCTGACGCCGGACAGGGCGCGATGGATGCTTTGGATGAGGGAAGGAAGATCGGCTGCGGAGACAGAATTGTTGCCGACGTAGGCTGACACGATATCCGCCGTCATCTCGATGATTTCAGACTTCTCGTCCATATTGATTTCGTTCCGTCTATATCTGGCTCGCGCTTGGCGCGCTGATTCTTGTTTCCAAGACGCGTGCTCCATATCGATCTTGCTTGATCTGCACAACGGTCAAAATAGCTTCCATATTGAATTGCCGACAACAGTAAGGCGGCAAGTTACAAGAATTGATCGGCACAACATTTTGGTGGGCTCGACCGGCGCTGATCTTCACGGTTTCCAAGCCGTCTTGGCGCCAATGGCGACGAAGACTCTCGATGCCGTCAGGTCGTCCGGCTTTCGGCCAAATGCAGAATATATTGTCGAAAAGTCGCACGCCGCTGTCGGGCGTCAGCGGCTGAAATCCGTGGACAGAGCCAACATCGCCGCCCGCTGCGGCGCCGAGTATTCGTCGAGCTCGCTGGAGTCGCCCTCCCGGATCGCCTTGATCAAGGTCGGCGTGAGCGCCGAGGACAGCGACCAGTTCCAGTAGCGCAGGACGGTCTGGGCCCGATCGACCGCGATCATGTCGTAGGTGATCAGCACACGCTCCAGCGCCGGACTTGTCTCGCCGGCGGCGTCCGTCTCGGGGCGCCGAAGGGAACGCCATAGCTGCCGCAGCGCGGCCTTGGGCAGTCCGGTGGCCTTACACAAAATGGCCAGCGGCTCCCCGCCTGGGTCGGTGAAGATTTTCGCGCCGGTCATGGGTTTAAGCCCGGACAGGTAGGAAATCTCCTCGGCCGTGTCCCGCCGCATGCCGCTCTCCGCCGCCGCGACGGCTTCATCCAGGCTGGCGTATGGGCTTTTCTCGATCGCCAGGCGATTGCGCTGGCGCCGTTCGATGAACTGCAGCGCCTTGCGACTGAGCGGATCCGACCAACCTTCGCCAGCGGCCAGCGGAAAGACATCGCCCGCCGCCTCCTGCAGGATTTCCCGCGAAACGGCAAAGCGCTGCAGGATGATGCGGCGCGCCTCGGCGTCGGCCCACCAGAAGATGATGTAGGCGTGAGACGGACGCAACTCGCTTCGCCGCAGCAACAACGGGATGTACCGCGGCTCGGTGCGGGTGGCGCCGACCAGCGTCTCCACCGAGTCGGATGACAGCCGCGCCAGCGGGTTGTGCAGCAGGGTTTCCACCACCGCCGGCTCCAGCGGTTCGATCAGGGCCCCACAGACCAACTCGGTCACACCGCGGCGCGCGGCGATCAGCCGGCGGTGCTCCATGGCGCCGCGATGGATGCAGTCCACCAGATCGGCGTCGCTGAGGGCGGCGCTGTTTTCCAGGAGCGGCCCGGCCACCTCCACCGCGTCGCGCAGCAGCAGTCGCGCCAGCGCAGGCGGAATGTCAGTCAGATTAGCCAGGCGCCGCGCCACCCGCGCCCGCTCCTCCACCACGGCTTCGCGGAGCATTTCCACGAGGAGGTCGGCGATCATGCTGCGTTCGAAGGCGTTCACACGGCTCGACGGCAGGCAGACCACGTCGGCCAGCCGCTTGAACAAGGCGCTGCGTGCCTTTGAACGCGGCCCAAGTGCGTCGTCACTCGAAAGGGACAGGGGTCCGATATCGCTCATTGCAGGCAGGATATATCAGATTAGGCGACTCGCGCGCGCCGCTTGTTCGCCTGTGCCACGAAAACCTCAAGACGGGCTCAGCGGAAGGTTGGCGGCGACCAGTCTGGCCAGAGATCGGGCAGATCGGCCGAGACCTTGTCAGGGTAATTCGGCGCACGCTTTTCGAGAAAGGCGCCGACGCCTTCGCGGGAATCCTGCGACGCGCCACGAGTCATGATCGCCCGGCTGTCGGCGCGGTGAGCCTCCATGGGGTGGTCGGCGACCAGCCCGCGCCACATCATTTGGCGGCTGATGGCCACCGACACCGGAGCGGTATTGTCGATGATCTCCCGCGCGATGACCCGCGCCGCCGGCAGCAGCTCATCCGGAGCGTGGATGGAACGGACGAGGCCGCGCTCCTTGGCTTCCGTCGCCGGGAAAACGCGGCCCGAATAGCACCATTCCAGCGCGGTCGAGATGCCCACCAGCCGGGGCAGGAACCAGGAGGAGCAGGCCTCGGGCGCAATCCCCCGGCGCGCGAAGACAAAGCCGAACCGGGCCTCAGTGGAAGCGATACGGATATCCATGGGCAGTTGCATGGTCACGCCGACGCCCACCGCCGCCCCGTTGACCGCTGCGATCACCGGCTTGAGGCTGTCGAAAATCCGCAAGGACACTCGCCCGCCGCCATCGCGCGGAACATCGCTCCCATCGTCGCGGGTTGTCAGGTTGGCGCGCTCAAACGTGCCGGCGCCCCCGGACAGGTCAGCGCCAGCGCAGAAGCCGCGTCCCGCGCCGGTGACGATCACCACCTTCACCGCATCGTCCGCGTCCGTGGCGTCGAAGACGGCGATCAGGTCGTGCATCATCTGGTTGGTGAAGGCGTTCAGTCGGTCTGGCCGATTGAGGGTGATCGTCGCGATCCCGTCCTCAACGGCATAGAGCAGGGTCTCAAAGGTCGGCGCGGCCATGGTTTCCTCCCGGGCTGGCTCTTAGGCGTCAGCCATATCCGGCCGACGGCGCGGGCTACAAGGGCGCCCCAGGGTCAAGCCACCCCTTGCCGCGCAGTGCGAAAGGCGCAAGAAACCGCCCGTTTCGATACCCCAAGGGAGCACGCACATGGACGTCGACTATAACGACCTGCCCAGCCTGGTCGGCCAAGAGACGGGCGTCTCTGATTGGCTGGAAATCACCCAGGAACGGGTCAACCAGTTTGCCGAGGCGACCGGCGACCATCAATGGATTCATGTGGACGTCGAGCGTGCGAACCGTGAAATCGGCGGCCCGATCGCCCACGGCTATCTGACCCTCTCGCTGATCCCCTTCCTCGGCGCCGGCCTGCTGAATGTTAAGGGCGTCACCCGGGGCATTAACTACGGCTCCGACAAGGTGCGCTTCACCAACATGGTCCGCGTCGGCAAGCGCGTGCGGATGCGGCAAAAGCTGATCGGCGCCGAGCCCAAGTCCGGCGGTATGCAATTGCGCAACGAATGCACGATCGAGATCGAAGGCGAGGCCCGTCCGGCCTGTGTGGCCGAGACCATCTCGATCGTCTACGGGGCATAGAACTTACCTTTTCCCGGAGCGGAGGGAGAAGGAGGGGCCCATCCGCGCGATGGGAGGATGAGGGGTTGCGCGGCTGCCGATTTGAGCACGGCGGTTGGAGCTTCGTCCGGATAGGTCCCAAATCCCTCACCCCCCCGGCTTCGCTGGGGAGGGTTCCCTCTCCCCTCGGACGAGGTATGCCGCATAACGCCTTTGCGGTTCGGCGCAATTTCGACATCACACGCCGTAGAAGTCGAAGAAGGCTTCGATGGGCGCGGTTGCGGCCATCGCGCGTAGCGGAAACAGCAACCAGGGCCGATCGACATCGAGCGCCTCGAGATTGGCCAGGAAGACCGAGCGTGTCTCGGGCCGCACGAAGCCGCGATGATCGACCATCTGGCCCCAGGTCGAGGTCCCGCCCAGGCGTACAGGCGCGTGGGTCGGACGGCGTGAGGCGCCGTATTCCGGCGGAAACAGGCGGCGGTAGGCGTCCAGATTGTAAAGCCATGAGCCGCCCAGCACACGCATGGCCGCGTGAAATTCGTGACGGATAAAGCCGAACATCTCGCGCAATTCGGCCAGCCGATGGTCCATCCGCGCCACGCTGGGCGGGCCGGGTTCGATCCCCATCTCCCTGTTGGTGAAGTGGATGCGCAGGACGCCTTCGCCGTTTGGCGGTTCGCAGGCGAAGCAGCCGAAAGGAACCTGATTGGGCGGCTGAGCAATCTTTGGCGCCGCGTGAAAGCGAGCCATGGTCAAGGCCAGTCGCTCGGCCCCGGTCGCCGCCGCTTCGATATCGTCCAGGAAGTCCTGCCAGGCCGGGGCGTCCTCCTCGAACAGGCCGAACCGGCGGCGCAGGTTGGTGTAGAGGTCCATGGCCTGGCGAAGCGCCATACCCTTCCGCTCGGCCATCAACGCCGCCAACCGTAGCTGCAGGTCGAAATAGTCGGCGAACCGCTCGGCCGACGCGGCCATGACGCCTCAGGCCTTCTTGGCCGCCTTGGCCCGCTCGACCCCTTCCAGGACCATGGCCCGCGCTTCATCGGCCCCGCGCCAGCCAAGGATTTTCACCCACTTGCCCGGCTCCAGATCCTTATAGTGGGCGAAGAAGTGCTCGATCTGGTCCAGGGTGATCTGGGGCAGGTCGGCGTAGGTTTCCACGTCAGCGTAGCGCTGCGTGAGCTTGGACCCAGGCACGGCGATCAGCTTCTCGTCGCCGCCGGCCTCATCTTCCATCAACAGCACGCCGACAATGCGGCAGCTCATAATCGCGCCGGGGACGACGGCGCGGGTGTTGGCGACGATCACGTCGCACGGGTCACCATCGCCGGAGAGGGTGTGCGGGATGAAGCCGTAATTCCCCGGATAGCGCATGGACGTATAGAGGAAGCGGTCGACCACCAGGGCGCCGGAAGCCTTGTCCATCTCGTACTTGATCGGTTCGCCGCCGATCGGCACCTCGATGACGACATTGACCTCATACGGAGGGTTGGCGCCAATGGACACGGCGTCGAGGTTCATGAACGGGCTCCGGAAGTGGCAGACGAAATCGCCGCAGTCCTTTGCCGGACAGGGCGCGAATAGGCAATCGGGACTGTAAGGCGAGCCTCCTCTTCGCGAAATCATTACTGGCAAATCGCCGCTTATGGGTGTGAGCATGTGGCCACCGCGACGCCGAACACGGCGCGACCTGGAGGAGACCATGACGAAACTTGAATTCAACCGCACCGCCAAGCCGCCGTTCAAGGCGCGCTACGGCAATTTCATCGGCGGCGCCTGGCGCGAGCCGGTCAGCGGCCGCTATTTCGAAAACACCTCGCCGGTGAACGGCCAGCTGCTGTGCGAGATCGCCCGCTCCGAAGCCGCCGACGTCGAGCTGGCGCTGGACGCCGCCCACGCCGCCAAGGACGCCTGGGGCCAGACCAGTCCGGCGGAGCGGGCGGTGATGCTTAACCGCATCGCCCAGGTGATGGAGGACAACCTTCCTCTGCTGGCGGCCGCCGAGACCTGGGACAACGGCAAGCCGATCCGCGAGACCACCGCTGCCGATCTGCCGCTCGCCATCGACCATTTCCGCTATTTCGCCGGCGCCATCCGCGCCCAGGAAGGCGGCATCTCCCAGATCGACAACGACACCGTCGCCTATCATTTCCACGAGCCGCTAGGCGTCGTGGGCCAGATCATTCCCTGGAACTTCCCGCTGCTGATGGCGGTGTGGAAACTCGCGCCGGCCCTCGCCGCCGGCAATTGCGTGGTGATCAAGCCCGCCGAGCAGACCCCCGCGTCGATCCTGCTGTTCGCCGAGCTGATCGCCGACATCCTGCCGGCCGGCGTGCTGAATATCGTCAACGGGTTTGGCCTGGAGGCCGGCAAGCCGTTGGCGTCCAGCAACCGCATCGCCAAGATCGCCTTCACCGGCGAGACGACGACCGGCCGGCTGATCATGCAGTACGCCAGCCAGAACCTGATCCCGGTCACGCTGGAGCTGGGTGGCAAGTCGCCGAACATCTTCTTCAAGGACGTGTGCGCCGAGGACGACGACTTCTTCGACAAGGCCATCGAGGGCTTCGTCATGTTCGCCCTCAATCAAGGCGAGGTCTGCACCTGTCCCAGCCGCGCGCTGATCCACGAGTCCATCTATGACCAGTTCATGGAGCGGGCGCTGAAGCGGGTGGAGGCCATCGTCCAGGGCGATCCCCTGGATCCGGCGACGATGATCGGCGCCCAGGCGTCGAGCGAGCAGCTGGAGAAGATCCTCAGCTATCTCGACATCGGCCGTCAGGAGGGCGCCGAGGTGCTGATCGGCGGCGAGCGGGCCAATCTGCCCGGCGACCTGGCCGGCGGCTTCTACGTCAAGCCGACGGTGTTCAAGGGCAACAACCGGATGCGTATCTTCCAGGAGGAGATCTTCGGCCCGGTGGTGTCCGTCGCGACCTTCAAGGATGACGACGAAGCGCTGTCGATCGCCAATGACACCCTCTACGGCCTGGGCGCGGGGGTCTGGAGCCGGGACGCCAACCGCTGCTACCGCTTTGGGCGGGCGATCCAGGCGGGCCGGGTGTGGACCAACTGCTACCACGCCTACCCCGCTCACGCGGCGTTCGGCGGCTACAAACAGTCCGGCATCGGGCGCGAAAACCACCGCATGATGCTGGACCACTATCAGCAGACCAAGAATATGCTGGTGAGCTACAGCCCCAAGAAGCTGGGCTTCTTCTAAGCAACAGGCGGCGGCGGTCTTCTCGGACCGTCGCCGCTGGAGGCTCTGACATGACCGACCTAATCCAGACACCTGCCCGCGTCGGCGCGACGCCAGAAGCCTTGGCGTTCATCGCTGAGCTCACGGCCGAGCACGGCCCGATCCTGTTCCACCAGTCCGGCGGCTGCTGTGACGGCTCCTCGCCCATGTGCTACCCGCAAGGCGATTTCATGCTCGGCGACCGGGATGTGAAGCTGGGCGAGATCGGCGGGGCGCCGGTCTATATCGGCGGCGCCCAGTTCGAGGTCTGGCGGCAAACTCAGCTGATCATCGACGTGGTGCCCGGGCGAGGCGGGATGTTCTCGCTGGACAACGGCCGGGAGCGGCGGTTCCTGACCCGGTCGCGGACGTTTACGCCGGACCAGCTGGCGGCGTTGGAAGCTCTGCCTGCGCCAGCCTAGAGCTTATTGGCATCAGCCTGAATCGCTCCCACGAAGGGGGAGCTGTCGACCCGCAGGGTTGACTGAGGGGGCCTGGCCGCTACTGCGGTGGTTCAAATAGTCCACATCTTCATCGGCATCGCTGCTACGCAAATACGCCGCAGTAGCGGCTAGGCCCCCTCAGTCCCTTCGGGACAGCTCCCCCTTCGTGGGAGCGATTCTAGAGGTTTCGGTCAAACTAAACCCAATACGTTTTACGCGTCCGCCCGATATTCGAACTCCACCAGATAGACCTTCTCGCCGGGCCCGTGCTTGGCGGTCTTCAACAGGTCGACCACGCCTTCAAAGCCCGAACGCCGCGCCAAGTCAGGCATGATGTCACCAAGCTCGATCTGGCGTAGCGAGGTCACCGCGATCGCCCCGGCGCCCAGCCGGTAAAGGCCGCCGACCTTCACCCGGGGTCCCTGCCAGATCCGCACGCTGCAGGTGATCTCTCCGGCGATAACCGCCGCGCGCAGGCGTTTGGCGAAAACCATGGCGGCGGCGCCCCTATTCCACCGTCACCGACTTGGCCAGGTTGCGGGGCTGGTCGACGTCGGCGCCCTTATGGACGGCCACATGGTAGGCCAGCATCTGGATCGAGGGCGAGAAAACCAGCGGCGCGATCAGGGGATCGCAGGCGGGCGCGATGACCACGCGGGCGCCCTCCGGGGCCTGCCTGGCGCCAGCGGAGTCGGTTATCATCACCACCTTGCCGCCCCGGGCGATCACCTGGGTGATGTTGGAGACGGTCTTGTCCAAATAGGCGTCGGAAGGCGCGATGACGATCACCGGCGTCGCCTCGTCCACCAGGGCGATCGGGCCGTGCTTCAACTCGCCGGCAGCGTAGCCCTCGGCATGGATGTAGCTGATCTCCTTCAGCTTCAGCGCGCCTTCCAGGGCAAGCGGAAACATGACGCCGCGGCCGAGGTAGAGCACGTCCCGGGCCTTGGCGATCTCCTGGGCCAGGGCGCGAACCTCGTCCTCCACCTGCAGCGCCTCGGCGAGCAGGCGCGGCGCTTCCATCAGCACCGCGACCAGGCGGGCTTCCTCCGCCGCGTCGATCCGGCCGCGCTGGGCGGCTGCGGCGACGGCGATGGCGGTCAGCACCGACACCTGAGCCGTGAAGGCCTTGGTCGAGGCGACCCCAACCTCCGGCCCGGCATGGGTCGGCCATAACAGATCGACTTCCCGCGACATGGTGGAATCGGGGGCGTTGACGATGGCGGCGGTGGCCAGGCCCTTGTCCTTGCAGAACCGCAGCGCGGCCAGGGTGTCGGCCGTCTCGCCCGACTGCGAAACCGCGATGGCCAGGGTTCCGGGACGGAGCGCCGGTTCGCGGTAGCGGAACTCCGAGGCGATCTCGACATCCACCGGCAGACCGGCAAGGCGCTCGATCAGATATTTGCCGATCAGACCGGCGTAGGCGGCGGTGCCGCAGGCGACGATCTGCAGCCGCTCGACCTTGGTGAAATCCGTGGCGCCGGGGGCATGCGCCTTGCCGTTGATCGGATCGACATAGGTGGAGAGGGTGTTCCGACAGCTGTCCGGCTGGTCGTAGATCTCCTTCTCCATGAAGTGGCGATAATTGCCCTTCTCCACCAGGGCGGCGGAGGCGGCGACCACCACGACGGGCCGCTCGACCGGCTGTCCGACGACGTTAAACACCTTGGCGCCGGCGTGGTCGATGGCGACGTAATCGCCCTCGTCCAGATAGGCGATGCGGTTGGTGAAGGGGCCGACCGCGAGGGCGTCGGAGCCGATGAACATCTCTCCGT
>Ga0302314_10015557_pt1 | contig 12923 bp, 7 predicted proteins | sample III_Palsa_N2_3_FD_200533 | JGI IMG/M metagenome (GOLD analysis project Ga0302314, IMG submission 200533) | Peat permafrost microbial communities from Stordalen Mire near Abisko, Sweden - III_Palsa_N2_3 | ecosystem: Environmental > Terrestrial > Soil > Palsa > Peat permafrost | place: Sweden...
GGCGTTGCCGCCGTCGCCGCCGGCGCCACCGATGCCACCGGTGGCGGTGCCGGTGTCGCCGGTCGTCACCAAGGCATTGCCGCCGTACCCGCCGTTACCGCCGGCGCCGCCGTTGGTGCCGGTGCCGCCGCCAGCGCCCCCGGCGCCGCCGGTGGTGGTGCCGACGGTGGTGCCGGTGCTGCCGGTCACCAAGGCGTTGCCGCCGTTGCCGCCGGTGCCGCCGTCGACACCGCCGCCAGCGGCCCCACCGGCACCGCCGGTGCCGGTGCCGGTGACGGTGCTGCCGCCAGTGGCGCTGGTGATGGCGTTGCCGCCGTTCCCGCCGTCGACGCCGTTGCCGGCGGCCCCACCGATGCCGCCGGTCTCGGTGCCGGTGACGGTGCTGCCGCCAGTGGCGCTAACGGTGGCGTTGCCGCCGGTGCCGCCGACGCCGCCGTCGGTGCTGCCGGCCCCGCCGGCCCCGCCGGTGGTGGTGCCCGTGTCGACGCTGCCGGCGCCGGTGGAGACGACGGTGGCGTTGCCGCCGCTGCCGCCGACGCCGCCGTCGGAGGTGCCGGTGCCGTCGCCGCCGACCCCACCTACCCCGCCGGTAGCGGTGCCGGTGGCGGTGCCTCCACCGGTGGTGAAGACGCCGGCGCCGCCGCCGCCGCCGCCACCACCACCGCCTTCGCCGGGCGCGGTGCCGACGGCTGTACCGCCGGTGCCGCCTGCCGCGCCGGTACCAGCGGTCAACGTGCCGGTACCAGCGGTACCGCCGTCGGCACCGGTGCCACCGCCCCCGCCGTTGCCGGCTGCGGTACCAGCGGTGCCGCCGTCGCCGTTGTTACCCGCGATGCCATGGGGAGCCGTGCCGCCTAACCCGGCGTTACCAGCGGCACCAACGTTGCCACCGGCACCACCGGTGCCGCCGTTGCCGCCCTCGCCGGTGCCGCCGTTGCCGAAGGTGCCGGTATCGCCGTTGCCGCCGATCCCGCCATTGCCGCCGTTGGAGCCGTCGCCGGCGTTGCCGCCGTTGCCGCCGTTACCCGAGATCGAGCCGCCGTTACCGCCGGCCCCGCCGTCACCGCCGGCTCCGCCGGCCTGCCCGACCCCGCCGTTGCCGCCGTTCGCGCCTAGGACGGTGGCATTGGTGCCGGCCGCGCCGTCCCCGCCGGCCACACCGTTACCGGCGTTACCGCCGAGGCCACCGTTGCCCTCGTCGCCGCCGTTGCCGCCGGCCCCGCCGTTGCCGCCGCTGTCGCCTGGGGCGACACCGTTGACGCCGTCACCGCCGTTACCGCCGTTGCCGAGCGGACCGGTGGGCGTGATGCCGGCCGTGCCGTTATTACCGGCGGTGGAGCCGGTGCCGCCGTCGCCGGCCGCCCCACCGGTGCCGACGTTGCCGCCCGCGCCGCCGTCGCCGCCGGCGTCGAGGCTGCCGCCGGAACCGTCCACGCCGCTCACACCGGCCGCGCCGTTGCCGCCGTCGCCGGGGGTGCCGCCGGTGCCGCCGTCGCCGGCGTCACCGCCGGTGCCGGTCGTGCCAGTGCTGCCGTTGGCGGCCGTGCCGCCGGCCCCGCCGTTACCGCCGGACCCGCCGGCCCCGCCATTGCCGGCGTTACCGCCGGCTTGGCCGGCGCCGTCGTTAGTGCCCGACACACCGTCGGCGCCGGTCACGCCGTTACCGCCGACCCCGCCGTCGGCGGCGATGCCGCCGGTGCCGCCGTCACCGCCGTTACCCGAGAGCGAGCCGCCCACACCGCCGGCCCCGCCGTTACCGCCGGACCCGCCGGTGCCGCCGTCGGTGCCCGAAGCGCCCGCGCCGACGCCGTTTACGCCGGCCAGGCCGGTCACACCGTTACCACCGTTACCGCCGAGGCCGCCGTCGCCCTCGTCGCCGCCGGCGCCGCCGGCGCCGCCGTTGCCGCCGCTGTCGCCCGGGTCGACACCGTTGGCACCAAGTCCGCCGGCGCCGCCGTTGCCGGCCGTGACGGTGGGTGTGGTGCCTGCCGTCCCGTTAGTACCGTCTGTGGAGCCGGTGCCGCCGGTGCCGCCTGCCCCACCGAGGGAGTTGCCGCCGGCGCCGCCGTTGCCGCCGGCACCGAGGTCGCCGCCCGAACCGGCCACGCCGCTCACGCCGGCAGCGCCGTCGCCGCCGTCGCCGGGGGTGCCGCCGTTGCCGCCGTCACCGGCGTTGCCGCCGGTGCCGGTGTTGCCGGTGCTGCCGAAGATGGACGCGCCGTTGCCACCGGCCCCGGCGTTGCCGCCGTTGCCGCCGGTCCCGCCGTTGGCGTCACCGCCGGCCTGGCCGGCGCCGTCGTTGGTACCCGACACACCGTTGGCGCCGTCGCCGGCGATCCCACCGTTGCCGCCGGTCCCGGCGTTGCCGCCGTCACCGCCGTTGCCGCCGTCGCCGATCCACTGCGAGCCAGTACCCCCGGCGCCGCCCTCACCGCCGGCCCCGCCGACTCCGCCGTTGGCCGATTCGCCCGGCGGGTCCGCATCGATGCCGTTGGGTCCGGCAGCACCGGTCCCGCCGTCGCCGCCGTCACCGCCGTTGCCGAGCGCAAAGTATCCGAAGAAGTCTTGGACTTGACCGGTGCCGCCGCCGGCCCCGCCGGCCCCGCCGGCGCCGTCATTGACGCCCGTTACACCGGCTCCGCCGTCGCCGCCGAGGCCGCCGTTGCCATACATCTCGCCGCCGTCGCCGCCGGCTCCGCCGTCGGCGCTGAGCCCGCCGTCCCCGCCGTCCCCGCCGTTACCGATTCCCCCCGCATCCCCGCCGGCACCACCGGCCACGCTGGGATCACTGGCCGCGTCGTAGCCGGCCCCGCCGTCACCAAACCAGAGCCCGCCATTACCGCCAGTGGGGTCTGCCTCCGTACCCGCTGTGCCGTTGCAGATCAGACCGCAAAAGTCCCCGGTCGCGAAGTACGGATTGATCGCGTTGTCGAATGCCTCGCCGGTCGGGCTGTTAATCCAGTTTTCGAGCGCCGTGTGCAGCGGCAGGTAGAAGTCGGTCTGGAACGCCTCAGCGACAGCGTTTGGAGCGGCGGCCGGCGCCGCGGCAGCCACCGCGTCAGCCGATGACGCCGCAGCTGCGACCGGATCGGAAGCCGCCACCGCATCAGTGGCAGGCAAGGCCAGACCGCCCAGATCGGAAGCCATCGCCGCATCAGTGGCAGGCAAGGCCAAGCTGCCGAGATCCAGAGCCGAGGACGGATCGATACCGACGAGCGCATCCAGGCTCGTAATGGAACTCAGGATGGAGTTGATGATCGGATCAATGATCACGTCAAACTCGTCGGCATGGGCAGCCGGCGCGGTGGCCAGCGGGGTCATGCCAAACGCTAAAAACGCACCAGCGGTCGTGCCCGCACCGAGCACCCGACGACGACGGCGGGCCTTGGCATTGCGCGACCGCTGATCCCGCTTGTTGTTATGCCGACTGGCCATCGTCCTACCCCTTCGTAGACCCGAGAAATCTCAGGTCTCGTTAAGGTAGCCCTTAAGTTACTTGCGAGGAAGGCAAATCGGCAAAAAAGTTTCGAAAAGTTTCTGAAAATTTTTTAAAATTTTTAAAATTTGCCATGGCGCGGGCAAAAGCCAGTTCAGAGCCGTTTATGTTCTAGTGCCTAGCGGCTCTGGCGAGTCATCCCGGTAGTTGTGCGCCGTTAGTTCGGAGCCGAACAGTATCTGAGGGTGCACTGAGAAGCATTACACTCTGGTCTCATTTTGTTAATGCCCAGGTGGACGACCCGTTGGCCGGCAGCGCCCGGACGTTACGGAGGGTCCGGAAGTCCCAAACGAGACCTGTAAGGCCATGCTCAGACGTGCGTTTGCCCTTAAACCATCGTCATCCGCCGCGGCGGAGCTCGACCGTGATGCGTCCAGAACAGATCCGCATGACATGTGCCCAAGGTGGTTCGGTTTCAGCTGCACCTGCGGACCAGAGCGCGAACAGCGCACGCAGCGCGTCGACGGCGATGAAATCGATACCGCTCAGGTCGACGATCAATACGCCGCAGTCGCGTACCAGCCCCCGGGCGTACGGACTCATGTCGTTTATGTCGGACGCGTCGATCTCGCCGCTGACGGTGATCACGGTGAATTCGGCATCGGTGCGGATCCACATACAGGGTCTGCCGCGATCGACGACTGTCGCGCCGCTTTGACGTGGCGCATGGTCAATGTGATTGAGCTCAGTAGTCATGAGCAAGCCTTCGCCCGTCTTGCCGGAACAGCGGAATCGCCGAGCGCGCGAAGGGGGCCGGGAAACCCAGACGCGTTTTCAACGCCACGACGCAAAGCTGCTATTCCAACTCGCGTTGAATGTACGCCGCATCTGTTCAATGCACGGCCAAAAACCACCGACTCACCGGATATTTCATCCAGGATCCCGGTCAGCATCCCCCCAGCGGGAGATGCACACTTTCGACGCCGTTCTTCTCTGCGGGCCTGGTTCATGGTTTCCAAACACGACCTACAGGCCCACCCGATCTAACCACCACACGCGGCAAATCGATCGACGCAGACCTGACCATCGTGTTCGCGGCGTCGGTCGTCAGCCGCTACCAAACAGGTTGGAGCATCAAGAGATTCGCCAGCAGCACCCCGCCGCTACCGCACCGCCAAAATTAAAGTGGCCCGCCAGATCCTCACGCCGGACAGCTTCATGTACAGGGTGGCCGAGCTGATGTGTATGCCGATCCACCACGACGTCGAGGCCGCGCGCCAAGTGCTGCAGGACGACGCGAGCTGACTGCTACTCCGCGTCCTCGATGGCCTCGCCGAGTTCCTCCGCTAAACCGCCGTAATAGGCGAGTTGCTCGGGCCGTGGAATCTCTACCTGCCCGATAACCGGCAGGTTGATGGCGAAAGTCTCGCCTTCCCGGATATGGGCGACAGCATCTGCCTGGGAGGTGTCGCGCCGCGCACTCTTTTCGGCCATCATTTGCCTTTCAGTAACTTAAGCGTTGCCATTGTGACTGGTGATGCGGTCACTGTCAGAGTCATGTCGACGACCGACGCTCTCGCCGACCCACTAGGCGGAGCTGTGGCTGTCCTTCTGAGCGTTCCTTTGACCCAGTTGTACGCCGTTCTGTGGCGCGTGGGCGCTGTGCAGGTCGTGGCGACTCGGTCGGAGTCGGATCGACGGCATCCAGCTCCAAGGGGCGCTTCTCGGCGAATGCACGGGTCGCGACGGCCATCGCGGCGGTCGCAGCCCCGGCTGAGCCCAGCGCCTGCGCCCAGGCGAGCGGGCCCAGCGGGGTACAGCCAAGCAGCTGGCTGACGCCGGGGATGCTGATCAGCGTTCCCATCACGGCCAGCGATCCGCCTGCGGTCAACACGACCAGCGGAGTGCGCGACTCGAGCAGAGTCTGACCCAGCTGCGCTGACACCAAAGCGACCAGCGCCACCGTCGACGCCCGTTGCGGACGTCCGGTGAATCCGGCCATCGCCCACGCCACTGTCGCGGCCGCCGCGGTGGTGGTGCCGCGGACGGCGACGGCGCGCCACAGCGCCTGCTCGTCGGGGCCGCGTCCTTCGGTCTGCACCGGTCCGCTCGGCTTGCTGACCGCCAGGGCCGCGGCCGGCAGCGCGTCGGTGAAGATGTTCACCAGCAGCAGTTGCCGGGTGTTGAGCGGCGAATTGCCGGTGATCGCGGCGCCGATAATCGCGAACGCGACCTCGCCGGCGTTGCCGCCCAGCAGCACGGACACCGCCGCCTGAACCCGCCGCCACAGCTCGCGGCCTTCCTCGATGGCAGTGAGCAGCGCCTCGATGCGGGCATCGACCAGCACCACGTCGGCCGCAACACTGGACGAATCGCTGCCGCGGGCGACGACGCCGATGCCGACGGTGGCCGCCCGGATCGCGGCGGCGTCGTTGGCGCCGTCGCCGACCATCGCGCAGACCTTCCCGGCGCGTTCCAGCGTCTGGACGACCTGCACCTTGTTCTCCGGCGACATCCGAGCGAAGATCACCCGCTCGGTGACCGCCCGCTCCTGATCCTTGCGCGACAGCGCATCCCACTCGGCGCCGCTGATGACTTCTTCGGCCGTCACCGACATCCCCAGTTCCCGCGCGATCGCCGTGGCGGTGATGGGGTGGTCTCCGGTGATCAGCCGAATGCCGATCTCGCGCTCAGCGAGACCCGCCAGCAGGGCGGGGGCTTCGGCCCGCGGCGTGTCGGAAAGCCCGAGGAAACCCGCGAAGGTGAGCTCGCCACCGGCGAGGTCGGCGATGGTGTCTTCGTCCTCCGTGACCAGCTGGGCCTGCTGCGGGGTCAGCCGGCGCCGCGCGACGGCGATCACCCGCAGTCCCTCGGCCGCCAGTTGACGCACGGTGTTGTCGATGTCCGGCCCGACGTCGTTGCAGGCGGCCAGGACGACTTCGGGTGCGCCCTTGACGGTCAGCTCGTCGCCGAACACCGACGCCGAGAACGACCGGCCCGACCGGAACGGTAGATGCGCGTCGGCGTCCGCCGCCGGGTTCGAGCCGTTGACCGACAGCGCGGCCTCGATGATCGCGCGGTCGGTCGCGTGCACCTGCGGTCCGCCGTTGGCGTCGGGTGCGGCGAGCGCCGCGCAGCGCAACACATCTTCGCGTGAATAGCTCTCCGCGGGATGCACTTGCGATACCCGCAGGCGGTTTTCGGACAGCGTCCCGGTCTTGTCGAAGCAGACCACGTCGATGCGGCCCAACGCCTCCACTGATCGCGGGACGCGAACCAGCGCACCGTAATTCGTCAGCCGTCGCGCCGAGGCCGCCTGTGCGAGGGTCGCCACCAGCGGCATCCCCTCCGGCACCGCCGCCACCGTGATCGCGATGCCACTGGACACGGCCTGACGAATACCCTTACTGCGTAACAGGCCAAGGCCACTGACCAGTAGCCCGCCGGTCACGCTGACCGGGAAGGCCCGGTTGGTCAGTTGGCTCAGCTGATGTTCGAGTCCGATCTGAGGAAGCTCGCTGGATACCAGCTCGGCCGCGCGGCGCGCCTGGGTGTCGGCGCCGACGGCGGTCACCAGCGCCACCGCCGTGCCCGCCACGATGGTCGTTCCGCCGTAGAGCATGCAGCGGCGCTCGGCCAGATCGGCGCCGGGTGTGGCCTCGACCTGCTTCTCCACCGGCAGCGATTCACCGGTGAGCGAGGATTCGTCGACCTCGAGGTCTTCTTCCTCGATCAGCCGGGCGTCGGCGGGCACCACTTCGTGGGTGCGCACCTCGATCACATCGCCGGGCCGCAGTTGCGCGGCAAGCACATCGGTGTAAACCGGCGACCCGTCCGGTTCGAACGCCACCTTCCGGGCCGGTGGAATCTGTTGAGCCAGCAGCTCGTTCAACCGGCTCTCGGCGCGCAGCCGCTGGCTGGCCGCCAGCATGGAGTTCCCGGTGAGCACCGATCCGACCAGCACCGCGTCGACCGGCGAACCCAGCACCGCGCTGGCCGCCGAGCCGAGCGCCAGCACCGGGGTCAGCGGGTCGGACAGTTCGGCGCGCACCGCCTTGGCGAATTGCCAGACCGCTTGTCGCGGGCGCCCGGTCAGCTCGGCACCGCGCTGGGCGGTTTCCATTGCGCGGGTGGCGATGCCGTACCGCGGCTCCACCGTCTGTTCGGCGTCCGGTGGCGGCAACATCTTGCGGACCTGCTCGATCGACATGGCGTGCCACTCGTGGATCGGTGCCGGCAGCGGGGCCGCTGTGCGCAGCACCCGGCGGGCCATCAGATAGCCCGACAGCAGACCGGCGGCCGCGCCCGTCGTCACCGGGCCCGGACCCCGTCCGCGCACGCCGGGCACCATCAGCAGCGCGCCCAATGCGCTCGCGCCGGTTGCGATCTCGATCCCGCGTCGGCTCGCCGATTTGGCGGCCGGGATGGCGTGCAGCAGCCGCCACACGCCGTCGAGGTCGCTCAGGATCAGATCGGCTGTCCAGGGCGGCGGCTCCCCGTCGGAATTGGGCGTCACGCCCAGCCCGACGTCGGCCGACGAAAGTGCTTGTGCAGCAGCTGAAGACACGACCGCGACGGTGCGGCCCGACTGCTGAAGATCGGTCAGCGCCGCGGCGAGCGCGGTGTCGATGGACGCCCTCTGCAGTGGCCGCAGCTCGTCGAAAGCGGGCTGCAGCTCGCCGAGATCGTCGACGCCGACGGAGATCAATTCCAGGCCGGCCCGCCGCGCCTCGGCCAGCACAGCCGAAGCCAGTGGGTCGTGCGTCGGGCCGATCAGCGCTTCGACGACGGCGTCAGATCCCTTGCCGGACAGACCGGGAACCGCGTGCCAGCCCACGCGCAGGCCCTTTTTCTCCAGCAGCAACTGGGCGCGGTTCCACGCAGGTGACAGCTCGTCCTCGTCGGCCCCGCGGACGCGGACCACTCGCAGGACGTTGGTGCACAACACCCGCGGATCGACCAGCAGTGCGTCGACCCGGTCCAGCCAACGCAGTTTTTCCGGACGCAGCACCAGCACCGCATGCTGATCGGCCAGCCCTTGGCCGAGCGCTGCGGCGAAGGACTCGCGTGTGGTGCGGGTGGCCTTCGGGGCGGTGACCAACGTCGCGGTCGCGGCCATCTCGGGGTTGCGGGTGAATGCCCCGACGGCCGCGGTGCCGATCACCTGAACCCACGCGCTGCGCCGTGCGTGCTGCTCGACCGGACCTTCCGGCGGGGGCACCGGGCGGGACGGCGGGTGGACCTCCGGGTGCTCGGCGTGGCGGGCCAGCGCCGGTTCGTGACGACGCCACGCTTGCGCCTCGGCCTGGTATTCGGCGGCTTTCAACGTCTCCATCGCGAGGTCGACGGCCAGCGACGCCGGCGACAGCTCGAGGACGTGCGCCGTGACCATCGCGACCGACAGCACCGCGTCCGTCGCCGAGTGCCCGATGCGATCCTCGAGCAGGCGTCGCAGCCGTGGCTGGTAGTCGACGGCCACCACCATCGCCTCGACACCGGCGAACATGCGCGGCCAACGCAGCACCCGCCCCGCGACCGCGGCGCTCATACCGACGGCGGTGGCGCCGACCCCTAACGCGTTGGTGGCCAGCAGTAGACCGTCGCCCGGCAGTGCCTTCGGACGGGTATCACTACGCCGTGGATCGACGCTACCGTTTGCGCGCCAACGCTTTTCGGCCTCATCGACATCTCGGCACAAGTCACGCAGCGAGATCAGATCGTTGTTGAGCGTAACCACGATCCGCGACAGAGGCCGGTTCACGCTGACCGATTTGACACCGGAGCGCGCGCGGACGACGTCGACCACCAAGCGCCCGAGTTCGGCGCCGTCCGGGCCGTCGAGGCCGCGGACCTCCACCCACGCGCGTCCCTTGCCGCGCCAGCTATGCCTGGTCAGTGTGGGTGCGGGCAGCCCTTCCGAGAGTGCCTTGACGCCTTCGCGAACCGGGATCACGGCCATCGACAATCCAGTCGAGGCCACCGTGCCCAATGATCCTGCGGCGCTTGCCGCCGTTTGCACGCTGGCGCCAACGAGCGCAGACGTTGCCTGTAAGCCCAGCGTTACCGCGCGCAGCGGGAAGGATGCTCGCACCAATCCGAAGCTACTTACTCGCCGGAATCAACGGCGGGTACGTGACTGGGTTCCGCTGGACTGCCGCGCCGCAGGTCGCTTGGCCGGCGTCTTGCGCGGCCTGGCGGAACTGGTCGACTTGGCGGGAGCCGCCTTCACCGACGTAACCGACGCGATGCGCGCGCCGTCGTTGTGCGGGCTGTTCAGCCGGCGAAGCAACAGCGCACCGCCGCCGACAGCCAGCAACAACGGCCACTCGACGAGCCCGGCGACACCGATTGCGCCCAATGTCAATGCGGCCGCAGGCGTCGAGTGGCTGCCCTTGTCGATGCCTTTCTGCACACCTGCCGCGGCACCGGTCACGGCGCCGACGACGCCGTTGACCGCGGCACCACCCACTGCGCCTGCGACCGCGGTGGTTGCTGAGGCAGCGCGGCTGACTGTTCGACTTACATTGCGTACGGCGCCGTCAACGACACCCATGATCACTCCCTGATAGTCGGTTCTTGAGGCCGTAAATCGAATACCCGCTGCAGGCCACATAGGCGGCGGTCGCATACGCGCACACAGTCGCAGGGTTCATCGAACCATCACGATATTGCGCAGCATCGGGCAATCCTATGACCTTGATTGCCAAATGAACAGAAGATGAATACCCGCAGCGCAGTTTTTACACGCGTCAATCTGCACGCAAATCCACCACTACCGGGGCGTGATCGCTGGGTGCCTTGCCTTTCCGCTCTTCGCGAACGATCTGCGCGTCGGCAACCCGGCCGGCGAACGCGGGGGAGCCGAGGATGAAGTCGATGCGCATCCCCTGTTTCTTCGGGAACCGCAATTGGGTGTAGTCCCAATACGTGTAGACGCCCGGGCCGAGGGTGAAAGGCCTTACCACGTCTGAGAATTGGGCGTCAACGATCGCGTCGAACGCTTTGCGCTCCGGTTCGGAGACGTGAGTTGCGCCCTCGAAGAATTCGACACTCCAGATGTCCTCGTCGGTGGGAGCGATATTCCAGTCACCGACTAATGCAATCTGCGCCGATGGGTCGTTGCGCAGCCAGCCAGACGCGGTATCACGCAGTGCGGCAAGCCAATTCAGTTTATATGTGTAGTGCGGGTCGTCCAGGGCGCGGCCGTTGGGCACGTACAGACTCCAGACCCGCACTCCGGCGCAGGTGGCGGCCAGCGCACGGGCTTCGGCAGCGGCGGCGACATCCGGCTTGCTGCTCCAGGTGGGTTGGCCGTCGAAGCCGACTTCGACGTTGTCCAGACCCACTCGCGATGCGATCGCCACGCCGTTCCACTGGTTGAAACCGCAGTGCGCCGTTTCGTAGCCAAGTTCCAGGAACGGCATCGCCGGGAACTGTTGGTCGGAGCACTTGGTTTCCTGCATGGCGAGCACGTCGACCTCGGCACGCTCCAGCCAATCGAGCACACGATCCAGCCGGGTGCGAATCGAGTTCACGTTCCAGGTGGCTATCCGCAATATGCCGTCGGGCATGGCGACGACCCTACGTGGTTGGCGTGACGTAGCGCGCGCGGTGGTGCAGGACGAAGCTCAGCGACCTGGCCAAGTCGGCGGTCGCGTGATTGTCGTCGCCAATCCGGAGGTAGCCACGGGTGGCGCCGCGCGATGCGCCCCAGGCCAACAGTGCCTCGCACAGCGCGCGGCCCGCGCCGGAGTTCAGATCTGCGACGCACACCGTCGACAGGCCCACCCAGCGGGTGCCGTCCGGATCATCGGTGACCGCTGCGCGCGCAACCGCCGCGTTCGCGAGCGTGCCGAAAACCAGCTCGCCGTCGACGACCGCCGTCAATACGTCGACCGGAATCTCACACTGGCAGAGCCGAAACCACGCGTCGTCGGGGCGGGCCGACAGCCGGACCGACGGATCGTGCTCGTCGGCGCGCAGCTCACGCACCAGCACCCGATTGGCGTGCTCGCCCGCACCGGTCAGCCGCTGGGGGTACCACCCGCTTGCGGGGGACAGCCGATCGGCGATCGCCAGCCGTGGGGTCAGGTCGCGGCTTCGGTACCAATCGACGATCGCCGGGATCGCTGCTTGATCCGCAGAGTTCGACAGTGGCACAGCGGAATTGGCGCCGTATGTGACGCCGTGTCCGGCGCGCAGCAGCCAGCCGTCCAGCCAGTGCTGCTCGACACCCGGCCAGGCCAGCGCGGCGGCGTGCTCGAGCGCGCGGATCTCCGACGCGCGCACCGGGACATCGCTGAGCGTCCTCAGGGCGACCACGTTCCCGGGTGCGAACTCCACCACTGCGCCCGTCTTCGTCCGGACGCGGACGAGCGGTGTGGTGTCGAGTAGATGGCCGATGACATCAGTCAGCGGCGGCACCGAGCCGTCGGGTCGGCGGTAACGGACCGTCACCCTGGTTCCGAGCTCGGGCCAGGAAACCATCAGTGGCCGAACGGATCCGGTCCTTCGCCCGGTGTCCACGACAGCCCGGGAACGCCCCAGCCGTGCGATTTGACGGCGCGCTTGGCGGTGCGCGCGTGTCGTCCGATCAACCGGTCCAGGTACAAGAAGCCGTCCAAGTGTCCGGTCTCATGTTGGAGCATGCGTGCGAACAACCCTGAGCCCTCGATGGTTATCGCGTTGCCGTCGGCGTCGAGCCCGGTGACCTTGGCCCACTTCGCCCGCCCGGTCGGAAACGACTCACCCGGCACCGAGAGGCAACCCTCGTCGTCGTCATCGGGGTCGGGCATGGTCTCGGGGATCTCGGAGGTTTCCAGCACCGGATTGACCACGACTCCGCGGCGCCGCGGAGACTGTCCTCGCTCGTCGGCGCAGTCGTAGACGAATACCCGAAGACCCACGCCGATCTGGTTGGCCGCCAGACCGACCCCGTAAGCGGCGTCCATGGTGTCGTACAGATTCGTGATCAGATCGGCCAGGTCGGCCGGCAGCGAACCGTCCGCCGCGACCGGTACCGCCGCGGTGGGGGTGTGCAGGACGGGATCTCCCACGATGCGGATGGGTACGACTGCCATGACCGGAAAGCTTAAAGCCCGAGTCCACCTGCTCCGGTTGCGGAGTCAGCTCGGGACAGGCAACCTCACCTAGTCAGCCGACTCGCGGGCATGGCTTCCAGGTCAACAGTTGTCGACGTGGTTGAATAATCGCCGGAGCAGCGAGCATTCGAGATTTCGCCGAAAGGGTCGAGGAAGCGATATGGACAGCGCCATGGCGCGGGCTAATCGATCGGGGAACGACTCTGAACTCGCCGATGGTTTGACTCGCCGCGAACACGACATTTTGGCATTCGAACGCCAATGGTGGAAATACGCCGGAGCTAAAGAGGAAGCCATCAAAGATTTGTTCGGAATGTCGGCCCCGAACTACTACCGGGTGCTCAATGCGTTGGTCGACCGGCCCGAGGCGTTAGCTGCCGATCCCA
>Ga0302314_10015559_pt1 | contig 12922 bp, 7 predicted proteins | sample III_Palsa_N2_3_FD_200533 | JGI IMG/M metagenome (GOLD analysis project Ga0302314, IMG submission 200533) | Peat permafrost microbial communities from Stordalen Mire near Abisko, Sweden - III_Palsa_N2_3 | ecosystem: Environmental > Terrestrial > Soil > Palsa > Peat permafrost | place: Sweden...
CCTCGTCGGCCGCTTGGGTGGCCGCCACCAGGCTGGGCACGAACCTCGGTGCGTAGACCGTTCCCCAGCCGCTTGCCACGTCGAACCCGGGACCCGCGGTGAAGCCGGGGACGGTCACCTTGCCGTTCTTGACCACCGAGTCGTTGCCGCTGACCACGTCCGCGATGCCGTCCCTCGCCCCGGCCGGGCCGAGCACGTCATAGAGCGCGGGGTTGATCGGGCCGACGTTTCCCCCGTTGAGCTGGGTGGCGAGGGACAGCACGCCCGCCAGCATCGGCGCCGCCTCGGAGGTGCCACTCTGGGCGTCCATCGTGATGTCAGGCACCGAACGCATCGGGCTGCCGGTTATGCCCGCGACACCGTTCTGATAGGCGGGGCGGCTGTACACGGAGGAGAACCCGGCGCCCTCGGAGAACAAACCGTCGACGTTCCACAGCGGGTCGGGTCCGAGCCGTTTTCCTGTGCTGCTGAGGTTCGGCACGCTGCCGCCCACCGCCGTCACCCAGGGCGAGTCGTCCCATGCGGCGGTGTCAGGCGTCCCCGAGGTGTCCTCGCACTGCCCGTTTGCCACCGCGAGGTTCTGCACCACGCCGCAGTCACCCGTCGCGACAAGCACCGGGATACCGGCGGCCGCGGCGGCCAGTTCGCCGGGGTCCTGGGCACCGATCTCCGCGCTGCCGTGGCTGTAGGTGGTCTCGCCGGTCCCGTCGCTGATGGATATGACGTTGGCCAGGTGCTTCTGGCTGATCGTCTCAAGCGCCTTCATCATCTCCGGCGGCGCGACCTGGCTCGCGGCATCGTCTGTGACCTGGGTGTCGGCCGGCGTCGCGGAGATGAGGATCTTCGCGTACGGGGCGATCAGGTGCGCCGTCACCACGTCAAGGGCAAGCTCGCCGCCCCAGGCGTCGCACGAGCCGTAGCCGCCAAGCTTGACCATGCCAGGCGGGCACTTGGCCGGCAGCTTGCCGGCCGGGAAGATCGTCTGGATCTGCGGGTTGGGCAGGCCAAGCATCTTGTCGTAACCCGCGACGATGCTGCCGATCTCGCTGAGGTCCCAGCCCTCGATCACGGCGATGGTCGTGCCTGCGCCGTCGATCCCCTGCCGCCACAGCGAGCCGATACCGTAGTCGTAGATGTCGGCGACACCGGGAGTGTTCGGTAGGCTCTTGTAGTCCTTGCTCATTTTCGCCAGCGCGGCGGTCAGCACCTTGATCTGCTGTTTCTTAGACGGCAGCCCGGCCGGGGCAGCCGCCGGAGCCGCCTCGGCTCCGCTGCCGGGAATGGCTGTCCCGGTAATTCGGGCCCGCAGCGGAGTGGGACCGGCGGCGGAGGCCGCCGGCATGAATGCAGCGACCATCAATGCGGCCGCGATAACCGGGAAAACGTACATCAATCGCCTTGTGTGCATGGTCATCCATCCTCATGAAGATCGCGGTCTCCGCGCAAGAACATTCACCAAATTTGCGCTGAATTCACCAGAATTCCCCGTCCATGGCCAGGATCTCGCAAATTATCCAGGACTCACGGCACGACGACGGGCTGGATGGCCACGGGTCCGAGGGTGGGGTTGAGCTCATCGGCCTGGGAGACCCCAGGAGGCGTGATCACGTCCATGGCCTTGGGCACGGTTGCCGGGTCGACCGAGCAGATTGGCGCGGTACCGCCCGGCGCGCACACCCCGAACGTGAAGGCGCCAGGAGTGGCGGTGAAGGCACGCGCCAGGTCGGGGCTGAACCCGTCCTGGCCGGTAAGCACCACGCTGAAGCCCCAGCCTGAAGACGGGGTGCCGAACTGCGCCGCTGGCAGCGCGACCGTGATTGTGCGGTCGGACTGCACGGCGAGCACGGACGCGGTGCCCACGGAGCCGCCCGCGGCGTTCACCCACACCGGGGGGGCGAATCCCTGCACCTCGACCCGCTGGCTCCAGGCGCCGGACGGTGCGATGGTGTAGTTGCGGTTGGCGAACGCGGCCTGGGTGGAGGTGGCCGAGGCGCCAGGCACGTGCACGTAGACGTCGAGCAGTTGCGCCCCGTCGGTCGCGCCGAACGTGGGATCCAGGTTGGCCAGCGTCGCGCGCAGGTAGGCAAAGGTCCCGTCGCTGATGACCTGGAACCTGGTCAGGTCGAACGCCCCGGCGTGGAAGCTGGGATCGGTCGGGTACTGATACGTGCCTGGACCGTTGTCGTCACCGGTGGGGTCGGTCACGTCGAGCACGGTGCTGCCGCCGCCCTCGTTGCTCACGGTGACCTGGCTGTACCCGGTGCTCCGGCCGCCGGCCGCGGTGGCCGAGACGGTGAACACGTTGCTGCCGAAGCTGACCGGCACCGTCGCGGAGAAGGACCCATCGGCCGCCGCGGTCGTGCTTGCCACCGCGGCCGGCGCCCCGGTCGTGGTATCGGCCGCCTGGATTGTCACCGCAGAGCCCGGGGCGGTCGTGCCGGTCACCGCGGTGGAGGAGACGGCGAGCGTGCCGCCCGCGGTCGGCGCGGTGATGGTCACCGGCAGCGCTCCCGGCGCCCCGTGGGTGACGTAACGCGCGGTGGTGACGCCGGGGGTGTCCACGTTGCGGCCGGTGCCAAGGGAAACGATCAGCCGAAGCTCCTGCGCCTGGGCCCAGGTCAGCGGGGATGCAGAACCGGCCGCCTTCCCGTCGGTGAACCCGATGGACGCGGTCGCCGGGTCGCTGCCGAACGGCGAGGCCGGCAGATCAGGGTCTTCCCACGCCTGCTCGGGGACGAGACCAACGCCGGACGAGAAGTTGATCATGGATTGGAGCAGGGATTCCGCGCCGCTTGAGTCCCCTTCGGCGAGGTCGGACTCGGCGCGCTCGCCGGAAAGGACCGGCCACAGGTGCCCGGTGCCGGTGCCGGTCGGCGGCCAGGGCGCGCCTTGTGTCGTGCACGAGGTCTGGCTCGGCTGATAACAGTCGCCGTACCCGTCGGCGCTGCCCGCGGCGGCGGAGTTGCCGTAGCGGTAGTAGCCGGTACCGCTCGGCGTGGACACCGAGATCTGCTTGTCGAGCACGGCCAGCGACGCCTGCACGTCGGGGTCGCCGACCGGCAGCTCGCCGAGCCGCACCAGCTCCTGGAAGCCGCCGTCGATGACCGAACGCTGATCCAGGGTGGGGCCGCCGTTGCCGAGGCTGTAGCTGATCGCCGCGTTCGGGTCGCCGGTCTTGGACAGCCGGATGAAGTAGCGCGGTCCGTCGGGTCCTGTGGTCGTCACCGTCCAGGACTTAATGGAGCGCTGAAAGTCGTCGGCGGTGGCCTGGTACAGGTTCGCCCGCGCCCTGTCACCGTGTTGCGCGGCGATGGCGGACGCGGCGGTGAGCCCGGCGATCTCGGCCGCGATCGTGGACGGGGAGTAGCCGGTCTGCTCCTCCCAGCGCTCCACGCCATCCGATGGCCCGTTGGCGACAAGGAAGTCGGCGGCCGGGCGGATGTGGTCTTGCCACAGCGCGTTGTCACCGCCGAGTCCCGCCAGGTACGCCATCAGGATCGGGTAGGAGGTCTCGTCAAGCTGGAGGCCGCCGGTGTCGGGGGCCGCCTCGCCGTTCAGCAGCGAGTTGCGCGGCATCGCCCCGTCGGGTAGCTGCTGGCGGTCGAGCAGGAACAGCGCGGCCGCCCGCGCCGTGGCGAGGTCACCGTCGGCGAGCAGCCCGGTGAAGGCCTCATACAGATCCCGGGCGAACACCTCACGGTACGAGCCGAAATAGGACGGCTCGCCGCCCGAGGTCATCCCGGCAGGAACCGACTGGCCCCACGGGCTGGTCAGGGACGCGACGATCGCGCCCGGATAGGTCTTGTCCTCGCTCGCCTTCAGCACGTTGGCCGACAGGTAGTAATGCCGGATCAGGTTGGCCGCCTGGCTCGGCGTCAGGCCGGGGAAGCGCAGCGGCGGCGATCGCAGCCCGGCGTCGTAGACCGCCCAGCCGCGCAGGTAGGCGGCCTCGGTCGGACCGAACGGACGGCTCAGCGAACCCTGCGCGACGGCCACCGACTGCGCCTGGGTCGCGCCGAAGCCCAGCGCGAGGGTCACCTCGTGGCCGGGACCAGGGGTCACGTCCTCGGTGGCCACGATGTGGCCGTCCGGCGCGGAGGTGTAGGTCGTCAGGGCGTACGCGGAGTCGAGCTGGGTGAGGCCGTCGCTTGCGGTGCCCGCGTAGCCGACGCTCGCCGCCCGCGCGGACGTGCCCGCCAGGGCCATGTAGGTCGCCGCGGCGTAGTCCCGGTTGATGGCGTCCGTGACCGTGTTCGTGCTGAAGATCACCGGGACCGGTGCGCCGCTTGCGGTGTCCACCACGCCGGAGTTGGCGCCGGCGTTCTCGCTCCCGCCTCCGCCGTTGCCATTGACGTGGGCGTCGAGCCTGGCGTACAGGTGCAGGCCGGCCAGGTCGACGTCGGATCCCGGCGCGTCCTGCAGCCTGGTGCGCATCAGGACCGTGTCGCTCGCCGGATCGGTGATGTAGGTGGTGATCAACTGGAAGCCATGACGAGCATCGGTCGATGTCACGGTGCAGGCCATGCCGGTGGGATCGGCGGTGACCGTATAGGTCATGTCACGGGTCTGCAGATCGCTGAACGTCGCCCCGTCGCTCACGACGTACTGCAGCGTGCTCACGTCGGTGTTGTCGATCGTCGGCTCGTAGACGTCGGACAGTACCCCATCTGCCACCGTGTACCAGACCTTGGACCCCGTGGCCGCCGCCGTGCCCACGCAGTCCTTCCTTGCCAGGTCGAAGTACGACATCGCGCCCGGCGCACCGGGCGTCGCGTCCGCCGCACCGGTCGCCGCGACTGCCGGAGCCCCGGGAGCGGCGATAGCCAGCCCGGCGATCATGGCCGCGCCGGTAATCAGAATGCCGAACAATCGCCCACGTACCACGGCTGAGACTCCATCGTCATAATTACGGCCGGTAGGGACACGCGACATGCCGGGAACCCACGATCGCCGACAAGCCCGGACTTATTCGCAAGGTTCCGTCCAGAGCCTCTCGCCGTTGCTCGCGCGCGTCAAGGGGAGCGATGGCCGACATGCCGGGGCCAGGGCTCGCCGACGCCTACTCCAGGCGCATGGCATACGTGCGATAGCCGTCACTGTCGTCGCCGCGCTCGAATCCCCGTCTCTCGTATAGGCGTAGCGCCGGGTTGTTGTCCTTCACCGAGAGCGCGAGAACATTGAAATCTGCGGCTCGCGCATCCTCGACAAACCGCGACAGCAGTTGCTCACCGAGTCCTTGCCGACGATGCCGCGTCAGCACGTGGATCGTCACCAGGACGGCCCGGTCCCCGTCGGCCATCCAGAGCTCGTACCCCGCTTGCTGGCCGTCGGCCTCGGCCACCACCGCGTGGCGCAGGTTCGCCGTCCACAGATCGAGGTGGCGATCCGTCGCCGCCAGCCATCGCTGCTCGTGCTCCGGCTCGATCGCGCGCATGTACGCCAGCTCCATGCGCCAGATCAGACCGAGATCGGTGGCCGCCGCCGGCCTGAACGTGAAGTCCATGATCTGATCATGTCAGCTGCCAGTTAGTCGAAGCCGATCGTCTCCGTCGCCAGGGTCATCGTCTCCATGCAGGCGAAGCCGGGGGAGTCCGGCGAACTGTCGGCGAACTCACCGGCGAGGGCATCGTGGACGGCGGGGAGCGTCCACATCCCGTCGGGCGTGTCGGCGTGGAAGACCGCGCGGATGCTCGGTGGGTTGAGCACCGCGGCGACGCCGCCGTGCACGACGAAGATCTCGCCGTTGATCCGTTCGGCCGCGGGGCTCGCCAGGTAGGTCACCAGCGGTGTCACATGCTCGGGGGCGATCGGGTCGGGTCCATCCTCGGGCGGCGGGCTCATGAGGCCGGCCAGCATGGCGGTGCGGGCGCGCGGGCAGATGGCGTTGGCGCGGACGCCGTACCGGGCGCAGCCGCGGGCCGTGGCGACGGTGAGGGCCGCGATGCCGGCCTTGGCCGCGGCATAGTTGGGCTGGCCGGGCGCGCCGAGCAGGAACGCCTCTGACGTCGTGTTCACGATCCGCGCGTAGACGGGGCCGTCGGCCCGCTTGCTCGCCGCGCGCCAGTGCTCGGTGGCGAGGCGGGTGGTCACGAAGTGACCGCGCAGGTGCACCCGCAGGACCAGGTCCCATTCCTGCGGAGACATCGTGAAGATCATCCGGTCCCGCAGCACTCCGGCGTTGTTGACCAGGATGTCAAGTTGCCCGTAGGCGTTGAGCGCCGCGGTCACCAGTCGCTGGCCGGTCTCCCACTCCCCGATGTCGCCGTCGCAGACCATCGCCTGGCCGCCGGCCGCGCGGATTCGCTCGGCCGTTTCGCGTACCGCGTCACCCGGCAGGTCGTTGAGTACAAGGAGCGCTCCGGCCCGGGCGAGCGAGAGCGACTCCGCGCGCCCGAGTCCGTTGCCCGCCCCGGTCACGATGGCGGCCTTGCCGCTCAGCGTCAGCGTCTCTTCCATGGTCAGTAGCCCGGGCCGGCCAGCAGCCCGCCGTCGGCGACGAACTCACTGCCCGTTGAGTAGGACGACTCGTCCGAGGCCAGGTACGCGACCAGACGTGAGATCTCGGCCGGTTCGGCGAACCGGCCGAGCGGCAGGTTCCCCAGGAAGTGCTCGCCGTCGTGGCCGCTGTTGGCCTGATCGAGGACCATCCGGGTGAGCACGCCGCCAGGATGGACGGAGTTGACCCGGATGCCGAGCGGGCCAAGTTCCTGCGCGGCGGCCTTGGTCATGCCGCGGACCGCGAACTTGCTGGCGCTGTACGCGGAAAGACCGGCCGCCCCGGTGAACCCCTCGATGGAGGAGATGTTGACGATCGAGCCGCCGCCTGCCTTGGTCATCGGGTCGATGACCGCCCGCATGCCGAGCCAGCAGCCCACCGCGTTCACCTCGAGAACGCGCCGGAAGTCGGCGAGCGGCATGTCGGTGATCGGCGCGAACATCAGGATGCCCGCGTTGTTCACCAGCACGTCAAGCTGGCCGAAGGCCTCGGTTGCGAGCGCGGTCGCCGCGGTCCAGTCCGGCTCTTCGCGTACGTCGAGATGGATGTACCTGCACGCCTGTTCGCCGAGCTTGGCGGCCACGTACGCGCCCTTGTCGTCGAGTACGTCACCGACGACCACGCGCGCTCCCTCGGCGACGAAATGCCGCACGTGGGACTTGCCCATGCCCCTGGCGCCCCCGGTGATCAGCGCGACCTTGCCGTCGAGCCGCCCCATGATTCCTCCGGTGCTCAGTCAGTTTGCTTGACCAAACGCTTGCTCGGGAAGAGCGTAACACCACCGGACGCCATGAAGTAGAACGTGTTCTTGTTTTGGCCATTCTCTGGGCGTAGAGTCCCGAGCACTGGCGCATATGCCGCACCCACGCACCCACGCGGCCAGGCCGCGGGAGGACCTGATGGAACAGAGCGCGGATTACGTCGTGGCGGGCGCGGGCAGTGCCGGATGCGTGCTAGCCAAGCGGCTCGCCGAGTCGGGCGCCAGCGTCATCCTGCTCGAGGCCGGCGGCCCCGATCGCACGCGTCTTGTGCGCAAGCCGGGGATGATCGCCATCTTCCACAACGTGCCGGCGCTGAAGAAGCGCCTGGACTGGGGGTACTACACCGCTCCGCAGACCGCCGCGCGTGATCGCAGGATCCCACAGCCGCGCGGCTGGGTGCTCGGCGGCTCGGGCTCGATCAACGGCATGCTGTTCGTCCGCGGCAATCAGCAGAACTACGACGACTGGGCCGCGGCCGGGTGCAAGGGCTGGTCGTTCCGCGACGTGCTGCCCAGCTTCAGGCGGATGGAGGACTGGGAGGGCGGCGCGAGCGCGCTGCGCGGCGGCGGCGGGCCGATCAAGGTGACCAAGCAGAAGGACCTGACCCAGGCGTCGGAGAAGTTCATCGAGGCGCTCGCGGAAACCGCGGGCGTCCCGCGGATCGACGACTACAACGGCGAGTCACAGGAAGGCGTGGCGGTCTTCCAGCAGAACGTCAGCGGCGGGCTGCGCTATAGCTCGTCGGTGGGATACCTGGACGACCATGGCCTGCCAAACCTGACGGTCTGGACGGGCGCGCACGTCCAGCGTGTCGTCATCGAGGGCAACCGCGCCGTCGGCGTCGAGGTCATCATGGCGACGGGGCGCGAGACGATCCGGGCCACGCGGGAAGTGATCCTGAGCGCCGGCGCCTACGGGTCACCGCAGCTCCTGATGCTGTCCGGCGTCGGTCCTGCGTCGCACCTGCGCGAGCACGGCATCGACGTCGTCGCCGACCTGCCGGTGGGCGACAACCTGCACGACCACATGTTCGTCCCGATGACCTACGTCATGAAGACGGCGCGCAACCGCGGCACCACGCCGTACTTCGTCGGCGGGATCATGAAGGAGGCGATCCGCGGAGATACCTGGATGGGCCGCACCGTCTTCGAGGCCGTCGGCTTTGTCCGCAGCGGCCAGGCGGGGGAGATCCCCGACCTCCAGCTCCAGGCGCTGCCCTGGTCCTACCCCTTCCCGAACCAGGACGCGCCCACCAGGCACAAGGTCGACAAGCGCCCAGCGCTGACGATCATGACCACGCTGATCTACCCGAAGAGCCGCGGCACCCTCCGCCTCGCCTCCGCCGACCCGTCCTCGGCGCCGGTCATCGACCCCGGATACCTGACAGAACCCGGCGACACCGAGGTCCTGCTCGACGGGATGGAGCTGATGCGCGAGGTGATGAACAACAAGCTCGTCGCGGGCGACATCGCACTCGAACTCTCACCGGGTCAGGACTATCCTGACCGCGCCGCGCTCGCACGGGAACTGCCGAACCGCGCGACCTCGGTGTATCACCCGGTCGGCACCTGCCAGATGGGCGTCGACGAGCGGGCGGTGGTCGACCCAGAGTTGCGCGTGCTCGGCGTTGACGGGCTCCGGGTCGCGGACGCCTCGATCATGCCAAGCGTCACCGGCGGGAACACGAATGCCCCGGCCATGATGATTGGCGAGCACTGCGCGGGCCTTATGCTGCGCGGCTAGCGATCCCGTCGAAAAGGAGCCTGAGGAAGCCGTCCGCTACCTGATCGCTCGAATAGCCGCCTGCGCTTGCCGGCCACTGCGACGGAATCCACAGCACGTCCCGCAGCAGCCGGTAGGTGAGCCTGACGTCGAGGTCGCCGCGGAAGACGCCGGCCTCCTTGCCCCGCTCGAGCTGCGTGATCCACGTCGCCTCGATCTCAGCCACTGCCTTGCGCAGGTAACCGAACCTGGCCTGCGTGCTGAAATAACTCCAGTCGTTCTGCAGCATCGCGAGGGCGGCCCGGTGCCGGGACAGCGTGCTGCTTGTCGAGCGGACGATCCGCTCAAGCACGACGCGCGCGGACCCGGAGGAGGATACGGCGGCACGGTAGTCGGCGAGCACATCGTTGATGAAACTCGACAGGATCTCGTCGCCGATCGATTCCTTCGAGTCGAAGTGGTGGTAGAGGCTTCCGGACAGGATCCCCGCCGCGTCCGCGATCTCGCGCACGGTCGTGGCGCGGAAGCCCTTCTGCGCGAACAGTTCGGCGGCGATCTGCACCACGTCGGCGCGGCGCTCCGATCGCCCAGGACCGCTGGCGTCTGAGGGTTCGGGACGGGGAGTGGCGGGGCGCGGCCGTTTGCTAGTGTCTAGCCCCCGGCCCTGGCGTGTCGAGTTCACGCAACGCATTATCGCAGCCCAAGGCGATCCAACCTAGCGCTTGCTCGGCTAACGCTCTGTGCCGCAGACGTCAGCGTCTCGACATACTGTCGCCCGGTAGGGAGACTTAAGGCGTGACGATGGCGCCGCTGTTGGTGGGCCGGATCATTGAGCGGCGGGTTCTATCAGATGTTTACGCGCGTGCGATGACCGGGCAGCCAGGCCTGCTGCTGATCACCGGTGCGGCTGGCATCGGCAAGAGCCGCCTGGTATCGGAACTCCACGGCACGGGCGAGGCGCTGCTGCTGACCGGGGAGTCGGCACCGCTGGTCGGCGCGACCCTCGCATACGGCCCTTTCGTCTCCGCGCTCGGCGGCAAGGCGGACTGGCTGCTCGCGGACGACGGTCCCGCTGACATGCTCGCGGCGAGGCACCGCCTCTTCGAGCGCATGGCCGGGCTGCTGACGGACCTCGCACCGGTGGTGCTCGTGCTCGAGGACATGCACTGGGCCGATGAGTCGTCACGCCAGCTGCTGGCATTCCTGGCCGTCCGGTTCAGGGAACAGCGGATACTGCTGGTCGCGACGCTACGTGAGGAGGGTCTCGCCGGCGACGCACTGCGCTGGCTCCCCGAGCTTGACCGCCGGCCCCGCGTTACCAGGCTGCGGCTCGGCCACCTCGCGGATCACGAGGTCGCTGCGCTGATCACGGATCTGCTGCCGACGGACGCCACCGCCGCGCAGGTCGCGGCCATCATCGAAGCAGCCGAAGGGAACCCGTTGTACGCCCGGGAACTCGCGCGCACCTGTCCGCACTGGCCGCCCGCATCGATCGCGGAAGCCGTGCTGGCCAAGGCATCGAGTATCACGGTCGATGCTCGTGCGGTCATCGACCAGCTGTGCGTGACAGACGGCGGGATGTCCCACGAACTGGTCGCCGCTACGGTGCCGTTGCCGGAAGGCCGCCTGCTTGCGGCCATCCGGCAAGCCGTCGACGAAGGGCTGCTGGTCGCCACGACGACAGGGTACAGGTTCGCTCACGAGCTGATACGGCAGGTGTTCTACGCGCAACTGCTGCCCGGCGACCGGCGCTGGCTGCACCGGCGGGTAGCGGCGGTGCTGAACGAGCGAGCCGAACCCGACGCGGCGCTGCTGGCCAAGCACTGGCAGCTGGCCGACTGTCCCGGCAACGCCGCGGTCGCCGCTCTCGCGGCCGCGCGGCGGGCGATCTCGGCGCGGGCTTACCCGGAAGCCGACCGGTTCTATGCCCAGGCCGTGGATCTGTCACAGTGGCAGAAAGAGCCGGCTGACACCGTGCTTGAGGAAGCGGCCCAGGCCGCCAGCTGGGCCCACGACCCGCATCGCGCGGCTGGTTACATCATGGCGGCACTTGCCCGCCCGGGCCAAGCGGCCACCGACCATGCGCGGCTGCTAGAGCGCCTCGGCCGCTATCGATGGGAGGCCGGCGACCCGGCCGCCGCGGTCGAGGCCACCCGGCAGGCCATGGCATTGCTCGACGCGGGGCCGCCGTCGGGCCCGCAAGCCAGGGTCGCGGCGGCGCTCGCTGGCCGTCTGATGCTGCTGGGCGACCTTCCCGCCTCGCAGCCTCTCGCGATGCGTGCCGTGGCGATCGCGAAGCGTGTCGGCGCGGCCGCTGTGCAAGCGCATGGCCTGGCGACGCTCGGCGTCATCTTGTCTCAGCAGGGTGACCTTGCAGCCGGACTGGCGGCGCTGCGTAGGTCCTCGGAGCTCGCGCGCCGCGACGGGGGAGTGGAGGACGTACTGCGCGCCGCGGCCAACCATGTGTTCGTGCTGATGTCGGCGGGCAGGTTCGCCGACGCGCTCGAGGCTGGCCGTGACGGTCGCCGGACAGCCCGGTCTCTGGGGGCGCCGCCAGCGCTGACCGCGGTGCTCGACAACAACATCGCGTCCGTGCTCACCATCACCGGTCAATGGGCGGCGGCCGATCAATTCCTCGCCGAACTGGACGCGGAATCCCCTGCCGCGGACACCCGGTATCTGCGGCTCGTCCAGCTCGAACTGGCCGTCGGCCGGGGCGAGCCCGCACGGGCGGGTGAACTGGCGGGCGAACTGGCGGACTATCCCGATGACCCGAGGTTCAACGGGCCGCTCCACGCGTGCCTCGCCGATCAGGCAGCCAACGCCGGCGACCTGGCGGCGGCGGCCGCTGAGGTTCTGCGCGGACTGGCGGCGGTGAGCGACGCCAGGCTGGACGGTCCGGAGATCCGGCTGCTGGCGATCGGCGCCCGGGTCGCGGCGGACTTGGCCTGCCTGCCCCGGGCGGCGGCCGTGCTGCCGCCGGAGAGCGCCGCCCGCTGGGAGCGGCTCGCAGCCGGTTTCGCGGAGCGCGCGCGGTCCATTGGCGCCCGGGACGGCGGCGGCCAGCCGCAGGTGGCCGCGTTCGGCGCCCAGGTCGCCGCCGAGCAGGCACGTCAGCGGCGCGACGACAGCCGCGCGATGTGGCGCGCGGTGGCGGATGCCTGGCATGTGGCCGGACAGCTGTACCAGGAGGCTTACGCCCGGCTCCGCGAAGCGGATGCCGCCGCCCGAGCCGGCCGCCGCGAGCAGGCCGCCCGCGCTCTGGCGTCGTGTCAACTCCTGGCGAGCCGCCTGCCGTCCCCGCCGCTGCTGAGCCTGGCCGCCGATCTAGCGCGCCGGGCCCGTATACCGTCGTCGCCGGCCTCAGCCGCCCCGGTCGCGGACATGGCATCGCGCGGCGACCTCACCAGCCGGGAGACCGAGGTGCTCGCGCTGCTCGCCGAGGGCCACAGCAACCGCCAGATCGCCCGCGCCCTGTTCATCAGCGAGCGGACCGTCGCCGTGCACGTCTCCCGCATCCTCAGCAAGCTTGGCGCCCGTAACCGTACCGAAGCCGCGGCATTCATGATCAGGAAGGAACCCGATGACAACGATCCTTTACGTGGATAGCGACCCGACAGGGTGGTACATCGCGGACGGTTCGCTGACGCTCAGTCAGCTGACCGGTTCGGGCCAGGTGCTGCCGGTGCCGGTGCTCCACCCGGTACAGGGCACGCTGTTCCTTTCCCCGAGCGCTTTCGGCAGCATCGTGCTCACCGTCCCGCCTCCCGGCACGGAAGGCATGCCCAGTGACGCCGACGTGCAGACGTCGCAGATCTACCTTCCGTCCGCCACCGGGATCACCGATAACTGGTCCGGGTACCGGCTGTCGGACAGCCCAGCAGAAACGCGGAATCGGATCCTGCAAGCGATGGGCACTGGCGACATTATCAGCATCGCCGTC
>Ga0302314_10015563_pt1 | contig 12920 bp, 16 predicted proteins | sample III_Palsa_N2_3_FD_200533 | JGI IMG/M metagenome (GOLD analysis project Ga0302314, IMG submission 200533) | Peat permafrost microbial communities from Stordalen Mire near Abisko, Sweden - III_Palsa_N2_3 | ecosystem: Environmental > Terrestrial > Soil > Palsa > Peat permafrost | place: Sweden...
TCCGCCACCAGGCAGTTGCTGCCGGAGGACTTCATCCCGGCCACGAACCAGGTGTCCTCCAGGCTCAGGTCGGCCCGCGGGATCAGCGCCACACCCTGGTTGACCACCTGGCCTTCGCCATCGGTGACCGGGATACCGAGGCCGGCCCAGGTCGCGTGCCAGGACCCGGAGTTGTAAAACCACTTGCCGGTCACCCGCCAGCCGCCGTCGACCTTGACCGTGGTGGACGTCGGCGCCAGCACTCCCGACACCAGGGCGTCCGGGTCGGCGCCGAAGATGTCGTCCTGCGCTTGCTGCGGGAACAGTCCCACCATCCAGTTGCACACGTTGACCAGGGTGAGCACCCAGGCGGTGCCGCCGTCAGCCTCGCCCACCGCGGCGGATACCTCGAGCATGGTGCGCATGGAGGTCTCGTAGCCGCCGTAGCGCTTGGGCACGGAGATCTTGAACAGCCCGGCGTCGGTCATCGCCTGGATGCTCTCCTGCACGACCCGGCGGTCTTGCTCCCCCTGGGCCGCGTTCGCCGCGATCAGCGCGTGCAGGCTCCGGGCGCGGGCGGTCAGTTCCGCCGCGGTCGGCACCGGTCCGGCGGGCGCCGCCTGCGAAGTCGCGTTTGGGGTGGTGTCTACGGCGGCCATCGGTTCTCCTCGGTGCGTCGTTGCCGTGGGATCTGGTGGATCAGGTTGATGCGGACGGACAGGTAAGCGATCGGGTCGGTGGTGCGGGCGGGCGGCTCGCCGGGTCAGCGGGCGCACGCGGCGATCGTGTCAGCGATCGGACGGCGCGGCCGGTGCGCGAACTGCGAGTGCGTGCCGAAGGTCCGGTGGCCGTAGACGAGCGGCGCCGCCGGGCGGCTCTCGGCGTGCACCACCCGGGCGATCAGCAGCAGGTGATCGCCGCCTGGCACCACCTGCTCGAGTTCGCACACCGCCCAGCCGGCCGCGCAGTCGAGCCGCGGCAGCCCGTGGGCCGGTGTCCACGCCACGTCGGTGAAGCGGTCCGCGGCTGACCGCGCGAACCGCAGGGCGATTTCGTCGTCACCGGCGCCGAGCACGTTCACGCCCAGCCTGCGGGTCGCGAGGATCCGTGCGAGCAGCGTCGAGCTGCGGTCGAGCGCCACCGTGACCAGCGGCGGCCGGAGCGACAGCGACGCGAACGCGCTGACCGTGGAGCCGTGCGGGCCGTCACCGTCGGCGGTGGTGACCACGGTGACGGGGGCGCAAACGGCGGCCATCAGGTCACGGAACACCTGGTCGCGCATGCCGTCTCCAATCACCATGATGGTTTAACGAACCCCAGCCTGAGCGTGACCCCGTTCACGTGTCAAGAGGTTGCGGTAAATCAGCATGGTGATTTAGTGTTGCTGGCGCACGACGTCACAATCCGCCGGCCAGCGGCCGGCCCCGACGCGCGGAGGCGCCCATGGTCCTCGAGGCACCTGCGTTCCGCCGCGCTGACTGGCAGCTGCCCGGGTCGCCGCCGGCCGCGACCCGCCCCGAGCAAGCGGCCGAGCAGCTCGCCGAGCTCGCGTCGGCCGCGGAGCCCGGCAGCCGCCTCGGCACCAAGGACGAGCTGCGCACGCTGTGCGGGGTTTCGGTGGGCACCTTCAATGAGGCACTGCGGCTGGTGCAGGCGCGCGGCCTGGTCACGGTGCGCGCGGGCCGCGTCGGCGGGCTGTTCGCCGGCCGCCAGTCGCCGCTGATCCGGCTGGGCAACTCGGTGCTGGCGATCGATGACGACGCCATGTCGGTGGCGGACGCGGTCCGCATCCGCGACGCGCTGGAACCGCTGGTCACCGAGGACGCGGTGCGGCACCGCTCGGCGGCTGACCTCGAGGGGATGCGGCAGGGACTGCGGCGGATGCGCGCGGCCGCGGACACGCTCGACGGGATTGAGTTCATCCGCGCCAACTGGGCCTTGCACGCGCTGATTGCCCAGGTCAGCCCCAGCGTGATACTGCGGTCGTTCTACCTCGGCCTGCTCGAGATGATCGAGTCGCACACCCTGTCGGTCCAGTCCGTCGATGAGCACCCGCTGCCGGAGTACCTGGACGGCCGCTACCGGCTGCATGCGGACCTGATTGCCGCCATCGCCGGCCAGGACAGCCCGCGCGCTCTCAGCCTGATCCGGGTGCACAACGCCATCGCTCCCGAGACCCCTGACGCCCCCGGCAGCACCGGGTCCGGTGGCACCCGGTTGGCCGCCACCGCCCCCGGCGCCACCGCGTCCGGCCGCACCGTCCCCGACTGCACCACGGGGGCCCCGGCCCGGACCCGAACAGTCCGGGAGGACGCCCGTGAGCACTGACTACGTCGGTACGCCCAGTTCGACCGGCGAGTTCATCCTGCGTGGCGTCACCGTCGTCGACGTCGCCGGCGGCAGCCTCAGTGGCGGCCAGGACATCAGGATCTCCGGCGGCACCATCGCCAGCGTCGTTCCTGTTGGCAACGACGCGGCGGGCGTCCCCGTGGTGGACGGGCACGGCGCGTTCGTGGTGCCCGGCTACGTGGACTCCCATGCGCACGCGCTCAACAACCCCGGCCAGGTGGCCGGCTCGTACGCGCTGATGCTGGCCAACGGCATCACCGGGTTCCGCCAGATGTCCGGCAGCACCAAGCTGCTGAAGGACCGGCGGGCCGGACGGCTGCCCGCGCCGCCGGGCGCCCCGGCGCTGCTCGCCACCGCGGGCACCCTGCTGACCCCGCTGAACACCAGCACCCCAGCCGACGCGGCGGCCGAGGTACGGGCGCAGCAGGAGCAGGGCGCGGACTTCATCAAGGCCGGCATGACCAGCCACGACTCGTTCCTGGCGGCGCTCGCCGAGGCCTGCCGGATCGGCATACCCCTCGCCGGGCACCTGCCCAGCGAAGTCGACCCGCGCGACGCGGCTCGTGGCGGGATGCGGTGCATCGAGCACCTGGGTCCCGGCGTGACCGTCTTCGCCGCCGGCTGCAGCTGCGAGGCGGAGATCAGGTCCCTCCCGCCGCGGACACTCAAGCTGCCGAAGCTCAAGCTGCCCGGCATGGACAAGGTGCTCAACCGGATACTGCGGGAGATCGTCGTCAACCCCGCCGTCACCACCAATCCCCAGGACGCGCACAGCCTTGAACTCGCTGACAATTCCTACGACGACGAGCTGACCGCCGAGCTCGCCGCGCTGTTCGCCGAGCACCAGACGTGGCACTGCCCCACCCTGATCCGGTTGCACACCCAGCAGTTTCCCGATCAGCCCGAGCACAGTGCCGACCCCCGGCTGCGCTTCATCGCGCCCGAGGAGACCGCCCGCTGGCGCAAGTCCGCCGCAAAGTTCGGCGCCCTCCCGGAGCAGACCCGGCAGGCGCTGCGCGCGCACTGGCCGGTCGAGCTGCGGCTGACCAAGGCGCTGTCCGACGCGGGGGTCCCGCTGCTGGCGGGCACCGACGCCAACGGTGCGGGCTGGGTCATCCCCGGGTTCGCGCTGCACGACGAGTTTGACCTGCTGGCCGCCGCGGGCCTGACGCCGCTGCGGATCCTGCAGGCCGCCACCGTGGCGCCCGCCCGCTTCTTCGGCCTCGACTCGGTGGCAGGCCAGGTCGCGCCCGGCTACCGCGCGGACCTGGTGCTCCTCGGCAGTGACCCGCTGGCCGGCCACCAGGCGCTGCACGACATCACCGCCGTCGTCCGGGCGGGCGAGCTGTGGTCAAGGTCCGACCTGGACGGCATCCTCGCCCGGGTCGAGGCCGCCCCGACCGTCCGCTGACCGCCGCGCCAGGGCCGCCGTGGTGGCTCCGGCGCAGCGCGACGTCGAGCCGCGGCCGGATTCGCCCGGTTTCCGGGCCCGGCGCTAGGATGCCATCGTGATCCGCAATGTCGTGATGGTCAGGCTGAAGCCGGAGGCAGACCCCGCTGAAGTCGCCGCGATCCAGGACGGCCTGCGGAGGCTCGACTGTCCCGGCACGCTCAGCTACGCGGTCGGTGATGATCTTGGCCTGCGCAAGGGCAACTGGAGCTTCGCGATCGTCGCCGACTTCGCCGACGCGGACGCCTACCGCGGTTACGACCTGGACGCGGAGCACAACCGCATCCGGGCCAGGCTCGCTCCGCTGGCTGACCAGATCGCCCGGTTGCAGTTCAAGGTTGGCTGACCGCGCCGCCGGCTGCTTCGGCTGCCCGTTCCGGGCGAACCGCATCGCCGGGAAGTCACGGTTGTATCCGGCGGCGCGCCGCCGCCTCACCGGCCTGGGTGAGGGCGGTCAGCTCGCCGGATGAGCGGCCGCCGCGGCTGCCTGCCGCTCAGCGCGGTGCTGGCGCAGCTTGATGACCACGACAAGGACCAGCGAAGCGAGGGCGGGCAGCAGCGCGGCTGCCCGCGCGTGCTCGACCAGGACCGCGCCGCAGGTCGCGCCCACGACCAGGGCGAGCAGGCCGATCACCGCCGATGCGTTGCCCGGCCGGCGATGGCCGGCGGCGAGCGCCTCGATCAGCTCGGTGAGAGCGCCGGTCATGTACGTCGTCGACGGGTTGCCCTCGATGGCCCGGGCCGCCGCCCCTTGCATGCCGAGTGACACCGCGGCCGCGACGATCATCACGTCGACGGCGGCCGCGGGCGGGGCGCCGCTGTAGCCGATCCAGCCGATGTTGACGGCGGCGAGGATGCCGCACTCGACCGCGAGGACCTGGGTGGCGGACCGCGGCCAGGGGACGTCTGGCGCCCGGCGGGCGAACAGCTGCCTGAGCCGGACACCCGCTCCCACACCGAGCCCGTACCCGGCGACGGCCATGATGACGTGCAGCGCCGGGCCGAGCGACGAGGTGCCGACCGCCCGCCCGACCAGGACCAGGTTGCCGGTGACGATGCTGGTGTAGGCCCCGCCGATCGCCATCAGGGTGACGACGTCGACGCAGCCGCTGGTAAAGGCGAGCAGGCCGACCAGGTGCGCCGGGGGCGGCCGCCGGGATTGCTCGGGCACGGTACGACCACCCGCCCGCGTGCTAGACGCGGGCCGCGATCAGGGCCACGATCAGCAGGGTCAGCGCCGCGCCGACCGCGTGCAAGACCAGCAGCCGCGGGGAGGCACGCAACGGCTCCGGCTTCGCGGCGCGGGGGTGTCCGGGGCCCTGCTCCCCGGGGTTCGCTTCCCCGTCGCCGGTGGCGGCGGCCGCCCTCCGGGCGTCCCGGGCGTTGACCAGGTACCAGGACACCCCGGCGCAGATCGCGCCGAGCAGGATGCCAAGGCCGATGGCGGCGAACAGCCGGTCACGGCTGACCACATAGCCGAGCCAGAAGCCGAACCCGATGACGGCCAGCGCCGGGTGCGCGAACTCGGCCAGATCCCGCAGGCCGGGCAGCGGCTCGCTGTTGACCCGCTGCAGCGACGGCGGGTCGAAGCGGTGGCCGCCGCGCAACGGGGCCGGCGGCGGCAGTGAGCCCATGTTCTGCTGGGCGGACGCTGCCTGGCGGGCAGCAACCGGCTGCTCGGCGGACACTGGCTCCGGCTCCGCGAGCCCCGGCTCACGCGCGGCGTTCGCCGAATGAACCGCCGTAATCAGCAGGTAGCTGCCGATGGCGGTGGTGCACAGCCAGAGCAGGAGTGCGGCGACGGCCACGGCGGTGCTCCTCTCGTTCCGCCTCAGAATCTACCCGCACTGGCTGGGGCCGGGCCGCACCGGCACTTGCCTGCCACCCATCCGGTATGACTTCGGCTACCTGGAGTAGTTTGGTCCTGACAATTCGGCGTTGGCTGATTTCGTGCGGTGGAGGCGACGGTGCCCAGACTGGGGTGGCGGATACTGGCGGCAGCGGTGTGCTGCACGCTGGCGGGGTGCGCGTCGAGCTCATCATCGGCATCAAGCACGTCGCCGGCATCAAGCGCGTCGTCGCCGGCAAGCACGAGTGCGTCGTCCGGTACCAGCGCCTCCGCCAGCGCGTCATCGTCGGCAGCCAGCACCGCCGCCTGCGCTGACGTGTCCGCGGTCCGCACCTCGATCAGCCAGCTCGGCCATATCGGCATCAGCAAGAACAGCGTGACCGAGCTGAAGTCCAAGCTGTCCCAGCTGAGCACCGAGCTGAGCACACTGGCGGCTGACGCGAAAGGACAGTGGGCCCCGCAGATCGCTTCGCTCAAGTCAGCGCTGGCCACGGCGCAGACCGCGGTGACCGACCTGACCAGCGGCAGTGGCTCGGCGTCGACTGCGGTTGCCTCCATCGCCGGCGTGGCCAGCGCGGCGTCTGCCTTGCTGTCGACGGCGACTAAGAGCTGCTAGGCGCAGCCGGTCAGATGTCCATCTCGCCCGGCAGCTCGAGATCGAGTGCGAGCATGATCTCCGGGGCGGCGGCGAGCACGCGCGGGATTCCCACCTGCGGCGCGACCGCGGCCAGGATGCCGATCATGTCGCGTGGCGTCACTCCGGCCGTCAGTGCCTCGCCGATCTGCCACATGTAGGAGGCGGGCGGCGCGTCAACCGCGACCAGGGCCGCGATCTTGACCATCGCGAAGCTGCGCGGGCTGAGCCCAGTGCCATCGCGCAGCAGGCCACGCAGGTCCGCGGCCTGCTCCAGGACGTCGGTCTGCCCGACGGCCAGGGCGGCGAGCATGTCCTTTGTCGCATCATCGACAACAGTGTTGGTGTTTGCGGCCATGTACTCAGACTCCTTCGTGCCCGGGACGGGCGGCCGCCCGCTCCGTCGCTGACACTTGCACTAGTCGCCGGCCGCAGCGACACCCTGACCGGGTGATCTGTGGCTCAGGCGGTGGCGGAGTCAAGCGCGGCCAGGTAACCGCTGAACCCGCGTGGCGCCCGGGCAACGCGGCGGGCCGAGGTGACCACCGACAGGGCCCGGGTCCGCAGCACCCGGCTGCCGCCCGCGCTCAGCGCCGCGACCAGAGCGTGGTCCTCCGCCGTGGCTACCGCCGGGAATCCGTTAGCGGTCAGGTAGGCCGAGGCGCGAAAGCCCAGGTTGGCCCCGTGCACGTGGGGATGCGGGCCTGATCCGTCGCCGTAGCGCTGAGCGAACCGCGCCCGCGTTTCGTGCGGGTGCCCGGACCAGTCGGCCACCCGTATCGTGCCCACCACCGCGTCCCAGCCCTGACTGGCGTAGCACACCTGCTGGCGCAGCCAGGAGGGGGGAACTACGGTATCGGCGTCCGTCGTCGCCAGCCAGATGTCCGCCGGGTCCAGCTGGCCGGCCCGGCGCAGCACCTCGCGCACCCCGGCCGCGCGGGCCGCGCCGACGTTCCTGGCACCGATCTCGATCACGGTGGCGCCGCCGCGCCGCGCGGCCTGTGCGGTCAGGTCCCGGCAGGCGTCGGCCACCACCACCAGCGCAGCGGGCGTGTCCGGCAGCGCCCGCGCCGCCCGGCGCAGGCTGGCCAGGCAGGAGGGCAGCAGGTGCTGCTCGTTATGGGCCGGAACGATAACACCGATGAACCGGATCACACGATCTCGCCGGCCTGGGCGACGGACCGCAGGTCCCCGTCGGCGTGGGTGTACACCTCGGCGGTGAAGTCCGGGTCGCGGTAGCGTGCCAGCCGGGCCAGCCCGGGGTGCGCGGCCAGGAGTTCGTGCACCTCGTCGCCGGTGCGGGGGTGGTCGGCGGCCGGGTGCCGCCAGTGCACCGCCAGCAGCTGGCCGCCGGGGCGCAGCGAGCCGATGCCCAGGCGGAGCAGCTGGCTCAGGTCGGCGTCGTCGAAATAGTAGAGCAGCTCGGAGAAGACGATGAGGTCGAAGGTTGGCAGCGGCCATTGCGCGGGCATGACCCGCCGCTCGACCCGCACGCCGGGCAGCCCCGCGGTCCTGGCCTGGGCGGCCGTCACCGCCTCCGGGACCGCGTCGCAGGCCAGCACCTGATCGCAGCGGGCCGCCAGCCGCGTGGTGAGCACCCCGATTGAGCAGCCGGGCTCGAACGCGCTGCCGTAACGCTGGCGGGGCAGCAGCGCGACCGTCAGGTCGTATTTGCGTGCCTCGTACCAGCGGTCGGCCAGCCCGTACGGGTCGGCTGAGGCGGCATACCGCTCACGGAAGTAGCCGGGGTCCAGGGTCACGGCAGCAGCACCTCCATTGGCCGGGTGAAGTGCGCGATTACCTCCGGGGTGAGGACCGGGCCGAGGCCATGGCCCCGGTCCTCGAGCTGGCTGGCGAAGGAGGTGATCGCGGCCCGCTTCCGGTTGATCATCCGCGGCGGCAGCGGGACCCGCAGGGCCCGGTCCCAGGGCACCCGGGGATCGCCCGGGGACGCCCAGTGCCACATCCAGATCGGAAAGCAGTACAGCGACTGCGGCCCGGCCTGGCGCACCGCCCGGCCCGCCGCCTCGTGGTCGGGATGCAGGTCGCCGTCCCACGGGGCGAGGCACAGGTCGAAGTCCGTGACCAGCGGCGCCAGTGCCGCCGTGAGCTGGTCCTGCACGCCGGACAGGCCGCTGTCGGGCAGGCCGAGCCTGATCACCTCGACCGAACGGGCGCCGAGGGCGCGCAGCGCGGCGGTCGTTTCCGCGGTGCGCCGGCGCGCGAGCGAGGCGGGGGAGGCGTGCCCCCGGTGCGAGCGCTCGCCGTCGGTGACCGCAACCAGTCGCAGCCGGGCGCGCGAGGCGGCCAGCATCGATATCAGCCCGCCGGCGCCGAGCACTTCGTCATCCGGGTGGGCGGCCACGATCACCGCGCTTTTTACGCTGGCCAGCCCGGCCAGCCCGGCGCCGGGGAGGGTGCTCAGCCACGGCCACGCCGCCCAGGTCCGCTCGTCGGTGCCCGCTGCGTCGATCGGGTGCTGTCCCGCCGGGGGCCGCGGGCGCGCCGCCCGGCTTACCATTCGGCGCCGCCTTCAGCGGCCAGTGCACCCAGTTGCGCCAGGTCCCGCTCCGCGTGGTGCTGGCGCAGGTAGACGGTCAGGTCGGCGACCGTGCGGGAGTGCGCCTGGTCGTGGCCGAGCGGCCCGGCGCCGAGCGCCCGGCCCGTTCTGGCCAGCACGTCCGTGGCGACCGCCTCGGTCAGCGTCCGTACCCGCAGCGCTCGCGGCCATCCGGTGCCGCTGAGGTCATCCGGGTCACTGTCGATCTCGCCCGCTGCCTGGCGCAGCGCGGTGCGGGCGGTCCGCAGCCCGAGGTCGACCGCGCCCAGGTGCGCCAGCGCGTGCGGGCCGATGTCTCGCTTGGCCGCGGCGCTGAGCAGGGTCTGGGCCACGGCCCGGGCGCCGCCGTACCAGCAGGCCGCTACCCCGGCGCCGCCGTGGCTGAACCCGGCCCGGTTCGTGTACCCGTCCGGTGGTCCGACCGGCAGTCCATGGATCCCGGGGAAGCCGACGTCGAGCGTGTCGCTGCCCGCCATCCCGGTGGCGGGCCAGCTGCCCGGGCGCGGCTCGAGTGGCGCTGTCTCGACCGCGAACAGCCGCGGCCCGTCCGGTGCGGCCGCGGTGACCAGGACGTCGGTGCAGACGCGAGCGCCGGAACAGTACTGTTTGGTGCCCTGCAGCAGCCAGCCCCCGCCGCGCCGGACGGCTGTGACATTCGGGCCAGGCGGGTTGGCCGCCCAGACGCCCCAGCGGCTGCCGGGCCCCGGTTCCGGGCCGCCGAGCTCCGCCAGGATGGCTACCGCGTCGGCGTGTCCTTCGCCGAGCCGCGCCAGGGACAGGTCCTCCCCGGCCAGTGCGGCCAGTGCGGCCCAGCGTTCCCAGGTCGAACCGGAGCCGGGCAGCGGAAGATCAAGCCTGCCCGACTCCACCGTTGCGGTGAAGGCCCGGGCGGTCTGCTCCCAGGCGGCCTGGCCGTCCGGGTCCCCGTGCTCCGTCAGCTTCGCTGTGCCCATCATGCGCCGAGCGAGTCAGCGGTGTCGTCCGGGCATCTGCCCGCAGCCGCGGGCAGATGACCCGGCGTCGGCTCCCCGGGCGCCGGGGGTGCCTGCTCGCGGACAGCGATGATGTCGGCGGTGCAGCTTCGCTCAGGCATGACGGATCCCCCCGGTTGGATCGGTGAACGACTGTCACAGCTACCCGGACGATTTCGGTTCACACCTCGCGACCAGCCGCTTTGTGTCTCAGCAGGGGGCGCCCGGTTACCTGTCGGAAATAACCCAAGAGCTTTTGGCCGCGATCGGAATAGGCCGGGTTGGCGTGGGTAGCAGACTGCCGCTCTGGAACGCAGCGGGACCCGCCCCGCGCTACCGGTCACCGGAAGGAAAGAACATAAATGGGAATCATCTTGCTCGTGCTGCTGCTCGCGATCATCCTGGGCGGCCTTGGCTTCGCGATCCACATCCTGTGGTGGATCGCACTCGTGGTCCTGGTTCTGTGGCTGCTCGGCTTCCTGGTCCGCATGGGCGAGGGTTCAAGCCGTGGCCGCTGGTACCGGTGGTGACCAGCTAACTGCAAGGCCACGGCCCCGGCCTGGCGCGCTGAGCGTTAAGCCAGGCCCAGTCTGACCGGATTGAAGAGCCGCGGGCGCGGCAGCGCTCCGGCCGGCGAGACGATTACCTCCTCGCCGGCCGGAGTCGCTGTCGCGCCCATTTGGCGTTTTGCGGACAGCGGGCGCGGCCGGGCGGCTCAGCGAGCGACGGCTTCGGCCACGCTCTGGTAGACCGGGACCAGCTGGTCCGCCCCGCTTAGCGACAGGATCCGGCGTACTGCTTCCTGCGGGGCGGCGAGGGCGAAGGTGCCGCCCCGGCTTGCGAACGACCTGCCTGCCACGAGGATCACGTGCAGCGCGGCCGAGTCCATAAACCGCAGCGAGGACAGGTCAAGCACCAGCGTCCCCGAAGGATCGGCCGACTGTGCCGCGAGCAGGTCGCGCAGCGCCGCGCTGTCGTTCAGGTCAGCCTCGCCGGACAGTTCCACGACCGTGTGGGGGCAGCCGGAAGAGCCCGCCGACCTGACCGTCATGAGCAGCCCCATGGCGTAGTTTTTAGCACCGGGAGCGGGCCGCGCGCGAGTTGCCCAGCTCTTTGCCGCTGATCGGACGACTTTTGTTGGCTAACCGTTACCAGCGGCTGGAGTCGGCACGTTTCTGCAGGCCGCTGTCATAAAGGAGACGGACCTGGCTGGCCCCGGATCCTGGCTCCGGCGCCGGCCCGGCGGGCAGGGCGCCGGGCTGCCCGCCCTGGCCGCCGGCGGTTTCCGGTCAGTAGGCGCCGAGAGCGTCCATGAACTCATCCGGCGTCTGGACGACGCTGCTGCAGCTGTTCGAGGTGGACGCCCGCGCGCCGCCGGCGCACTCGGTGTCCCTGGCCGCCGACCACATGGACAGCCAGGCCAGGTGCTTGCTCGCGGCGAACGCCGCCAGCTGCTGCGCGTTGGCCACGGTAAAGATCTCGTCGGTGATGTCGTTCACGCCGATCATCGGGGTGACCGCGATCTTGGACCAGGCGGCCGCATCGGTGATCTTGAGCGCAGACGCGACCTGGGCGTCGGCTGCAGTGGCGGCCTCGATCGCGAACGTGCCCATCTGGCCGGCCGGGTTGGCGACGGCGCCGTCGCCGTAATCCATCGCCATCACGTCGACGGCCGAGATCTTGACGCCGGCCTGCACCGCGCCGGTCAGCACCGCGTTCCCCGCAGCGGTGAGGCCGGACGGCAGCACCGGCAGCGTGAATGACACCTGAAGACCCGGATCTGCCGCCTCGAGTGCTGCCAGCGCCTGGTCGCGGAGCGCATTGGCCGCGGTGTTCTTGAGCGTCGCACCCTCGATGTCGAAGTCGATCTTGTTGACGCCGTAAGCCGAGATGACCTGCTGGTAGGCGGCTTGCAGCTGGGAGACGCTGGTGCAGGTGCTGGCCAGTTCACTGCCGGCCTGGCCGCCGAACGAGATCCGGACGTCGCCGCCGATCGCCCGCAGCGCACCGATCTGGGCCGCGACCGGGTCGCTGCCGAGCGCGGTCCCCCCGCCCCACTCCGGCGTGCAGCCGCTGCCCCCGGCGGCCACCACGAACGCCAGGTTGAACTGCTTCACCCCGGTCGCCCGCGCGGTCGACACGAGGCTGAACGGCGGGTACAGGGTCGCGTCGACGTACGGGGCGAATCCGGCCGCGCCAGCCGACGGCGAGCCGGACGTACCGGTCGGCGCCACCGTCGGTGAAACGGTGGGTGATGCCGGCGGCAGGCTCGGGGTGGCGCTGGCTGACGGGACCGGCGGGGCGGTGACCGGCGCGCCCGTCGTCGGCACCACGGCCGTCGGGGAGGTGCTCGGCACCGTGCCGCTGCCGCCCGCGCACGGCGCACCGTTGATCGTGCAGCTGCCCGGCTGGCCGGCCGTGCCCGCCGACTCCGTCACGAAGCCGACGGTAGCCGTGCCGCCCGGGCTGATGGTGGCATCCCAGCTGTCGTCTGTCACCGTGACCAGGCCGCCGCTTGCGGTGTACGAGCCGTCCCAGAGCGAGGACACGGTGGTGCCGGCCGGCAGCCGGAACACGAGTGTCCAGCTGGTCACGGCCGACGGTCCGTTGTTGAGGATGGTGTACTGGCCGGAGTACCCGGTCCCCCAGCTGGTACCAGCCTGGTAGCTGGCCTGCAGTCCGGCGGCGGCGTCGGCGTCGGCGGCGTCCCGCAGCGTCACCGGGGAGCCATTTGGTGCGGCGTGCATCCCGGTGACGATGGCCGCGGCCGCGGTGGCCGTGACCGCGACAGCGGCGAGCGGCACCGGCCGGAGGAACAGGCGGCGGCTGCCCGAACGTGACATCGTGTGGCCTTTCGTCTCAGCAGGGCATCCGGGCGTCACGATAACGACGGCACTCACGGCGGCTCAGCGCGTTGCGGCGCGCTTACGGACCGGCTCAGTGGCCGACAAGGGGGCGCCCGCCGTCCCGCTGCCCCCGTGCCCGGTGGCCGCCCGGTGGCAGCGTATAGGTTCGAAGCCGCAGCTGGACCTGCGCCCCGCCGTGCGCTGGGGTGCCGGTTTTCCGGCCGCGAGCCCGGCGGCCGCCAGGCTCGCCGCCGGCGGGCGGTCAACGCCGCCGGCCCCCCG
>Ga0302314_10015564_pt1 | contig 12919 bp, 10 predicted proteins | sample III_Palsa_N2_3_FD_200533 | JGI IMG/M metagenome (GOLD analysis project Ga0302314, IMG submission 200533) | Peat permafrost microbial communities from Stordalen Mire near Abisko, Sweden - III_Palsa_N2_3 | ecosystem: Environmental > Terrestrial > Soil > Palsa > Peat permafrost | place: Sweden...
CAGAACGACGAAAGTGATCATGAACAGCACCAGGCCCAGCGCGATCAGGGCCGAGACATGCATGGCGGTCGTGGCTTCGTTGAATTCGTTGGCGATGGTCGAGGCGATGGTCGAGCCGCTGTCGAACAAGGACTTGGGCAGGGCATGCGAGTTGCCGATGACAAAGGTCACCGCCATGGTCTCGCCCAGCGCCCGACCCAGGCCGAGCATAACCGCGCCCACCGCGCTGCGCCGAACATAGGGTAGCGTGATGGACGTGATCACTTCAAAGGCAGTCGAACCCATGCCGTAGCCGCTCTCGCGCAGCTGCTCCGGCACGGTAAGGAAAAGCTCGCGCAGGACCGCCGCCATGTAGGGCAGGACCATGATCGCCAGGATGAGCGAGGCGGTCAGAATGTTGGCGCCGTTGGGCACGCCCTGGGTCAAGGCCTCCCAGATCGAGCCCGGCGGGGCGGCGCTCATCAAGGGCAATTGCACATGCAGGGCGAAGAAGGGCGCGAAGACGAACAGGCCCCACATGCCGTAAACGATCGAGGGAATGCCGGCGAGCAGCTCCACCGCCACGCCGATCGGCCGCCGCAGCGGCCCAGGACAGAACTCCACGAGGAAGACCGCGACGCCAAACGCGATCGGCAGGGAGAAAACCAGCGCCAGGATCGCGGATATCAGCGTTCCAACGATCGGCCCCTCGGCGCCGTACACTTCGGTGACTGGGTTCCAGTGGGAATTGGTGAAGAACCCGAACCCGAACTTGGCGAACGCGGGCCAGCCGCCAATGGCGAGCACGATGACAATCCCCGTCAGCGACGCCAAAAGCGCGGTCGCCGCCGCCGCGCAGACCCATTTGAAGATGGGGTCGAATGCGGCGCCCTGGGGCGTCGATCGTCGGACGAGGGCGGCTTCTGCGGTCGTCATGGGATCCTGCGAACAAGCAGCGGAGGCCGAGCGCATGCCCAGCCTCCGCATCTCAGGTTTTGATACTCACGAAGTCGGAGGATTCCAACTCAGTGAGAAACATAGACTGGTTTGCCGTCCGGACCCTTGACGCCGAGCCAGGCCTTGCGGACCAGCGCTTTGACATTGGCCGGCAGCGGCACGTAGTCCAGCTGCGCCGCCTCGGCGTCGCCGCCTTTGTACGCCCAGTCAAAGAACTTCAGCACCGATGCGCCGGTGGCGGCGTTCGGCTGCTGCTTGTAGACTAGGATGAAGGTCGCCGCGGTGATCGGCCAGGAATTGGCGCCCGGCTGGTCCAGCAGCAACAGATAGAAGCCTTGCGCCGCCGACCATTGGCCGTGGCTGGCCGCCGCCGCGAAGTTGGGCGCCGTCGGATCGACGAAGCCGCCGGCCGCGGCCTGCATCTTGGTGTAGTCCATGTGGTTCTGCTTGGCGTAGGCGTATTCGACATAGCCGATCGAACCGATCGTCTGTTTCACGACGGCCGCGACGCCGTCATTGCCCTTGCCGCCGATGCCGGCCGGCCATTCCACCGAGTCGCTGGCGCCGACCTTGGACTTCCAGGTCGCGTTCTTGAGCGCCAGGTAGTTGGTGAACACGAAGCTGGTGCCCGAGCCGTCAGAACGGTGCACCACGGTGATCGGCAGATTGGGCAGTTTGACGCCCTTGTTGACGGCGGCGATGCGCGGATCGCCCCACTTGGTGATCTCGCCGAGATAGATCGAGCCCAGAAGCGCGCCCGTCAGGCGAACCTGACCCGGCGCGACGCCCGGCACGTTGATCACCGGCACCACCCCGCCCATGACGGTGGGGAATTGGAACAGACCGGCGGCGTTCAGGTCGGCGATGGTCAGCGGCTTGTCGGAGGCGCCGAACTCGACGGTCTTGGCCTTGATCTGTTTGATCCCGCCGCCGGAGCCGATCGCCTGATAGTTCACGGCCGTGCCCGTTTCGGCTTTATAGGTTTCCGCCCACTTGGCGTAGACCGGCGCCGGAAAGGTCGCCCCCGCGCCAGACAGCTCGGCGGCTTGGGTCGCACTCGCCGCGCCCAGCGCCAATGTGGCGCAGGCCGCCGCCATGATCGTTTTCAGCATCCCCGTCTCCCTGGACTCACGGCCGGTTCGGCCGCGTTCTGCTAAGCCGACGAATAGTCACCTGCCTTGTCAGTTTAGTGACAGTGACGAGTCATCTGCGCCGCGACATGAGGAAAAGCCTGACCCAGCTTGGGTTGGAGCTGTCACAATCATCCGTCAGCAGATGGTCCCGCAGCCTCGGGAACCGCGCCTGAGCAGTCGAAGACAATCCAGATTTCTGAGTTGCAACAATATGTTCGTCCCCTGGACGGCCGCGACGCCTCGGGTTGCACCGTGCCGTCGGCTGGCGCAATGGCCAGCCGACGCGGTCACGCGAGTTCGCCGTCTACGGCCGGGCCTCGAATGCGGCGCGGCGGCCGGCTAGACGCGAGACCGCCTTGCCCCGCTCGTACCAGCCCTTGGACCGGTTCGCGATGGCGACGATGGTCAACATCACCGGAACCTCGATCAGCACGCCAACCACGGTCGCCAAGGCCGCGCCGGATTTGAAGCCGAAAAGGCTGATGGCGGCGGCGACAGCCAGCTCGAAGAAGTTGCTCGCGCCGATGAGGGCCGAAGGCGCGGCGACGCAGTGCGCCTCCCCGGTCAGCCGGTTCAGCAGATAGGCCAACCCCGCGTTGAAATAGACCTGGATCACGATCGGCACGGCGAGCAAGGCGATGACGACCGGCTGATCGATGATCTGATCGCCCTGGAAGCCGAACAACAGCACCAGCGTAGCCAGCAACGCGGACAACGAGACGGGCCCGACTGTGCGCAGGGCGCCTGTCAGAGCCTCGGGGCCCTTCATCAGCAGAGCTCGACGCAGGATCTGGGCGAGGATCACCGGCACGATGATGTAGAGTCCGACAGACAAGAGCAGGGTCGACCAGGGGATCGAGATCGAGGATAGGCCAAGCAGCAGGCCCACGATTGGCGCAAACGCCACGACCATGATCGCGTCATTGACGGCGACCTGACTCAGCGTGAAGTGCGGCTCGCCGTCTGTGAGATTGCTCCACACGAAGACCATGGCCGTACAGGGCGCGGCGGCGAGCAGAATCAGCCCGGCGATGTAGCTGTCGATCTGACCGACGGGAAGATAGGGCCGGAACACGCCGGCGATGAAGAACCAACCCAGCAAGGCCATGGAGAATGGTTTGACCAGCCAGTTGACGCCGAGCGTGACCGCGACGCCGCGCCAGTGACGCCGCACTTCGCTGAGCGCCGCGAAGTCGATCTTCATCAGCATGGGAATGATCATCAGCCAAATCAGACCCGCGACCGGCAGATTGACATGCGCCACCTCGACCGCGCCGATCAGGTGGAAGGCCGGCGCGAAAAAGTGGCCGAGCGTCACTCCAATGGCGATGCAGGCGAGGACCCACAGGGTCAGGAAGCGTTCGAAAACGGACATTGCTAGTTCCTCAGGGCCTGACGTTCAGGCGCGTCCGCGCCCTGCCCGATCTCGTCCATCCGGCGCTGCAGCGACAGCCGGTTGAGGCTCGCGATCGGCAGACTGGTGAACAGGGTGATGCGATTGTTCAGCACGCGATAGGCGTCGGCGAAGGCCAGGGCCGTCTCTGCCTCAGGCCCCTCGAACGCAGCCGGATCGGGGATGCCCCAATGCGCGGTCATCGGCTGGCCCGGCCAGATTGGACAGACCTCGTTCGCCGCGTTGTCGCAGACCGTGAACACGAAATCGAGCGGCGGGGCGCCCGGCGCCGCGAACTCGTCCCACGACTTGGAGCGCAGCTGCTCGATAGGAAACCCCATGCCGTGCAACAGCCGCAGCGCGTGGGGATTGACCTCGCCCTTGGGCATGGAGCCGGCCGAGAAGCCGACGAACTTGCCGGCGCCGACCCGACCTACGATGCTCTCGGCCAGGATCGAGCGCGCCGAATTGCCGGTGCACAGGAAGAGGATGTTGAAAGGTCTGGGCTTTTCTGACTCGGTCATATGACCTCCTCACTGATTTCGTTCTGGTTATCGGTGACACAGCAGACGGCGCGATTGGCGATTGCGGCCAGCGGCGCGCAGACCTCGGGCGCGCCGTTGCAGCAATCCTCCATCAGGAAGCTCAGCAGTGCGCCCATGCGCTGGTAGTCGGCGGTATAGATGATCGAGCGGCCGTCGCGCCTGGATCGGACCAGACCGGCGTGGCCCAGGATGGTCAGATTGGCTGACAGCGTGTTGGGCAGGGCGCCGACCTGGCGGGCGACCTCACCGGCGGAAAGTCCGGCCACGCCAGCCTGCACCAGGAGACGAAACACAGCGAGCCGACCAGCGTGGGCGAGCGCGGAAAGGGCCTCGACGGCGGAAGCCGGCTCCATGATTCCTCCGAGCGAGCAAGGGTTGAACGGGTTCGATTCGAGCTTATGGTTCCATATTTCTACTATTCTCGAACTTTCGAATAGTCAACGCGGCGACTGGCGGCGTCAAAAACCATTCACACGCGACAGGACCGCCCGCGCGGATTCGCGCGCGAAACGCGCTTTGCGCCGCACCCTTTCCCCGGTAGTTTTCAAGCCAGACGGGAATGAAGGCGGACGCCGCGACCGCCCCGGCCCACGGCATCCAGGATCAGACGGCGCATGAAATCTCCGAAGTTCCGGCCGCTAGACCTCTCCGGGACGGCTACCAACGAACCGGTGGCGCTGAACGACGCCCCGGATGCACCGGAGGATCTGTACTATCAGCGGCGGGAATTGGAGGCGCCCGACAGCCTCGGCGCGGTGGCGCGCGGCGACGACCGCTCGGTCAGCGAACACCGAGACACCATCGACCTGCCACCGCTGAACCTCAACCCAAGGCCTGGCGCGGCCCGCGAGGACGGGCCGCGCGCCGCGCCGATCTATATCGCCGCCGGCGTCGTCTCCTGCCTTTGGGCCCTGGCGCCGATCATGTTCGCCGTGGGTTATCGTCGCGGTGTGGCGCCCTTCGAGAGTGACGCATTCGCACTGATGGTGTTCGTGCTGATGGCCCTGGGGCCGGTGGCCATGGTCTGGTTCGCCGCCTTTCTGCTGCACCAGGGCGCACGCCTGGCGGCCCAGGCCCGGCGCACCCAGGCCCTGGCCGACAATCTGGTCCAGCCGGCGGCGCTGGCCGCGCGCGGCGTCGGCTCGGCCGTGGAAAACGTCCGACAGGAGATCGACCAGGCGGCGGCGGCGGCGGCGCAGGCTCGCGGAGAGCTGCTGAGTCTGCGGGACGTTCTGGCCGAGGAAAGCGAGCGACTGGTGGCGGCCGCGGCCGGATCGAGCCGCAACGCCGCGGAGCTGGCCCAGGAACTCAGCGCCGAACGCGAGAAAATGCAGCAACTGACCGAGCGACTGGGCGCGCAGGCCACCGACGTGGCCGACGCGATCGGCCAGCAGGCGCGCATGGTCGCCGAAGCCTCGGACCTGGCCGAAACGCAGATCCACGAAGCTGAGGCCTCTCTGACCGCCCGCGCCGCCGATCTGGCCGCCGCCGCCGGCGAGGCCAGCGACGCCGCGCGGATCGCCGGCGAGGACCTGTCGCGCCAGGTCGCGCGGCTGGAAACCGCCAGTCTGGGCGTCGGCGATCAGGTGCGGGTGCTGGAGGAAGGCCTGACCGAGCAACGCGCCGCCCTGGTCGCCACCGCCCACGGCATGCGCTCCGACCACGAAGCTTTCTCCACCGAGGCGGAGTCGCAAAAGGCCCAGTTGGTCGAGATTCTCGCCCATGCCCGCGGCGGGGCCAGCGAACTGAACGAGACGGCGTCCCTGACCGCCGAGGCTCTGCGTCAGCTGATCATCCAGGCCGGCGAGCAGCTGCGCGCCATAAGCGAGAACGCGACCGCGGAGCGCGAGCTGTTCGGCGTCGCGGCGGCTCAGTCGCTGGGCGCTGTTTCAGAGATCGCGCTACGTCAGCGCGAGGCCCTGGAGATTCAGACCCGCGAAGCGGTCGAGGCGATGTCGGCCGCGGCGGACCAAGCGCGGCGCACGGCGGAGAGCGACGGCCAGGCCGTCTCCGACATCGTGCTGCGCCAGCGCGAGGCGTTGGAGGGTCAGGCCCGTGAGGTGATCGACGCCCTGTCCGCAGTCGCCGCGGAGGCCCGCCGCGTGGCCGAGGACGATGGCCAGGCAGCCTCTGAAATCCTGGCGCGGCAGCGTGAGGCGCTGGAGAATCAGACCCGGGACGGCATCGATGCGCTGGCGGCTGCGGCGGCCGAAGTCCGGCGCGTGGCCGAGATCGACGTCCAGGCCGTATCCGAGGTCGCCCTTCGCCAGAGCGAGGCGGTGGAAACCCATACGCGTGCAGCGATCGAGTCTCTCTCGGCGGCGGCGGCGGAGGCCCGGCGCGCGGCGGAGGATCACGGCCAGGCGGTTCGCGACAAGGTCGATCTGTTGAGCGAGGCGGCCTTCACCGCCGGACAGCGCGCGGACGCAGCCTTCGAGGCGCGTCTCGGCCAGGCCCGCGCGATGATCGAACAGTCGGCGCAGATGGTCGAGGACGCCGGCGCGAGGTCGACCGCGCGCCTCAACGAGGGCGTGGCGGCGGCGAGACTGACCCTGACCGAACTGGAGCGCCTGCTCGGGGAGATCGACGCCCGGGCCGCGGCGCTGCCCCAGGCCGCCCAGGCCCAGGCCCAGGCGGTGCGGGAGAGCGTCGAACGCAGCATCTCCGACTTGATGGATTCCACCCGGCGCTCGGCCGAGGAGACCCAGGCCATCGACGCCGTCTTCCAGGACCGGGTGCGGCGCAACTACGACATGCTGAGCGAGGCCGTTCGGCTGATGGGCGTGGTCGCGGGCGCGGCCGGTGGCCCGGCGCGGGCTCCGACGCCTCGGGCAACGCCAGCGCCAGCGCCCTCTCCCGTGATCGCGACGCACCCGGGGCCCCTCCCGCCGCCCGCAGCTTCGGCCGTGCTCACCGAGGTCCGCACGCCTACGCCGCAGCAGGAAGACAGCCCCGCGCCGACGGGCCTCCGGCCTCGCCTGAAGCTCACGCCCACCGCCTCCGACGAGGAATTCAAGACGGTATTCGAGGCGGCCGGCGGCCGGGAAACGCCGCCCCCCTCCTCCGCCTCGCCGTCCGGCGTCGCCGGGGGCGAGAGCTGGACCTGGAAGGAGCTGCTATCGTCGATGGACGAGGGCATGGGTGAAGGCATGGGCGACGACAAGTCGCTGGCCGACGCCCTGCTCCTCGAGATCGGAACCATGGGGATCGACGCCGGCGCCCTGTTACCCCGCGCGCGGATCGACCAGATCGCCGCCGCCATCCAGGCGGGCGAGTCCGCCGCCGGACGCGAGATCGTCCGCAGGCTGGCTCCCGCGGCGGTGCGTCGCCTGGCGCGGCGAATGATGTCGGATCGCGCCTTCCGCGCTCAGGTCGCGCGCTATGTCCATCGCTATGAGACCATGGTCGCCGAAACCAAGGGCGAGGGTCAGGGCTTCGTCGTCGTAGCCCTGCTCGGCTCGGACCAGGGCCGCGCCTATCTGCTGGTCGACGCGGCGATCAATGAAGGAGGCTGAGCGAGGTGGGCCGACCGCGGAGCGCTCCATGAACCCCCAAAACCGTCTCTGGATGATCCTGGCGGCGGTGAACGGATTCATCGCCGTCGCGGCCGGGGCGTTTGGCGCGCACGGCGAGGCCGACCTCAAGGCCAAGGACTGGCTGCGCACGGGGGCGGAGTACCAGTTGGTCCATGCCCTGGCCGTGTTCGCCTGTTTCGTGGTCTGGCGAGCCGGCGCGGGCGCCGCGAGCATCGCGGCCTGGCTGTTCCTGATCGGCGCGGCGCTGTTCTCCGGCTCGCTCTATCTGATGGCCCTCACCACCCAGCGGTGGATGGTCCTGGCCACGCCGCTGGGCGGGCTGTTCCTGCTGGCGGGCTGGGCGACGCTGGCCTGGGCCATCTTCGCCGGGGAACGGAACGCCCCTAACTCTTGAGCGAGCCCTTCGGCAGGGCGAGGGTGTAAAGCGCCAGCGCTGATGCGACGAGGCACACGAAGATAACGATCGCCATGGGCCTGGGGCCAGTGTCGTTGAAAACCGCGATCAGCCCGGACGCCAGCGCCCCGAACCCGAACTGCGCGCCGCCCATCAAGGCCGAAATCGAGCCCGCCCTGCGCGGATCGACATTCAGGCCGCCGGCCATGGTGTTCGGTCCGACAAAACCGAAAGAGCCCATGATGAAGAACAGCGGAACCAGCACGCCCCACATGCCGCCGAAACCTGTCAGGGCGTCACCGGCCAGGGCCAAGGCGAACACCAGTGACGCCGGCCGCGCCCAGGCCACCAGCTGTTCGGGCGAATGGCGGCGCAGCAGGTGGCCGTTGACCTGGCTCATGGCGATCATCGACCCGGCGTTCAGTCCGAACACCCATCCGAACTGGCTGGGCGGCACGTGATAGGCGCCGATCAGCAGACCTGGGGATGCGGAAACATAACTGAACACCGCCGCGCTGTTCAGGGCGCCGGACAGGATGAAGCCGACCAGCCGAGGTTGGGCCAGCAGCGCCAGATAGCCCCGGACCGGATGTTCGCCGCGGGCCTGCGCCGCGGTCTCCGCGGAGCGGGACTCCACGAGCTGAAAAAGGGATGTCAGGCCGATCAGGCCGCCAAACACCGCCAGAACGCCGAAAATAGCTCGCCAGCTGACCACGCTCAGCATCCCGCCGCCGATCAGGGGCGCGACGATCGGCGCCACCCCCATCACCAGCATCAGCAGCGAGAGCACGCGCGCGGCGTCGCGATGCGCGAACCGGTCCCGCACCACGGCGCGGCCAACGACCTGGCCTGCGCAGCCGCCCAGCGCCTGGATGAACCGCGCGACGGCTAGCGCGCCGATCGACGGCGCCAGCGCGCACGCCACTGACGCCGCAACATAGAGGACGGCGCCGAACAGTATCGGTCCGCGCCGGCCCCACCGGTCCGACGCCGGACCATAGAAGAACTGGCCGACCGCCATGCCGGCCAGAAAAGTCGCCAGGGTGATCTGGGCCGAACCCGGCGGGCCGCCGAACGAGTGCGCGATCACAGGCAGGCTAGGCAGGTACATGTCGATGGACAGCGGCCCGATCGCAGTCAGGGCGCCCAGCATGAGCACCAAACCAACCGAGACCTTGGCCGGGGCAAGCGTGGTGGACGCCGGGGCGGACTGGACGGGAACGGACACAAGGCCTCCTGGCGACGCGAGCGGACTTATTAGCGAGTTTGCGCGCCAGCAAAACCCTTATCGCGGCCTTGCCTGAGCTTCATGGAGTCGTCACGGTGCCGCAATATCAATTCAGAACGAGCGGAACCGCCATGTCAGACATCCTCGCCCGCCAGATGCCGCCGGTCCAGTACGCCCAGACGGGCGGCGTAAAGATGGCCTATTACGAGGTTGGGCCTCGCGAGGGCGTGCCCGTCATCTTCTGCCACGGCTTCCCCGAGTTGGCCTTTTCCTGGCGCCACCAGTTGCGCGCCTTCGAGGCCGCCGGCCGCTGGGCGATCGCGCCGGACCAGCGCGGCTATGGCCTGACTGAACGTCCCGGCCCGGTCGAGGCCTATGACATCGAGAACCTGACCGCGGACATGGTCGGCCTGCTGGATCATCTGGGCGTGGAGAAGGCGGTCTTCTGCGGCCATGACTGGGGCGGCATCGTGGTCTGGCAGATGCCGTTGCGCCACCCGGATCGAACCGCCGGCGTGATCGGGCTCAACACCCCCTTCATGGCCCGAGCTCCCGCCGATCCGATCGCCATCATGCGCCATCGGATGGGTGATGAAATGTATATCGTCCACTTCCAAAAGCCCGGTGAAGCTGACGCGGTGCTGAACGGCGACGTGGCCAAGGCGATGAACTTCTTCCTGCGGCGGCCCATTGTCGGAGAGGCTCAGCCCTCTGCCGGGCTGGCCACCGAACGCAAGCCCGGCGATCCGTCCGCCTTCGCCCTGATCAACATCCTCAAGGCCTATGATCCGGCCTTCGATCCGCGCGAGCGGTTCCTCGGCGACGAGGAATTCGCGGCCTTCGTCGAGACCTTCGAACGAACCGGGTTCACCGGCGGGATCAACTGGTACCGCAATTTCACGCGCAACTGGGAGCGCTCGGCGAACATCGTCGAAAAGGTCTCATGCCCGTCCCTGATGGTCATGGCCGAGAACGACGCCGTCCTGCCGCCCTCCGCCGCCGACGGCATGGAGGCCTATGTGACTGACCTGGAAAAGACTCTGATCAAGGATTCCGGCCACTGGACGCAGCAGGAGAAACCTGAAGCCGTCAACGCCGTCATCCTGGACTGGATGGACCGGCGCTTTCCGAAGTAGAAGGATGGGCATGGAACGCACGCCCGCGCCTACCACCCCCGCTGTCGCCCATCCGTCACGGCGAGGACTCTATCCGGACAACGAGCCGTTCGCGTTCGGCTGGCTGCCGACCGGCGGCGCGCACGAGGTCTATTACGAGCAATGCGGCAATCCGAACGGCAAGCCGGCCGTGGTGCTGCATGGCGGCCCTGGCGGCGCGATCAACCCGACCATGCGCCGGTTCTTCGATCCGAGCCGCTGGCGGATGATGCTGTTCGACCAGCGCGGTTGCGGCAAGTCGCGGCCCAACTCCTCGCTGGAGGACAACACCACCTGGGCGCTGATCGAGGACATCGAGCGCCTACGCGTGCATATGGGCGTCGAGAAATGGTGCGTGTTCGGCGGGTCCTGGGGCTCGACCCTGGCTCTGGCCTACGCCATCACCCACCCGGAGCGAGTGGAATCCCTGGTGCTGCGGGGCGTCTTCCTGCTGACCGAGCGAGAGCTGCGGTGGTTCTACCAGGACGGCGCGTCGATCATGTTTCCCGACGCCTGGGCGCGGTTCGTCGAGCCGATCCCGCCAGAGGAGCGGGGCGACCTTATGGCCGCCTATCACCGGCGACTGACCCACGCCGACCGGCGAGTGCAGGCGAGGGCGGCGGCGGCCTGGAGCCAGTGGGAAGGCGACACCATCTCGATCCGCGGCCCCGAGGCGCGGCCGTCCAAGTTCAACGAGGTCGACTTCGCTGTCGCCTTCGCCCGGATCGAATGCCACTATTTCGCCAATCGCGGCTTCTTCCAGGAAGACGGCTGGATCCTGAACAATATCAACGCGATCCAGAAGATTCCTGGCTGGATCGTACAAGGTCGCTTCGACGTGGTCACACCGCTGGAATCCGCCTGGAAGCTGAAGGCGGCCTGGCCCAAGGCCAAGTTCGACATCATCTGGGACGCCGGCCACGCCTCGACTGAGCCGGGGATTATTGACGGGTTGGTGCGGGCGACCGATCAGGCGTTCAATCTCTAGAGATCAGTCCCTATCGTCCAGGAAGCGGACCATCAGCACATCGTCTGAATAGCCCCCGGGGCCCTTCAGAGACCGCGGTTCGTGACCATAGGCCACGAACCCCAGCCGCTCGTAGAGACCTCTGGCGGCGACGTTCCCATGAGACACCGCCAGGCGCACCTGCTCGACCTCGCCGGCGGCGTGATCCAGCACCGCCTGCACCAGCGCCGCGCCGATCCGGTAGCGGCGGGCGTCGGGCTCGACATACATGCCCCACAAGAGCCCCTTGTGCCGCTCCTTGGGACTGGCCTCCCGCAGGAAGCCCGCCATGCCCACCAGCCGTTTGTCCAGGAAGGCGCCGAAGATCGCGGTGTTCGCGACCCGCTGCCGAAAGTGCTCGATCGGGCGATCGGCCTCGGCCTCATAGGTCGAGGAGAAGGCTTCAGGGACGCTTTCCAGCCCGGCGAGGCGGATCGTGCGATAGGCCTCGGCGTCCTCGGGCGTCAGGCGCCGGATCGTGACGTCCGGGGCGCTCAGAGCAATGTCCCCTCGCCGCTGGTGACTTCCGAGTAGCGATGCACGCGTACCGACTGGATCAGGCCGAAGCCGACCATCACCGTCAGCATCACCGTTCCGCCGTAGGACAGAAGGGGCATCGGCACGCCGACCACCGGCGCCAAGCCCATCACCATCGCGCCGTTGATGATCACATAGAAGGCGAAGGTCGCGGTGACGCCGGCCGCGCTCAGCCGTCCGAAATGGCTGTGGGACAGGCTGGCGATGCGCAGGGCGATGATGATGGTGGCCGCGTAGAGCACCAACATGGAGACGCAGCCGACCAGGCCGAACTCCTCGGCCAGGGTGGCGAAGATGAAGTCAGTCTGCTTCTCCGGCAGGAAGTTGAGCTGGCTTTGCGAGCCAAGGCCGAACCCCTTGCCCAATATGCCGCCGGAACCAAGGGCGATCTTGGCCTGCAGAATGTGGTAGCCGGCGCCGGAGGGATCATTCTCGGGGTGCAGGAAAGTCAGAATGCGGTCGCGCTGATAGCCTTTCATCACGAACAGCACGAAGGCCGGGGCCGCAGCCATCGCGCCGACCAGGCCCACGGCGATCAGGCGCAGGCTCAGGCCCGCCAGCATCATCACCGCCGCGCCGGTCGCGGCCAGCAGGATGGCGGTGCCGAGATCGGGCTGCTTGGCCACCAGCAGCACCGGCAGGCCGATCAGGCCGGCCGGAATCAACAGCCGCCAGGAGAGCCGCGCACTGTCAGCCGAGGTGCTGTGATAAAACCGGGCCAGGGCCAGGACGAGGCCGATCTTCATGATCTCCGAAGGCTGAATCTGCAGCGGCCCCAGTTGCAGCCAGCGGGCCGCGCCCAGCGAGGAATGGCCGTGGACCATCACTCCCACCAGCAGCAGCAGCCCGACGCCGTAGACCGGATAGGCAGCAGCGAACCAAACCCGGAGATCGACCAGTGACAGGACCAGCATCAGCAGCAGACAGAGGCCGAAGCGTTCCATCTGCGGCGCCGCCCACGGCTTCCAGGCGCCGCCCGCGATCGAATAGAGCATCAGCCCGCCCGACGCGGCGAGCAGGCACAGCATGAAGGTCAAGGTCCAGTCGATCTGGCCGA
>Ga0302314_10015567_pt1 | contig 12918 bp, 5 predicted proteins | sample III_Palsa_N2_3_FD_200533 | JGI IMG/M metagenome (GOLD analysis project Ga0302314, IMG submission 200533) | Peat permafrost microbial communities from Stordalen Mire near Abisko, Sweden - III_Palsa_N2_3 | ecosystem: Environmental > Terrestrial > Soil > Palsa > Peat permafrost | place: Sweden...
GCCGTCACTCAGGCATCCATGGATCCCCGGCCCTTCGGCAGCGGTCTGCGGCGGGATAATACCTTGCCGGAGGACCGGTCGAAGGGCGCGATGGAGGTCTGGACCCGACACATGGTCGAGCTGCCTTGGGACTATCGGCTTTACCTGGGCGATAACGCCGTGATGGAGGCCCACTATGCGTACATGAAGGCGTACGTGGATTACTGGACTCGGGACTTTGTTGCCAACGGCCAACTGCCAGCCGACCGGGACGGGGATCACATGGATTTTACTACTGCCTATGGCAAGCCGGCTCCCCTCTGCAATGCGGCGGGGGCGCTCAACTCCGGCATCCCAGAAGTGCGCTACCTGACCGATGGCCGTCTCATCGGCGCGGCCTACGCGATCGGGATGACGCGCATCGTGGCCGAGGCGGCGGCGCTGAGCGGGAAATCCGACGATGCCGCCGGCTATTCGCACCTCGCAGACCGCATGACCGTACGATTCAACTCCGAATGGTTTCTCCCCGAGCGGAACGCCTACGGCCGCCGCCCGCCCACTCGGCAGTTCACGATCCAAGGCGGCAATGCGGTCGCGCTTTTCTTCAATCTTGTGCCGGCGGACAAACGCCAGGCAGTGCTGGACTCGCTGGTTCGGGACATCGAGACGTGGGGCGGCATTTCCACCGGGGTGGTTGCCACGTATCCACTATTCGAGGTGCTGGCCCGCAACGGCCAAGCCGATCTCGCCCTCCGGGTGTTCACCCAGGCGAACTATCCCGGCCCCGGGCACGATGTGATCTTCGGGACGAAGACCCTGCCGGAGGTCTGGGCGCTGCCGGGTCGTCCGTGCGACGCCGCGCTTTGCCAGTCCGACACCACCTGCATCTCGACCTGGCTGTACGATGTGCTCGGCGGAATCGACCCCGATCCCCGGGCGCCGGGATACAAGCATTTTTTTCTGGAGCCCGCCATGCCCGCAAAGCTCGCCTTCGTCTCCTGTCGGACGCAGACCCCCTACGGCGAGATTGTCAGCGCCTGGAAGCGGGAAGGGGAGGCGATCCGCTGGAGTGTCACCGTCCCCTGGAATTCGACTGCGACGATCAGGCTTCCGCAATTTGCCCAAGGCAAGATCGCGCTCAACGGCAAGCCCGCCGAGAAAAGCGAATTCGAACTTCCATCCGGGAAGTGGGAAATCGTGGCGCACCAATGAAGATCCGCCCTCTCCTCCCGGCTCTGCTCGCCGCGGCAATTCCCGCCTGCGCGAGTCAGCCCGCTTCCCTTCCGGCCCTGGACTACCGGGGTCTTTATCTCTTCATCGACCCGAGGGCAACCCCGCAGCGGATGCCCAAGTTGTACCACGACTGCATTACGGCGCTGGCCAATCCCGACATCGACGGCGCCACGATCATCGTGCGATGGTCCGATCTCTATCCGGCGGCCGGGCCCGGGCCGAGGAACTATGATTGGGCCATGCTCGATCGGTGGGTTGGGCGAATCGCGGGGATAGGGAAGAAGCTGTCGCTGGGCGTCGTGGCCGGCAGTGACGCGCCTGCCTGGCTCTTTCAGCCTCCCGATTCGGTTCCCGCGCATCGTTTCACGTTCAACGCTGGGCCGGTGGCGAATCATCGGGGGATCACCCGGCTCCTGCCCTCGCCGTGGGACCCAGTCTTTCTTCGGCGTTACGACGAGATGATCGCCGATCTGTCCCGGCATTTGCGGGCCATCGGAGCCTATGAGGCCGTGCGCATCGTGAAGTTCGAGGGGCTTAATAGCATCACCGAGGAATTGGGAGTAGGGGCGACGCGGAAGGTGGACTATGACTTCCCACTGGACAATTCGGAGTACCTAACCGAGGGATGGGCGAAGGCGGGCCTGACCCCAGACCGGATTCTTCACGCTTGGAAGGACACCACGGAACACATTGCGGCTGCGTTTCCGGACAAATTGCTCTCGGTCGACATCTTGCAGAACTACGCCGGGTTTCCGCCCATCGACAATGCGGGCCGAATCGTTGCGCAACCTCCCGGCGGTACGGACGCCATCACGGCCGATTTGATCGAACGAACGCTGCGTCCCGGTCCAGATCGGCCCGGGTATTACGGTCGATTCTCGGTCCAGTGGGACGCCCTATCGAACCGCCCGAACCTAACGGACCCGGAGGTGCTCCGGGCCGGAAAGATGGGGGCCCCCATCGCCTGGCAGATGAACTGCCGGATGGGCGCAGATCTCGGGTCGGGTTTTGTCGATCCCGACGGCAGCTTCCGGCCCTGCCGGACCGCAGACGAGTATCGCGCCATGCTCGATAATGGCATCGACTTGGGCGGCGAATTCATTGAGGTCTTCGCGGCCAATGTGGTTCAATTCCCGGCGGCGCTCCATGAGCCGCATCGGCGCATTCTCCGGGAGGCGGCGCGATGAGGCTGCGGGTCATGCCAACCAGGGCTCCGGCCTGCATGGGTTTTCTGCTTGCGGCGACGCTGATCGCGGCGGCGACCGTGGCTGCGGCAAAGAGTGCGCCAGTAAGCGCGACCGCGGGTGGGCCAGAGGCGGGAGGTCCGGGCATCGCCGGAGATATCGGCGGAGGGGCGGCCGCGGGCGGCAAAACGGATTGGGGGCGCTCGGTTTGGATCACGTCGCTTGTGCAGGCGCCGGTGGACGAGTTTGTGCGTTCGTGGCGGGAGGCCGCGTTGCTCGATTTCGCGGCGCAGGACGCCAAGGCCTCCGCGGAAGACCTGGCGAGCGCCTATGGGAAGGCGCGGGCGGATCTAGCCGAGGCGCGCTCGCCGGTGGTGTTTGGCAGGAGTTTCCGGCTGGATCGGCCGGTGCTATCGGCGGTGCTCCGGATCAGCGGGCTGGGCTACTTCCGCGCGCGGGTGAATGGAGCCGACGTTGGAAACTACGCGTTGGCGCCCAACTTCACCCACTTCAGCGCCGAGGCGCTGTACCTGACGCTGGACGTCGCGGGCCTGTTGCGCCAAGGGGACAACCGGATCGAGGTGACGGTGGCGCACGGCCGGTTGCGTGAACTTCCCGGGCGGTATCCGGAATTCATCTATCGCCAGACGCCGGTCCTCCGGGCCGAATTGAGCGTCGCGCACCCGGCTGGTGGTAATACAGAACTCGGCACGGACGCTTCGTGGGAGGCGGGCATCGGCCCGGTCCGGCAGGACGGTTTTTGGGTCGGCGAGGCCTATGACGCAAAGGCCCTGACGGGGGGCTGGCGGCCTGCTGAAGTAGCGACGGATTTCGCGCCGGCGATGCGGTCCGACGACTTGCCGCCGCAGCGCATCGTGGGCGAACTCGAACCGGTCGCCGTCACCCAGCCGCAGCCGAGAGTCTGGGTGTACGATTTCGGGCGCATGACGGCGGGCAAGGCGCGGGTGAGGGTGCCCGCAGGCGCGGAGATCACGATCCGCTACGCCGAATTTCTCCAGCGGGACCTGCGCGTCGCGCTTGGCGCCATGCGCGGCGCCTATGCTACCTACCGGGACAACGTCGGCGTCAACTACGGCACCCATGGCCCGTTCCTGGTCTATCCACCCGGTACCGACCGCGCCGATTCGGGGATGATCTGCCCCAAGTGGCGGGGCAGCGTCCCGTGGTACCTTGCCCGGCCGGGAAAACCCAATCTGGCGGAATGGGGTTATGTCGACCGGGTGCGGACGGGCGCGGAGCCCCTCGACTACCACGCCTCGTTCGATTACGCCGGTTATCGTTACGTCGAGATCACCGGCCTTGACCGGCCGCTGCCCTCTGGGGCGGTGACGGCGCTCGAAATCCACAACGAACTGCCTCGCACCGGCTGGCTGAAAGTCGGCGACCCGAAGCTCCAAGCGGTCGCTGACGCGGCCGCCCGCTCCATCCTGCTCAACGCCCAGGGCACTTATGAGGGCGACACCGGGGCGGAGCGGGGCGGGGGCATCGCCACCATCGCTGCCCTCTCCTATCCCCAAGCGTGGTATGCGTTCGACAACCGCGGCCTAGCCAGCAAGGCGCTTGACGATTCCGTAATCGCGACCCGGGCCGCCGGGGCGCCAATCACGGTGACGCTCACCCAGCGCGGGATCAAATGGGCTCCGATCTACCTGAAAGGGCGGGACCCCAGCTACCTGCGGCTTGAGGTGGCCGACGCCTTCCACTTCGCCCAGACACCGCTCGACCTCTACCGCTTTTACGGCGAGTGGACGGCCGGCGCGGCCGCGCTCGATCACGGCGCCTTTTTCTTCGAGTGCTACCTCAAGCAAGGGTTTCCGCTTTACCCCGACAAGGCCACGGGCGATCACGTCGACTATACCTCCGACCTTGACCTGATCCGCCCTCCCGGCACGGAAGATCTGCGGCCGACCGATCCGGTATTTGCCAACGCCGCCATTGCGCTCTGGCTCGGTCATGATTTTCTACGCGCCGCCCGCCGATTCGGGCGGGACGATCTCGTCCAGCGGGTTGAGCCGCTGCTCGCTCGCCTGCGGGGCGAAATCGACCGGCGCTATCTCGACCCGGCCACGGGACGTTACGGGTGGAAAACCAGCGCTCATCGCATGGGGGCCAATGTCGCCGCCATTTGCGCCGGGCTGGTGCCCGAGGCGAATCAGCCCGCCTGGATCGCCGAAATCCTCGAAGATATTCGCCAGTGCAACGGCCACTTGACGACCGGTTCACGTCTGACCGGCTCGCTGCTCTCGCTCCTGGCCCGCACCGGTCACATCGATGAAGCCCTCCGACTGACCACGCGATCGGATTATCCGTCGCCCTTCGCGATGCTCGCCGCGACTGGCGGCACCATCGCGGAAACCTGGGGCGTGCCGGGGCTTCCCGCCGGGGCCAATTTCCTGCAAGCCGAGGGCTTTGGCGCCGCCGCCAACTGGATCTATGAATCGCTGGTCGGCATCGCGCCGACCCTCGAAGGCGCCGGGTTCAAGCGATTCCGGCTCGCTCCAATCATCGCCGCCTCGATTCCTTCCTGCTCCTTCCGCTTCGAATCGCCGCAGGGCCTGATCGAATCGTCCTGGACGAAGTCCGCCGATTCCCTCGAATGGTCTGTGACCGTTCCGCAAGGCGCGATCGCCGAAGCGACGCTCCCGAAGCCTTTCCCAGCCGGCGCGGCCACCCTCAACGGTCGGCCGATCGGCAAAACCGAATTCGAACTTACTCCCGGCAACTGGAAAATCATCCTCAAGCAATGACTGTGCTGCGCCCGCCTGCCTCGCCCGTTTCCCGAAGCGTCCTGGTGCTCGGCGCGACTGCCGCGCTCGGCGGACTCCTCTTCGGCTTCGATATCGCCATCATCACCGGGGCGGGGCCGTTCCTTCTGCAGCACTTCCGTCTCGGTCCGCTCGGGTTGGGTTGGGCGTTCAGCTCGCTCCTCTTCGGCTGTGTCCTGGGTTCGGCGATCACGGGCTGGATCGCCGATCACCAGGGACGCCGCCGGCCCCTCCTTTGGGTAGCGGTCCTGTTCGCCCTGACCTGCGCCGCCACGGGATTGGCTCCGACCTTCACGATCTTCATTCTTGCTCGTTTCGCCGGTGGCCTCGCGGTGGGGGCGATCTCTGTGCTCGCGCCGATGTACGTCTCTGAGATTTCGCCGGCGGCAAGCCGCGGGCGGATGGGCACGCTTTACCAGTTGGCGATCGTGGTCGGCATTCTCGTTTCGTATTCGGTGAATTACGCGCTGATCGACATTGGGCCGTGGAATTGGCGGTGGATGTTCCTATCGGGGGCCATTCCCTCGGCCTTTTTCTGGATCATGCTCTGGCGGGCGCCGGATTCGCCGCGCTTCCTGGTCCTGGCCGGACGCGAAGCCGAAGCTGGGAAAGTCCTTGAACGTTGGCTGGCCCCCGCTGAAGTCGCGGCGGAGCTCGCCCAGATCCGGGCCAGCGTTGCCCATCGCTCTTCGGGATGGGTGGAACTGCGCCGGCCGGAGCTCCGGCGCCCGCTCGGGGTCGGTTTGGCCCTTGCGATCCTGATCCAGGTTTCGGGCATCAATACCATTATCGATTACGCCCCCCAGATTTTCCAGTCGACTGGCTGGAGCGTGAACGTGGCGTTGTTCTCCACCTTCGGCATCGGCGTGACCAATCTTGTCTTTACCCTGGTTTCCTTCCGGGTGATCGACCGGCGGGGCCGCAAACCGCCCTACATCGTCGGATCGTTGGGCATGGGTGCGGCGCTGCTTGGACTCATGATCGCGGCGGCAACCGGTCATTTCCGCGGCGGCGTGGTGCTGGCCCTGGTGTTCTCGTATGTGGCGTTGTTTTCGTCCTGCATTGGGCCGGTTTTCTGGACCTTGGTCCCGGAGATTTTTCCCAACCGGGTGCGCGGCGAGGCGATGACGGTGCCGGTGCTCGCCCAATGGGCGGCCAATGCCGTGGTGGTGCTGCTGTTCCCGCTGGCGTTCCAGCAGATTGGCAAGGCGCTGACCTTCGGTTTTCTCGCCGCCATGGCCCTGCTGCAGGCCTGGTTCACTTGGCGCTACGTGCCGGAGACGAAAGGCCGTTCGCTGGAGGAAATCGAAACCCTATGGGCTTCGCGGCCTTGATCGACCCGTTTGCAGACGAGGATGGCCTGCTCCCAGTCGGGCCGGCGCCCGCCATCTTCGCGAGGAAGCTGTTTCCGTTCAGGGTGGCGGCGGCGGTGGTGATGCTGCTCGGGTCGATTGGGCTCGGCGCCGCCAGTGCGAAAGGACCTGCGCCGACCGGCTTGCAGACCGAGATGCTGACCGATCCGATCGGACTGGATACGGCCACCCCGAGGTTCACTTGGCGGGTTGAGGACACCCGCACCGGCGCGCGGCAAATGGCCTATGAGGTGCAGGCGGCCGGCTCGGCCGAAGCGGCGGCCGCCGGTACGGCCGATCGGTGGGACAGCGGGGTGGTGGCGTCCGATCGATCTCATCTGGTGACTTACGGGGGGCAGCCGCTGGGTTCGCGCGCCCGAGTCTGGTGGCGGGTCCGCACCTGGGATGAGCTGGGCAGGGCATCCCCCTGGTCCAAGCCGGCGCGGTTCGAGGTCGCTCTGCTGGCGGCCTCGGACTGGCAGGCGAAGTGGATCGCCGCCCCGAGATTCGCTCCTGTCGGGGGCGACGCGACCGCCCTGTGGTCGCGCCAGGTCGTCATTCCGACCGCCACCGCGCCGGAGTTGGGTAAGGTCGACGCGGCGCTGAAGCGAGCGGTTCAGTTACAGTGGGAAAGGGAACTGGAGGAGCTGAGACCGGCCCCGCTCCTCCGGAAGGCCTTTGTATTATCGGGCAAAATGCGGTGGGCGCGACTTTACCTTTGCGGCCTCGGCTTCCATGAAGTTACCCTCAACGGTCATCGGGTGGACGATTTCATGATGCCGCCGGCGGAGTCGCACTACCGGGAATATGCGTACTATGTCGTGCGCGACGTCGCGGATTTCCTGCAGCCGGGCGACAACGCCCTCGGCGTGCTGCTCGGGGCCGGGCGTTACGACGAAACCTTCACCTATGCCAGGAAGGCCTACGGCCACGATCTGCCGCTGCTCGCCCAGCTCGAGGTGGAAACGGATCGCGGCCGAGCCGTCGTCGTCAGCGACGAAACCTGGCAATGCGCCCCGTCGCCCTTGCTCAAAAGCCACTTCTGGCTATCTGAAGCCTTCGACGCGCGGCGCGAGATTCCCGGTTGGGATCGACCAAGATACGCAGCGGCGGGGTGGATGCCCGCGCGGTTGATTCCCGCGCCGACGAAGCGGCTGGTCTCCCAGCTGATCCCGCCCGAGCGGGTGATGGGCCGGGTTCAGCCCGTGGCCATGACTAATCCGCATCCAGGGGTCTGGCTGTTCGATCTGGGGCGGCTGATCGTCGGCTGCGCCGAAGTGCGCGTCCGCGTCCCTTCCGGCACGGCAGTGAGCCTGCGCTACGGAGAGCAGGCTTTTGGCCGGGACGGCGCAACCCTGGGCTCGATCCTCCATTACGAGAATTTCGATAACACGGCGCGGATACCGGGAATGCTATCGTCGAAAACCCGCGGCAACGGCATCTTCGACTTCGGGACCAAGGATTATCCCCGCTACCATGCTTTGACTCCCGCGGATGTCTATGTCGCGCGGGGCGCCCGCGGGGGGGAAACCTGGCATGCGCGCTTCGCCTATCATCCTTTCCGCTACGTCGAGCTGACGGGATATCCGGGAACGCCCTCGCCGGAGGTTATCACCGGCCTCGAAGTGCATACCGATCTGGGGAAAACCGGGTCGTTCGTCAGTTCCGATCCGGTTCTGAATGGAATTTATGACGCCGCGGTCGCCAGCGCTGACGATACCGTGCATGGCTCGGTCAACGACAACACCGGCACGGAAAAGGAGAACGGGCTGACGCCGACGATCGCGGCCGGCCAGGGGTCGGTCTTCTTCCGGGATGACGAGCCGCTCTGGCGCAAGGCGCTGGCCGACCTGCGCGCCGTCACCGCCGAGCCGATGGTGCCGACGCTGCTTGGCAGCGGCCTCCGCCTCGAGCGCTGGCCGGAAACCCGTTCGCCGATTTGGTCGCGCCACATGGTCGAGTTGCCCTGGTCCTACCGATTGTACTTCGGGGACCAGGAGGCGATGAAGACTCACTATTCCTACATGCGGGCCTACGTGGATTTTTTCACCCGGGGCTTCGCAGCCACAGGGGTCTTGCCTGCCGACGAGTTCGGCGATCACATGGACTTTGCGACCGCCTACGGGAAGCCGCCGCCGATTGCCCTGCCGGGCGGCGCGCCGAACGCCGGGTTAAAGGAGGTGCGCTATCTTACCGATCCTCGGCTGGCGGGAGCCGCTTACGTGATCGGCATGACCCGACTGGTCTCGGCCGCGGCGAGGATGCTGGGGCGGACCGACGAAAGCGGGCGCTATGCGGCGCTCGCCGAACGGATGTCAGCGAAGTTCAACGAGGTCTGGTTCATTCCGGAGCGGAACGCCTATGGCCGCCGCTCTCCCGAGCCTCAATTTACCGTGCAGGGTGGCAACAGCCTGGCCCTCTACTTCGATCTGGTTCCGACGGAGAATCGTCCGGCGGTCCTCGAGGTGCTGGCGCAGGATATCGAGTCGTGGGGAGGAATATCCACCGGAATGGCGGCCACCTACCCGCTACTCGAGGTGTTGGCCCGCAACGGCCGCGCCGATCTGGCGCTGAAGGTGCTCACCCAACGAAGCTATCCCGGCCCAGCGCACAGCCTGACTTTCGGCACCGGGACTCTGCCGGAAGTCTGGGCGACTCCGAGCGGACCGGCGGCCGCGTCACTCGTCCAGTCGGAGTACGTCGGGCTGGCCCGGTGGTGCTACGTGGTGCTGGGCGGCATCGAACCCGATCCGGCCGCTCCCGGGTTCAAGCATTTCAGCCTGGAACCGGTGATGCCCGAAGGGCTCGCCTCGGTCTCCTGCCGGACGCAGACGCCCTACGGCTGGATCGTCAGCGCCTGGAAGCGCGAGGCGAAGGCGATCCGCTGGAGCGTGACCGTTCCGTGGAACACGACCGCCACGGTCCGGCTTGCTGGCGTCGCGCCCGACCGGATCGCGTTCGACAGCCGGCGGGTGGACAAATCCGAATTCGAAGTTTCCTCGGGCAGCTGGAACGTTGTGATCATCCCATGAAATCCCTAAAAACCGCCTTCGTCGCTGGACGAACTCTGAGTGAATCAACGTCGAATCGGCTGCGGGCGTTGGTCCGGCTCGCGGCGGCGGCTGTGCCGGCGGCGCTGGTGGTGCCGGCGGGATGGGCGCAGGGAGGCGCGGCGGCGGCTGGGCCGATGCCGGCGGTAGGCCCGAGCGTTGAGATGGGTGCCCCCGCCGGGCCGGCCTGGAAGGCTTCGATCTGGATCACGTCGCCAGTCCAGGCGCCGGTGGACGGGTTGGTGCATTCGTGGCGGGAGGCGGCGCTGCTGGATTTCGCGGCGCAGGATGCGAAATCCACCCCGGAGGAGCTAGCGGCCGCCTACGGAAAGGCGCGGGCCGATTTGGCGGAGGCGCGCTCGCCGGTGGTGTTCGGGAAGACTTTTCGGCTCGACCGGCCTGTGGCGTCGGCCGTGCTCCGAATCAGCGGGCTGGGCTACTTCCGTGCGCGGGTGAACGGGGCCGAGGTGGGCGACTACGCGCTGGCGCCCAACTTCACCCACTTCAGCGCCGTGACGCGGTACTTGACGCTGGATGTCGCAGGCCTGCTCCGGGAGGGCGACAATCGGATCGAGGTGACGGTGGCGCACGGCCGGCTCCGCGAGCTTCCCGGCCGGTTTCCGAATTTCATCTATCGCCCGACGCCCGTTCTCCGGGCGGAATTAAGCGTCGTCCATCCGGGAGGCGGCGTCACGGAGCTCGGCACCGACCCTTCCTGGGAGGCGGGCACCGGTCCGATCCGGCAGGCGGGCTTTTGGGTGGGTGAAACCTACGACGCCACGGCCGCGACCGGGGACTGGCGCCCAGCCGAGGCCGCCACCGACTTCGCGCCGGCAATGCTGGCCGACGACCTCCCGCCGCAGCGCGTCGTGGGCGAACTCCAGCCGGTGGCGGTGACGCAGCCGCAGCCGGGGGTGTGGGTGTATGACTTCGGCCGCATGACCGTCGGCAAGGCACGGGTGCGCGTCCCCGCCAGCGCGTCCCTCACGATCCGTTACGGCGAACTGCTGCAGCGCGATCTCGCGCGAGTCCATTATGGCGTCCACGGCCCTTTCCTGGTGTATCCGCCGGACACCGACCGCGCGGCTCCGGGCATGATCTGCCCCAAGTGGCGGGGCAGCCTCCCCAAGTTCATGCAGCGGCCAGGCAGACCCGCGCTGGCCGAATGGGGTTATGTCGATCGCGTCCGGTCGGGTGCCGTTCCGCTCGACTATCACGCCTCCTTCGATTACGTCGGTTTCCGCTATGTCGAGGTCACCGGACTCGATCGTCCGCTGCCGGTTGGCGCGGTCACGGCGCTGGAGATTCACAACGATCTCCCCCGCACCGGCTGGCTGAAGGTCGGCGACCCGAAGCTCCAGACGGTTGCCGATGCCGCCGCCCGTTCCATCCTGCTTAACGCCCAGGGCACCTACGAGGACAACCCTGGGGCGGAACGGGTCGGCGGCGACGCGACCATCGCCTTTCTGTCCTACCCTCAAGCCTGGTACGCGTTCGACAACCGTGGTCTCGCCCGCAAGGCACTGGAGGATTCCATGATTGCGACGAAAAGCGCCGGGGCGCCCGTCACGGTGACGCTGACTCAACGCGGAACCATGGGGGCGGCCCAGTTTCTGAAGGGACGGGATCCGAGCTATTTGCGGCTGGAAATCGTCGATTCCTTCCATTTTGGGGAAACTCCGCTCGATCTCCTCCGCTTTTACGGCGAACGAAGGATCGCCGCCGCCGCCCTCGACCATAGCGCGTTCTATTTCGAGTGCCTGCTCTCGACCGGGTTTCCGCGCTATTCCGAAACGGCGACGGGCGATCACCTCGACTTCACCTCCGACCTCGACATCTTGAAACACAGTCCCACGGATCCGCGGCCGACCGATCCCGCCTTTGCCGTCGCCGCCATGGCTCTGTGGCAGGGAAATGACTTTTTGAAGGTCGCCCGGTTCTTCGATCGGGAGGATCTCGTCCAGCGGGTCGAGCCGCTGCTTGGCCGGCTGCGAAGCGAGATCGACCGGCGCTACCTCGAACCGGCGACCGGACGCTATGCCTGGAAGACCAGCACCCACCGCATGGGAGCCAATACCGTGGCGATTTGCGCTGGGCTCGTGGCTTCGAAGGATCAGTCGGCCTGGATTGATGAGATTCTCGCCGATATCCGCAAGAGCAATGGCCACCTCACGACCGGATGCCGCCTCACCGGGCCTCTCCTTTCGCTCCTCGCCCGCACTGGGCACCTCGACGATGCTCTCCGCCTGACCACCCGCACGGACTATCCCTCGCTGCTCGCGATGTTCACGCTGACCGGAGGCACCGTTGCGGAATCCTGGGGCCAGCCCGGGCTGCCCGCCGGCGGCAGCTATGTGCAGGCGGAGGGGTTTGGCGCCGCCGCCAACTGGATCTACGAATCGCTGGTCGGAATCGCGCCGACTCTCGAAGGCCCGGGTTTCAAGCGATTCCGGCTCGCCCCGGTCGTCGCCGCTTCGATTCCTTCCTGCTCCTTCCGTTTCGAATCGCCGCAGGGCCTGATCGAATCGTCATGGACGCAGTCCGCCGATTCCCTCGAATGGACGGTGACGGTTCCAGAAGGTGCGACCGCCGAGGCGGCGCTCCCGAAGGCTTTCCAAGCCGGAGCCGCCACCCTGCAGGGCCAGCCGATCGGGAAAAGCGAATTCGAACTCACCTCCGGCAACTGGAAAATCATGGTCAAAAAATGAATGTGCCCCGCCCGCCAGGCTCGCTTAAGATGCCGAAGGATCGATTTTGAAGCGAATGCAGGATGGCGATCATATGCCCTTTGCTTCCACCATTACTTCCCGGTCATTCGGCAGCCTGCCGAACGGCGAATCGGTTGAGCTCTATGCCCTTGCTAACGCCAGCGGCACCCGCGTTGAGGTGATGAATTATGGCGGAATCGTCACCTCGCTCCGGCTAATCGACCGGCATGGCCGGCTCCGCGACGTCGTGCTCGGTTTTGATTCATTGGCGCGGTACCTTGTCGAGCATCCTTGTTTCGGCGCGATTGTCGGCCGGGTGGCTGGCCGGATCACGGGCGGTCGCTTCACGCTGGAAGGACATCTCTATGAGCTGGCATGCAACGACGGATCCAACCACCTGCACGGAGGCCGGACCGGCTTCGACAAGCGGCTGTGGACGGGCGAACCTTTGGCCCGATCGGACGGTGCTGCGAGCTTGCGCCTGAGTTATCGCAGCCCTGACGGAGAGGAAGGCTATCCTGGAACGGTTGATGTTGCCGTCATCTATACGCTGACGGCGGAGAATGTTTTCATGGTTGAAACCGAAGCCGTCAGCGACCGGCCCACGCCGTTGTGCCTCACTCACC
>Ga0302314_10015568_pt1 | contig 12917 bp, 8 predicted proteins | sample III_Palsa_N2_3_FD_200533 | JGI IMG/M metagenome (GOLD analysis project Ga0302314, IMG submission 200533) | Peat permafrost microbial communities from Stordalen Mire near Abisko, Sweden - III_Palsa_N2_3 | ecosystem: Environmental > Terrestrial > Soil > Palsa > Peat permafrost | place: Sweden...
GACGTTCGTCCTGTCGGGTATGCGTTGATAGTTTGGGGAACACTCCTTCATGTTGAGAGGCGAAAGAATGCGAGCCTGAATAAAATCCTCCCAGCTTTGACCGGTAACCGCTGGAATAACCTGGCCAGCCGTAATGTAGAGCACGTTGTCATAGTCGTACTCAGCGCGGAAGCTTGACTTCGGCTTAATGTAACGCAAGCCGTGGATTATCTCTGAGCGGGTGAAATTTGTTGATGGATAAAACATCAGATCACCCGCACCTTCGCCTAACCCGCTACGATGAGTTAGGAGATCACGAATTGTGAACTCCCTGGTCACCCATGCGTCGTACATGCGAAAATCCGGCAAATAATCGATAACTTTATCGTCCCACTTTATCTTTCCTTCATCGACCAAAATCGCGAGTGCGGCAGCGGTAAACGCTTTAGTGTTTGATCCAATTTGGAATACCGTATGAGCATCGACCTGTTCGGGCTTTCCCGCCTGGCGAACGCCGTAGCCCTTCGCTAGGACGACGTTTCCGTCCTTTACGATTCCAACCGCCACGCCTGTCGTGCTGAAAGCCGCCATCGCTCGTGCGACGACTGCGTCGATGTCGCTCTGCGAGAGCGGGCCGCTTACCCCGCTGGCTTGCGCCGGAGGCGGCGCGCCGTAGGCGGCTGGAGCGGCGGCGGCGCTCACGCATGCAGCAGTGATGATGCTCAAACCGGCAGCGATGATGCTCAAACGACGAATTTTACTCATTTATTCCCCCTCATTGCGCGTGACTGCGGGCCGCACTGAACCCCGAAAACGCACTCGTGTTCGCACACATGAGCCGCATCTTGACAATTTAGCGGAGCCGATACCATTGTCTCCGGCGTAAAACGTTATCGTTCAGAGCAAATCATGGCAAGCAACCTGTGGGCCTGGGCGGTGAGCTACAATTTAGGGCGAGCGAGCGGATCACCGGCGGGTGATCGATAGCTTGAGTATCGAGTCAGTCACCGCCGGAAACCGTTCACTCTTGGGGGAGAAATAATTTTGCGTAGTCAGACAAACGGACGCCTTGCTTTGGTTGCGGCCTGCAGCATGTCGGCGATGGCGCTAGCCCACCCCGCCGCGGCACAGAACGCCCCGTCCACAGTGGGCGAAGTCATCGTGACCGCTCAGAAGAAATCGGAGAATGTGCAGAGGGTGCCCGAGGCCGTGACCGTGGTGTCGAGCCAGTTCATCGACCAGCTTCACGCCACCGACCTGGCTGACATAGGGGCTTATGTGCCCGGGCTGCAGGTGACCTCCGGGGGCACGCCGGGTCAGACGACGCTCAGCCTGCGCGGGATCTATCCTCAAGCCACCAACGCCACGGTGGGCACCTATGTCGACGACATTCCCGTTGGTGGAAGCTCACTCTACGGCAACACCAACAGTTTCGCGCTCGATCTGCTGCCGTACGATATGTCGAATATCGAGGTGCTGAGCGGACCTCAAGGAACCCTTTATGGCGCCAGCACGCTTGGCGGCCTCCTGAAATATGAACTCACGCAACCCAACCTCCATACCCTCCATGAGGATATCGGCGGCGATATCGTTGGCGTGGAAAACGCCGGGACGGTCGGCGGCGGCGTGCGCGCATCAATCAACGGACCGATCATCCAAGACCAGCTCGGCTTCGTGGCCAGCTACGCCATTGAAAACACGCCCGGCTACATCGATGACGTCCAAACAGGGACCAAGGACGATAACGCGGTGACCCAGCAGGGCGCCCGGCTGGGACTCCTCTGGACCCCCAACGACAAGCTTCGGGTGGAACTGAACGCGATCTACCAGCGCGTCGATGCCAACGGCTTGGACGAGGTCGCGCTCGACCCCACCACCTTGCGCCCCCTGACCGGCGAACTGCAGGACAACAGCTACGTCGCGCAGCCGTTCCACAAAGACATCACCCTGCTTAGCGGTCGGGCCACCTATGACTTCGGTTTCGCGGACCTGACATCCGTCACGAGCTATGAAGACTCCAATCTTAAACAGGTGACCGACACGACCCGGGTGTTCGGGCCGCTCGTCACGGCAATTGGCGGTCCAGACCCGACCCTGGCTCCCGAGAACCAGACCATCCAGCTGCAGAAGTATACGGAAGAGGTCCGTCTTGCTTCAAAGCCCAGCACCACCTTTGAGTGGCTGCTTGGCGGATTCGTAACCTACGAACACACCAGCCTTTTCCAGAATGTACCGCTTGAGAACGCTGATGGAACGACTATAACGCCGTTTGCATCCCCGGCGCTTGGTGGCGCAACCGTTTATAGTCCGCTTGCCCTAATTTCTGTTCCATCAATCTACCGCGAGTATGCGGCATTTGGTGATGTTACGTTTCACCTGACCCCGCAGCTAGACCTTCAGGGCGGCCTCCGGTATTCTTACAATAGTCAAAATTTTGGTCAGGTAACGGCAGGCTCGCTGGAGGCGCCCGAGAACGCGACCGGCCATTCGAGCCAAGGTGTCGTCACCTTCAGCGTCAGCCCGTCGTACAGGATCACATCCGACGTAAATGCGTATGTCCGGATCGCCAGCGGATATCAGCCAGGCGGCCCCAACGTTGCGCTACCCGGCGTCCCCCCTACGGTGGCTGCGGACACGCTCACTAACTACGAAGTCGGCCTGAAGACGCAGTTTTTTGACCACCGCGGCACCTTCAACATTGCCGCCTTCTATGACACCTGGAACAACATTCAGGTCACGGCGCTGAGCGCCGCAAGTATCAGTTATGTGGCAAACGGGGGACAGGCGAAAAGCGAAGGCGTCGAAGCGGTCGGCTCCCTGGTTCCGGTCCCCGGCCTGACGATCGGCGGCACCTTTGACTACACCTACGCTGTGTTCACCGGCACGGTCCCGTCAATCGGCGCGGTAGACGGAAGCCCTCTACCTCAGACGCCACGCTATAGCGGTTCTGTCCAGGCCAGCTACAGGCACGCCTTCATCAACGATTGGACCTACCAGTTCGGGGGCGGGCTCCGGCTGCAAGGCTCGCGCTATTCAGCGGTGAACTATACATCGCTGCTTTACCGTGAGCCCGCCTATGGCGCCCTGGACCTCAATGCATCGGTGCAGAATGATCGCTACACGGTGCGGCTGTACGTCAAGAATGTCACCGACGCGCGCACCTACGACGCCTACGGCGCCTCTCTCAGCGCGCTCACGGGAACGCCCCCACAGGTCAGCGGCATTCTGATCCAGCCCAGGACCATCGGTCTCGCGGTTGACGCAAAGTTCTGACGGACAGTCAGAAATTTGCAGACGCGCTTGGGAAGCGTGGTCGTTCGCGGGCGTTCCGCCTCGAGCGACCACGCAGCCGGCGGCGCGGAGAGGTTACATGATGCGGCGGCGCGAGATTCTGCTGGGAAGCTCTGGCCCACGGCACGACCACCAATAATATCGTCGTTGATTGCGCTGACAGCTGCGCTCAGGGCTGCAGGCTTTAGCCCTTCTTGTAGGCTGGCCTTGCGGCGGCGCGGGTCACTTTGGGCGCCTTTGTAGACCTGGCGCGGGCCGGCATTTTAGTGGCCCCAGCTAATGATTTGGAAGCAATGCGCCGCTCCACAACAGCAGGTTCGGACTCGTTCGCTGGCGCAAAAACGTTCTCCAGGTGGGGCTCAATATTCGACTCGTCGCCCGCGCAGATTGTCAGACCGCTGCATGGCTCGTCGCCCACCTTGATGTAGGCGTGCCCCATGCCACTATCGAAATAAATGGCATCACCTTTCTCTAGCCGCACCGGCGCATATAGCTCGGAATAGAAATCAACGACGCCCTCAATGACGAAGGTGAACTCCTCACCCGCGTGACGCACCCAGTCGCCGAACTCTTCCAGTGATCGAGCATGTGGGTATGCTATTATCGGGACAAAGCGCTTGTTAAGAAGCTCCGTAGCCAAGTAGAGGTGATGATAAACGTCGGTCTCGACCTCTTGGCCTCCGCCACCGCGTATAATACTACGGCGGCCGGTTCCTGATGGAACCCCCGTTGTGCCCCGAGTTTGGAGAAGAGTGCCAATATCAACGCCAAGGGCCATGCTGATGGTGGCTAGTTTGTCATAGCTTAGCGAAATCTTGCCGCGTTCCATCTTGGACAGGGTCGATATAGTGAACCCGGTCCTACTTGCTAACTCTGCGAGCTTCCACTTCTTTTCGAGGCGAACGCTTTTCAGCTTCTCTCCCAATTTGGCGCTATTGCTCACGTGCTCGGCTCTTTCCGGGTGGCTTTACCAGCTGCAGCATATTGGTCCTGGTATGGTAGCTCAAAGCGCAAATTGTCATTCGCAGTCGATTCGCATTCCGCATCATATTTATCCAAAAGAAAATATGCGGCGTAGCGGTCATTGAAGGCCCGAGCGCCGGAGGGGTCGGCCAACCACAGCGAGGGCTTGGCCAGGTCAAGTCGAGTGCGGCCGTGCTCCGCTAGAACCGCGACAAGATCCTCTAGCATCTGGGTGTCTGGCCTGGATCGGGCGCAAGGCGTCGCTGTCGAGCCAGCTGGAGCTGAACACCAGCGCACCTGCGCCACGTCGACCGGTTTCATGCGTTGAGCTCGTTCAGACAGTAACGGGCGGATTGTATCAATTCCCGGACGGCAAGGGGGCAGCGGCGAGAGGCGCGTTCCAGCTTCGAATCACTCGATACAAACCCAAGGTCACTAGCGGCAGCACGAACACCGCCAGGAACAGGTAGGCCAGAAAGCGGTAGCCGTTGGCGATCAGAGTCACCAGCCCCAGCCGGTCGGCGATAAAGACCGAACCAATCAGGATAGTCATAGTGAGACCAAAGCGGGCTCGGCGCAGGAAAGGCTTTCCTGTTCGGGTTTCATAAGCCCGCGCGGCCCTCTCGTTGATCGCGTTGACCTGGCCGGCGCCGCTCTCCAGCAAAGCCGCGAAGATCATGCCCTGGAAGACAAACCGGAACGCCGGGAGATCGAGGCGCTGGAGCAAGAAGTCCGCAGGGAGCACCTGATCTTTGATCTGCGGGTAGTAGGCCGCCATGGCGACAAAAAACAGGATCGCGGGCGCCATTGCCAGGGGCCCCGCCAACGCGCCCGCGATTATTGCGTCTTTGCGACGTCCCAAGTGTCGGACAACGGGCAGGATCACCACCGCGCCCATGACATTGTATCCCGCATAGGTGAGGCCGCCTACGACCCACCCCGAGGTAGGCGCCGGCGTGGAAAGGACCGCGGCGATGCGACCGCCAAAATGGGTGAGCGAGAGAACAAGAAAAAGGGCGTAAGTCGCGTAGAGAAACACCGAGACATATTTGAAGAGCCGCTCGACGGCCTCGTTGCCAAAGCTCGCAACGGAGGCGATCAGCCCAACGAGCGCGAGGGCGCCAAACACCTCGGGCCAGCCGAACAGCGCCTTGAAAATCGCCCCGGCCGCGGCGGCGAAAACGGCCAGAATCAGGATCATTGCCAACACATAGGCGATCTCGAAGATCGGCCAGAACGGACCCAGGAGGTTGCGGAAGAACGTCCGGTAATCGCGGCTGCCGGTGTCCAGGGCGAACAGAAAGGTCACGATGCAGATGAGGCTCCACACCACCATGGCCAGCAACATCCCCAAAAGACCGCCCTGTGGCCCGCTAGGCAGGAAGAACGTCGCCAATTCTCGGCCCGTCGCATATCCGCCGCCGATTACGACCGCCTTGAACGCGAACCCAGGTAGCAGGGTCCGTTGAAACCAGGTGGACTTTTGCGACATCCGCGACTCCCCAGCGCCATCCAGCGGACGCGCCGCGCCACCCTCGCCAATATTGGATTTCTTTGCAAGAAAATGTCGGCTTCCGATCGGATCGCCGATAGGCCGTTTTTTGTGGTCTGATCAAAGGACAGGCCGTGAGATGAAGCCGCAAGCCATCCAACTAATACCCTGTAATATCTGACGATTATCCCAATCTGAGCATTGCCGAACTGATGGTTAGGCCGGCAGGGCCGCAGGATTTCCCGTCGCCAAAAATTCGAGATAAATTATCTTCGCGAGAAATTGAATCTTTTCACGGGCGCCGCCCCGTGCGAACAGCATGGCCATGCCCCGTGGCCCCGCGCCTACAGGGTCATCTGTGCACATGCGGCTTTTCGGAGACAAAAATGGGCTTGCAATACGATGTCGTTGTAATTGGCGGCGGCATCACCGGCGCCTCCGTTGCCGCACACCTGTCGTCCAGCCGATCAGTTTTGCTAATCGAAATGGAAGGGCAGCTTGGCTATCATTCAACTGGCCGCTCGGCGGCGCTGTTCATTCTAAGTTATGGGAACTCGGATGTTCGCGCTCTAACTCGAGCCAGTCGGGACTTCTTCTACCAACCGCCAACCGCCTTCTGCGAAAGCGCGTTGGTCAAGCCGCGATCTGTGCTGGTCATCGCGGGGCATGAGGGCGAGGCCGAGCTCGACGAACTGCTCACCAATCTTGTCGCGGGCGACAAATTCGAGCGCAAGACGGTTGAGGAGGCCGTCGCCCTCTGCCCCATCCTAAAGCCCGACGCCTTGTCCGGCGCCGCCCTCAGCGATCTGTTGGCCGACATCGAAGTCCACGAACTCCAACAAGGCTATATCCGCACCTTGAGACGCAACGGCGGCGTTATCCTCTCAAACGCACAGGTGGTGGGATTGCAGCGAAGCGGTGACGCCTGGCGCATCGAAACGACAAAGGACGAAGTCACGGCCCAGGTCGTGGTGAATGCAGCGGGCGCTTGGGCGGGCGAAATTGCTCACCTCGCAGGGGCCCAGGACGTCGGCCTGACGCCTCTGCGGCGAACGGTCTGTTTGTTCGAGCCGCCGGCCGGATCCGACTTTGAGAACTGGCCAATGCTATCGGACGCGTCGGACCAGTTTTATCTAAAGCCCGACGCCGGAATGCTGTTGTTGTCGCCGTCCGACGAAACGCCTTCCGTTCCGACCGACGCACAGGCCGAGGAGTTGGACGTGGCGATAGCGATCGATCGCATCCAACAAGTGACTACGCTCGCGGTCAGGCGCGTAACCCATAAGTGGGCCGGATTGCGATCATTCGTCAAAGGGCGGTCGCCGGTGATCGGCTTTGATGCGGTGCAGCCCGGATTCTTCTGGCAGGCCGCGTTTGGTGGATTTGGCATACAGACGGCTCCCGCCGCGGCTTCCCTCGCGGCGTCACTCATCCTCGATCGGCCGCTTGATGATGCGCTTGCCGAAGCCAATGTAGACTTAGGCGCTGTCTCGCCCAGACGCTTTGTTGTTGGAGAACCCGACGATTCCCTCTGGCCAAAACTCGCATCGTCCTAGATTTCGGACGTATGATTTCTTAAGGCCTTGACACTTATTTTGTTCACGGAGTCGCGTTCGGGGGAATCTGGCAGGCAACCTCGCAATAAAGCTGGCGAATTAGCTGAGATGGGGACTCACTTTGCAAAACTCTTTTCAGTACGATCTTGAAGTCTTTCCGATCCCCACGATCGTCTGCGATTGGTCGGCGGCTTTGCGGTTCCGCGAACATGCAGGCCTGAGTTTTTTGCCCGAAGACATCAGCGCAGCAGACCTTGCCGCCCTTCAGACCGCTACCATACCGTTGGCGGCGAACGTCGGCGCTTTGGAACTGTTTGGCGCAGCCACCGCAAAGGAATTGAACAACCCGGACTGCTTCCGCGGGGTCTTTGTCGACTGGTTTCGTGGAGCCCTTGGCGTGGTGGGCTCCGGCGAACAGACCGAATGGGGTGAGACGATCGTCCACACGCTTGATGGACGCGAAACGCCTGTGGTCTGCCGAGCGCGGTCTGTCATCAGCCAGTCCGGCGATCTTGATCACATCATCTGGTCCTTCATCGACGTCAGCCGGTTGAAGCAGGCTGAAGCTGAGGCGGTCGAAGCAAGGTGCGCGGCGGAGGAAGCGAACGCCGCGAAATCGATCTTTCTCGCGACGATGAGTCATGAGATCCGCACACCGCTGAACGGTGTTCTCGGCATGGCCCAGGCCCTGGAATCAGATGCTTTGTCGCAGCTCCAGCGAGACCGGGTGGCTATCATTCGGGAGTCGGGCGAAGCCCTGCTCGCGATTTTGAACGACATCCTGGATCTTTCGAAAATCGAGGCCGGACGGCTTGAGTTGGAAGATCTGGAGTTTGACCTCGCCCACTTGGCCTGTGGCGCGCACTCAGCCTTCACGGCCCTGGCCAACAAGAAGCAGTTGTCCTTCGCGCTGAACATCGAGCCGTCGGCCGAAGGCCGCTACCGTGGCGATCCGACCCGAATTAAGCAGATTCTCTACAATCTGATCTCGAACGCGCTCAAGTTCACGGAACGCGGCGAAGTCAGGGTGACTGTGTCCCGCGAAAATGGCGAACTTCAGCTAGCGGTGTCGGACACGGGGCTCGGAATCCCACAGGACCGGCTGCCCGCACTCTTCGCCAAGTTCGTCCAGGTGGACTCGTCGAACACGCGCCGGTTCGGCGGAACCGGACTGGGCCTCTCGATTTGTCGTGACCTCGCCACGCTCATGGGCGGCCAGATCAATGTCGAAAGTATCCTCGGCGAGGGATCGCGCTTCACGGTAACCTTGGCAATCCCCCGCGTCGGCGATGCGATGGATGAATTTGAGCCTGAGGATGACGGGTTGTCACACCCGGCGGCTTTGCAGCCGCTGAAGGTGCTGGCGGCGGAGGATAACACCGTCAACCAACTCGTCCTCAGAACCCTGTTGCAACAGATAGGGGTGGAGACCACGGTCGTTGAGAATGGCCGGCGGGCAGTTGAGGCTTGGAACACCGAACACTGGGATGTCATTCTGATGGACATTCAAATGCCTGAAATGGACGGCGTGACCGCCGCCCAAGCCATCAGAGCCGCCGAAACCACCACGGGACGGCGGCGCACCCCCATCATCGCGCTCTCGGCCAACGCCATGTCCCATCAAGTCGCCGAGTATCTGGCGGCCGGGATGGACAGCCATGTCGCCAAGCCGATCGACGTTCGCAAACTCTTCTCCGCGCTCGAATTGGTCACCGCAACCATGGGCGAGCCGGCGGATATTGGGAGCATGGCGGCGCGGCCTAGCGCGGGCTGAGCACCAGCTCGACGGCGATCAGGCGAGGCCAGGGTCCTGTCACCGTTGCCACGTCCCCTATCGCCGCCAGCATTGCGTCATAGGGCGCGATCGGCGCGCCGTTCAGGACGCCGCTGTCCAGAGCCAGCAGCAAAAGAACGCCGCCGTCGCAGCGGAGCGGCTGTGGCTCAAAACAGCGCCGTACCCTGACCGTCGCCCGCCCGCGCCGCACCATAACGTTCAGGTCGATGACGCCGCCGTCGCTTGGCGCACCCAGGCACGGCGCCTCGCCGGCAAAGGCCAGGGGGTCCGACATTTCGGTCAGCACGACCGAGGCGCCGTCGCCGAACTGCAGCGCCAGGCTTCCCTTCACTACGGTCAGCACCCGATCGACGTTCTCGAAGCGGGAGAAGGGACCTTCGACATCGACATTGGCCATGCTGATGCGCCAGTCGAAGGCGTCCAGGCTGGCGCTCGGCGGCCAGGCCGCGATCTCGCGCGTGACGCCGCCGCCATTCTTCCACGGCATCGTGACCCGACCCTCCGCGGGCAGGCCGCGCCAGGCCACCTAGAGGATGCCTGGTAAGTCGAGGCCCTTGTCGCGGGCCACCTGCAGGGCGATGTCGTAACCCGCGTCGGCGTGGCGCATGACGCCGGTAGCCGGATCGTTCCACAGCACCCGGCCGATGCGCCTGGCCGCGGCCTCGGTCCCGTCGCAGACGATGACCAGGCCGGCGTGCTGCGAAAAGCCCATGCCGACCCCGCCGCCGTGGTGCAGCGAGACCCAGGTGGCGCCCGAGGCCGTGCTCAGCAGGGCGTTCAGCAACGGCCAGTCGGACACCGCGTCGGAGCCGTCGCGCATGGCCTCGGTCTCGCGGTTGGGTGAGGCGACCGATCCGGAATCCAGGTGGTCGCGGCCGATGACGATGGGCGCCTTCAACTCGCCCGACGCCACCATCTCGTTGAAGGCCAGGCCCAGCCTGTCCCGGTCGCCCAGGCCGACCCAGCAGATGCGCGCGGGCAGCCCTTGGAATTTGATCTTCCGCGCCGCCATGTCGAGCCAGTTATGCAGATGTGGATCGTCCGGGATCAGCTGCTTCACCTTCGCGTCGGTCTTGGCGATGTCCTCGGGATCGCCCGACAGCGCCACCCAGCGGAATGGCCCGACGCCGCGACAGAACAGCGGGCGGATGTAGGCCGGCACGAAGCCCGGAAAATCGAAGGCGTTGGCGACGCCGGCTTCCTTAGCCATCTGGCGGATGTTGTTGCCGTAGTCGACGGTGGGCACGCCAGCCGCCTGGAAGTCCAGCATGGCCTGGACATGTTCGGCCATCGAGGCGCGCGCGGCCTCCTCGACCTGGCGGGGGTCCTGCTCGCGCATGGCCGCCCAGCGTTCCAGGCTCCAGCCCTTGGGCAGATAGCCGTTGACCGGGTCGTGGGCCGAGGTCTGGTCGGTCAGCAGGTCCGGCCGGACGCCGCGCCTGAACAGTTCTGGCAGAAGCTCGGCGGCGTTGCCCTGCAGGCCGACGGAAACCGGCGTCTTGTCGCGGCAGGACTGCTCGATCATGGCGAGCGCCTCCTCAAGGGTGGCGGCCTGACGGTCCAGGTAGCCGGTGCGCAACCGCATCTCGATGCGCGAGGCCTGGCATTCGATGGCCAGGCAGGAGGCCCCGGCCATCACCGCCGCTAGGGGCTGGGCGCCGCCCATGCCGCCGAGGCCGGCGGTCAGCAGCCAGCGGCCAGCCAGATCGCCGCCATAGTGCTGGCGGCCCATCTCGACGAAGGTCTCATAGGTGCCCTGTACGATGCCCTGGGCGCCGATATAGATCCAGGAGCCGGCAGTCATCTGGCCGTACATCGCCAGGCCCTTGCGATCGAGCGCGTTGAAATGCTCCCATGTCGCCCAGCGCGGCACCAGGTTGGAGTTGGCGATCAACACTCGCGGCGCGTCGGCGTGTGTGCGGAACACACCGACCGGCTTGCCCGACTGGATCAGCAGGGTCTGGTCGTCCTCCAGCCGGCGCAGGGTCTCGACGATCTTGTCGAAGCTTTCCCAGTCGCGCGCCGCGCGGCCGATACCGCCATAGACCACCAGCTCTTCCGGCCGCTCGGCCACGTCGGGGTCGAGGTTGTTCATCAACATCCGCAGCGGCGCCTCTGTCAGCCAGCTCTTGGCGGTGCGCTCGGGGCCACGGGCGGCGCGGATCACGCGCGTCTTGTCGGTACGGGTCATCGATCGGGACTCCGGGCGAAGGAGAGGCAGGCCTCGAGGATGTCGGTCAGCATCTGTCGAAGCGGCCCGGCGACTTCGGGCGTATACGGCGTCGGCCAGGTGTCTGGGGTGGGCGGCGCTGGCGGCTCGATCATGTAGCCGCGGCAGGCCAGCTCCATCTGCAGGGCGTGCACCCCGATATCGGGGTCGCCGTAGCGGCGGGTGGTCCAACCGCCCTTGAACCGGCCATCGACCACCCATGATCGGCCGCTGGCCGCGCAGGTCCTGGCCACGGCGTCCGTCAGCGCCGCATCGCAGCTCTTGCCGTCGTTGGTCCCGACGTTGAACTGCGGCAGCTCGCCGTCGAACAGGCGCGGGATGCGCGAGCGGATCGAATGAGCGTCATAGAGCACCACTCGGGCGTGGCGCGACCGCAGCCGGGACAGCTGTTCGCTCAGCGCCTCGTGGTAGGGCGCAAAATAGGCCGCGCTCCGGCGGGCGGTCGCCGCGGCGTCAGGCGCACGGCCCGGCCGGTACAGGGGCTCGCCGTCGAAGGTGGTGGTAGGGCAGAGCTCGGTGGTGGCCTGGCCGGGATAGAGCGAGGCGCCGCTGGGGTCGCGGTTGACGTCGATCACCGTGCGGCTGATCGCAGTGCGCACCGTGGTGGCGCCCATCCCGGCGGCGAAATCGTACAGGAGATCGACCCACCAGTCGGCGTCGCGCCGCGCCAGCCAGGGCGAGACCAGTCCGTCGGTCATATTCTCAGGCAGGTCGACGCCGGTATGCGGGAAAGCGACCACCAGCGGCGCCTCCCCTTCCCTCACCCGCAGCCAGTCGGGTCGCGCGATGATCATTGGGGAGAACTGACGCCGGGCAGGGCTGCGCCGCTGGCGGCGACGATCGCCCCGCTGCGCACCATGGCGATGGCGGCCTCCATGTCGGGGTGCATGTGCCGGTCGTCCTCCAGCGCCGGCACTTCCGCGCGCAGCCGGGCCCAAGCGGCCTCCAGGGCTGCGCTGGACCGCAGCGGCCGGTGGAAATCGCAGCCCTGGGCGGCGGCCAGGAGCTCGATCCCCACTACGGCGGCGGCGTTGTCGGCCATGCCGAGCAGCCGTCTCGCGCCATGCGCGGCCATCGACACATGGTCCTCCTGGTTGGCCGAGGTCGGGATGGAATCGACGCTGGCCGGATAGGCCTTCTGCTTGTTTTCCGAGACCAGGGCCGCGGCTGTCACCTGCGGGATCATGAAGCCGGAGTTCAGGCCGGGCTTGGGGGTCAGGAAGGCGGGCAGGCCCGACAAGGCCGGATCGACCAGCATGGCGATCCGCCGTTCGGCGATAGAGCCGATCTCGCAGATGGCCAGGGCGATCATGTCAGCGGCAAAAGCCACCGGCTCGGCGTGGAAGTTGCCGCCCGACAGGGCCTCGGCACGGCCAGCCGCGTCGACCATGATCAGCGGATTGTCGGTGACGCCATTGGCCTCGTCCTCCAGCGTCTGCGCCGCCTGGCGCAACACACCCAGCGCCGCGCCCATCACCTGCGGCTGGCAGCGCAGGCAGTAGGGATCCTGCACCCGCTCGTCGTCCTTGAGGTGCGAGGCGCGGATGGCCGATCCGGCCATCAGCATTCGCAGGGCCGCGGCGGTCTCGATCTGGCCGGCGTGGCGGCGCA
>Ga0302314_10015569_pt1 | contig 12917 bp, 12 predicted proteins | sample III_Palsa_N2_3_FD_200533 | JGI IMG/M metagenome (GOLD analysis project Ga0302314, IMG submission 200533) | Peat permafrost microbial communities from Stordalen Mire near Abisko, Sweden - III_Palsa_N2_3 | ecosystem: Environmental > Terrestrial > Soil > Palsa > Peat permafrost | place: Sweden...
ACGTGCTGGACCGCCGCCAGTGCCGGGTCCAGCCCTACCTCTACTCCCCGCAGGAGGTCACCGCCCTGATGCACGCGGCCAGGACGCTCCGGCCCGCGTTCCGGGCGGTCACCTGGCGGACGCTGGCGGGGCTTCTCGCGGTGACCGGCATGCGCCAGGGAGAGGCCTGCCGCCTCACTCGCGACGACGTCGACCTGGACGCCGAGGCGATCACGATCCTGGACTCCAAGTTCGGCAAGTCCCGCATGGTGTTCCTGCACCCGACCACGGCCGCCGCCCTGCGCGCCTATGACCGGGCCCGCGACGAGGCGTTCCCCGGGCCGGCAGCGGACGCGTTCTTCCTCAACAGCCAGGGCAGGCCGCTGAACAGGCTCAACACCTCCTATACGTTCAACGAGCTCGTGACGGCGGCGGGCATCAAGGCCCCGCCTGGCCAGCGCGCCCCGCGACTGCATGACCTCCGGCATGTCTTCACGGTCTCGACGCTCCTGGACTGGTATCGCGGCGGCGGCGACGTCCAGGCCCGGCTCCCGGTCCTGTCCACCTGGCTAGGCCACATCGACCCGAAGTCGACCTACTGGTATGTCTCGTCGGTCCCGGAGCTCCTCGCCCTGGCGGCGGGCCGGCTCGAGCCGGCAGAAGAAGATGAAGATGAAGAGGAGGCATCGTGACCGACCTGGCTCCCGTCCTGCAGGGGTTCTTCACCGACCGGCTGGCCCGGCAGAAGAAGGCCAGCGCGAACACCGTCGCCGCCTATCGCGACACCTGCCGGCTCCTGCTCGCCTTCGCCCGCGACAAGACTGGCAAGGCACCCGCCCAGCTCAGCCTGGCCGACCTCGACGCCGCCCTGATCGGCGCCTTCCTGAACCACTTGGAAGAGCAGCGGGGCAACGGCAGCACCACCCGCAACGCCCGCCTGGCCGCGATCCACTCGCTGTTCAAGTACGCGGCCCCGAAGGCACCCGAGCACGCCGCCGTCATCAGCCAGGTCCTGGCCATCCCGCCCCGCCGCCGCGAGCGCGCGATCGTCAGCTACCTCACCCCCGAGGAGACCGACGCGCTGGTCGCGGCCCCCGACCGCACGACCTGGCACGGCCGCCGCGACCGGGCCCTGCTCCTGCTCGGCATCCAGACCGGCCTGCGGGTCTCCGAGCTCACCGGCCTGCTCCGCCAGGACGTCCACCTCGGGGCCGGGCCGCACGTCCGATGCCACGGCAAGGGCAGAAAGGACCGGGCAACCCCGCTCACCAGCCAGACCGTCAAGGTCATGCGGACCTGGCTCGCCGAGCTCGGCCCTGATCCCGCCGGGCCGCTGTTCCCCGCCCAGCCCGGCGGCCGGCTCTCCCGCGACGCCGTCGAGCGGCTCGTGGCAAAGCACGCCGCCACCGCCGCGGAGGCCTGCCCGTCGATCGGGGACAAGCACGTCACCCCGCACACGCTGCGGCACTCGGCAGCGATGGCGCTCCTGAAGAACGGCGTCGACACCTCGGTCATCGCTCTCTGGCTAGGCCACGAAGGGACCGAAACAACCCAGATCTACCTTCATGCTGACATGAGCATCAAGGAAAAGGCCCTCGACCGCGTCCACCAGCCCGGCACCGCCCCAGGCCGCTACCGGCCACCAGACACCCTGCTCGCGTTCCTCGACAACCTATAGCCCCGCCAGGACCACCGGGTTATGCCGCTCCCAGAACGACACCCCGCCCGCCAGGCGGGCCATCCAGCAGTCCGGTCGGCATAACCCAGAGGTCGGCATAAGCCGACGACTTCGTGATCCTGGTGCACGGCTCGCGTGAGAGCACCGAAGCGCTACGCGAAGACGTCGCCCGCGTGCTGGCCACCATGGGGCTGCGGCTGTCACCGGCCAAGACCCAGGTAGTCCACATGAGCGACGGGTTCGGCTTCCTCGGCTTCCGCATCCGGTGGAAACGCAAGAGAGGCACGAACAAGTGGTACGTCTACACCTTCATCGACGACCGGCCCGTCCGGGCGCTGAAGGCGAAGATCCGTGCCCTGACACACAAGACATCCCAGCAGGACCTCGCGTACATCCTGACCCGCCTGGGCCAGATCATGCGCGGGTGGGCCATGTACTTCAGGCACGCCGTGGCCAAGCACACTTTCAGCAAGCTGGACTCCTTCACCTTCTGGAGGCTCGCCCGCATGCTGAAGGAACGCCACGGCTGGAACTGGGGACAACTCCGCCGCCACCTCACCACCCCCAGCGGGAAGTGGCGCATCACGGCGGACGGGGCCGAGTTCTTCCGGATCGAGGCCGTGACGGTCACCCGTTACGCCTACCGGGGCAACCAGATCCCCTCCCCCTGGCCACCTGTGAACCCCGCCTGACGGCAGGCAACGTGGAGAGCCCGTTACCGAGAGATCGGTACGGCGGGTTCGGCGAGCGGTCCGGGGAAACGGGCCGGTGGCAACACCGGAACCGCGCCCCGGGCCGACTCAACGGGGTGAACTCCGGCGGCAGCCCCGCCCGCGCGGCGGAACGGTCGAAGTCCCCCTGGTAGGTGCGGCGGATCACGAGCTTGCGCTTGCGGCCCTGGAACAGGTACCCATCGGGAGTGGTGCCATGGCCGGCGATGTGCTTGTCAATCGCCTCGGCGACGTACGCGGGCAGCGGAATGTCGCGGAACTGCCCGGCGACCCGGGACTTCAGCGGCCGGAGCTGAGCGACCGGGTTGACCTGCTCCCGGACGCGCAAGGTGGAGTCCCGGTTTATGCGGCAGCGGGTCCGGACTGCGAGCGCCTCGCCGATCCGCAGCCCGCAGCCGTACATGAGCCAGATCGTCGCGGCCCAGTCCGCCGGGAGCCCGGCCGCTAGCTGGTCCACCTGGTCGTCGACCGGGAAGATGAAGTCGGCTGCCCGGGCGATGACGGGCACGGGGATGTCGGTGCAGGGCGACTCCGCCAGCTTCTTGTTGCGGACCGTCTCGTTGAACACGGCGTTGATGACCAGGTGCGCCTGGCTGATCCGGCTCGCAGACAGGCCCTTGCGGGTCATCGTAGCGACGATTTCCTTGATGTCCTCACGCCGGATGGCCCGGATCTGGCGGTCCCCGATCGCAGGGTACACGTGCCAGCGGAGGACTGACCGGTAGCCGACGATGGTGCTGTCCGTGCCGAGATGGTGATTAAGCCACGCCTCGGCTTCCGCGCGGAAGGTTACCCGTCCGGCATTGGGGTCGATGAAGACGTGGGCCTTCTTGTCGTGCTCGACCTTGAGCAGGAAGTCCTCGGCCTCGTGCAGATCGCCGCCGAAGGACTGCTCGCGCTGCCTGCTCGCCCGCCCGCCTTGCGTGCGGTAGCGGACGACCCACGGGTGCGGGCACTCGCCCCAGCCGTCGCAGTCGCAGCGCTTGATGATGCTGGCCATGATGGTCACGCCTCCTGGTTCCGGAGCCATTCCTCTACGTGCCGCTCGCGGAACCGCAGGTACCGGCCGACCCGGTAGCCCCTCAGCCCCCATTGCCGCCAGCAGCCGTAGACCGTCTTCTTCGGCACGCCCAGGTAGGCAGCCAGCTCGTCCACCGACAGGAGCCGGTTCGAGCCGCCCAGGGGAGCCGGACCGGCGGCTCGGTGCCGGGTCGATGGACGCTCGCCTTCCGCTACGTGGTCAAGTCCGGGTGACCGCACTCCCCTACCGCTCATCACGCCCCCTCGCCGTCACGGACATGAACTCCCAGCCGAGCTGGTGATCTGCCAGCGGACCGCGATGGTCCGGGCGGCCAGGTCGGTGTCGGGGCGGCGCAGCCCGCAGCCCTCGCCGCGACGCAGCCCCCGGGTGGCGATCAGCCGCCACAGGGCGCGGGGTAGCTGCCCGGCGGGGGTGGCGTGATATCACTGGAATGAAATGGGCGCGTCCAGCTTCGCGGCGGTCAGCGCGAGCTGCCTGAGGCGCTCAAGTAGCGGCTCGCCATCGACATCGATGAAGCAACCGCCGAGCGTCGTCGGAGCGAACCCCATCGACCCGGTGACCCCCTCCTGCCACGATCCGGGTGCGAAGCCGCGCGCCGGAAGCGCAGCGAACTCCGTCTCGATGATCTCCAACTCCCCCGCCAGCGCGAACGCCTCGGCAGGGGACCACTCGCCCACGGAATCGGAATGCGACATCAGCACAGGAAACCGCGAGCCCCACCGGCCGTTCTCCAGGACCTGGGCGACGGCGCCTCGGAGATCGTGGAAGTCGTCATAAGAGCCCACCTCGACGCCATCCACCTCCTCGTCGGCCGCTTCGCCGCGAAAGACGCATAGGTACAGGCCCACCTCAGCTCACCTTCTCCACCTTCAGGACGCGGGAGTTCGCCTTGGCGAAGGCCCGCAGATCAGCGGAGAGGCTAGAAGCCTTGGGCACCCTGATGACAAGGCGGGCACCGCGCTCAGCCGCCATGAACGTCAGGAGCCGGATCTGATAGGTGAGCCGCACCGGCGAGGCGGCCTTCATCAGGTACCACGTGTTTCCCGACGCCGCGTCGGGGCGGCTGCCCCTGGCCGCCTGGTGCCCGTATAGCGGTACTCCATCATCACGGAGCCTGCACCGTCACGCCCCAGCGATCGAGGTGATCAGCGAACGACGCGTTCGGATATCTGCGTGTCATAGATCTTCGCGGTTGGGCTCAGGCTCCTCCGGTATCAATCCGCATGAGGCTAGAAGGGCGCGAACACGCTCGACGTCCCGTCGTTCTGGTCGGCGGTTGCTGCAGGCTGCTGCGGCGTCGTTCGCGACGACCACTGTCTCGCCGTCGACCAGTTCGGCGACTACGGCGGCCAGGTTCTCCTCAGACAGGTGATCTTGAAGCACCACCAGCAGAGCCAGATAGTCGCTATCGGGAACGCCGGATGGAAAGGCCCGCCGCAAAACCTCCAGAGTCGGCCGCAAGTACTCGGCGAGTCTCATGTCAGTACCCCAGGAAAGACATAGGTGGATGCACTATCGCGTCGAAGCCGACACCCTGAGCGCTCGCCCCGCGAAGGAAGTTCATATCGGAGGTATAAATTGGAATTCCCATGTTATCAGCGGTACCAAATATCTGGATGTCATTGGCACCCACCCTACGCGTGGTTTGCAGAGCCGCGGCTGCTGCGCTTGGGTTATCTGGCACAACCTGGACCTGACTCATCAGGTCGTCGGCATAGCCTTTTTCTAGAGGCCCGGCCAGGCGAGCAGCTGCGAGTTGGAACTCATCAGCAGCCGTCTGGGACATGATCATCCGACTACCCCCCATCTGGGAGATCAGCCTATTCGCCACGCTCCTGTCCGCGGACGACAAGGCCCTGGCCGCGCCGGAGTCCAGTGCCACCGAGGCTGCTTCGGCGTTGTCGGCCACGGTGACGCCGCTTCCGGCGTCGGCGGGTCCGCCGAGCGCGAGGGTGAGGATGCTCATGGTAATGATGCCGTCGCCGTAGGTGGAGTCGAGGGAGATATCGACGCCTCGGCTGGCGAGCCAGTTCTTGTAAAGAGTTGAGGGCATCTCGCCACCGACGGCTTGGTAGACCAGGCATGCCTCCGCCGCCACGGGCCCGGCGCAGGCGGCGCTCTCGGCGGTGCCGGTGAAGAAGGAACCGATACCGCCCAAGAACCCCTCCCACCCGCCTGGCGTCTGGTTGGAGGCGGCCCACTGAGCGACCTGGGCAGCGGTATTGGTGCAGCCGAACTTGCTGCAAGCGTAGATTCCGCTGGAAGTGGAGGTGGCAGTGGAGGTGCCGCTGTTCCCGCCGCCGGGCGCGGGGGCGGAGCCGGGGTTGGGGCCGCCGCCGCCGGTCGGGTTGCAGAAGGCGGGCGCGTCGATCCCGCAGGGGTTCGGCGGGGTGCCGTCGCCGCCCGGTGCTCTTAAGGAACTTCGGGTCCATGGGCGCCGGTCCGCATCGGTATCAAGGCTGACCTCGCCGATCCCCAAGGCCTGGCCTACCTCCTGAAAACCCTTTGGGCATCCGGGGCAGGCGGAAACGCCGCGGCGCTGGCCGAGCAAGCCGTCGGACAGGTCAGGCTGAAGGATCCACGCGCCGTCGCCGACCTAATGGACACGCTCCGCATGAACTGGGCCCACGATGCCCTTCAAGTTCCTCCTGGTGCGCGACCCCGCCGACCACGCTGATCCTGCCAGCCCACGGGACGTCGCCGAGCTGCTGCGCGCGCTACCCCTGCGAGGCGCAGCCGCGAGCCTTGCCGTCCGGGCCGCACGCCTGGCACAGGTGAGCGACCCCCGAGCCGTCGCCGCCCTCCTCGGCACGCTGTGCGGCGCGGACAGCCACCAGGCCGCCACCACCCTGGCGACGCGGGCCGCCAACGCGGGCATGTTCAACCTCTACATAAAGCCTGCCCGGACCAAGCCAGCAGCTACACGTCTGGCCGCGAACCCGGCGGAACGCCATGCGGATCATGGAACTGGGAGCAGCCGACTCCGAACAGCGCCGCTCACAGCTAACAGACGAAGCAACCCCTGCCGGCACAGGGACCGCTTCCAAGACGAGCCCGTCTCGCCTTGCAGGATGCTTCAAATTCGCAATCACGCTGTTAGCGATTCCGCGTCGATGCGCAGCGCCGGCCCTCGGCTTAGTACCACCACAACGTGGCCGTGAGCGGATGCCAGCATCAAAGTTGCACCCGAGACCTCCGAGGGTGCAGCGGCGACCGCCGGCGAGCCCCCGGTTAGCGGACTCGGCGATGGCCGTAGGACCGGCACCCGCGCGAATCTGTGACCAGAATAAGCAGCAAAGGACGATTTGCTCCGCACTGCCATCGCTACGCTAAGTCGGCTGACGCGAAGGGTCAGCCTCTCTGGGCCTGGTTGAGGAGCTTTCCGTGGACACGTCGGACGAACACAGCGATGCCGCAGGATTGGCGTCTCCCGGTCCGGACGGGCGTCCGGACGCCGGCCAGAGCGCATCCGACGGCGCCGGCGGCACGACCCCATTCTCCCGCCGGGCAGCGGCGCGCCGCGGGAAATCGCGTCGGCTGACGGTCATCGTGTCCGTTGCTGCGGCCGTTGTGCTGGCGGCAGGGGCGGCGACCGCCGCGCTGGCAGTGACGCGATCCCACGGCGGCGGCCTGGCCAGCCTTAGCCGCGCCGTGTCTCCGCTGGCGGCCGCGCCCCCGGTGACGGCGGTGGCGGATGTGACGCCGCCGGTGGCTGCGGGCGGATGCGGCCGACCCGTCGCCTTCAGCTACAGCGGCACGCTGTCGGCCGCCGCCCCCGGGCTGCTCACCTACCGGTGGCTCTACCCCGCCGGGAGGCCGGGCCCGGCGCAGACCATCCGGTTCGCCCGGGCCGGGAGCAAGGTGGTGGCCGGGCAGACCGTCACGGTCCGCAAGGCGGGCGGCGGCTGGGCCGAGCTGCAGGTGATCAGCCCAGTCGCGCGCACCTCCGACAAGGCTGCTTACCGGCTGCTGTGCGGCGGCGCGGCGGGCGGCATCACCGTCACCGCGGCCGTGACCCCGGCGGACAGGATCGCCGGGTGCGCGCCGGCCGCGCCGGATTTCACCGCGACCGGCGCCATCCGGGTGGCGAAGGCCGAGACGGTGACCTACTACTGGGCGCAGTCCGATGGCCGGGACTCCGCTGTCACCACCTTGACGTTCCGCCGGGCGGGAGCCCAGGCGGTCCGCCCGCTCAGCATCACCCCGCCCGCCGCATCCGGCACCGCTGAGGCAGTGCTCGTGGTGACCAGGCCGCTCACGGCCGCTTCCCGCCCTGCCGCCTACACGCTGAACTGCCAGGCCCCGGGCAGCGGGACGCCGACAGCACCGGAGTCATCCCCGGCTGCGCCCGCGACCACGCCGCCCGGCGCCTCAAGCCCGTCCAGCCCTGCTTCCCGCCCGTCTAGTCCGCCCGCCTCCGCCCCGTCGGCGTCCTCCGCCCCGCTGACCATTGACGATCTCCTGGTGCACGGAGGCCAAGAGGACGAGGCCTACAACGGCAGCGTCACCGTCTCCGGCGGTGACGCCCCTTATAGATGGTCGGCGGCCGGACTGCCGCCCGGGCTGGCCGCGACTCCGAGCGGGAGCGCGCTTAAGGTCAGCGGCGCGCCGACCACGCCGGGCACCTTCACCGCGACCGTGTCAGTCACAGACAAGTCGTCTCCCGCGCGTTCGGCGACCATGGTGGTCACGATCATCATCGGCCCGCCGGTGCTGACCTTCATCGTGAGCGCCCCGTCCACCGCCGTCTTCGGCCAGCCCTACTCGGGCACGATCACCGCGACCGGAGGCGACGGCACCTACAACTGGAGCACCACAACCGTGCTGCCAGGACTGATCCTCACCCCGAACGGGGCGACGCTCACCATCAGCGGCGCCCCCGCCCTGGACGGCACCGGGCCGCTGGTGACCGGGACCATCAGCGACGGCGAGTCGCCGCCCCAGACCTTGAACTGGGTCGTTGACATCACGATCAAGGCACCACCGCCGTCACCATCAGTAACGGCACTCCGGCCGCTACCGCCGCTGAGCCCGGCCAAGCTGCGGTAACCGCGCCAGGAGGCAAGGCCATGATCGTGCCGGGCCGGTTCGCGGGCCCCCAGCCCGGCCGGAACGTCTGGAGCGCGCCGCCTCGTACCGGGCCGCCGTCGACGCGGCTTTCGCACCCGAGCACAGTCCGGCGGAAGACAGCGGGCCGGGCAGGCCGGCCGACTCAGGCGCCAAAGACCCGAGCCTGGCCGACCGGTACCCGAAGGAGTACACGCCGGCGGACCACGAGCCGCCCCGCATCGACGGCCCCCACGAGCCGCCGGGCAGATGGCTGCGCGAGATCAATCTCGACTGGCGCCTGCCCGGGCGCAGGAGCAACTGCGGCGAGTGCGCCCGGGCCGTCCACACAGCACCTGGCACGGCGAGCCCTCCGCCGCGGCCGCCCTGTCCGAGCCGCGCTCGGACGGGGAGCCCGCCGGGCGGATGGCCGAATGGGCCGGCCGGCGGCCCGTCCCTGGCCGGCCGCCGTGCGGCCGCCCGGCAGCGAAGACTTCGAGTCGAGCGCGGTGTCCCGGCGGCGCTGGCGTCGATGGCGTCGCAGCACGCGCGCGCCTGCGTGGAGGGCGCGCGGCGCGCTTACCGGACCGCCCGCGCCGAGCTCGGCGCGTTCCTCCCGCCGCACGCCGTCGACGGCGCGCTCGCCGCGTACCGGACAGAGGGCTTCAAGCTCGCCGCCACCGCCCGCGCCGTCGAGCTGGTCGAGCGGGCCATCCGCGGCGACGTCTTCGCCCCCAAGCTGTGATCCCCGGCTCGCGGCCCTGCCGCACCGGTGTCGGCGCGGTGACACCCGGCCCAAGGGCGGCCCGTGCGAGGGGCACCGGATTCCGCCTAGCGCCTGACCGCGACCGTGATCGTCTGCCCGAGAAGGCCCGAGGCGCTGTGCCGCACGCTGTTGCCGAACAGCTCGCCGCCGAGGTTGCCATAGAGCAGCAGAGTGTCCTGAGCTTCACCCAGTACCCGCTCGCAGGCGCCTATCGTCCGCTCATACAGTGCGATAGCGACCGTAAGTCGCCCGCTCTGTGGTAGGCGTAGGCGAGGACGGAATGGACCGCCTCTTCTTGGTCTTTAATTGCACGGTTCAGTATTCCGCAGCGCGGCAATACGAGGAACGCCCCGTGAGCCGCAATGGGCTTGCCGTCAAAACGGCAATGTTGCAGGGCTGCAACGGCTGGGAAGTGGAAAACCTGAATTGTAGGCTTGCGCCATGTCAGGCAAAGGCACCCTCCGCAGGCCCGGCGGGCAGGACTCGGATAACGGGAACGGGGAGACTGGCCCGCGTGCCGAACTCGCGGAGCTGGCGGCGCTCGCGCGGGTTTCCCCGTCGCGGCTCTTGAGTAGCGTTCCCGAAACCGTGGCCCCGGAGATCCGGGATTTCGTCGAGACGCTGCGGATGCTGTTCGGCGCGCTCGGCATGTCGCTGAACCGGCTGGCGGCGGTGCTGCACTCCGATCCGGGGACGGTGTCCCGGTACCTGAGCGGGAAGCGGATCCCGCCGCCGGATTTCATCGACAGCCTCTGCAAGGCCGTCTACGACGTCAAAGGATCGCTGGTTACCCCGCAGGTACAGGAACTCGTACACGAGCAGTTTCTCGCGGCGCTGCGCGAGCACAATCCGGCCCGGTATGAGGTGCAGCGGCTCACCGACCTGCTCCAGGCCGCCGCGCACGAAAAGCGGCAGTACCAGCTCACCGTGACCGCCCTCGAGGAGGCGATCGCGAGCCGCAACGACAAGATCTACGCCCTGGAACTCGAGGGCCGGCAACTCCGGTCGGCATGGGCCCGGGCGGAGGGGCTCCTTGACGAGGAAAGGAAGCAGCGGGTGCACCTGCAGGAGACGATAGAAGGCCTGTACGCACAGGTCAGCCATTTCAAAGAGCAGCTGCTGTCAGCTCAGCGCCGGGCCGCCGAGGCTGAGAACCGCTGCCGGGAACTCGAAGCCCGCCTCGACACTGCTGGCGCCCGTCTCCACGATGATGGCGCGCAGACCGCAGCGCCGCAGGTTACCGCCGGCCCGGTCAAAGGACCCGCCGTTCCGGCGCCCCAGCGGGAACGGCCCCGGGACGCCGCCCCGCCGGGGACCATCCGCGAGCCAGACCGCGCACTCGAGCCGGCAGCTGAGGCGGGCACGCCGGCGGGCGGCGAGGCGGGCGTTCGCCTGCCGGAAGCAGCGCGTCGATTCGCCCGCGAAGCGGCCCCGGCCGGCCAGCCGGGCCGGGGCGGCTCGAGGCGCCGCGACACCGACATATGGCCGGGCTGGTTCCTGGCCTACGTCGCCATGGAAGAGGCGGCGCAGTCCATCCGGGCATACGAGACGAATCTCATCCCCGGCCTGCTGCAGACCGAGGAATACGCGACTGCGGTCGTCTCGCTCGGCGAGTTCCCGGCTAGGCAGGCCGAGCGGCTCGTCATGCTGCGGAAGCAGCGGCAACGCCGGTTCCGCGAGGGCCGGCTGAGGCTCTGGGTGCTGCTCGACGAGGCCGCGCTGCGCCGTCCGGTCGCCGGGATCGAGGTTCAACTGCAGCAGCTCCGGTATCTGCGGGAGGCCTGCGCGAGCCCGACGCTCACATTGCAGATCCTGCCGCCCCAAGCAGGCGGGCACGCGGCTCCCACCGGCTTCACTATTCTGCGGTTCGCCGAGCGCGACCTGCCCGACATCGTCTACCTCGAGCAACTGACCGGCGCGGTCTACCTCGACCGGCAGGCCGAGGTAGACCGCTACGCGCACGCCGCGGAGCGCCTTTCCAGCGTGGCCTGCGAGCCGCAGGACACCCCGGACGTTATCGGCGAGATCATCGCAGACCTGAAGGCGGCGCACGACCAGTGACTCCACACTCGCGGCGGGCGATCCCGCCTACGCGGACGCAGATCCCCGACCACCCTTTCACTCGGGCGTTTCCGGGACCGGTGGGACACGTGACGGCCGCTTCCGCAGACGGGGTCTTCATCAGCTACCGCCGCAGCGACGCCGGCCCCTACGCCCGCCTCCTGAAAGCTCAGCTGGGCCAGCGCCTGGGCGGCACGCCGAGAATCCACAGGTCAGAGGCCTAGTTTCAGCCCTTGCGCAGGTCTCGGGCGATGACCATGCGCTGGATCTGGTTGGTGCCCTCGAAAATCTGCGGCACCTTGGCCTCGCGCATGTACCGCTCGACCGGGAAGTCGCGGGTGTAGCCGTAGCCGCCGAGCACCTGCACGGCGTCGGTCGTCACCCGCATCGCCATGTCGGTCGCGACCAGCTTGGCGATCGAGGCCTGGCGGCGGAACTCCATGCCCCGGTCCCGGCGGCGGGCGGCGTCCAGGTAGGTCGCGCGGGCCGACTCGACCCCGGCCGCCATGTCGGCCAGCAGGAACTCCAGGCCCTGGAAGTCGATGATCGGCCGGCCGAACTGGGTGCGCTGCATCGCCCAGGCGACCGCCTCGTCCAGCGCCGCCTGGGCCAGGCCGACGGCGCAGGCGGCGATGCCGAGCCGTCCGGAGTTGAGCGCGTCGAGGGCGAACTTGAGCCCGTCGCCCTCGGCCCCGATCCGGCGGCGGACCGGCACCCGCGCCTGGTCGAGCAGGATCTGCGCGGTCGGCGAGCCGGTCAGGCCCATCTTGTGCTCGGGCGCGGCCGCGGTCAGGCCGGGCGTCGACGCGTCGGCCAGCAGGCAGCTGACACCCCCGCTCCGGTCGTCGCTGGTGCGGACCATGAGCGTGTAGAAGTCGGCCTGCCCGGCGTGGGTGATCCAAGCCTTCGTGCCGTTGACCAGGTAATCGTCGCCGTCCGCAGTCGCGCGGGTCGACAGCGCGGCCGCGTCGGACCCGGCCTGCGCCTCCGACAGCGCGTACGCGCCGAGCAGGCCGCCCTCGAGCATCTCCGGCAGCCACTCGCCGCGCTGCTCGTCGGTGCCGAAGGTGGCCAGCGGGTAGCACGACATCGTGTGCACCGACAGCCCGACCCCGACGGTCATCCAGGCCGCCGCGATCTCCTCCAGGACCTGCAGGTAGACCTCGTAGCTGACCGCGCTGCCGCCCCACTTCTCCGGGTACGGCAGGCCGAGCAGCCCGCTCCGGCCGAGCAGCCGGAACTGCTCGCGGGGGAACCGGTCGGCCGCCTCGTACTCGCTCGCGATCGGCTTGAGCTCGCTGGTCGCGATCTCGCGGACGAGGGCAAGCAGGTCCTCGGCGTCCGAGTCGGGAAGCAATCTCTCTACCGGCATGTCAGCTCCAGCCTTATCCAGGTTCTATAGGTACGTTAGCGTCAGGCGAAAACCGGCTGGTTCACCTGGGGTGCGGCGCGGGCGGGCATCGGAGGCCCTCGGGCGGGGCTTCCAACGGCTAGCGCCAGGCGAAAACGGGCTGCTCCAGGTGAGCGACCCGGGTCTCGCGGCCGTGCAGCGCCACCTCGCGGAACTGGTAGAGCACGGCGGCGGTGGGGGCGTGCACGAAGTGCCCCACCAGC
>Ga0302314_10015570_pt1 | contig 12916 bp, 12 predicted proteins | sample III_Palsa_N2_3_FD_200533 | JGI IMG/M metagenome (GOLD analysis project Ga0302314, IMG submission 200533) | Peat permafrost microbial communities from Stordalen Mire near Abisko, Sweden - III_Palsa_N2_3 | ecosystem: Environmental > Terrestrial > Soil > Palsa > Peat permafrost | place: Sweden...
CGACCGCGGCACCCGGAGCGCCGGCCAGGAACACCCACTTCTTGTAGGAGAAGTACCGGAAGATCGTGCCGAGCCCGGTGCCGACCACGCTGGCCGCGTTGTACGCCAGCGCGCTCTTGTAGCCCAGCCCGTAGGTGGTGCAGGCGATCACGGCCTCGGCGATCACCAGGCCGACGACGTTCAGCGCGACGAACAGCATTCCCTCGCGCAGCAGTGCCTGGTTGACCCGGTGCCGGAAGGTCCAGAACCTGCTGCCCACGTAGGTGACCACGGTGGCGGCGGTGATGGAGAGCGCCTTGGCCGCCAGGGCCTCGATACCGACGTCGCCGTGCAGGTAGGCGGCGCCACCAAGATCGATGACCGCCCCGATCAGCCCGACCGCGCCAAACTTTGCCAGCTCAGGGATCAGTTCCGCGAAACGTCGGCGAATGCTCACCATACGAGACGGTCCTTTCCGCATAACATCAGGTGGCCTGCGCGCAAGACCCCCGTACAGGCTGCGACGAGACCTGCACATGCTACCGGCCCCGGCTGACTGCCGTCCCGATCTTCCCTGAGGAGAAGCTCTGAAACCGTCCCAAACTTCCCTGACGGCAAGCTCTGAAACGACCCAGAGCTTCCCGCCCGGTCAGGCGCTGGTCACGCGGTGAGCGTGTTCTCCCGTCCGGTCTTGGCGATGGCGTGCCAGCCCAGGTAGACCACCGCCGTGATCAAGAACCCGGCCTCGAAGGTCAGGTCCCCGACCGAACCGATGTGCTTGGGCACCACGCCGACGTACTCGGTCTGATTGGAGAACAGCCAGATCGAGATGCCCATGCCCACCAGCATGGCCACCGGCCCGGCCCAGTTCGTGCGCCGGGTGGCGAACAGCAGGGTCTCGTCCGGGTTGCGCCGCAGCAGCAGGTCGCAGAAGTAGACGGCTAGCCACGGGGCAATCCAGTACGCGATGACCAGCAGGAAGTTCTGGTACTTGGTGCCGGCGTCGTGCAGTCCGCTCCAGGCCAGGAAGAACCCGATCGTGCCGAACCCGAGCGCGACGATCGCGCGGCGCGCCGACAGCGGCAGCTTGATGCCGATCGCGGTGAAGGACAGCGCGCCTGAGTAGATATTCAGCACGTTCGCCGAGACGGCGCCGAGCGCGATCGCGATCAGCGTGAAGTCGGCCAGCGGGGTGGCCAGCAGCCCGGTGAAGCCACCGGTCGGGTTGTTGCCGTCGAAGGCCTTGTCCACGCTGGCCACGGTGCCGGCCGCGGCGCCGACGACCTCGAGCAGCGCGCAGGAAAGGAACAGCCCCATCCCAGACCACCAGGCGATGGCCCTCTTGCTCGTCTCGGGCTTGAAGTACCGGGTGTAGTCCGACGCGTACGGGTTCCAGCCCACCGCGTAGCCGAACGACGCTCCAAACGTCAGCAGGAATGCGCCAGGGATCGTGCTGTGCGAGGCGCCGGGATGCGCCTTGCTCAGGATCACCCCGGAAGCAATCAGGAAGATGACGGTGAGCACCGGGAAGGCATACCGCTCGAAGTACGCCACCAGGTTGTAGCCGAAGAACGCCACCACCACCTGCACCACCACCACGATGAGCAGGCACAGAACCGGGTGAATGTGGGTGAGCACATTCAACGCGAACGCGCCGCTGACGCTGTTCACCGCGAACCAGCCGATGCCGGCGGTGACCGCGTTCAGCCCGGCGGGCAGCACGTTGCCCCAGTAACCGAACCCCAGCCTGCTCAGCACCATCTGCGGCACCCCGTACTTCGGCCCGCGCATGGACAGGATCCCCTGGGTGATGCCGCCGATCGCGCTGCCCAGGATGAGAGCCAGCGCCGCCTCCCAGAAACCAAGCCCGAATCCCGCCACCGCGAGCACGCCGACGAAGATCGTGGCGAACTCCATGTTCGGCGAGGTCCACGTCCAGAACAGCTGCAGCGGCTTGCCGTGCCGCTCGTTCAGCGGGATGAATTCCGCGCCGCCCGGTTCGACCTCGAGGACACGGGTGCCGTAGCTGCCTTCGCGGACGAGGACGCCGGTGGCGGCCCCGCTGTCGCTGGCCTGAGGGACATCCTGGTCGCGTGTCGCCATCAGCGTGCTCCTTCGGCGGCTGGCCTAGTCAGCCTGCTAGATGGCGTGATCATAAAACGTCCTATGCGCCCGGATGTATCACGAAAGTAAACTTTTGCTTCAACCGTGTTCCATCAACCGAAAACGGACCCGGCTCCGTGCCCTGAGCCACCTGCGTGTCAGCGGTTCACATAGGGTACGGTGCGTGACCGATTCCGCGGACAGGCCAGCCCCGGACAGGCCAGCCCCGGACATGCCAGCCCCGGACAGGCCAGCCCCGCGGGATTGCCTTGCCCCCGGCGTTCCCACGGTGGGCATGGTGGGCGCCGGCCAGCTCGCCCGGATGACCGCCCAGGCTGCCATCGGCCTCGGCATCGGCTTCCGCATCTTGGCCGATTCCCCCGACGACAGCGCCGCTCAGGTCTGGGCCGCAACGAAGCTCGGGGACTACCGCTCCGCGGCGGACCTGCGCGCATTCGCGGCTGGCTGCGACGTGCTCACCTTCGATCATGAGCACGTGCCCGGCGATCACCTGGCCGCGCTGGAGCAGGCCGGGGTCAAGGTCAGGCCGGGCGCCGCCGCGCTGCGGCTGACCCAGGACAAGCTGGTGATGCGCGAGCGGCTGACCGGGCTCGGCATCGCCTGCCCGCGCTTCGCGCCGGTCACCGGCACGGCGGCGGTCCAGGAGTTCGCCGCCGGGTCCTGGCCGGTGGTGCTGAAGGCGGTCAGCGGCGGTTACGACGGCAAGGGCGTCTGGGTGTGCGAGTCCGCGGCGCAGGCCGCGGACGTGCTGCGGCAGGGCGCGGGGCTGGCGTTCCTGGCCGAAGAGTACGTCGAGTTCACCCGTGAGCTCGCGGTTCTGGCGGCCTGTTCCCCGCATCGGCAGGGCGCGGTGTACCCGGTGGTGCAGACGGTCCAGCGCGACGGCATCTGCCGCGAGGTGATCGCGCCCGCGCCGGGGCTGTCGCCGGGCCGGGCCGCGCAGGCGGCCGAGCTCGCGTTGCGGATCGCGGCCGCGTTCGGCGTGACCGGCCTGCTGGCGGTCGAGCTGTTCGAGACCCCGGCCGGGCTGCTGGTCAACGAGCTGGCCATGCGCCCGCACAACTGCGGGCACTGGACCATCGAGGGGGCGCGGACCTCGCAGTTCGAGCAGCATCTGCGGGCCGTGCTCGACCTGCCGCTCGGCTCGCCCGCCCTGGCCGCCCCGGCTACCGCCATGGCCAACGTCCTCGGCGGCGACGACGACGGCGACATCTACGACCGCTACATCCACGTCATGGCCGCCGACCCCACCGTCAAGGTCCACATGTACGGCAAGCAGGTCCGCCCCGGCCGCAAGATCGGCCACATCACGATCACCGCCGACCATGATCACCACGATCCGAAGGAACTAGCCGACCGTGCCCGCCGCGCGGCTAGCTACCTCCGCTGGGGCAAGGAGGACGGCCATTGACAAACAAGCCAACGGGGCGCGGCCAGGCGCTCGTCGGAGTCGTGATGGGCAGCGACTCGGACTGGCCGGTGATGCGGGCGGCCGCCGAGGCCCTAGACGAGTTCGGCGTGCCCTACGAGGCCGACGTGGTGTCCGCGCACCGGATGCCGCGCGACATGATCGAGTACGGCTCCTCGGCCGAAAGCCGCGGGTTGCGGGTGATCATCGCCGGGGCCGGCGGCGCCGCGCACCTGCCGGGGATGCTGGCCTCGGTCACGCCGCTGCCGGTGATCGGGGTACCGGTCCCGCTGAAGAACCTGGGCGGCCTGGACTCGCTGCTCTCGATCGTCCAGATGCCGGCCGGCATCCCGGTCGCGACGGTCGCGGTGGGCGGCGCCCGCAACGCGGGCCTGCTCGCCGTCCGTATCCTCGGCGCCGCCGACGGCCCCGCCGGCCAGGCGCTGCGGGTCAAGCTGAGTTCCTTCGCCGAGCGCCTGGCCGATCAGGCCCGCGCCAAAGGGGCCGCACTCCGGGAACCCGAAGACCCTGACGCCTCCTGAGCCTCATCAGCCCCAGATCGGGTACCCGCCTCTGGAGAAGCGATAGTTCTGATTCACGGTGGGTATACAGGAAGCGGATTCTCCCGAGGGCAAGGACATCGGTGATGGACGGCAGAGCCAGGCCGTGAGCATCGGCGAGGTACTGGCCGAGGCACGGCATCGGCGGGGCCTGACCGTGGCCGAAGTCAGTCACTACACGCGGGTCAGGGAACCAGTCATCCGCGCCATCGAGCGCGACGACTTTTTACTACCCGGCAGCGACGGACAGACCCGCGATCAGATCCGTCTCCTCGCCCGCGCACTGGGTGTCGATCCCGGCCCGCTGATAAGCGAGTTCGATGCGAGCTACCGGTCTGCGCCGGAGCTTGACGGGGCCGAGGCCGTCCGGTCGACCATCCCGTTCCGGGTCCCGTTCCAGATCCGCGGGCTCCGGGGGCTCCGCCGTCGGCGGCGGATCGACTGGCGGCCGGTGCTCGCGCTGCTGGTCCTGGCCGTAATCGGCGGCGTCGCCTATGGCCTGGTCTCCGGGGACTTGCCCCCCTTCGGCGCGTCGGGCCGGTCCAGCCCCGGCCGTCCGGCCGGCTCGGCCGCTCCGGCGTCGGCCCGCAGTGCCGGCACCGCTCTCGCCCCGGTCAGCGTGCTGGCGTTCGGTCCCGATGGCACGGCCGATGGCGACAACCCGCAGCTCGCATCGCATGCGATCGACGGCAACCCGGCCACGCCCTGGACCACTAACTGGTACGGCATGCCGCGGTTCGCGAACGTCCAGGGCGGCACGGGCCTGCTGCTGGACATGGGCCGCCCGGTCACGATCACCGGTGCGGAAGTCACCCTCGGCGGCGTTCCCGGCGCTGACTTTCAGCTCCGTGTCGGTAATACGCCGTCGCTAGCGGATCTGTCCGAGGTGGCGGTCGCCACCGATGCGAGCGGTGCGATGGGCGTGCGGCTTACCATCCCGGCGTATGCCCGTTACGTGCTGCTTTGGTTCACCGCGCTGCCGCCATCTGGATCTGGCACCTACCAGGCGAGCGTCTACAACATCAGCGTGTTGGGCGTCAAGCGATCCTTATCTGGGAGACAATCAGCCATGCATCGAGCCGTCACCGCCCGTGGCGGTGGCAGCACGCCCTGGTATGACCGGAACAGCCGGTTCGTCCGGTCCGTATCCGCGCTATTGCCCATGCCGCCGGGAAGGATCCCCGCCGTTGATTGACGAGTATGACGTGACCCAGCGGTCCGCGCGCGAGGCCGCCGCGGCAGCGGCCTTCAAGCCGCCGGTGCCGACCAGGGAGCGCGAGCGCCGCCGGATTAAAGCGGCCGCGACGCTAGCCGTGCTGGTCCTGGCCGTCCTGGGTCTCGCCAGCTACGAGTTCGTCGCGAACGCCGGCCACACCCAGCGCGCCGACGCTGCCGCTCACCCGCGCGGACAGGCGCGGACGGTCCGGGCGGGCACCGCCGCCGTGTCCCCGGCGACGACCGCAGCCGCTTCCCGCACCGCAGCCGCGTCCCCGACCCCAGCCGCGTCCCCGACCAGCACCGCCCCCGCCACCACCCCGCCGGCGCAGGTTCTCACCGTGGCCAGCGTGGCCGCATTCGGCCCCGCCGGAACGACCGACGGCGACAACCCGCAGAACGTCGCGCAGGCCGTGGCCGGCGATCCCGCCACTCCCTGGTACACCGACTGGTATGCCAGCCCGGACTTCGCCGACTCGCCGCCGGGCACCGGCTTGCTCCTGGACATGGGCCGGACGGTGACGGTCACCTCGGTGCGCGTCTCGCTGGGCGGACAGCCCGGCGCCAGCCTCCAGCTGCGGGCCGGCCGCGAGCCCACTCTGGCCTGGCTGCCCATGGTGGCCGGCGCGTCTGACGCCGGCGGCACCGTGCAGCTGCAGCCCAGCGCGCCGGTGCACGTCCGCTATGTCCTTATCTGGTTCACCAACTTGCCGCCCACCTCGGCCGGCACCTACCAGGCCAGCATCTACCAGGTGGTCATCCAGGGCCAGCCGTGACCCGCCGACTGCGGATAGCCGGTTGAGGTCGTCGCCGTAACCTGCCCGAGCCGTCTTCCGATCTTCGCCTTACCATCGACTCATGAGCTCTGATTGTCCTGTCTTTGCCCTGTCAGAAGAGCAAGAGGCGCTGCGCGAAGCGGTGCGCGCAAGGTCGGACCGGGCGATGGCCGGCGAGCGGGTGGCTGACCTGACGTTCATGTCCACAGCTTGCAAATGCCTGGCCTCCGACGTGGCCATGCAGGTGACCACCGACGCGGTCCAGCTGCTCGGCGGCTACGGCTACGTGAACGACTACCCGGTCGAGCGCATGATGCGCGACGCCAAGATCACCCAGATCTACGAGGGCACCAACCAGATCCAGCGTATGGTCATGGCCCGCCAGCTCCTGAAGTAGTGATATTAGGCCGCTGACCGTCTCCCAGCCGCTTGGCTAAATTACGCGTGATGCCACTTTCCAGCTAATACTGTGGCTTCTGTGACGTAATCCGTGACTATGTCATTATATGGAGGACGCCGAAATCCGGAAGCTTGCCGCCCTCGAGCGCGGCCATTGGTGGTATAAAGAGCGGCGCAGCATACTGACCCGCGAGCTGCGCCACCTGGCGGCATCGGGCTGCGCGCTCGACATCGGAGCGGCGGGGGGCGGCAAGAACCCACCGAGCAGGATCCCCCACCCCAGGCATTTCCACCTTCACGACCTCGGCGCCGAGATCACCGAGAAGCTGGGCCGCCAGCGGGCCCTGCACCGACATCCCCGCATCCAGGACCCGGATGCCGCGCAGGGAGCCGGCCGCCGGGATCACGGCCGCTCCCCCGCGTCGGCCCGGCCGGTCGGCTTGGGAAGTACGGCTGCGGCCACGTCAGCGGGCGGATCCGACGGCCGGCGAAACCGCCGGCGGACCGCTGAACTCGTCTCGTAGGCAAAAGTGCCCGCCTTGAGAACCCAGTGCTCGCCCAGCCGGTAATCGGCAGCAGGTTCCAGCCGGGGCACGAGGTCCGGCCGGAGCTCGGCGATGTAACGACGAGCCCGCCTCGCGTGCAACGGATCAGACGCAATCTTGATCACGGCGGACTGCTCGGCCAGCGGCAGGCTGAGCTCCATGTTCTCCCAGGTGGTCCTAGCCTGCTCTTCCTTTACGATCCGCGCGGCTGGCACGCCCAGCACGTCGCGGGCGTAAGCCGCCATCACCGCAGCCTCCGAGCGTTGCCCGCGGCCGGCCGAGCCGGTCATGATCAGCGTCGACAGCCGCTCTGGACGCATCGACCGGACGGCGATCTCGCACCGCCAGCGCTGGAGCGGGTGCGTCCCGCTCCGGCGCGGCGAGGGATAGCCGAGGACGATGATGGCTTCGGTCGCGGCCCGCCGGTCTCCTGAGCCGTGCGGCAGGTCGCGACCGGATGCCAGACGGTGTGACAGCTCGACCGCCAAGGCGATCAACGCCAGCAACAGTAGGGCCACGATCACCAGAACGAGCAGGCGTGGCGTGCTCATGCCCGAGCTCCGTCGGCCCGGGGGGCGGGCAGGTCGCCGCAGGCCGCGTTCAGCAGTTCTGCCCGCCGGGCCGCTGGCGGTACGGAAACACGGTCGGTGAGCACGAGAAACGATCCTCGTTCCACCCCGTCCAGGGCGAGGGACGCGGTGAGCTCGGGCGTGGCGGCCCGCCGCATGATGCTCCACGCGGCCTCGCTGACGGGGAGCGGTCCGCCGTACTGCTCCGGGCGCCGGAGGCCGGCCGCCCACATCCTGGTCGCCACCATGCTCGGGCATACCGCTGTCACGCCCAGATGGCCAGCGAGTTCACGCATCAGCACGTCGGCGTAACCAGCCAGCCGGGCCGCCCGGACTAGCTCCTCGCGTCCTCCGTAGTTGACGGCCATCACCAGGTTCAGCCCGGTGTTGCGCTGGGTGAGCTGCCCAGGACGCTCTCACCGGTCATCGCACTCTCCATCGCGATCAATGGCCCGCCTGGGCAGCGCCCGCTCCGCTCGGAGCCATCCCGCCCGTTACGCCACACTACGCCCGGGTTCGGCCGCTGTCCGCCGTTCCCAAGCCGTCACGATGCTATTAGCTATTATACCTATCGGAAATATCTGGTGGTCTGGTACGTTAGTGACGTGCGGTATTCAGAGCCAACGGGCGGCCCGGTACCTACCGTGGCAGTGATCGGCGCGGGCGCGAGCGGGACTCTCGCCGCGATCTACCTGCTCCGGGCGGCCGCTGCGGCGCGCGTGCCGCTGCGGATCGCCCTGATTGACCGGTGGGGACAGCACGGGCTGGGCCGGGCGTACGCCACCGCAGACCCCGCCCACCTGCTGAATTCGCCCGCCGACCGGATGAGCGCGGTCGCAGCTGACCCTGGCCACCTAGCGCGCTGGGCCGCGGCGAACGGGATCAGGCATGACGGATTCCTGTCCCGGCTGGCCTACGGCCGGTACCTGCGCGAACTGCTCGCCGACGCCGAGCGGATGGCAGGCCCGACCGCCACCGTCACCCGGATTACCTCTGACGTCGTGGGACTGACCTATAGCGGATTGGGTCGGCCGCTGCGTCTGCACCTGGCGGCCCACGGCCGCATCGACGCGGACGCGGCCGTGCTGGCCACCGGCAACCAGCCGCCCGCTGCGCCGTTCGGCGTGCCAGCTTCGCCTCGCTACATCGGCGACCCCTGGGTACCCGGGGCACTCGACGGCGTTGCCGACGGCAGTCCGGTGGTCATCCTCGGCACCGGCCTCACCATGCTGGACGTGGCGATCTCCCTGACCGGCGCGCATCCGGACACGGTCGTGCACGCGGTATCCCGGCATGCGCTGATTCCGCGCGAGCATCGATGTCCGCCCGACGGTGCCGTCCAGCCGCCGGTCCTCCCGGTGCCTGACCTTAGCCCGGTCGACCTTCGCGGCTTGATCAGGTACGTCCGGTCGGCAGCGGCCGAGGCCCCGGACGGCTGGCAGAGCGTCGTTGTCGCGCTGCGGCCGCACATTCCCGGGCTGTGGCAGCGGCTGCCGCTGCCGGATAAACGCCTGTTCCTACGCCATGTTGCCCGCTACTGGGAAGTGCACCGCCACCGCGTGCCGCCCGCGACCGCCCAGAGGATCGACCAGCTCCGGTCCGCGGGCCGGCTCTCGGTGCAACGCGGCCGCATCATCGCGGTCGCCGAAAAACCGACGGGCCTGTGCGTCCGGATAGAGCACGGCGGCCAGGTAACCGAGGTGGCGGCTGGCTGGCTGATCAACGCCACCGGGCCCGCTGCGGACATCACCGCCACCACGGATCCACTGCTGCGGGGCCTGCTCGACAGCGGCCTAGCCAGGCCGGACCCGCTCCAGCTCGGCATCGAGGTGGACGCTCAGGGAGCCCTGCTCGGTGCGACAGGGAAGCCGAGCGAGATCATCTTCGCGCTCGGCCCACCGCTACGGGGGCAGCTGTACGAGACCACCGCTATTCCGGAGATCCGCGACCAGGCCGCCGCGCTGGCCGGCCGGGTACTCGCTACCTGCCGCGGCCGGGCGGCATCGCTGGCCGCGCCGAGCCCGCCGGGCATGAAGGGCATGGCGGGCATGGCGGGAAGCGCGGCTTAGCGGCGGCTCGGCGAGCCCGGTGCGGACCCGATGGCCGCTACCATCAGCACGGCTTCGCTCAGCTGCTCGCTTCCCAGGCGCTGCGGAGGTCGCCGAGCAGGGTGTAGAAATCAGGGCAGGTCTTGGCCACGCACAGGGGATTGTCCAGCGTGATCCCCCCGGCTATCCGCAAACCAAGGACACTGCAGGCCATCGCGATCCGGTGATCGTTATAGCAGGCGATCTCGGCGCCATGCGGCTGGCCCGGATACACGGTGATCCAGTCCGGTCCGGTCTCGCACCGGATTCCGCAGGACCGCAAGTTGAACGCCATCGCGTCTAGCCGATCGCATTCTTTAAGGCGAACGTTGGCGATGTCAGTGATGGTCACGGGAGCATCCGCGAACGGCGCAATCGCCGCCAGCGTGGGCATGGTATCGGAGATATCCCGCAGGTTGAACTCTCCGCCCTGGAGCTGATCGGGGCCGCTGAGGGTAAGGGAGTTCTCGCTGAGTTCGATGCTGCATCCCATCGCGGTTAGCACCTCGGTACCGAACGACAGGTCTCCCTGCGCGGACTTGCTCCCCAGCCCAGAGATGGTGACGCTACGCCCCGTGACGGCCGCGGCAGCCAGGAAATACGAGGCGGTGGACGCATCCGGCTCGACGGCGAAGTCGGTGGCTTGATACACCTGCGGCCGGATTTCGACTTCCGGACCCGCGCGGTCTACCCGGACGCCGAAGGCCTCCATCATGGCGATCGTCAAGTCGATGTAAGGCGCGGACACCAAGTCTGTGACCCTGATCCGCAGGCCTTCGGAGGTCAGTGGTCCCAGTAGGCACAGCGCACTCAGGAACTGGCTCGAGACGCTTGCGTCAAGGACGACATCGCCGCCTTTCAGGCCGTCCGCTTCGATCCGCAGCGGCAAATGATCGCCCGCCGCGGCCTGGACGTCCACGCCAAGGTGGCGCAAGGCTCCGATCAGCGGCGCCATCGGCCGCGCCCGCATCTGGTCGCTGGCGTCGATGACATACGTGCCCCGCCCGGCCGCGCAAAGACCCGGCAGGAAGCGCGACGCGGTGGCAGCGTCGTGACACCACACCGCGCCACCTGCCGCGGGCGGCCCGGCTGGGCTCCCGGTAATCTCCCACCGCCCCTCCGACACCGCCACGTCGTACCCGAGCACCACGAGCGCACCCAGGAACGCGCGTGTGTCGAAGGCGCTGAGCGGCCGGGTAATCCTGCTCCGGCCCGATGCCGCCGCGGCGAGAAAGAGCGCGCGGGCGGTAACAGACTTGGACCCTGGCAGGTAAATCTCTGTCACGCGAGTACCTCCGGAAGGAAACGGCCGAGCAGGTGCAGCCTATTGCGGCCGAAGGCATCCCTTGTGAGCAGGGGACTGTGACGAGCTCATCGCCGACCTAGGGCACGCCCTGGCAGTCTGATCGCCCCCTGGTCCCGCAGCCGGTGCCGCGCGACCTTGCCGGTGGGACCCAGCGGTAGCTCCTGGACCAGGCAGAACGCACTTGGCCGCTTGGCCCGGGGCAATGCCGCCTCGCATGCCTCGCGCAGCGCCTGCTGCATTTCGTGCCGCCGCCACGGCCCGACGGGAACCACGTAGGCAACCGGGCGTTCCCCGAGCACCTCGTCCTGGGCCGCGACCACGGCGGCGGACCAGACACCCGGCTGGGCGGCCAGGAAGTCCTCGATTTCCCTCGGGTAGATCTTCTCGCCGCCCCGGTTGATCACGTCGTCGGACCGGCCCGCCAGGAACAGGTAGCCGTCCTGGTCGAGGTGGCCGACGTCGCCGGTGTCGAGCCAGCCCTCTGGGTCGACGGGGCCGGCCGGACCGCCCTGCGCGTACTCCCTGATGACGCCCCGGCCCCGGATCTGCACCCGGCCCACCGCTCCGGCCGGGCAGGGCGCGTCCTCCGCTCCGGCCGGGCAGGGCGCGTCCTCCGCTCCGGCCCGGCCGGGCCCGTGCCCCGCTCCGGCCCGACCCGCCGCCTCGACCACCCGGACCTCGGTGCCGGCCGGCCGGCCCACGGAGCCGGCCTTGCGCGGCCCGTCGACCGGGTTGGCGGTGATCATGCTGGCCGCCTCGGTCATCCCGTAGGTCTCCACGACCGGGACGCCGAACGCGTCCTCGAACCGCCGCAGCGTGCTGGGCGGCAGCGGAGCCGAGGCCGAACGGATGAACCGGACGCGTCCGGGTACCCGGGTAGCGGGGGGATCCATGGCCAGCACGGTGATGATCGCGGGAACCGCGTTGATCCAGGTGATCCGCCGCTGCTCGATCAGCGGCCAGAATCCCCGGCGGCTGAACTTACCGTCGAGCACCAGGCAGGCCCCGGCGGCGAGGGTCGCCAGCAACCCGACCACCTCGGCGTTAACGTGGAACAGCGGCAGGCAGCAGTAGCCGCGGTCGGCCGGCGTGAGCCGGTGGTGACTAGCCACCGCCGCGGCGACGTGGGACAACTGATCCTCCCGCAGCAAGATGCCCTTGGGCGTTCCGGTGGTCCCGCTGGTGCACAGAAAGATCGCCGCGGTCGCTCCGACCGGAACCTCCACCGAGTCCACCGAGTCCACCGAGTCCACCGCAGCTGGCGGCCTGAGCACGGCCAGCCCAGGTGGCAAGCCGCGACCGGAATCGCTGACGGCCGCCCGCGGCCGGGCCACCGCGAGCACCCGGGCCACCTCGGCGGCGGGAGCGGCGGGATCCAGCGGGATCACCACCCGCCCGGCCGCCAGGATGGCGACCAACGCGGTGGCATACTCGAGCGGATCGGGCAGCCGGACGGCCACGCCGGCCCCGGCCGGCACTCCGGCCCGGTCCAGGCACTGGGCCCAGGCCTGGGTGCAGCGCCGCAGCCCGGCGTAGGTCAGCGTCCCGCCGCCCACGGCCTCCTCCAGAGCGGCGTTCTGGCGGGCGGCGTCCTGGCGGGCGGCGTCCTCCAGGTAGGGGGCGTCCCCCTGCCGGTCGGCCGCCGCTGTTATCCATTCGCCTATCACGGTCATCAGAGTCCGTTCTTGTCGCGCGTCGCGCCCACCAGCTTGGCGGGTTCTGGGACGGGTAGATCCGGGAAGCCCGCTATCGGCGCGGGGAAGTCCGCCGTTACGGGTTCTGGCTGCGGCTGGTCCGCCGCGGGCGCCTGGTCCGAAGGGATTTGGTCCGTGAAAGCCTGCTTCGCGGGGGCCAGCTCAACCGGCCGGCGTCCCGGTATCAGCGTCGACCACGGCTCCTGCCTGCGTCCGGTGAGCGGCACCGCCAGGGGCGTCCTGGCCAGCAGTCC
>Ga0302314_10015572_pt1 | contig 12915 bp, 10 predicted proteins | sample III_Palsa_N2_3_FD_200533 | JGI IMG/M metagenome (GOLD analysis project Ga0302314, IMG submission 200533) | Peat permafrost microbial communities from Stordalen Mire near Abisko, Sweden - III_Palsa_N2_3 | ecosystem: Environmental > Terrestrial > Soil > Palsa > Peat permafrost | place: Sweden...
TGGGGTGAGCCACGTGGCGTCCAGCGGTTCCGCAGACTTCGACCTTTTCCGGATCTCCGAGGAGCACGAGATGCTCCGCGACGCGGTCCGCTCGCTCGCCGAGGCGAAGATCGCCCCGTTCGCGGCCGAGGTGGACGAGCAGGCCAGGTTCCCGCAGGAGGCCCTCGACGCGCTGCTGGCCAACGACCTGCACGCGGTCCATGTGGCCGAGCAGTACGGCGGCGCCGGCGCCGACGCGCTGGCGACCGTGATCGTCATCGAGGAGGTCGCCCGGGTCTGCGCCTCCTCCTCGCTGATCCCCGCCGTCAACAAGCTCGGCTCGCTGCCGGTCGCGCTCTCCGGCTCCGAGGAGCTCAAGCAGAAGTACCTGGGCGCGCTGGCGCGCGGCGAGGGCATGTTCTCCTACTGCCTGTCCGAGCCCGACGCCGGCTCCGACGCCGCCGGGATGAAGACCCGCGCGGTGCGCGACGGCGACTTCTGGGTGCTCAACGGCGTCAAGCGGTGGATCACCAATGCCGGTGTCAGCGAGTTCTACACGGTGATGGCGGTCACCGACCCGGAGAAGCGCAGCAAGGGCATCTCGGCCTTCGTGGTCGAGAAGGGCGACGAGGGCGTCTCCTTCGGAGCGCCCGAGAAGAAGCTCGGGATCAAGGGCTCGCCGACCCGCGAGGTCTACTTCGACAATGTCCGGATCCCGGCCGACCGGATGATCGGCGCCGAGGGCACCGGCTTCTCCACCGCGATGAAGACCCTCGACCACACCCGGATCACCATCGCCGCGCAGGCGCTCGGCATCGCCCAGGGCGCGCTCGACTACGCCTCCGGCTACGTCAAGGAGCGCAAGCAGTTCGGCAAGGCCATCGCCGAGTTCCAGGGCGTCCAGTTCATGCTCGCCGACATGGCGATGAAGCTGGAGGCGGCCCGCCAGCTCACCTACGCGGCGGCGGCCCGCTCCGAGCGCGGCGACAGCGACCTGACCTTCTTCGGCGCGGCGGCCAAGTGCTTCGCCTCCGACGCCGCCATGGAGATCACCACCGACGCGGTCCAGCTGCTGGGCGGCTACGGCTACACCCGCGACTACCCGGTGGAGCGGATGATGCGCGACGCCAAGATCACCCAGATCTACGAGGGCACCAACCAGGTCCAGCGGATCGTGATGGCCCGCAACCTGCCGTAGTTCCGGCCCGGCACCGGCCCGGCACGAGAGGCACCCCTTTCCGGGGGTGCCTTTCGGCTTGCCGGGCCACCGACGCGGCCGGTCGTCGCTCGGTCCCGCTCAGCGCCGCCCGGCCGCCCAGCGGTCGAGCAGCGCCGTCGCCGCCTCGACGTCGGCGGTGAGCTTCCGGTCGGCGGTGCCCGGGTCCAGGACCCGCTCGGCGGCCCGCTGGAAGCGTCCGAGCTCGGACGGCCGGTCGGCGGGCGCGCGGCGCTGCATCCGCAGGGCGCGGACGGCGGCCAGCAGTTCGCAGGCCAGGACCAGCCGGAGGTGGCCCACGGACTCGGTCAGCCGCCGGGCCCCGGTGGCCGCGAAGCTGGCGTGCTCCTCCACGCCGCGCGAGAGCACCGCATGGCCCAGCGTCACCGGCTGCGCCGCGCCCCGGAGTTCGGCCAGTGCGGAGGCCGCCGCATATTCGACGATCATGATGCCGCTGCTGCCCTCGGCGTCCTCGGCGAGGAACGCGGGCAGACCGGTGAAGGACGGCGCCGCCAGCACGCCGAGCCGGGCGGTGGACAGCTGGGCGGTGCCCAGCACGGCCAGTCGCGCCTGGTCCAGCGCCAGCGCCAGCGAGGCCTGGTGGAAGCCGCCGTGGTGGTGGTAGTCGGCCGGGTCCAGCGAGAGCAGCGGGTTCTCCGCCGCCGCGTTCAACTCCACGTCCAGCACGGCGTCCAGGGCGTCCAGCGCGTCCAGGGCCGCGCCGTGGACCTGGGGCAGGCAGCGGAAGCCGAAGGGGTCCTGGACCAGGGCGGGCGTCCAGCCGACGGGTTCGAGCAGGGAGCGCATCCGGTCGGCGGTGCGGACCGCGCCCCGGTGCGGGCGGCGGCTGTGGACGGCCGCCGCGTACGGCTCGGTCGAGCCCCGCACCGCCGTCAGCGACAGCGCCGCGATCAGCGGGACGAGGTCCAGCAGGGCGGCCGTGTCGGTGTGGGCGAGCGCGGTCTGACCTATGGTCAGCGCGCTGCTCGACATCAGCGGCAGGGCGTCCCAGGTGTCCAGGGCGATGGCCGCCGGGGCCGGGCCCTCGCCCTCGCCCTGGCGCCAGGGCAGTTCGCCGGCCAGGGTCAGCCCCAGCTCGGCGAGGGCGGAGAGGTCGGCGGTGCCGACCGAGCCCAGTGCGTGGACCAGTGGCACATGGCCGGAGCCGAGGGCCTCGGCCAGCCGGTCGGCCACGGCGGCCGAGACCGCCGAGCCCGCGCCGAGGATCTGGTTCAGCCGGACCGCCAGCATCGCCCGGGTCTGCTCGGCCGGGACCGGGGCGCCGACGCCGCCGCTGTGGCTGCGCAGCAGCCGCATCCCGTGGCCGTCGGCGTCCGGCCCGGCGAGGTCGGTGGTGCGGTTGGCGCCGACGCCGGTGGTGTGCCCGTAGACCCGGCGTCCGGCCACGACCTGCTCGGCGACCGCGCGGGCCCGCAGCATCCGGGCCCGGGCGGCCGGGTCGACCTCGGCCCGGACGGAGCGGCGGGCCAGGGCGGCGGCGCCGGCCGCGGTCAGCGTGCTGCCGTCGAGGGTGATCGGGGTCGCCGACCGGTTGTTCCCCGACGGGCCGTCAGGGTCCCCGGTGGACCGGGCCTCCGGTACGGCGTGGGCGTTGGGTCCGGCCGCGGCGACGCCGGCCAGGGTGTCGTGGGATCCGTGCAGGGTCACGGGACAGCAGTATGGCCAGCGGACAGGTGTGCATGGAAGGGGCCACTGGGGCGAGGCCGACGCGGCGCCCGTCCGGCGCCCGGCGCTGCCCGCCCCGGCGCTCAGTGCGAGGCGCCGCCCAGGTTGAGCGCCACCACGCCGGCGATGATCAGCACGATGCCGCCCACCTTCAGCAGGTTCACGTCCTCGCCGAGGAAGCTGAAGCCGATCGCGGCCACCACGGCGGTGCCCGCGCCGGACCAGATCGCGTAGGCCGTGCTCACCGACATGTGCTTCAGCGCCTGGCTGAACAGGGCGAAGGAGACGAGGTAGCCGAGCACCACGACGATGCTCGGCAGCAGCCGGGTGAAGCCCTCGCAGAACTTCATCGAGATGGTCGCGCATATCTCGCTGGCGATGGCGAGGGTCAGGAACACGTAGGGCATGGGAGCCGACGCTACCGGTTCGCGACCAGGGCGTGGAGCAGCGGAAGGTCCACGTCGAGCAGGCTGCCGACCACGGCCCGGGCGGGCGCGGGGGTGATCGTCACGGCGGAGGGGACGGCCACCACGGCGCAGCCCGCGGCCTCGGCCGAGGCGATGCCGACGGGGGTGTCCTCGACCGCGACACAGGAGTCCGCGCTCAGCCCCAGCGCCGCGACGGCGGCCAGGTAGGGGTCGGGCGCGGGCTTGGTCGCCGGGGTCTCCCCGGCGGCGAAGGAGACGCTGAAGCGGCGGCGTCCGAGCGCCTCCAGCACGATGTCGACGACGTTCCGGGGCGAGGCCGACACCAGTGCGGTGCGGATCCCGGCGGCCTGGACGGCGTCCAGCAGTTCCAGCGCGCCGGGCAGCGGGACGACCTGGTCCTCGACCAGCGCGGCGAAACGCCGGTCCAGCGCGGTGACCAGGGAGGCCAGGCTGCGGGCGGTGCCGCTGCGGCGGTGCAGGTGGGCGGCGGTGTGCTCGACCGGACGGCCGAGGATGTCCGACTGGTCCTCGGGGCCGAGCATCAGGCCCAGGAGGTCGGCCTCGCGTTCCACCGCGTGCCGCCACAGGTCCTCCGTATCCACGAGGGTGCCGTCCATGTCGAAGAGGACGGCCTGCAGGGTACGGGGTGTGGCGGCGGTGCGGGTGGGCACGGGGCGCTGCTCTCTGTCGGGGCGCGGTCCCGGCGGCTGCCGGGGTCGCGCTGGTGGTGGGGCCGTGGTTCGCGGCCCCGGGGTCGAGCCCCGGGTTTCGGTGCCGGGCTCGATGACGGTTGTTCGGTTGTCGTCCGCCGAGCTGTCGTCCGCCGAGCTTTCGTCCACGGGGCTGCCGCCCGCGTGGGTGACGGCCGGTCAGGCTCGATGTCCGCCGAACGGGTGACGGTCGCTCAGGCCACAGTACGGGCGTCGACCAGCACCGGGCGCTCGGGCAGCCGAACCGTGACGCTGCTGCCGGCCGGGAGCGCGGCGGCCTCGTGGGTGGAGAGGTCGGCCTTGAGCACGGAGCCGTCGTCCAGCCGGACGGTGAGCCGGGTGACCGCGCCGAGGAAGGTGGTACCGGTGACCACGGCTCCGCCGTCGCCGGCTTCGAGCAGCAGGTTCTCCGGGCGCACCAGGACGTCGACGTCGGTGTTGAGCGCGACCGGGTGGCCGTCCACCGGGAGTCGCTGGCCGAGCACCTCGACCTGGTCCGGCTCGGCGCCGATCCGGCCGGGGATGCGGTTCATGGTGCCGACGAACTCGGCCACGAACGCGGTGGCGGGACGGGCGTAGAGCTCGGCGGGGGTGGCGATCTGCTCCAGCCGGCCACCGCGCATGACCGCGACCCGGTCGGCCATCGACAGGGCCTCCTCCTGGTCGTGGGTGACGAACAGGGTGGTGATCCCCAGCTCCTGCTGGAGCCGGCGGATCTCCTCGCGGAGGTTCAGCCGGACCTTGGCGTCCAGCGCCGAGAGCGGCTCGTCCAGCAGCAGCACCCGGGGGCGCAGCGCGAGGGCGCGGGCCAGCGCGATCCGCTGCTGCTGGCCGCCGGAGAGCTGGTGGGTGTAGCGGTCGCCGTGCTCGGGCAGACCGACCAGCTCCAGCATCTCGTCGGCCTGCTTGCGGCGCTCGGCGGTGGCTACGCCGCGCATCCGCATCCCGAAGGCCACGTTGTCGCGGGCGTTGAGGTGCGGGAAGAGGCTGTAGGACTGGAACACCATGCCGGCGTCGCGCCGGTGCGCCGGCACGCCCAGGATGGACTCGCCGTCCAGCAGCACCTCGCCGGAGTCGGGGGTCTCGAAGCCGGCGAGCATCCGCAGCGCGGTGGTCTTGCCGCAGCCCGAGGGGCCGAGCAGGGCGAGCAGCTCGCCCGGCTGGACGGTGAGGTCCAGGCCGTCCAGCGCGGTGGTCGCGCCGAAGCTGCGGCGCAGCTGCCGGAACTCGACGGTGGCGCTGGTCCCGGTGACGGGTGCGGTGGCGGTGGCGACGGTGGGGGCCGCGTTCGACATGGGGGTGGCTCCCTAGGCGGTGGGGGCGGAGGCGGCCTTGCGGCGGCCGGTGGCGGACAGGGCGAGCAGCACGACCCAGGTCAGGACCAGGCTGGTGATGGAGACGGCGGTGGTGACCGGGCCGTCGCCGGCCGAGTTGCCGTTGACGATCCAGACCGAGAAGGGCTCGTAGCCGAGGATCGAGGAGACGGTGAACTCGCCGAGGACCAGGGCCAGGGTGAGCATCCCGGCGTTGACCATCGCGCCGCGCAGGTTGGGCAGCACGACGGTGAAGATGGCCCGGGTGCGGCTGGCGCCGTTGTTCTGCGCGGCCTCCAGCAGGGTGCGGACGTCCAGCGCGCGCATCCCGGCGTCCAGGGTGCGGAAGGCCAGCGGCAGCGCCATCACCACGTAGGCCAGCACCAGGATGATCGGGAAGCTGGCGTTCTGGATGAAGACCAGGGTGTCCCAGAAGGGCGTGGTCTGCAGGTTGTCGCTGCCCCAGCGGAGCAGGATGTTGATGCCCGAGGTCAGTGCGATGGAGGGCACCACCAGCGGCAGCATGCAGACGAACTCGACCACCGAGCGCAGCCGGGGGCTGCCGAGCCGGATCGCGATCACGGTCGGGATCAGCAGCAGGAAGACCACCACGATGGTGGCGAGCGCCAGCAGCAGCGAGAGCTGCAGCGCCGGCCAGAGGCCGCTGACGCTGAAGATCTGGCTGTAGGCGCTGAGGGTGAAGCCCTTCACCGGGTCGTCCACCGTGAAGATGAACGAGCACAGGATCGGGCCGATGAAGTAGACCGCGGCGATCAGCATCACCGCGCCGCGTCCGAGGCGCGGCCGGCCCTCGCGCTTGCGGGCGGGGGCCTTCGCGCGGGACAGGCCCGCGGTCGGGTCGAGGGTGCTCACACCAGCCATCGGGCACTCCGGCGTTGCAGGGGTATGTACAGGGCCATGACCAGCACCGAGATGACGACCATGTCCAGGCTCATCGCCAGGGCGACGTTGCTGGCACTGGCGGAGACGTTGCCGTTGAGCGCGTCGGCGATCTGCAGCGTGATCAGCGGCACCGAGGCGCCGACCATCGCGGCGGCGGTGGCGTAGGCGGCGAAGGCCGAGCCGAAGAGCAGCACGAAGCCGCCGAGCAGCGAGGGCGTCAGCACCGGCAGGGCCACGTAGCGCCAGTACTGCCAGACCCCGGCGCCGTTGTTCTGCGCGGCCTCGCGCCACTGGCGGCGCAGGCCGTCCAGTGAGGGGATGACCGTCAGCACCATCAGCGGGATCAGGAAGTACAGGTAGACCAGGGTCAGGCCCCAGAAGCTGTAGAGGCTCCAGCCCGCCTGGGCCAGGTGCAGCCGGGTGGTCAGCACGCCGGCGTTGCCGAGGGTGGCGACGAAGGCGAAGGCCAGCGGGACGCCGCCGAAGTTGGCGAGCACCCCGGAGGCGCTGAGCACGACGTGGCGCAGCATCTCGAACCGGGAGGTGACGATCGCCTGGGCGAGCAGCAGCCCGAAGACGGTCGCGACCAGCGCGGCGGTCGCGGACAGCTTGACGCTGCCGAGGAGCGCGGTCAGGTAGCCGCCCTCCAGCGAGGCGCTCACATTGCCCATGGTGTAGCTGCTGGGCTGGCCGGGTGCGTAGCTGGTGAACGCACCGTAGGCCATGGCGACGGCGGGGAGGCCGAAAGCCACGGCGACGAAGATGATCAGGGGCAGGACGGCGGCCCGCCCCGCCGCCGCCTTGCGCAGCGAGCTGCGCAGGCGGCGGCGGGAGGGGACGGCCCCGGCTACCCCGGTGGGGGTGGTGGGGTCGATGGTGCTCACCCCGCGATGGCCGCGGCCCAGCCGGAGGCGACAGTCGCCTTGGCGGACGTGATCTGGGCCTGGGTCGGGAAGGTCGCCGTGCCACTCACCGTCGGCAGGAGCGCGGCGGCGGCCGAGTCCAGGGTGCCGGCGGACTGCATGGCGGCGAACTCGACCGGGCGGGCGAAGCCCTGGAGGAAGAGGTTCTGGCCCTGGGTGCTGTAGAGGAACTCCTCCCACAGGCGGGCAGCGGCCGGGTGCGGCGCCCACTTGTTGATGGCCTGGTTGTAGTACGAGGCGTAGACGCCGTCCGAGGGGACGCTGACCTGCCAGTTGATGCCCTTGGACTTGAACGCGGAGGCGTAGCCGGCGCTCAGGTAGTCCCAGTCGACGGTGATCGGGGTCTCGCCCGACTCGACGGTGGCCTGGGTCGCCTGGACCGGGTTGAAGTTGCCGGCCTTCTTCAGCTTGGTGAAGTAGGCGAGACCCGGGGTGATGTTGCTCAGCGAACCGCCGTTGGACAGCGCCGCGGCGAAGACGCCGGAGAAGGCCGCGTTGGCCTGCGTCGGGTCACCGTTCAGGGCCACCTCGCCCTTGTACTCGGGCTTGAGCAGGTCGGCGAAGGTCTTCGGGCAGACCGCGATCTTCGTGGCGTTGCAGCCGATGGAGATGTAGCCGCCGTAGTCGTTGGTCCAGAGCCCGTTCGGGTCGGCCTGGCCGGCCGGGATGTCGGAGAAGGTGGCGACCTTGTAGGGGGCGAACAGACCCTGGGCGGCACCGCTCAGGGCGAAGGCGCCACCGAGGTCGAGCACGTCGGGGGCGCGGTTCTGGCCCTTGCGGGTGGTGACCGCGTTGATCTCGTCCTGGCTGGAGCCCTCGGGGTTCTCGTCGCTGATCTTGATCCCGTACTTCTGGGTGAACGCGGCCATGATCGCGCCGTAGTTGGCCCAGTTGCTGGGGAGGGTGATCACGTTCAGCGTCCCCTCCTTCTTGGCCGCAGCCACCAGGGCGTCCATGCCGCCGAACTGGGCGGCGGAGGTGGCGGTGGCGGCGTTGGCGCTGCTGCCGCCGCCGGTGGAAGCAGTCTTGGACGAAGTCGCGGAGCCACAAGCGCTGAGGGTGAGCGCTGCGGCCACCAGGCAGCCGGTGAGGGCGGCGGCCCGGGTACGGGAGGAGGTCACGATGGCTCCTGATTAAAGGCGTCTGAAGGAGGGCCGGAAGGCTCGGGCCTTCGGGCTGCCTGTCCGGCGGTACTTGTTCGGACAAGTTGATGACAGTACGCACGAGCAGAGTGACGGGAGTGTGAACAGGGGCTGGACAACTGCGTGCCGTTACCTGACGGTATTCCGCTGCTTCGGACCGCATTTCCCGTCACCGGCGGATAACGGTACGATCACGCCGCTTCGCCCGTGCCGCCGGGCCGCAGTTGGGAGACGGAGGGGGACCCCGTCCGCATGCGACCTGTCTGTGCACAGCCAGCCCCGTACCACACGTCCGACAGGGAGGTCCGCGCCATGGCTGCACGCCACGAGGAGATCGCCGAGGAACTGCGTCAGGCCATCGACCGGGGGGAGTACCCGGTCGGAGGCACCCTCCCCACCGAGAGCGAACTGGCCTCCCGCTACGAGGTCTCGCGGGGCACGGTCCGTCAGGCCGTGGCCGCGCTCACCGCCGAGGGCCGGATCGGCTCCCGGCAGGGCGCCCGCCGGGTCGTCCTCGGCAACCGGCGCAGCCAGAGCTTCGCCGAGCTCCGCAGCTTCGCCCAGTGGGCCCGCGCCATGGGGCGCACCGCGACCGGCCTGGTGATCGAGCAGTCGCGCCGCCCGGCCACCCCGGAGGACGCCGAGCGGTTGCTGATCGACATCGGCGACCCGGTGCTCCAGGTACTCCGGATCCGGGGGCTGGACGGGGAGCCGGCCCTGGTCGAGCGCAATGTCTACCCGATGTGGATGGCCGAGGCGGTGGAGCGGATCCCGCCGGACTCGGAGTCGGTCGTCCAGGCCCTCTACGAGGACATCGGCATCATCTTCGCCTACGGCGAGCACATCATCGACGCGGTCGCGGCCGGCACCCAGGACGCCGAGCTGCTCGGCATCCGGCGCGGCGGGCCGCTGCTGCGGATCCGGCGCACCACCACCACCCACGCCGGACGGCCGATCGAATGGTCGGACGACCGCTACCGCTCCGGCACGGTCAGCTTCGCCATCGCCAACTCGATCGGCTCCAACCCGCTGGCTCGGCACGCCGGCTGAGCCGGGCCGGAGGGCGGGCCGGGGGCCGGGGGCGGGGGTGACGGAGCGCCGCCGGTTCGGCGCGGCACGGGTGGCGGCGGTACCGTTTCCTCCATATGAACGCCACCCCCGCCTCTCCGGAACCGGACGACCGGCCCGCGGACCGGGCTTCCGCCCCGGTCCCCGCCGTCTCGGTGATCATGCCCGTGCTCAACGAGTCCCGCTACCTGCGCGATTCCGTCGAGCGGATCCTCGCGCAGGAGTACCCAGGTGACGTCGAGGTGGTGATCGCGCTCGGTCCGTCCACCGACGACACCGACGCGATCGCCGCCGAGCTCGTGGCCGAGACCGCCGGCACCGCGCGCGAGGTGCGGACGGTGCGCAACCCGACCGGGCGGACCCCGGCCGGCCTCAACGCCGCGATCCGGGGCTCACGCCACCCGGTCGTGGTCCGGGTCGACGGGCACGGGCTGCTGACGCCCGGCTACATCGCCACCGCCGTCCGGCTGCTGGACGGGACCGGTGCGGTCAACGTCGGCGGGATCATGCACGCCGAGGGCGAGACCGAGTGGGAGAAGGCCGTCGCCGCCGCGATGACCTCCCGGATCGGGGTCGGCAACGCCGCCTTCCACACCGGCGGCGAGGCGGCCCCGGCCGACACCGTCTACCTCGGCGTGTTCCGGCGCGAGGTGCTGGAACGGCAGGGCGGCTACAACGAGGAGTTCCTCCGGGCCCAGGACTGGGAGCTGAACTACCGGATCCGCCAGGACGGCGGGCTGGTCTGGTTCACCCCGGACCTGCGGGTGACCTACCGCCCCCGGCCCAGCGTCCGGGCCCTGGCCCGGCAGTACCACGACTACGGCCGCTGGCGCCGGGTGGTCACCCGCTACCACCGGGGCTCGGTCAACCTCCGCTACCTGGCCCCGCCGGCCGCCGTGCTCGGCGTCGGGCTCGGCCTGGTCGGCGGCGCGGTGCTCAGCCCCTGGCTGCTGGTGCTGCCCGGCGGCTACGTGGCGGCGATCGCGGCCGGCTCGCTGCGCGAGGGCCGGGGCCTGTCGGTCGCGGCCCGGGCCCAACTGCCGGTCGCCCTGGCCACCATGCACATGTCCTGGGGCTGGGGCTTCCTGACCAGCCCCCGGTCCCTGGCCCGCCGGGTGATCGCCAGCACTGCCCCGGCCCCGGGCTCGGTCGGCGCCGGACCCGGCGCCGCCACCCGCCCGGCCTGAGCGATCGGAGCCGCCGGGGGCGCCGACTCCGGTCACCAGCTGTAGACCGGGTTCACCTTGGCGCACCTGGTCTGGTCGCCGCTCTGCAGCGGGGCGCTGGTCGGCACCGCACCCGCCGAGGGGGTGGAGACGGTCGGGAAGGCTTCGCCGTCGGGCCAGTCCGCACCGATCACCAGCGTCGGCCGGTCCAGCTCGGCGGCCTGTCGCAGGCTGCCCGGCGGCAGGTGCAGCGCGGCGGCCACGGCGGCCGCCGCGGCCGCGTCGGCCGGGGGATAGGCCAGCGAGGTGCTCAGCTGCCGCAGCGGGGCGTTGTGCCCGTTCCTGGCCTGGGCGAAGCCGGCCTCGCGCAGGGCGGCGGTGAGCGCGGTGGCGCGCCCCGGCACCCCGCTGCCGTTCTCGACCAGCAGCCGGACGGCGGACGGCCCCGGCGCGGCCCCACTCGGGGAGGCGTCGCCGCTCGCGGAGTCGTCCCCGCTCGCTGAGTCGTCCCCGCTCGCGGAGGCGGCCGGCCGGGCCGGCTGCGCGGCGGGCGACGGCGGCGGTGCGGCCGGGCCGCGGGCGTCCAGCGGGACGTCGCCGCGCACCATCGCGAACAGCCGCTGCGCGTCACCCGGCATCGGGATCACCCAGGCCCGGGGATTGCTCGGGTCGGCCGCGTAGGGCATGGTCGCCGTGGTCAGCCGCTCCGGCCTGAGGTCCCTCAACTGCGCCGCCAGGCCGACCAGTTTGCCGACGCTGTCCAGGCCGTCGTCCACGGTCAGCGCCCTGGTCGCGGCGTCGGCGAGGGAGAGCACCCGGCCCGGGTCGGTGAGCGTCCCGGCGGAGGTCAGCCGGCGCATCATCGAGGTCAGGTACATGTGCTGGACCTGGGTCCGGTAGAGGTCGCTGCCGTCGCCGAAGCCGTGCCGGGAGCGCAGCCACTCCAACGCCTGGACGCCCTGCACCACATGGTCGCCCTTGGTCAGCCGCAGGTGCGAGTACGGGTCGGCGACATTGTCGGTGGTGCACACCGGGACGCCGCCGATGGCGTCCGCCATGCTGACCACGCCGCCGAAGTCGACCATCATGTAGTGGTCGATGTGAATGCCCGTCAACTGGTGCCAGGTGTAGACGGTGCAGCCGGGGCCGCCGTGCGACAGGCTGTCGGTGATCTGCTCGTGCGGCGACTCCGGGTAGACCTTGCCGGTCGCCGGATCGGTGCAGGCGGGGATGTCCACCATGGTGTCGCGCGGAATGCTGATCAGCGAGGCGTTGCTGCGGTCCGCCGACACGTGCAGCAGCATCTCCACGTCCGCGTGCGCCGGTCCGCCGACGGAGTCGTGGGAGCCGCCGAGGGCCAGGTCGGCGGCGGTGTCCCGGGTGTCCGAGCCGATCAGCAGGATGTTCAGCGGGGTGCCGCCGCCGGCGTCCGGCTGGGCCACGCCCTGGTCGCCGAAGCTCAGCGCACCGTGCTTGATGTTGCCGTCCAGGTAGGAGACGTAGCCCCAGCCGCCGACGCAGCCCAGCACCACCAGCAGTCCGCAGCCCAGCGCCACCCGGCGGACCAGCGGCCCGCGTGGCAGCAGCCGCCGCCCCCGGGTGCCGCTGCTGCTCCGGCTGCTGCTCCGGCCACCGGCGCGCCGTCGTCCTGGCTGCTTTCGGTCACCGCGTGGTGAGGCGTTGTCGCTGGTCAACGGGGCTGCCTGCCTTCGTGCTCGGGCGTGGGCCCGGGACGCGCCGGGCTACGGGCTGCCGCATCCGTCCTTCCCCTGGCCGGCGGCGTTGGCCGGGGCCGGGGCGGACGGGGCGGCGGTGACGGGGGCCGCGAACGGCTTGCCTATGCCGTGGAAGTCCTGACCGAGCGTCAGCACCATTCGCCCGATGTCGCCGCTGGTGTTGCCGTCGCCGTGCAGCGCCGAGGCCGGCAGGCCCATCGCGGCGGCCAGCGCCCGCGCCTGGGAGACATGGTCGGGGGCGTAGACCAGGGTGGTCCTCGGGATGACCGCCGGGGCCGGTCCGCCGTTGCTGGACCGCAGGTAGTCCTTGTCGTTCTGCATCCACTCCAGGACCGCCTCGGCCTGGCCGAAGGTGCCGCTGCCGTCCATGACGGTGACCCGGATGCCGATGGGGTCGGACTTCGGCCCGTTCAGGAAGCTGCCGGAGACCGCTGGTTCGATGCTCGGGCTCGGCGTCGCGGCCGGAGCGGCGGCGGACGGACGACAGCTCGCCGCGGCGGTCCCGGCCGCCGCGGCGGTGCCGCTGCCACCGCCGCGCAGCAGCAGGTAGCCGCCGACGCCGCCGGTCAGCAGCAGGAAGCAGAGGGCGCCGCCGACCCAGGGCCCGGTGCGGGCCCCCGCGCGGCGGCGGGCCGCCCGGCCGGG
>Ga0302314_10015574_pt1 | contig 12914 bp, 12 predicted proteins | sample III_Palsa_N2_3_FD_200533 | JGI IMG/M metagenome (GOLD analysis project Ga0302314, IMG submission 200533) | Peat permafrost microbial communities from Stordalen Mire near Abisko, Sweden - III_Palsa_N2_3 | ecosystem: Environmental > Terrestrial > Soil > Palsa > Peat permafrost | place: Sweden...
CCAGTCGGAGAAGCCGTTCGGGTTCTCGAACGGGTGGGCCGAGTTCGCGTTGAAGAACCCGCCGCCGTTGTTCCCGAGCTCCTTGATGACCTCCTGCGACGCGACCGGGCCGCCGACCATCGTCTGCATGCCGCCCGACAGCGTGTGGACCGCGCTCGTGAGGTTGAAGTTGTCGATTACGCCGGTGGCCATCAAGATGATCCCGCCGATGATCGAGAACGGGATCAGCAGCCGGATGGTGATCCTGGTCATGTCGACCCAGAAGTTGCCGAGCCGGTCGGTCTTGTTCCGCATGAACCCGCGGACCAGCGCGATCGCGATCACGATCCCGACCGCCGCCGAGAGGAAGTTCTGCACCGCGAGGGCGGCCATCTGGGTGACGTAGCCCATCGTGGACTCGCCCGAGTAGTTCTGCCAGTTCGTGTTGGTGACGAACGAGGCGGCGGTGTTCCAGGCGGTCACCGGGTTGACGTTGGCCATCCCGTTGGAATACGGCAGCCAGTGCTGTATCCGCTCGATCAGGTAGACGAAGAGCACCGAGACGAAGGAGAACGCGAGCATCGAGCGCGCGTAGGTGCCCCATTTCTGGTCCGCCTCCGGGTCGATGCCCATCACCCGGTAAAGGGCGCGCTCGGGCCTGGTGTGCTTCTCCGACGTGAAGATGCGGGCGATGTAGTCGCCCAGTGGCTTGTAGAAGACCGCGAGCGCGAGGACGAGCAGCACGATCTGCAGGATGCCGGCGAGTGAGCTGTTCATCTAGAAACGCTCCGGCCGGACGAGGGCGTACACGAGGTACGCCGTGAGGAGGATCGCCACGATCAGGCCGATCCAGTTCTCAGCGCTCAAGGTGCTCAACTCCCTTGACGATGAGGATGAGCACGGCGAAGACGATGATCGTCAGGCCGACGTAGAGCAGATCCGACATCACAAGCTCCTGTGGAAAGGAATGTGTACGGATCTATCAAAGTCCTGGTCAGCGGGGTTTTATCCCGTCCTGACGACAGCTATGCGGCCGAGCGGTGGTTCCTAACAGACCCCATGCGGGCGCGACTGGGGAGCGCCAGCGCTACTGGTGATAGGTCTCCTGCTCGATCTCCAGCATGAGCACGCGCCGCCCGCGCAGCGACCACGACCGCGGCAGCCGGCCGTGCCCGAGCTGCTCCATGAGCGCCGAGGGCGGCACGGCGAGAACGGGGCACCGGGCGTGCGCCAGGCAGTACCGGCCGGCCGACTTGCGCAGCGCGCGGCCGATCGAGCGCCGCCCGGTCCCGATCACGAGCAGGTCGTCGGGGCGGTCGGCGACGTCGACGAGCACCGGGCCTGCCTCGCCGCGCTCGACCCGCGCCTGCACCGGAATATCGTCGGGCACCCCGCCCAGGCCCGCGTCGAACGCCTCCGCCAGCCGCTGCCGCGCCGCCTCGCGCCAGATCTCGCGGAGGTAAGGGGAGGGGTGGGAGCGCTCGGCGAAGTCGCCGCCGGGCGGCGTCCAGGCGACCACCGGCACCAGCGCGGCCTGTCTGTCCCGGGCCGCATCGGCGGCCAGGCGCAGCGCCTGCAGACTTCCGAGGGACCCGTGCACACCGACGATGATCCGACGCATCGCGGACACGATGCACCGCCTCCTGACTTCGCAGTAATCCTTCCAACCATCCAACCGCGCCGGGTCGGCTGCCTCGTCCCGCCCTTGCGAGACCCTAACGAAACATAATCTAAATGTTACATTTGCATCTCGTTTTGGCCACCTGCGGTAACTCAAATCAAACCCGACATCTTTAACGAACCGTTGCTTCGCCTGTCTCGCCCGTGTGCTCAGGCACCGTTGATGGCGACGACGCCGTTCAGGGTGCCCAGGTACGCGCTTTCGCCGCCGAGCGACAGAGACGAGAAGTGGGGCAGCCCCGCACCGATGGCGATCTGGTTCCTGACGGCGCCGTCGGACGTGCTCAGCTCGTACAGCGTGCCGCCGGTGTCGCTGTAGGAGGTGACCCAGACCGCGCCGCCGCCGAGGACCGGCGATCCGTTGCCGTCGGCGGGTCCGCGCCACAGTACCTTGATCTCCGCCTTCGACGCGTTCAGGTAGACGGCCGCCAGGCCGCCGCTTGAGCACGGCTCGTAGGCGATGGACCCGGTGTCGGCCGCAGCGCCGAAGGCCTTGCAGATCGGGAGGGCGGCGCGCTCGCCGCCGATCCCGCCGAAGTCGGTGGACGACAGCAGGTAGCCGATGCCGCGCTTGCCCATGACGAACGTCGAGCCCCCCGAGGCGCGGACCGGTTGGGTGGACCCGAGGTCGAGGTCGTGGGCGTTGTCGTCCGCCCACGAGGCCGGCGCGAAGTACTCGAGGCGGCGCAGGGTCTGGCTCAGGCTGGTGACCGAGTCGCTGCCGTCGTACGGGTCACCAGGGCCCGCCGCGCCGTTGCCGCTCGCGACCCACAGCACGCCGTCCGGGCCCGCGACCGGGCCGGCGGTCCCCCAGACGGCGCCTTCCCTGGTGGTCGGCGTGTGCCAGCTCACCAGCGGGCCCTTGCCGTTCAGGGCCACGCCGACGACCGAGCCAAGATAGGCGCCGCAGTCACCTGCCAGCCCGCCGAACGCGGCGTAGACCCGGCCGCGGTCGATCGCGAGCGCCGGGCGCTGCTGGTTGTAGGCGGGCTGGTTAGCGCTCGACGGGAGGTCGAGGTCGCGCCGCACCTTGACCGCGCCGTTGGTCACCGAAAGCCCGAACAGCACGTGGTGATACCCGGTCGTCTCCGCCACGGCGTAGATCAGGCCGTCGGACCGGTCGTAGATGGGCGTCCCGGTGATGCCGAGGGGGAAGATGTCGCCGCACCCGTGCAGTGCCGACTCCGGTACCGGGGTGCCGACGCGGGTGCTCCAGACGGTCTTGCCCGTCGCGCGGGAGAGCGCGTAGACGGTGTCGTCCTCCGTCGCCGCGATCACCTCACCGCCGACCACAAGCGGCTGGCCGTAGACGGCGCCGTTCAGGTGCGCGGTCCAGGCGGTCGTGAGCGCTCCGGCGGCCCGCAGGCCGACGGCGAGGCCGGTGCGCGCCGCGTTCTGATCGAACTGCGGCCACGCCGCCGCCGGGTATGCCGTCGCGGTGCTCGCCGCCGCGGATGCGGCCGCTGGCGTGTAGACGACGCCGCCCGGCCCGCTGCCGGCCGAGATGCCGCCGGCTGCGCAAGCCGCGGCGAAGCATGCCGCCGCCCCGAGTGCTACTCCCCGCATGATCAGTCCCCCGATGCCACGTTCGCTGCGACGGATGCTGGCAGCAGCCCCCTGCTCCCCGATGATCCCCGTCCCTGTGGCCCGCGAGCCTATCAAATTGTTACAGGTCGTATCCGTTAAGTAGCGCCGCGTGTCCTGGCATGATAGGTGAACTATGGACAACCTATTCCCGCAACCCCCGGGGGCAACGTCCTTTGTGGCGATAGGCGACAGCTTCACCGAGGGTCTCAACGACGCCGCGCCCGGCGGCGGTTACCGCGGCTGGGCCGACCGGCTGGCCGGCCTGATGGCCGCCGAGTACCCGGAGCTTCAGTACGCGAACCTGGCGGTGCGCGGCAAGCTCCTGCGGCAGATCGTGGCCGAGCAGGTGCCCGCCGCCGTCGCCCTGTCGCCCGGCCTGGTCTCCATCGCGGGCGGCGGCAACGACATCATCCGCCCCGGCGGCGACCCGGACACGCTGGCGGAGCTCTTCGACGCGGCGGTGGCCCGGCTTCGCGCGGCCGGCTGCCGGGTGCTGATGTTCACCGGCGCCGATCTGGTCGGCTTCCCGGTGATGCGGCTGCTGCGCGGGCGGATCGCGGCCTACAACATGCACCTGCGCTCGATCGCCGACGAGCGCGGGTGCGACCTGGTCGACCTGTGGTCCATGCGGTTCCTGCGGGAGCTGACCGCGTGGTCACCGGACCGGCTGCACATGACCTCGCAGTCGCACCAGCGGGTGGCGCTGCGCGCCTGCGAGGTGCTCGGCCTTCCGGTGACCGAGGACTGGCGGGTTCCGCCGGTCGATGACCTGCGTCTGGTCCGCGAGTCGCCCCGGGGCCCCTGGGTGGCGGCGCGGCGCGACGATGCGCGGTGGGCGCGGGAGTACCTGGCCCCGTGGGTGAACCGCCGGCTGCACGGCGTCTCCTCAGGTGACGGGCGCTCCGCCAAGCGCCCGCAGCTGTCCCCGGTCTCGCCGCCCATCCTCATGTAGCCCTGGGCGGGGCCAGGAGACGGCCAGCAGGACGATCAGGCCGGCCACGATCGGCGCCCACCAGATCCAGACGGCGTGCGAGGGGCCCTGAGCGGCGCCGGTCAGGCCGCCGGCCAGCAGGCCGGCCGCGAGCAGCCGGGGCCAGCCGAGCGTGGCGGCGGGGATGAGCGCGACGGCCATTGGCGGCCACGGGTAATAGGAGACCATCACCGGCTCGAAGAACGAACGCAGGGCCAGGGCGAAGGCGATCCACCAGAGCACGCTGGTCAGCAGCGACGTCGGCCAGGGGGCCCCCTCCTGGTCGAGTCGGCCGGCCCAGCGGCGGCGCAGCGCCAGCGCGCAGAGGCAGGCGAGCAGGATCGTCGCCAGCCGGAACGGGCCGGCCGCGACGTTGGTGTTGGTCAGGTGCGGGGCCAGCGACGTCCAGATCGTCGGGTGGTTGACGACCGGCGAGTCGGGTTGGCTCGTCACCGACTGGTACGTGTCGTGCCAGTTGGCGATGGCCGCCGCGGCCAGCAGCACGACCGCGGGGAGGGCGACCCGGACCAGGAAGGGCGCCATCCGCCGCCAGGGCAGCAGGGCGAGCAGGAAGGGCAGCGCCAGCAGCACCAGCGGCTGCACGCACACCGCCGCCCCGGCCAGCCAGCCCGCGACCGCGGTCCGCCCGTTGGCCTGGGCCAGGACCGCGTAGAGGAGCAGGCCGACGGCGACCGCGTCCTCCGGGTGCCCCCAGCGGGCGCAGACCGACCACAGGATCCCGGCCTCGGCGACCGCCAGCAGCCACCGCGGCCAGCGCGGCACGCCAAGCCGCTCGGCCAGGGCGTCGGCGGCGAACAGCGGCAGACAGCCGATGGCGATCTCATAGGGCCCGGCCAGCAGCCAGACGGCCGGGTGCAGGTTGGCCGCGCCGGGGATGGCCAGCGACAGGCCGAGCGCCGAGATCAGCGCGGCGCCGGGCAGCAGGATGACCGCCGCCCCGGGCAGCGAGATGAGCCCGGTGGGCGGCGCGTACAGGCCGCCGACGTTCCCGTGCGCGAGCCTGGTGGTCGCGATCAGGGTGCCCCACAGGTCGTACGGCAGCGCCCATTCCGAGTGGCCGATGACGGCCGCGCCCCAGGTGGTGGTGAACATCCCGACCGCGATGAGGCCGGCCGAGGCGATCAGCGGGATCATCCGCCGCTTGATCCGCTCCCGCATTACGGTCTCCCCGCTTAGTCGCTCCCCGCCGCCCCGCCGCCCTGCCCAGCGCGTGTTAGATTACAGGCGGCAGCCGGGGTGGTCATCCGCCTGCAGGATGGGGGTGCGTCCGCCTGCAGGATGGCGGTGCGTCCCGGTCACGCCTCCCTTCCCGTACTTCCTGAAGGAAACAGCACTCGATGAGAACCCCCCAGCGGCTCTCAGCCATCGCGATTGCGGCCGTCACCGCCGCCGCCGTGCTGGCCGGCTGCTCGTCCGCGAGCAACAGCACGGCCGCGGCCACCAGCGCGCTGGCGCCTGCCCCGCCGACCCCGACGACGAGCCTGATACCGCACTGGCCGCTCACCGTCGCGGCCGCCAACGGCCGGGTGACGATCAAGGACCTGCCGCGGCGGATCGTGTCGCTCGACCCGACGGCCACCGAGGACCTGTACGCGGTCGGCGCGGGGACCCAGGTCGTCGCCGTCGACCAGTACTCCGACTTCCCGCCCGGGGCGCCGGTGACCAGCCTGTCCGGCACCGACCCGAACATCGGGGCGATCACCAAGTACAAGCCGTCGCTCGTCATCTCGCAGAACGACCCTCGCCTGCTGCGCGCCCTGCGCAAGCTCGGCATCCCGGTGCTGATCGAGCCGGAGGTCTCCAACCTGCGCGCTGCCTACTCGCAGATCGAGCAGATCGGCCAGGCGACCGGCCACGCCTACCAGGCGGACGAGACCGTGGCCAACATGGAGGAGGTGATCGACCACATCGTGGCGCAGGCCGGGACCAAGTACCAGGGCCTGACCGGCTATTGGGAGGTGAGCGCCAAGACGGACGGCCCGTACCGCTCGGCCACCTCGGCGACGCTCGTCGGGCACATCATGGCCATGTTCGGCCTGCGGAACATCGCCGCCACGGACGGGCCAGGGGCCGAGCCGGAGCTGTCGGGAGCCGAGATCGCCTCGACCAAGCCGCAGATCATCTTCCTGGCCGACGCCAGCCAGACTCCGGCCATGGTCGTCGCCCGGCCGGGCTGGGCAGACATCCCGGCGGTGAAGGACCATCACATCTACGCGCTTAACGCCGACCTCGCCTCGCGCTGGGGCCCTCGCCTGCCGCAGTTGATCGAGGAGATCGCCAGCGCGCTCGCGAGCGCCAAGTCGTGAGCGGGCGATCTTGGCCGCGGCGGAGTAGTGTCGCCCCTGGATCGTCCGGATTCGGTTTGAAGGGGCGTCATGTATCAGCCTTTTCCCGGCGGCGCCGAGTCGCCTGAGCCTGCCCAGACCACCGTCGTCCCCCCGTCCATCACCCGGGCGGAGCGGGCCATGTACGTGGGAGCGGCGGCGAGCGTGATCGGCATCATCGTCGATCTGACGAGGGCGCCGCGACCCGGATCTACGGGTTCGTCGTCTGGATCGTCGGCCTGATCGCCATCGTCCTGCTCTGGCAGCGCGCGTCGTCCGACTACTTCAAGGGCGCCAAGGGCGCCGCGCGATCCTGAGCGATCCGGAAAAGCGCCGGATACCGGCCCGGCCGTGGGCGGGCCGGTAATCGACGGTTCAGCCCCAGACGACGACGCGCGTCGGGTTGATCGTCACGACCACCCGAACGTCGCCCGGCTTGTCCCTTTCGCGCAGGTCGGCGCCGCCGTACTTGGCGCCCACCTGGTCGGCGAACACGTAATCCGGGTCGGGGCTGATCTCCGCGTCGCCGCGCAGCTCCAGGTACCGGTAGGGATTGGCCGGGTCGAGGATGAGCAGGCTCGCGCCCGGGTTGGCCTGCAGGTTCTTTACCTTCTGGCGGCCGGTGTTGAGCGACAGCTTGACCGTGTCGCCGTCCGCGAGGAACCAGATGGCGGACAGCTGCGGCCGCCCGCTTGTCCCGATGGTGCCGAGCACCCCGACCTGCGCGTTGAGCAGGTCGCGGTGCGTCTCAGGAATCGTTGTCATGACAAGAACTCTACGACGTAACCCCGCCACCGGGGGGAAGCCCGAGCTGGGCGACGATGTGCTCGGCGATGGCCATCGACGCCGTCGCCGCCGGTGACGGCGCGTTCCTGACCGAGGTCAGCGGCCCGACCTGGTTGATGCGGAAGTCATCGACGAGCCCGCCGTCGGGGTCGACGGCCTGGGCCCGGACCCCGGCGGGCGCGCTGGTCACGTCGCCCGGCTGGATCCACGGCAGGTACGTCCTGGCCTCGGCCAGGTAGGCGCGCCGCACGAACGACCCCCGGTACTCGCGCACGCCCGTCATCCAGTGCTGCCTGGCGAGCCGCCGGAAGGCCGTCGACTGCGCCAGCCGCGAGACCTCATCCCAGCTCACGTCGGTGCGGCGGTACCCCTCGCGGGCCAGCGCGAGCACCGCGTTGGGCCCGAGGTCGCTGGTGCCGTCGACGCGCGGCGTCAGGTGGACGCCAAGGAACGGGTACCTGGGGTCGGGCACCGGGTAGATGAGCCGCCGCACCCGGTCGGCCGCGTGCGGCCGCAGCCGCAGGTACTCGCCGCGGAACGGGATGATCTCGGGCGAGGCGGAGTCCCCCGCGGCCGCGGCAAGCAGGTCCGCCTGCAGGCCGGCGCAGATGACAAGCCGGGAGAAGCGGAAGGAACGGGCCGGGGTTTCAACGTCCACCCCATCGTCTCCCCGCCGCCGCAGCGCGGTCACCGGGGTCGAGGTCAGCACCCGGCCGCCCGCGGCGGTCACGTCGGCCGCGAACGACCGGGCGATGGCCGGGTAGTCGACGATGGCCGTGGTGGGGGAGAGCAGCGCGGCCACGCCCGCCACGCCGGGCTCCATCTCTCGCAGTTCCGCGCCGCTGAGCCAGCGGACGCCGGGCACGCCGTTGGCGGTCGAGCGCCGCTCGAGCTCGCGCAGCTTGACCTCCTCGGCGGCGTTCCGCGCGACCACCAGCTTGCCGCGCTCGTCCCAGGCCAGGCCGCGATCCGCGCAGTAGGCGCGCAGCCGGTGCACGCCGCGCCTGGTCATCAGGGCCTTGGCCGAGCCGGGCGCGTAGTAGATGCCGGCGTGCACGACCCCGGAGTTGTGCCCAGTCTGGTGCGCGGCGACGGTGGCCTCCTTCTCGAAGACCACCACGTCAACGCCGGCCGCCGCCAGCTGGCGGGCCACCGCGAGGCCGACGATGCCGGCCCCGACGATGCCGACGGTCTGCGCCGTACCGGTCACCATGCGAGCCGCACCGTCCAGGTCTCATCTCGCCCGTTGCTGCGCCAGCAGGCTACCGGGATAGGGTTGAAATATGAAACTGGGTCTGCACATCTCCGATTTCACCTGGGAAGGTGGCGCTCCTGAGCTCCGCTTCAAGCTGGCCGACATCGCCCAGCGGGCGGAAGCCGGCGGCTTCGACCGGATCAGCGTCATGGACCACGTCTGGCAGATCGGCCACATCGGCCCGCCCGAGCACGAGATGCTCGAGGCCTACACCACGCTCGGCTGGCTGGCGGCGAAGACCGAGCGGGTCAAGCTGCTGACCATGGTCACCGCCGTCGTCTACCGTGAGCCCGGCCTGCTCGCCAAGGCGATGACCACGCTCGACGTGCTGTCGGGCGGGCGCGCGATCCTCGGCATCGGCGCGGCCTGGAACGCCGATGAGTCGGCCGGCCTCGGCCTGCTCTTCCCGCCCGTGGCCGAGCGGTTCGAGCGCCTCGAAGAGGCGATCGGTATCTGCAAGCAGATGTGGAGCGGCGACCAGGGCGCGTTCGACGGCAAGCACTATCACCTCGCCCGCACGCTCAACTCGCCGCAGGCGCTGTCGCGCCCGCACCCGCCGATCCTGATCGGCGGCTCGGGCGAGAAGAAGACGCTGAAGCTAGTCGCCCGCTACGCCGACGCCTGCAACATCTCCGCCTACGACATCACCGAGGCGGCCCGCAAGCTGGACGTGCTCCGCGAGCACTGCGTGAACGAGGGCCGCGACTACGACGAGATCGAGAAGACCGGCCAGACCCGCTTCGACCTCGGCCGCAACGGCGAGAACATCAACCAGACGATCGAGCAGCTGCACGCGCTGGCCGAGGCCGGCTTCTCCGTCGCGCACGGCTCGCTGATCAACGTCAGCATCCCCGGCCAGCTTGACCTGCTCGCGGAGCAGGTCATCCCCGCCGCGGAAAAGTTCTAGGAGACTTGTGACTACTCCAGCACCAGCAGCGACCCCCGGTGGCGGCGGCCCCCGGAGGCGGAAGCCGCCGCGCCTGGCCGAGGTCGTGTCGGTGTCCCCGGTCTCGCCCCGGCTGATCTCGGTCCTGGTGACCGGGGACGAGCTCGGCGGGTTCGCCGACGCGGCCCCGACCTCGCACCTGAAGGTATTCCTGCCCGCCGCGGGCCAGGACGCGCCGAACCTGCCCGCGCAGGCACCCGATGGCACGGTCGTCACGCCGGACGGGCCGCCGCCGGTGGTCCGCACCTACACGCCGCGCCGGTACGACCCGGCCACGCGGACCCTCGAGATCCAGTTCCTGCTGCACGGCACCGGGCCGGCGTCGGAGTGGGCGCAGCGGGCCAAGCCGGGCGACCGGCTCGCGGTGGCCGGCCCCGGCGGGCGGTTCTCGCTCGAGCCGCTGACGGACTCCTGGTGGCTGGCGGCCGACGAGTCCGCCATCCCGGCCGTCGGCACGCTGCTCGAGGCGCTGCCGGAGACGGCCGCCGCCGACGTGCACATCGAGGTCGACGGCGCCGACGACGAGGTCGCGTTCAACGCCCCGGCCAAGACCACGATCACCTGGCACCACCGCAACCCCGGCGTGTTCGGCGCCGAGCTCATCGACGCCGCCCACGCGGCCACCCTCCCCGACGGCGCCCGCGTCTGGGTGGCCTGCGAGGCGGCCGCGATGCGCGACATCCGCCGCTACTTCCTGGCCGAGCGCCGCCTCCCGCCGTCGTCCCTGGTAACCAGGGGCTACTGGCGGGCCGGCGAGCAGAACCACCCCGACCACGACTACGGCGAAGACTAACTCGGATACTAAGCCCGATAGTCATGATTGTGTGTTGTAAGCGGTGGATATCACCGCAAACAACACCCAGTCGTGGTCGGCGCGGAGCGCGACGGCGTGGACGGGCCGACGATGCGGGTTACTGGCCGACGCGGCCGTCGATCCGCTCCCTGAGCAGGTCGGCGTGCCCGCAGTGGCGCGCGTACTCCTCGATCATGTGGACGAGGACCTCGCGCAGCGCGACGCTGTTGCCGTCCTGCGTGGTGCCAAGCATGCTCAGGTCCTCGGCGCCCGCGAGCCAGGCGTCGGCGAAGGCGACCTCGTCCCGCCAGTCCCGCCAGGCCCGCTCGACCACCTCCGGATCGGCCGCCGCGCCGTTCCAGTCGGCGTCGGGGACATCGTCGGACCAGTAAAGCGGGGGAGCGTCCGCGCCCGCCATCACCTGACGGAACCACCTGCGTTCCACATCGGCCATATGGCGGACCAGGCCGAGCAGGGACATCGTCGACGGCGGGACCGAACGGCAGGCCAGCTGATCGGCGTCAAGGCCGGCGCACTTCATCTCCATCGTCAGCCGGTAACCACGCAGGTAATCGAGCAGGTTGGCCCGCTCGCCGTCCGTTTCAGGGTTGGCGAACCGCGGATCGTCGCCTGGGTCCATCCACATATCGGGGTGCTCGGTCGACGCCGACCACCGCTCGGGCACGGACGCGTCAGATATCTCCTCAGCCATGCCCCACATCCTGTCAGCCGCCTCCGGGGCCGTCATCAAGTTTTCGGGGAGGCCGAGGACGGCCAGGTCGGCCGGCGCCGCATGCTCGGACGCGATACCGGCGCCACTAACCGGGCTGTCCGGCATTTGTGGCGAACCCCAGTACTCCGGGTTAGGGATTAAGTTTCTGCACGTGACGCCATACCATAAGAGCACAAGAGGAATGCGAATTTTCGGGAAATGGGCGTTACGTGGTAACTGTGCTTGACGACTTCTCCATGGAGATGACGGGCAAGGACGTCGCGCGGCTTGAGGCCGCCGCGGGCGTTATCCCGCCCGGAACCCGAATCCACATCACGTTCCTCGACAACGAGGATCTGGCCATGCGGGTCAACGCCGCGGCGGCGGTCAAGCGGCTCGGCTTCGCCCCGGTGCCGCACATCTCCGCCCGGCGCCTGCGGTCGCAGGCGGAGCTTGAGGAGTTCCTCACCGCGCTGCGCGCGATCGACGCGACCGAGACCCTGTTCGCGGTCGGCGGTGACCCGACGGTCCCGCTCGGCCCGTACGAGGACTCGCTCGCGCTGATCGAGTCGGGCCTGCTCCAGCAGTACGGCGCCAAGCACATCTCCATCGGCGGCTACCCGGCCGGCCACCCGGACATCGCGGACAACGTGCTCTGGTCGGCGCTCGAGAGCAAGTCCGCCGCGCTGGCGAAGCTGCAGCTCCCGGGCGCGGTGCTGACCCAGGTCGAGTTCGACGTCGACCAGGTGCTGAGCTGGCTGGCGGAGGTCCGCCAGCACGGGGTGGAGCTCCCGGTCCGCGTCGGGGTGCCCGGCCCGACCAGCATCAAGGGGCTGCTCGGGTTCGCGTCCAGGCTCGGCATCTCCACCTCCCACACGATCGCGAAGAAGTACGGCTTCTCGATGACCAACCTGCTCGGCAAGGCCGGGCCTGAGACGTTCATCCGCGGACTTGAGGCCGGCCTCGACCCGGCCAAGCACGGCGTGGTGCTGCTGCACTTCTACACCTTCGGCGGCTTCAAGGGCACCGCCGAGTGGATCGCCCACTTCCGCCAGGAGTTGCAGTAAGACTCCTTACAGCATCGGGATAACAGAAATCGCTTCGGCCATTTTCCGTTATCTCGGGCAGGCCGTGGTGTCTCCTAGGTTGTGATGCGAACACCATCAGAGGCTGAACCGGACGTCGCGACCGTGGTCGCCGCGCAGCGCGGCGACCGGCGTGCGCTCAACGCCCTGGCGGCTGGGTACCTGCCGCTGGTCTACAACATCGTCGGCCGGGCCATGAACGGTCATCCGGACGTCGATGACGTCGTGCAGGAAACGATGCTGCGCGCGATCAGAGGCATCGGCGACCTACGCGACCCGGCCGCGTTCCGGTCCTGGCTGGTGGCGATCGCGATCAGGCAGGTGCGCGACTCCTACCGGGACCGCCTGGCGCAGCCGCCGGCGGTGGAGTCGGACGTGCCGAGCCCCGACTTCGCCGACCAGACCATCACCCGGCTCGGGCTGACCGGCCAGCGGCTCGAGACGGCGGCCGCCACCCGCTGGCTCGACGACGAGGACCAGCCGGTGCTCGCCCTCTGGTGGCAGGAGGCCGCGGGGGAGATCAGCCGGGCCGAGCTGGCCGTCGCGCTCGGCATATCGCCCGCGCACGCGGCCGTCCGGGTCGCGCGGATGAAGGAAAGGCTCGACACGTCCCGCACGGTGGTGCGGGCGCTGCAGCGGGCCCCGCAGTGCCCGGGTCTCGCTTCGATCATCACCGTGTGGGGCGGCGAGCCGAGCCCGCTGTGGCGCAAGCGCCTGGCCCGGCATGTCAGGTACTGCCCCTGGTGCCTGGGCGACCGCGCCGAGCTGGTTCCGGC
>Ga0302314_10015576_pt1 | contig 12914 bp, 12 predicted proteins | sample III_Palsa_N2_3_FD_200533 | JGI IMG/M metagenome (GOLD analysis project Ga0302314, IMG submission 200533) | Peat permafrost microbial communities from Stordalen Mire near Abisko, Sweden - III_Palsa_N2_3 | ecosystem: Environmental > Terrestrial > Soil > Palsa > Peat permafrost | place: Sweden...
CTTTTCGAGAGACACGCGCGCGGCGTTGTCCTCACGGTCATTGGGGCCGCTTTCTTGCGTCGAGCCAAAGCGATCAGTAATGAGCTGTTTCGCGCACGCGATGAAATTAATCAAATGCGAGGTGTCACCCACGGCAGTGTTCGCGTGGCGCTCTCGATGGTCGCGCACATGGCGATGTTACCGGCGGTACTACCTGCATTCCGGGATCGTTATCCAGAAGTCCATCTGGACATCATTGATGCGGTCTTCGCAACGGTCGCGACTGAACTCATGGATGGCTCCATCGATTGTTATATCGGGCCGCCGCCAGAGTTTCTACCGAGCGGCATGATCTCTGAAAAATTGTTCGACAACACGCGGGTAGTCCTGTGTCGCCGCGGACATCCGTTGGCTAAGGCAAAGCACCTGAGGGACCTCATTGATGCAGAGTGGATCACCACTTCCATTACAGCCAACCGTGACCACGAGCTGGGACCCCTCTTTAGCAGCCACGCGCTGCCTGCACCGAAGCTAGTGTTGCAGGCACACTCAGCGCTGACGCTGATTGTGTCGGTGCTGGCGTCGGATATGTTGACGATGCTGCCGCGGCAATGGGAAGACTTTCTTCCGACGAAAGATGCCTTTCAAACTATTCGTGTCGCTGAGCCCTTGATCGCACCCCCCATTTGCATCATTCAGCGTGGCCGCCTGCCGTTGACACCCGCAGCAGAATATTTTTGCGATCTAATCCGTCGCGCTGCAGTGCACATCAAGCCCGCGAGATCCGCGAAGGCTGCGAGATAAATCCTCTTTGGCCTCGCCTCAGTCTGCAAATGACTGCAGAGAGTCGGCTATTTCTCCACGCCAGAGAGCTTGCGGCAATGGCGAGGGCTACGCCCTCTCAAGCCCGCTCGAGGTCAGGCAGCCGTTTAGGTGCTCGAAGAGCGATACCTGAACGTAATCAGCCTGATCGATTTGCCATCTTTGTGTTGGTCCCGGTACCGCCCTAGCTTATGCAGCCGCGGCATCCGCTCACTGCCTTCGTGTCGGAGCCGCGCCACCCACCGATTAGGAGCGCCGGCGTGACAAGCTCGTCCATTCATCTAACCCAATGGTCTCGAGAAGGCTGGGTCGACCCGGACGTCGTGATGGTTCACGGCAGCGCTCAAGGAAGTTTAGTCGGCGGCGATCGCCATTTTTCTCGCCAAGCGCTTCTCGCGACTAAAGGGTGGCGAGTGGTTGTTCCCGATCGACCTGGACACGGGCTAAGTCCCGCTCCCGGTCGCCCGGATGACGCCGAGGAAGACGGGTACTGGGTCGCTCAACTTCTCGGCGAACGCAGTCATTTAGTGGGTCATTCGTTTGGCGGCTGCGTGGCGCTTGCAGCCGCTGCGCGAAATCCACACGCCGTTCTGTCGCTCACGCTGATCGAGCCCGCGATGCATGCTGTTGCCGCAAGCGATCCGAGGGTCCAGCCGTTCCTCAAGGCAATGGCAGGGGTTTACCGCGACGCGACATCCACGGCCGATCTCGCCATTCGTTTTGCTCAGTTGGTCAATATTCCCCCAGAAATACGGGGCGGTTCCAGTGCTGACGAACTGGACCACATGGGCATGGGACTGCGTCAACTTAAGTTGCCATCACCCGATCGCTTACGTGAACAACTAGATGTGTTGAAGGCGGCAAACATCCCATTGCTCGTCGTGACGGGTGGCTGGAGTCCAGCGTTCGACGCGACCGGCGAAACCATCGCCAATCTCGGTGGCGGGCGCCACGAACTCATCGCTTCGCCAAACCATTTTCCGCAACTGGTATCCAGTCAATTCAATGAAACGCTGGTCGATTTCATGACCCAGGCAACCCGGCGCCCCACGCAACAGCTGCCATCAAGCCGTCCGTCCACCCAGTGAGCGACGCCGTATTCAACGGCAAAACAGAAAACAACCTTATCCATCGTATTCACGGGGAGGTGAATAATGAAAGCACGTTACATGACGGCTGCAATGGCACTGGCGCTGGCGCTGCTAGTGCAGAGCGCACACGCGATTGAGCCAGGTGTTCCTCCGCAATATCCCGCCGGCGTCACCTCCGGCATACCAACGGGAACGATTCTTCCTGCGACGTTCTACGTCGACTTCTATACGAACTATTACGATGCCCGCGTAGTTGATGCATCGGGGAAAAAGACCGGCATCAATATCGATGTTTTTGCCAACGTTCCACAGATTCACTTTGCGCCGGATTGGACCATTCTCGGTGGCAAGTTTCAGGCGATTGCGCAGATACCGTTTGTCGACATTCGCGTATCTGGCCTCGTACATGCAGCAAACAGCGGTGTGGACAATCCGTATCTATCTCCGTTCAATCTGGCGTGGACGTTGGCACCCGGTACGTTCTTCTCTATCGGAGAAGGTATCTACTTACCGGAGGGCGATAAAGCAGTGCGTGACAATTTCACGACGTACGAGCAGTCCTTAGCGTTTAGCTATTTGAATAATGGCTGGGACGTGACAGCACATGCCTTATTTGACTTCAACGAAGCCGATAAAACGACGAACTATAAGAGCGGCAATATTTTCTCACTCGACTTTACCGCGACGAAGAACATCGGTGGTTTAGACATTGGGCCGATCGCTTATTACCAAAATCAAACCACCAACGATCGAAATGATGGTTTTGCATATGGGCCAGCACGGCCCACATTCGGGCGCATCAAGGCCGTCGGGTTGGGTGCGTTAGTCAGCTACCGGTTTGGTCCACTCATTGCGCGCGCTTCGATCACCTCTGATGTGTATGCGCGAAGCACCACGCAGGGCACCCATTACTGGCTGTCCTTGACGTTGCCGCTCACGCCGATCCGTGCACGGCCCAATTCCAATACTTCCGACTGATTTTGTAACGCCGCGTTCCAACGTTCGCAGGCTCCGAACGTCTGCGCTGGCCATCACCGTTACACCTAGAGAAACGTGTCATTCCTGGAGAGTGTCTTTAAATGAGTGCCGATGACAGCGAGTTCGACGTGATTATCGTGGGTGCCGGGCCGGTGGGTTTGGCGCTGGCGATCGAGCTAGGGCGGCGCGGTATTCGTTGCTGTGTTGTAGAACGCAATGATCGCGTGGGATACAGCCCGCGAGCCAAAACCACCAATGTAAGGACACGAGAACACCTGCGGCGTTGGGGCATCGCCGACGCGCTGCGTGAAGCCTCGCCGATCGCTCCAGACTACCCCCCCGACGTGGTTTTCGCCACGCGCATGAACGGACCGATCTTGACGCGCTTTGAGAACGCTTTCAACGGAAAGCGTGAGCGCAACGATCTCTATTCGGAGGAGGCCCAATGGGTTCCGCAGTACATCCTTGAAGAGGTGCTTCGGCAAAAGGCCGTCTCGCTGCCTGTGGTGCAGGTTTACTTCAATACGGAACTGGTGTCGCTCATACAAACCGCCTCGTCCGTGTCTGCAGAGGTCAGGGAGACTAACACCGGCACTGTTCGGCGGCTTCATGCCAGCTATCTCGTGGGTGCAGACGGTGCGCGCAGCTTCGTACGCAGCGCAATCGGCGCGACGATGGAGGGCGCAGGCCAAAGTTTCCGGAATCACAGTATTATTTTTCGGGCACCGGACTTGTCGGCGCGTCATTCGCACGGCGACGCGATCATGTATTGGATGGTGAACGAAGATGTTCCGTCGTTGTTGGGCCCCATGGATCAACATGGGTTGTGGTTTTTCATGGCTACCAAGCTGGCTAACGATGTGGATCCGGCCAGTATCGATCCTATCGAATTGATTCGACGTGGCACTGGCCTGCACGACTTGGTGATCGAGATCATTGGTAACGATCCCTGGACTGCGCATCAGTTGGTGGCGGACCGATATTCGCTTGATCGCGTCTTTTTGGCGGGAGACGCCTGCCATTTACATCCGCCGTTTGGTGGCTTCGGCATGAATATGGGCATTGGCGATGCCGTTGATCTCGGTTGGAAGCTCGCCGCTACCTTGCAAGGATGGGGAGGTCCGATGCTTTTGGCTTCCTATGAGCAAGAGCGGCGCCCTGTGCATGAGCGCACGATCGCGGAGTCGGTGATCAACTATGGGACGGTGGGCAATCAGCTGGTACGTCCCGGTCTAGAAGACGACTCAACAACCGGCGAAGCTACGCGGCGAGAGGTTGCAGAGATCATCCAGGCGACCAAGCAGCGTGAATTCAAAACGCTTGGGATTGTGTTAGGTACTCGCTATGCGGACTCGCCTGTTATCGCCGTCGAGAACAGCCCGCCGCCTGCTGAGCACTACATGTTGTACGCACCATCCGCCTATCCGGGCTGTCTGGCCCCACATTTGTGGCTCTCGGACGGGACGTCCCTTTATGACCATTTCGGCCACGGCTTCACTTTGCTGGTCTGCGACGGTGATCCAGATGATGCATTGCCCCTTCGAGACGCCGCCGGGGCACTGCATGTACCTCTGACGGTAGCCAGTCCTGGTGATCCACGACTTCGCGCACGTTACGGCGCGCGCTTTGCACTCATTCGTCCGGACCAACACGTCGCTTGGCGCGGGGACGCGATCCCATCGTCTGCTGCCAATTTACTGCGTCGCTCGATCGGTGCTGTTGTCAGCACTTCTTAGTGCGCTCGTAAGATCCCGACGCATCCACAAAAGCGACCATCTATTCAGGGGCCATCGCATGACGGTCAGAGAACTAACATTGATCAATGTGTCACAACTCATCGATGACGGATCGGTAACGCGATTCCAAGTCTTGGTGATTGGCCTTTGTTCGCTGGTGGCGTTTCTGGACGGCCTCGACAGCTTATCGATCGCTGTCGCCGCGCCACTTATTGCAGACAGCCTTGGATTGGCGAAGTCAGCGCTTGGCCCAATCTTTTCTGCTGCGCTCCTCGGGGCAATGATCGGTGCGCTCACCTTTGGTCCGCTGGGTGATCGCTACGGGCGCAAGCGCATCTTAATTGCGGCAGTGATGGTATTTGCCGTGTTCACCTTCACGACAGCGCATGTCACTTCCTATCCGACGCTTTTGGCCGCACGATTTGCTGCGGGCTTGGGTTTAGGGGGTGCCACGCCATGCTTCATCGCGCTGGCGTCCGAGTACGCGCCTAGCCGCCGACGCGCGATGGTAGCCAGCCTGATTTGGGCAGCATTTCCTCTGGGCGGAGCCATCGGTGGCTTTCTCAATGCTTACATCCTCACCCGCCTCGGATGGCAAGCCATTTTTCTGGTAGGTGGCATTGTTCCTTTGCTTGTCACGGGCGCGCTCTGGCGATGGGTCCCCGAATCGATCGGCTTCCTGCTAGCGAGCCGTGCGGACCAATCGCGCATCGGAGCGATCGTCGAAAGGATCAAGCCTGGGCTTCCGGTTGGTGTATTGCTTGTAGGGAACGAAGTGCCGATCACGGGCACACCCTTGAAGCATCTGTTCGCGAAAGGTCGCGTGATGGCCACCTTACTATTGTGGACACCTTTCTTTACCTCTTTCGGAACGCTCGCGCTGATCGTCTACTGGATGCCGGCGCTGCTGCGTGGACACGGCATCGCGCTAAGTCAGTCGTCGGTGGTCATCGGCGTGAACAGCATGGGCGCGCTGATCGGCATGGCGAGTGCAGGATGGTTGATTGACCGCTTTGGTGCCCGGCGCATTCTCATTCCGGCGATGCTGTTGGGTGCCTGCACTACGGGAACACTCGGTTTTGCCGCCACGTCGGTGGTGTCGATATCGTTGGTCATGATGGTGTTGGGTTTGTCTGTGGGGCTTTCAGCATCTGGTTCAGTAGCGCTGGCATCTCTGACCTATCCCACGGCCATTCGATCATCGGGTGTCGGCTGGGCGATGGGTATGGGACGCTTCGGTCAAGTCCTCGCACCGTTGTTCGCAAGCTCGGTCACCGCTGCAGGATGGCCCGATACCAAACTCTTTCTGTGCGCGGCGCTCGCGCCTCTCATCGGCGCGATTGCGACGTCGATGCTTGTTGGCGCTCACCGAAGTGCCGTGAACGATAACCGGAAGGTCGTCTGATTCATGGTAGGTCCGCCTATGGCGCGCGCATTAGTTAGGCGCTACATCTAAACGACCAGCGTATCGCTGCGGCGACAGGCAGGGGCTGGCTAGGCGTTTGCCTGCACGAAAGTAATGAGGAGCTCATTGAACTGGTCTGTAGCAAGCTGAGGGAAGTGGTGCGGCGACGGGACAATGACATGGCGACCGCCGCCCATCGTCGACACCCTATCTCCCACAGCCGTGAAGGCGGGGTTCCAGCCTCCGGTTACAACCAACAAGGGAACTCGTGCTTCTTTGATAATCCCTAACTCACGTCCCAGTGCCGCTTTGGTAGGAAGCTTGAGCTGCGATAGGCCTTTGTCCATCCGAATCAATTCTTCGTCGCTGGCGCCGCCATGGATATCCGTTGGGATATGCATGCGTTTAGCAAAGCCGCGCACACGGCGTGTTGGCGAGAAGGAGAAAAACTTGGTGGCGAGCAATCCAAGGACAAACTTGCGTACGCGTGCATCGTCCATGACGAGGGTAAACATCGCCGGCTCAATCAGCGTGAGTGAGCGCACCTTCTCCGGACGTCGAGAGACCGCGTTGAGCGCACAGGCGCCGCCGAAGGAGTGGCCGACCACGTGAACATGGTCATCAAACAGTTCAGCGATCCATTGGCCGTCTAGTTGAGCATCGTCTGGACGACCGGGCGCAGGGCTCTTTCCGTGTCCAGGTCGATCCGGTATGACCAGCTGAAAGCCTCTGGCAGCCAACGACTTTTGATTAGAAAAGCATGTATCTCCACCGACAATGCTGCCTTGAGCGCTGCCGTGTATCAATACAAGTTTCGGACCGACGTCACCCCAATGTGTGATGTGAATCGAATCGTTGATCAACACGTATTCCCCATCAAAAGTGGTCAGTGCAGCTGCCTACGCATAACCGAGTGTGTCGAAAGCGATCAGGCATCTTCGGTATGGAGCGAGTTCGGCGCGATAGCTGAGAGCAAAATTTGCGTCGTTTGTCGGATGTGTCCTGCCATCAATGCAACGGCAAGACCGGCGTCGCGCGCGAGCGCCGCATCGAGCATCGCGCGGTGCTCCGCCACCAAGTCGCGATCGGTTTCAGCCAGCGGTATGGAAAGTCGACGATACCGCTCACTTTGTGCGTACAGCTGACGACGAATTTGCGTCAAGGTTGGGCTGTCGCACGCTGCCACGAGCGACTCATGAAATTGCGCATGTTTTTCGCTCCAGGCGTCGCTGAGCATCAGCGGATCGTCGCCGCCATGCTTTGGGGTATGGGCAAGCGTATGAAATGCCGCAACAGCGGCTGACTCCCAGCTGAGATCTCCCACCTCCAATGCACGGCGGAGACAGAGACTCTCAATTTCAATGCGCACCTGCGTCAAGTCCTGGAGCTCTTCGCGGGAAATCGGCGCGGCGCGATAGCCGCGTTGTGGCTCCGTTATCACTAGGCCCTCGGAACTAAGTCGCGATAGGGCCTCCCTCACCGCACCAAGGCTTACATCCCACTGTTCGCAGAGATCTGCAATTTTCAGCCTCTCGCCCGGCGCGATGCGGCATGCGAGCAACGACGCGCGAAGGTCGCGGTAGACCTTTTCGGTCAGGCTTTGGGTCACACGAAAGGCTGTATTCGGCATAGCAATAGTCTAGCGATAATTTCTATGTTGCAAAGTAAAATATGACTTTATCTTAAAAAATATATTTTTATTTGACAAATGCATCAGTTGATAGCAAGTTATCGATTGATGACAGAGGAACAGGTATGCGCTTCATACATTTCAACGACGCCCAAGGGAAAGGTCTGGCCACCAAACACGCCGATGGTGGTTGGCACGGATTGAGCGAGGGTGATTCGCGATACCCAGGCGATCTCGACAGCCTACTTGCGACCGGCAGCGATGCGTTGCGCGCCGCGGCCGGGGTACTGCTGAGAGCGCAGGCCATAGATCTAGCTCACATCGACTATCTTCCGCCGCTGTCGCGATCGCCCAAAATAATCTGCATTGGACTGAACTACGCCGACCATACGAGCGAGAGCGGATTCAAGCCGCAGGACTATCCCACCGTCTTCGGGAGATTCAATTCGAGCTTGATCGGTCACGGCGCGCCCATTGTCCGTCCGAAGGTCTCTGAACAGCTGGATTATGAGGGCGAGTTGGTGGCCATCATCGGAAAGGCCGGTCGTCACATCAGCAAAGAGCGCGCGCTGGATCATGTGGCCGGCTACGCCTTGTTCAACGATGCCTCCATTCGTGACTATCAGTTCAAATCGCCGCAATGGACAGTCGGCAAGAATTTCGACCACACCGGCGCATTCGGTCCAGAGTTTGTCACGGCGGATGAACTTCCACCCGGCGCGCGGGGCCTCCACTTACGCACGAAGCTCAATGGGCAGATCGTGCAGTCCGCATCTACCGACGACATGGTGTTCGACGTCGCGACGCTGATTGAGACCCTGAGCGTCGCGTTCACGCTTGAGGTCGGTGATCTCATTGTCACTGGTACGCCGGCAGGAGTTGGCCTTGCGCGCAAGCCCCCGCTGTGGATGAAGCCCGGCGACGTTTGCGAAATTGAAGTAGACGGCTTTGACACGCTGCGAAACCTCATCGTTGATGAAGACGCACACGTGCAAGCGTCAGGTCGGCAGGCAGCCTAATAGTCCTGACACCAGTGCAGTGGCATGAGCGCTTGTCGCCAACATACCACTGCCACGTAGATCAACCAAGTGGCCATCTATGCTCAGCCTATCTAACCCAGCGGCTATTCACTCAATCGATCACTTCACGCTCGCTGTTCCTGCGCTGGACGTGGCTAAAACGTTTTTTTCAGCGTTCGGCTTGGTTGTGGAGGAGCGCAGCGATGAGCTACTGCTTCGCACCAAGACCGACGAGCATGTGTGGGGTCGCGTCATTGTCGGCGATACCAAGCATTTAGCGTATCTGACGTTCAACTGCTATGAAGAAGACTTCGTAACGATCGCAGCGCAGGTCATGGAGACGCGCGCGGTAATGACTGCACCCCATCCAACAGCGCGATATCGCGATGGGCTGTGGTTTCAAGATCCGGAAGGCAACCTTCTGCAGTTGCGCGTAGGTCCCAAAAAGACGCCGGATGTTCGCGCGGAAAGCCTGTTGACACGGAGCGAGCGTGTCGACAGAGGCGTCACCAACCGTACTGACTTTGAGAGTGTGCATCCCACACGTCTGTCACATGTTTTATTGTTTGCCGCCGATGTAGACGCACAGGTGCGTTTTTATGCCCAAGCATTGGGGCTAGGTTTATCGGACAGATCGGCGGACATCATTGCATTCATGCATGGGCGTCACGGCAGCGATCATCATCTTGTCGCGTTCGCTAAATCGCATCGCCGGGGTTGGCACCATTCATCCTGGGACGTTCCAGACGTTGAGCACGTCGGACGCGGTTGGATGCAAATGCAGGCCTCGGGCTTCACCCGAGCTTGGGGTCTTGGCCGTCACGTACTCGGCTCCAATTACTTCTGTTATATCGAAGATCCCTGGGGATCGTTCTGCGAATACTCTGCCGAGATCGACTTTGTTCCTCAGGGCTTTGCGTGGCCAGCAGGAGATCATCCGCCCGAGGACTCGCTGTATCTGTGGGGTCCACCCCCTTTACCCAATTTCGTCACAAATACGGAAGCATCGACAACTTCGCCGCGTGCTCCTGAATAGCGAAAGCCGATGCGCTGAGTACGCCTCGAAAAGGGCATTGTCACGTATGACGTATCATCGTGGTTTGTAGCCAAGTCACCGGCGACGCGAACTTCTCATCTCACCAAATAGAACTGACGATGTTGAGAAGGCGGGTGCCATGCTTGCAGTTGGTCGCGTGATTCGGCGATCACCAGCTCTGCCAAAAAATCGGCGGCGTCTGCGCGAAAAAGAACGAATGATGGCTTTTTCCTCGGCGGTATCGAAAACGACGAAGCCTTCACGTGCAGATCTAATTTCAAGCGTAGGCGCTACCGCGTCGGGATGAATTGCTTCGGTTGTAGTCTCCGACGTGCGTCTCGGTGCCAAGGGCCAACGAGCGTGGACATCACTTGCCCCAAGTGACGAACATGACGACAGCCGCCGCAGCCATCACGGCCGTGGCGAGCCATCCCCAGACCTTCAATGAAGTGCTTATGGTGAATGCACCCATGACCTTCGGGTTCGTGCTCATTTTCATGATCATCACCATAGAGGGAACAGCAGCGACGCCGTTAATCACCGCACTCCAATACAGTGCTTTGATCGGATCGATCGGCGTGAAATTCAAAGAGATACCGGCAATGCTGGCAAAGACCAGGACGCCGTAAAATAGCTTGGCTTGCTTTGGTTTTTGTTCCAAACCGTAGGGTTCCCCTAAAGCCCCCGCTACGGCAAATGCGGTCGATCCCGCGAGCACTGGCACGGCTAAAAGTCCCGTGCCGACGATGCCTGCGGCGAAGAGAAAAAATGCAAAGCGACCGGCAAGGGGACGCAACGCGGCGGCCGCGTCGGAGGACGACTGGATGTCGGTCTTGCCGTGTGCATGAAGCACCACCGCGGCCGTCAGGATGATGAAGACCGCCACGAGATTGGAGAACACCATGCCTATGGTTGTGTCGATGCCGATGCGGCGGATCGCATCTAGCCCTTGAGCCGGGGCTTGCTTGAGCGCCTTACGGCTCTTACTCGCCCGGATTTCCTCCACTTCCTGAGCAGCTTGCCAAAAGAAGAGATAGGGGCTGATGGTGGTGCCCAATACAGCAACGATGGCTATGGCGTATTTGGCATTGAATTTTGCTCTGGGCAGCACCGTGCCCTTGATCACGTCGCCCCAAGGCACGTGGATGACAAAAACCGTCGCGACGTAAGCAAACAGGCTGAGCGTTAAAAGTTTTAATACCGGCGAGTACCGAGAAAACGGCACCCACACCTGCAGGGCAAGTGAAGCCAGCGCAAAGCCGGTCGCATAAAGCACGGCGGGCCCACCAATAAGCAGCTTGAGCGCCGCCCCCATGGCGCCGACATCGGCCGCCAGGTTAATAACGTTGGCTATGACCACGGAGAGTATCAGCGCATAGACGACGCTCCGCGGATAGTGATGGCGCATGTTTGAGCCAATGCCTTTTCCCGTCGCGCGCCCGATGCGCGCTGATGGTCTGTATCGCGATCATCAGCGGCATGGCCAAAAACAGACTCCAAATGGTCGCGTAGCCATACGCTGCGCCCACCTGTGAATACGTTGCGATGCCGCTGGGATCATCGTCAGCTGCACCGGTGATCAGGCCGGCGCCTAACTTGGCCCACAACGATTTCTTGGCGTTTATCGTCGTGCCGTTTGTTTTCACTTCCATATCCCCTCTCTGGCGTGTCCAAGAGCTCCCCGCAGGGTCGCGGTGCAAATGCGGTGGTCTACCTTCCTAAAGGCGCGAATGCAGCGTGTGCGATCGTCCCATTTTATGCTTCTTCGCATATCGCGCTAAAGTCGGAGCGATCGGCAAAAGCAACAGGCGTTACCCAGACGCCAATCCTTTGCTTTGTCACAGGCCGGAGAGTGCCTGATGGCAAACACCAGCTGCAACGTAACGTGGGTAACTTGCACAGGTCGTTCACTACCATGAGGCCATGCTCGCGACCTAACCGCTCAATCAGGATTGTTCGATGGAAATTTTCTATATTCTCTTCAATCCCGATCGCACTCATGGATGGACGGTTCCCATTCCGCGAGACGGGGAAAAGCAATTTCGCACGCGTCCTGAGGCGATGGCGTTCGCGCGTAAACTTGCGCAGAAAGAAACGTTGGAACAGTCTGCAAACAGCTATCTATGCGTCGAAGGCGGCGACAAGCATTGGCGACTATTCACACCCGATCTCTTGCCGGTGAATTGATCGCACAGCCCTGCGCCTCAACTCGTTTCAAGCCGTTCATCCGAGCTTTATGACAGACGCTTATTGTCAAAGCCACAGCCTTGCAGGACTTGGCGATGGCCACTTCTCGGGAAGAGCTTCGAGGGCAGCTGGAGACGCTTGAGCTAGAAATGCGCGTCGTGGCCGGAACATATGTCACTACGGAGCGATTCTTAAAGGAGTTCTTAAGGCGCGCTGAGAAGCTCTTTCGGGGTGCACCAGCCCATGAGCGCGAGTGGGTATCCGAGCAGATCAGCCGCATCCTTGACAAGTTCGGCTTTACCTACATTGAGGGTGACGACTAGTTGCCGCGAAGACGAGCGCTCAGTGCAGGCGATTCCATGAGCGAACGGATGCCAGTGCATGGGCGTGGCTGACGGCGGCCTTTAGCTCGGACAGTCCAAATGGCTTCTGAAGATAGGGAGCACGCCACGGAAGTTGAACACACCCTTCTGATGAGGCAACGACGTGGGCAATGTCTTTGGCATCCAGTGCTATCAGCACGGGCTCGGTCGAATGGCCTCTCACGTCGGTTTCCAGAATGGCGAGGTCTATGTTTTCCTCATCGACGATATAGAGAGCTGCCTGAATGGAGCTCGCCGTCTCAACGGGTTCGTATCCAATGTCGCTAAGCGCATCGACGATCGTTTCAGCCACAAGCTTGTTGCTTTCAACAACTAACGCAGAAAGATGCGCATCGCCTCGTGAACCGGATTGCTGGTCTGCTGTGATCACCGTGCTGCCTGCTGATGAGACGAGGGAAACGTTTGTTTGACCAGCATACGCGCTTGTTCGGCAGTTCACTTGCAGAAGTGGATAGACATTTTCTTCCGACCAATTTGAGCAGGTCACGAACGACTGCTTTATGGCGGGCATTTGTGGAAGCCAACCGACCGATATTGGCCCAGGCTGTGTGAAAACTCTCTGAGTCGATAGACTTGTCCCGCCGCGCCGACGAGAGTTGCCGATGGGACGTTTTGTTGAAGGTGAAGATCGCTCGCAGAGCACCTTGC
>Ga0302314_10015577_pt1 | contig 12912 bp, 13 predicted proteins | sample III_Palsa_N2_3_FD_200533 | JGI IMG/M metagenome (GOLD analysis project Ga0302314, IMG submission 200533) | Peat permafrost microbial communities from Stordalen Mire near Abisko, Sweden - III_Palsa_N2_3 | ecosystem: Environmental > Terrestrial > Soil > Palsa > Peat permafrost | place: Sweden...
CAGCCCCAGAACTCCGGTCTCCGACCCCCGGCTCCAGAACTCTGGCCCCAGAATCTCGGCAATTGAAAATTGACCACTGACATGCAGCGCATTTTCTCCGGCATCCAGCCGTCCGGCCTGGCCACACTTGGCAACTACCTCGGCGCAATCCGCAACTGGGTGGCGCTGCAGGATGGCCACGACTGCATCTATTGCGTGGTCGATCTGCACGCGATCACCGAGTGGCAGGACCCGGCTGGGTTGCAGCGCCAGACGCGGGAGATGGCGGCGACGCTGCTGGCCTGCGGCATCGATCCGCGCAAGCACATCCTGTTCCTGCAATCCTCGGTCCGCGCGCATGCGCAGCTTGCCTGGATCTTCAACTGTGTGGCGCGGCTTGGCTGGCTGAACCGGATGACGCAGTTCAAGGACAAGGCCGGCAAGGACAGGGAAGGCGCGTCAGCTGGTCTGTACGTGTATCCGAACCTGATGGCGGCTGACATTCTGGCCTATCATGCGACCGGCGTGCCGGTCGGCGACGACCAGCGCCAGCACCTGGAACTGGCGAACGACATCGCGCAGAAGTTCAACCATGACTACGGGGTAGAGTTCTTCCCGGCCATCGAGCCGCTGATCACCGGGCCGGTACCGCGCGTCATGAGCCTGCGGGACGGGTCGAAGAAGATGTCGAAGTCCGATCCGTCGGATCAGAGCCGGATCAATCTGAATGACGATGCCGATACGATCGCCCTGAAGATTCGTCGTGCCAAGACCGATCCGGAACCGCTGCCGAGCGAACCCATGGGCCTCGCGAACCGTCCGGAGGCGCGCAACCTGGTGGGGATCTACGCCGCGCTGGCCGAGACCGACCAGTCCGCCGTGCTGCGCCAGCATGGTGGCAAAGGGTTCGGACCGTTCAAGGAGGCGCTGGCAGCGCTGGTGATCGACAAGCTGACGCCGATCGCGCGCGAGACCGATCGGTTGCTGGCCGACCCGGCCGGCATCGATGCCGTGCTGCACAATGGGGCCGCGCGCGCCGCGGCGATTGCCGATCCCATCGTGGCTGAGGCGGAACGGCTGGTGGGGTTCCTGAAGGTCTAATACCGACCATCCGCATCGGTTGTGCGTTCCGCCATTTCAGGCGGTCGGCATTGCACGCGGCGCTGCCCGGGGAGTTGTGGGAGCAACCGCACGCCAAACCGAGGTCCATGCCGGTCAGCCGACAATCTGGCTAGGACTCGAAGCTTCGGGCGGCGGCGCTGTTCAGTGCGCGCCGGTGGCAAACTCCGCGAGCGCTGCCGCGGCATGGCGAATGACCGGTGCCCAATCGCCAATCTGTGCCTGGCGGAAGATGCGCAGGCGCGGATACCACGGACTGTCGGTCCGCCCGCTCAACCAGCGCCAGCAATTGTCGTAGCGATCGAGCAGGAAGACCGGCTTGCCCAGCGCCCCAGCGAGATGGACCACCGATGTGTCAACGCTGATGACCAGGTCAAGATTGGCGATGATCGCCGCGGTATCGGCGAAGTCGGCAACCCCTGGCATCGGGTCGTGCAGCGCCAGTCCCTGGGGCAGCATACGCGCCTCGGACGCCGGCGTGCCGGCCTGCAGACTGACGAACTGCACGCCATGGACAGCGCCGAAGGGGGTGAATTGCGCCAGGCTCGTGCTGCGTCGCGCATTGACCGTCACGAATCCGGGCAGCCACGGCCGCGCCTGGCCAGCCCAAGCCAGACCGACACGAAGCCCGGGCCCGGCCGGCAGGCGGGCAGCCCAGGCCGCGACCAGAGTCGGATCGGCGGTGAGATACGGAACCTCGGCGGGGATCGTCTCCAGCGTCGTGCCGAACGTGCGCGGCAGGCTGGTGATCGGACAGTGCCAGTCGTGCGCCGGCAGTTTGCCGGTCATCAGCACCGTCTCGGCGACGCAGGGCATTGCGGCCAGCAGACGGTGCAGTTCGGGCGGGACCGCGAGCACGATGCGGGCGCCGCGGGCCGCGAGCAGCAGAATGTAACGGCAGAAGTGCAGCATGTCGCCGAACCCTGCCTCGTGCGTCAGTAGCACGGTCCGTCCCCCTATCCCGGGCAGCGACGCGAGCGGTGGCAGCAACCCGGCCATCCGTGGACCGGTGCGCTCAGTCCCGGTTCGCTCGGCATTCGCCGTGTCACTTCCCGCCTTGTCAGTCAGCGCATTGTCAGTGAGCGCAAATCTCCACTCGTGGTCTTCCCAGGCCTCGGCGTACCGCCCGGCATGCAGCAGCGCGACCACCCGGTTGACGCGGATGCGCGCGTCGCGCGGCGCTCGCCGGAGCGCCTCGTCATAGGCGTCCAGCGCCTCCGCGAAACGCCCCTGGACCTTCAGCAGCATGCCGAGATTGGCCCAGCCAAGTGCGGGCACCGGATCCAGTGTCACCGCGCGCAGCATGTGAGCGATCGCCGCGTCGAATTCGCCCAGTTCCGCACGTACCATCCCGAGCCGATGATGCGCGGCGGCGGACTCGGGGTCGTCGTCCAAAAGCGCGGCAAGCACGCCCACGGCGCCGTCCAGATTTCCGGCCGTCTGCAGGCAATCCGCCCACATCAGGCGCAGCCGCGCGTCCCCCGGCACCAGGTCGAGGCAGGCGCGCACCTGGGTCGCAAGCTCCCTCGCCTCCAGCAGGCCGGCAAGATCGCGGCACGGGTGCGCGAACGCCGCGCGCGCCGCTGCCACACGGTTCAGCAGCCGAGCCGCCGGTTCGGCTTGCCCCGATGCCGCAAGCGCCAGTCCTCGCAGCAGCAGCGCGTCCACATCCGCGGGGTCCATGGCAAGGATAAGGTCGCAGGCCGCCTCGGCAGCCGCGAACCTACGGGATTCGAGCGCCGCAATCGCGTCGGCCAGCAACAAGCGACGCGAGGACAGGTCGATGGTGAGGCTCACGCTGTCTCCCACGCCGGGATGTTCCGGCGTGGGTTCTGCACCGTTCGGGTTAACGCCGCGTTGCCGCGCTGCCTATACGTAGTCGGACGCGACCGTCATGTCCTTATGGCGATCGGACGCCACCGCGTTGAGGAACAGCGACAGCACGAACGACACGACAAGGTTCACCGCCAGGGATGCCACCGCGGTGTAGCATGGGATCGTCTCGCCCAGGATGTGCAGCGGATAGGCCGGTGCGAAGTTCATCACCACCATCATCCAGGTACCGACCCCGGTGCCGACCGCCCAGCCAATCAGCAAAGCCCAGCCATGGAAGAAGCGCATGAACAGCCCAAGCATCACGGCGGGCAGTGTCTGGATGATCCACACCCCGCCCAGCAGCTGCATCTGGATCGCGTACTGGAACGGAATAAAGAAGATGAACACCAGCGCGCCCACCTTGATCAGCAGCGAGACGACCTTAGCGACCTGGCTTTCCTCGGCGTCGGTGCAGCTGGGCTTCACGAATTCCCGATAGATGTTGCGCGTGAAGATGTTCGCCGTCGCGATCGACATGATCGCCGCCGGAACCAAAGCACCGATTGCGATCGCGGCGAAGGCAACGCCGACGAACCACGATGGGAAGGCAAACATGATCAGCGATGGCACCGAGAAATTGTTGCCATAGCGTTTGAAGCCGTCGGCGAATTCCGGCATCTTCTGCACGCCCACGGCGATCGCCATGAAACCCAGCAGCGCCAGCAGCCCCAGCACCATCGAATAGGCCGGCAGCGCCGCGGCATTGCGACGGATCGTGCGCGTGCCGGTGGCGCTGAGCACGCCGGTGATCGAGTGTGGATACAGAAACAGCGCACAAGCCGAGCCGAACGCCAGCGTGGCATAGGCACTGAAGCTGCCCCATGACCCGGCCGGCGGCGCCGCCAGCAGCAGCTTCGGCGACGGGATGGCGGCGAAGATCTTGCCGTAACCGCCAACCTCGATCGGCACGATGATGATCGCGGCGATCACCGTGATGTAGATCAGCAGGTCCTTCACCACCGCGATCATCGCCGGCGCGCGCAGGCCCGAGGTATAGGTGAACGCCGCCAGGATGACGAAGGCGATGATCAGCGGCAGATCGCCGAGCCAGCCGGTGGTCTCGATGCCCATGGCACCGATCACCACTTGCATGCCGACAAGCTGCAGCGCGATGTACGGCATGGTCGCGACCATGCCGGTGATGGCGATGGCCAGCGCGAGCCACCGATTGCCGTAGCGGCCACGCACGAAATCGGATGAGGTGACATAGCCGTGACGATGCGCCACGGCCCACAGGCGCGGGAACACCAGATAGACGATCGGGTAGACCATGATCGTGTACGGCACGGCAAAAAAGCCGATCGCCCCGGCGCCGAACATCAGCGCTGGCACTGCGATGAACGTGTACGCGGTATAAAGGTCGCCCCCCAGCAGAAACCAGGTTACCCAACTGCCGAAGCGGCGTCCACCGAGGCCCCATTCATGCAGTTGGCTGAGGTCCCCCTTGCGCCAATGCGCGGCGATGAAACCGATCCAGGTGACAAACAGGAAGAGCGCGACAAAGACAATGATGGCGGTCCAGTTCATCGCATGCCCCGCTCAGTGCTCGGCTCGGTACACGACGACGATCAGGAGTGCGCCCAGGATGATCCACAGCAATTGATACCAGTAGAAGAACGGGACGCCGAACAGCATCGGATCGACCCGATTGTAGAAGGGGACCCACAGCACGGCGATGAACGGCACCACCAGCAATAGCCGCGCCCAGTGATGCGCGCGATGTTCGGGCTGCCGCCCGCCCGGCTTGGTCGCCACGATTCGTCTCCTCCCGGTCGTTCGCGCTGATTAGCGTATAATCCCGAGTGCAACAATCCGGTGGCACAACCAGGCCGCCGGCTGACTGTGCGCCACGCGTGAGCACCAAGCTGAGGCGGTGCCGGAGCGGCTGGCCGTGTGAGGTATCAATCCGAAAAATCAGACAGCCAGGCGCCCGGCAAGGCGGCGGCGTCGCCATTGCAACAGCCCCCAGGCGAACTTGGCGGACATCCCCGACAGGCGCCCGCGTGGTGACAGGCCCACCGCCTTGAAGATCATACCCATGCCGCGCTCGATGTGGTGGAAGCGGTAGAACGCCATCGCGCGGGCCATGTAGCTGGTGCTGCAACGGTCGTGCTCGTACGGCAGGTCGGCCGTCTCGTTGCCGCAGTGCCAGGCATAGGCCAGCTCGTCGTCCTCGCTTTCGCCCACCCGGCCGGCGGCGATCCACAGGCGGCGCAGCATGCCGATCCGCTCGCGCGACAGGTAGCGGCGCATATGGTCGTAGAACAACTTGTAGTGGCGGTACTCGTCGGCGGCGATCAGCCGGCAGACTTCGCGCAACACCGGTTCCTCGGTCGCCTCGCCTAATGCGGTGTAGTAGGACGACGTACCGGTTTCGACCATGCAACGGGCGATCAATTCGCCCGTACGCGAGCCGCGAATCGAGTGTTCGGCGTTCAGGTCCACGTGGTAGCCGGCCCGGTAGCGCGCAAAGGCGGCCTGATAGTCCCATGCCGGATCGGCGAGGCTCGCCCAACGTCCTAAGGCATCGCCGTGCTGCACTTCCTCCGTCGCCCAACTGTCGGCCGCCTGGCGGAAGTCCGGATCGTCGGCGAACACCCGGTTCAGATAGATGGCATAGTCGTTGCCGTTTCGCTCCACCATCGCCGCGGCCTTGACCAGGGGGATCACCACCGGATCCACCTTGGTCGGGTCGAACCGGTCCCACGCGACCTGGTCGATGTGCCAGTGCTTCATTCTCGCTCCGACGCCGTCGTCACGCACTCGTGGTTAGCTATACCACATCATCGCCGGCGCAAGACGATGCCAGGGTTGACTTGCGGGGACCGCCTGGTTGCGTGTCCCGTTAGTCGATCCGACAGCGCGCCAGTTTGGGGGTGTCCCTTTAGTTGCTTGCGGAAAGTTACCCATTTATCCTGTGCCCTGGTCGGCGATCGTGTCGGAGTGACCGGGCGAGATCGCCGACCAGCGTCAAGGCCAAAGGGGTACCCCCGCGCCTTGGCCACCGTGCCGTTCAGCGGAAAGGCGACAGACCGTGCCACAGCAAGCGCAGCTCGCAGTCCTGTTCGCGGATATCTCTGGCTCGACTCAACTTTACGTCAATTTGGGCGATGTGCGAGCCCGCGACATCATCGCGCGCTGCATCGACGTGATGACCGGAGCCGCCCGTCGCCGTGGCGGCGCGCCAATCCGCACGATCGGCGATGAGGTTCTAACCGCGTTCTCCTCGGTCACGGCGGCGGTGGAGGCGGCCCACGAGATGCAAGACCGGATCACAGGTACGATCATGGTGGAGGGGAGACCGTTGGCTATTCGGATCGGTTTCCATTTCGGTATGGTATTGCTCGAAGAGACCGACGTCTATGGCGACGCGGTGAACCTCGCTGCGCGCGTCGCGGTGCTGGCGAAGCCAGGCCAAATCCTCACCACCGGGACGACCGTCGCGGCGATGACCGAGACCGAGCGCGGGCTGTGCCGTCAGATCGACGTGGCGCAGGTGAAAGGCAAGTGGGAACCGGTATCGATCTTCGAATTGCTTTGGCGGTCAGAGAGCGACACCACCTTGATGCGGGCGCCCTGGGAGACGCGGCGGCGACCGGTCGGAAAACTGATCCTGATCGTGGATGAGCAGTCGTGCGAGCTGAGTGAAGCGCACCGGTCGGTGATCCTCGGTCGCGCCGAGGAGAATGACCTTGTCGTGCGTTTGCCGGTCGTTTCGCGGCTGCACGCTCGGATCGAATTTCGCAACGGGCGCTTCGTGCTTTCGGATATGAGCGCCAATGGCACTTATGTGATAAGCGCCGATGGAGCTACGAACTTCCTGCTGCGGGAAAGTCAGGAGCTGATCGGCAGGGGCACTTTGAGCCTGGGCGACGCCGGCGGGCCACGTATAGCGTTTTGTATTCAAATCGCACAGTAATCGTCAGCCGCCCGCCTGGCAGCTGGAGCATGCAGCGGTCGTTCCAGGCAACCTATCGCCTGCCGCACCTGGCGGGCTGCGCCGGCGCCGCGGCGTTGATCAGCGGGACCAATCGCCGGATCGACCTTGGCAAAGTCCAACCGGTCCCATGCGACCCGGTCGATGTGCCCAGTGGTTGTTGCTTCTCCAACGCTGGCGTCACGCTCGCGCTTGATTACACGACATCATGGCCGGAGCTAAACAATCCCGCGGTCGACACGGATTGAAATCATATGGGCGGGAATCACGTCGCCATATAACCGCCGTCAACGTTGTAGGCCGCACCTGTGACATAAGACGCGCGGTCGGAGCACAACCAGGTGACCATCTCCGCGATCTCCTCCGGCGTGCCCAGGCGGTGGACCGGCACGATCGCCATAAGTTCCTCGCCACGCCGGCGCATCGTGTCCTCGGTCATGCGCGTGCGTATGTAGCCCGGACACACCGCGTTCACCCGGATGTTGGCCTCGGCATATTCCAGCGCGGCGGTCTTGGTCAGCCCGATCACGCCGTGCTTCGCAGCGACATAGGCGGACGAGGTGCGCAGTCCCACCAGCCCGGCAATCGATCCGGTGTTGACGATCGCGCCGCCGCCCTGCGCCATCATCTGCGGCAGCTCCGCTGCCATGCACAACCAGACGCCCTTCAGGTTGACGGCGATCATGCGGTCGAACGCGGCTTCGGACCATTCATGCGTCTTCTTGCCGCTCGCATCGACCTGATAGCCGGCGATGCCCGCATTGTTGAACGCGCAATCGAGCCGGCCGTAGGCGGCGACCACCGTACTGATCATCACGTTGACCTGCGCGGCGTCTGTCACGTCGGCGTTCACCGACATCGCCTGGCCGCCGGCGGCGTTGATCAACGCGACAGTTTCGGCCGCGGTATCGGCGACGAAGTCACTGACAGCGACACGGGCACCCTCACGCGCGAAACACAGCGCGGTGGCGCGTCCGATGCCACCGCCACCGCCGGTGATCAGTGCCGACTTGCCGTTCAATATTCCGGTCATCGTTGCCTCCTCGGTTGATCTTGTTGCGTTGCCGCGGCCAGGGTCGTCGGCCGGTGACGGCGCATCATAGGGGGATTCTTTCAATCCGGCGCCAGGAGCGCTAAACTCATGCTTGGCACATTGGGTCGATCACCAAAATGCGGGAAGAGATTCAGGCCTACAAACGCGAGCGCATCCTGCAGGAAGCGGTAGCCCTGTTCTACGCGCGCGGCTTTACCGCGACCACACTGGACGACGTCGCCGCGGCATTGGGTGTAACCAAGCCCTTCATCTACACCCACTTCCACAGCAAGACGGCCCTGCTGGCGGCACTGTGCACGCCGACCATCGAGCTGTCGCTGGCGGCGGTCGCGAACGCGGCCAAGGGACCTGGAACGCCGACGGATCGATTGTACCGCGCGGTGGTCGACTTCGCCAAGGTGGTGCTGGAGCGCCAGGCGAACATCGCGATCTTCTTCCGCGAAGAGAAGCATCTCGCGCCCGCGGCGCTGGCCGAGATCACGACGTTGCGTAAAAGGTTCGACCGCATGCTGTCGCAGTTGTTGACCGAGGGTGTCGCCGCCGGTGAGTTCGAGGTGGCGGACGTAAACCTCGCGGCGCTGGCGATCGGCGGGATGATCAGTTGGGCTTATACCTGGCACTGTGCGAATGGACGCCTGCCGCTTGACGCACTGTGCGCGCGGCTGTCGGAATTGGCATTGCAAATGGCGGGTGTGCGGACGCGCCAGGCGGCCAGGCTGTCCGCCTGAACCGAAACAAGGGAGGATATCGCGATGGCCAAGGGATTGCTGTTTGCCTCGTTCGATTTTTCCGGTGCGCACGCGGACGAGTTCCATGACTGGTACGACCTGGAACACATTCCGGAGCGCCAGCGGGTGCCGGGCTTCATCACCTGCGAGCGCTGGATCGGCGATGAGAACCCGAAGATCGCTGTGGCAACCTACGACCTCGAGACCGTATCGGTCCTGCGCAGCCCGCCCTATCTGGCGATCGGCGGCGACAACCTGTCGGTGTGGTCGAAGCGCGTGACCGCGATGTGTCAGCGCATCATGCGCTACGAGGGGGAGCAGTTGAAACCGGGGGATGCGGTCGGACCGGCCAGCGCGGGCGCGCTTCTGGTCGCCTCGATGAATGTCGATCCCGCCGCCGAACACGAATTCAACGAGTGGTACAACACCGAGCACCTGCCTCAGCTTGCGGCGGTGCCAGGCGTGCTGTGTGCGCGGCGCTATAGCGGCAGCGGCGAGCGCAAGTATCTCGCGCTGTATCACCTGACCAACCCGGACGTTTCTCGATCCGACGCGTGGCGCAAGGCGGCCGATACGCCATGGACGCAACGCATGCGGCCGCAGTTCCGTGATATGCTGCTGCTGCGTTGCAAGCGCTACGTGCGCGCCGGCTGACGAATTTTTCCCGCTTCCCTTGAGGGGGCGAGAACAACTACGCTCGGTCGTCAAACACCATCGCTACACCGGGCGCGGCGGCGGCCACAGCGCTTTGCCGAGCACGCCGGCCATCATGTCGATCGCGGTGCCAGCAGTGCGGATGATCCGACCCATGCTCATGAAACCATGGATCTGATCGGAAAAGTGCAGATGCGTCACTCGCACGCCCTCGCGCTCCAACCGCCGTGCGTACTCGACCCCCTCATCACGCAGCGGATCGCACGAGCATGTCAGCACCAGCGCCGGCGCCGTGCCCGACAGATCGGCGGCCCGCGCCGGTGAGGCCCGCCAGTCGACGACGTCCTCCGGCCCGCGCATGTAATGATCGATGAACCACTTCATCGTCGCCGAGGTCAATGGAACCGTCTGCGTGATGGTCTGCGAGGAGACGGTGGTCATTGCCATGTCGGTCGCCGGATAGACCAGCAACTGAAACGCCAGCTTCGGCAAGGTGCCATTCCTCGCCATCAAAGCCATCACCGCGGCGAGATTCCCTCCGGCCGAGTCACCACCCACCGCGACCCGCGCGGGATCAACGCCGAGCGGTGCCGCATGTGAAATGACCCACTGCGTCGCCGCGGCGCTATCATCGACGGCGGCGGGAAACTTGTGCTCCGGCGCCATGCGGTAATCGACCGAGACGACAGCGCAACGTGCCGCATTGGCGAAGTGGCGGCAGGTTGTGTCATGCGAGTCGAGACCGCCCAGCAGCCAGCCGCCGCCATGAAAATACAACAGTGCGGGCAGCACGTCGTCGGGCGTCGTGCCGGCGGGACGGTACAGGCGCAAGGGGATGTCGCCATGCGGACCGGGACAGGTCAGGTCACGCGACTCAGCCACCGGAAGCGGCGCCGGCGCGAGGACGGCGCGGCTCGCCATATACGCCTGACGGGCTTCGTCCGGCGTCAACGCCTCGAACGGCGGCCGTCCGGCAAGTCGTATCATGTCGAGAATAATCTGCACGTCGGGATCGACATTCATGCCAACGGTTCCCCTCTACCGGTTCGATGCCGATCCTGCACGACTATGCCGTCCAGCCCAGGATTGCTTCCGCCACCGCGTTCGGCTGATCCAGCTCGGCCAAATGACCGGCGCCAGCGATCAGCTTGATCTCACTGCGTCCCTTTATGCCTTTCGCAAAACGATCGGCATAGCTGCGCGGCATCACCTTGTCCTGCTCGCCCCACAGCAGCAATGTCGGCGCGGTGATTAATCCCAGCCGCTTCTCCAGCCTGGTGTTGCCGAGCGGCCAGAAAATGCGCGCCGCCGCCTCTGACGCCCGCGTCTGCTCGATCGGCCATTCGATCGAGTTGGCCCCCTCCGGCGCGGTCTTCAACGCCGTCCAGATCGCGGGGTCGGCGCACATCAGCCCGGGCACCGCGTCGGCGCGCTGGGCCCAGGGATCGGTCGGCGGATCGCTTTCCTCGAACAGACCGAACGGAGCGATCAGCGCCAGCCGGCGCACCGCGTCAGGCCAGATCGCCGCGATGTCAGCGGCAAGCGCACCGCCCACCGAACTGCCGACGAGATCAGCGCCGATCAGCTCCGACTTCACCAGGATCTCGCGCACCGCCAGCACCCAGTCGAGATGCGTGTCGAGCACGGTATGACCGCGATCACCGCCGGGGAATCCTGGCAGCGACGGCACGATCACCGTGCGGCTCTTGGCCAGCTCGTCGATGACGGGGATGGATCGCGGCAGGCCACCGAACCCGGCGAGAAAGCCCAGCTTCGGGCCACTGCCCTTGCGCCAGACGCGGGTGGGAAAGCCGTTGACGTCAATGGTCAACGTTGCAAGGTCGCTCACGGGCAGCTCCAGATCAAATCGCGGGACGCCGGCCTATTCGGCAGCCAGCGATGGCATGAACGCGGGAACCTCGGCGCGCTGCGCTGTCTCCATCGGTTGCGGCCACCAGCGGTCGTTCCAATCAGAGAACAGGTCCTTCATCTTCGGCATCACCTGCTCGGCGAACAGCTTGGTGTTGTACTTGGCAAGCTGCTTGCTCATGTTGCCGAACTGCAGCAGCAGCATCAGGTGGCCGACATTGAGGTTGACGGCTACTTCGCGAAGCTGCTCGGCGACCTCGTCGGGTGTGCCGATGATGACATAACCGTTGTCGACGATCGCGTTCATCTCGCGCGCGACAGAGGCGAAACGTTCACCGGTCGATTTGCCGCGCACGTTGGAATCCGCCGCCTGTCTGATCTGGCTTTCGATGCCGGCGCGTTGGCTGCCCTCGCTGGTGTAGCCGGGCGGCGTCGCCCAGCGCGCATCGACGTGCAGGCAGCGGCCGTAGAAGTATTCGGCTGCCTCGGCGTATAGATCGAAGGCGTGCTGGCGGCTTTCGCCGACACCGACGAATTGCAGGAAGCCGGCCTGGTACGGATTGCGATCCTTGCCCAGGCGCGACATTTCGTTCCAGAATCCGTCCATCGTCGCGCGCCCGGCCTTGTAGCCGTAATACGACAGGTAGCAGTAGACGTAGTCCATCTCCGCGCACCATCGCCAGGTCTCGACCGAGCCGCCGCCGGGCACCCAGATCGGCGGATGCGGGCGTTGGATCGGGCGCGGCCAGATGTTCACGTAGCGCTGCTGGTTGAAGCGGCCGTTGAACGCGAAGGTGTCCTGCTCGGTCCAGGCGCGCACCACAAGGTCGTGCGCTTCCAGGTAGCGCTGGCGAAGCTGGCTGGGATTCTGGCCATAGGCGTAGCAGGTGTCCATCGGCGTGCCGACCGGGAACCCGGCGATCAACCGCCCGCCGGAGATCACGTCGATCATGGCGAACTCTTCGGCCACGCGGGTCGGCGGATTGTACAGCGCCAGCGAATTGCCCATGACGCAGATCGCCGTGTCGGTGGTGCGCCGCGCCAGCGACGAGGCGATCAGGTTTGGCGAGGGCATCAGGCCGTAGCCGTTGGAATGGTGCTCGTTCACACAGATCGCGTCGAAGCCGCACTGCGCCGCGTATTCGAGTTCATCCATGAAGTCGTTGTACATCAGATGGGCACGCTTCGGATCGAACAGCGAGGAATGGATATCCACCCAAACCGACGGGTTGGCTTCGCGGAAATCGTCCGGCAGTTCCGTGTAGGGCATCAGGTGGAACCACATCAGCTTCATTGGCAACGTCTCCGTCTGGGCATGCGATAGGTGGAGCTACTGGGCAGTAGTGCAAACGTACTGACGGGTGTCAATCGGTCGGGAAGGCGATGGCGGCTCACGCTGCGTTCTGCCGGAAATTACGATTTTGGCCGGAAGGTCGAGGGGGCTTTCGCGACGCGGGTGAGGGAGCTGCGCGCGGCACCGCCTTAATCACCGTCATCGCCGGATCACCGGCTCCACCAGCTCCCACCCAACGTCCGCCGTCAGCCTACCCGGCCGCATATAGGGTCGTTGCGCACATCCCCACTTCCACCCGCAGCCGCCGTTTTTCCACCTCCCGCGCCAGGGCCTCCCGCAGCCCGCGCGACCCCGGCGCCCACAGGGCGGTCTCACCCGCCCGCCGTTCCGCCAGCACACCCAA
>Ga0302314_10015578_pt1 | contig 12908 bp, 14 predicted proteins | sample III_Palsa_N2_3_FD_200533 | JGI IMG/M metagenome (GOLD analysis project Ga0302314, IMG submission 200533) | Peat permafrost microbial communities from Stordalen Mire near Abisko, Sweden - III_Palsa_N2_3 | ecosystem: Environmental > Terrestrial > Soil > Palsa > Peat permafrost | place: Sweden...
GCTCGAGTCAAGCAAACACGTGCTGGAGGTCACGGGACTGGCCGTCGCTCCCGACTATCAACGCTCGAGCATCGGACGGCAGCTGCTCGATGCGGCGATCGGTGCTGCGCGCAGGAGAGGCGCACGACGCCTGACCCTCCACGTACTCGGCGACAACCTCCCTGCGAGGGCGCTGTACGAAAGGTGCGGCTTCTACGTCGAGGGCATCCTGCGAGACCAGTTCGCGTTCAACGGCCGCTACGTCGACGACGTGCTCATGGCTTACGACTTGACGAACACGGCCGGCTCAGTCAGTCCGTGAAGCCGTTCTCGGCCAGGATGTTGTCGATGCGTGCGCGATGCGCTTGCTCCCAAGCATCGAGGGATTCGCCGGCCTCCTTCGCGCACTTCTTCTGCGCGTCGAGGAGCACCTCGTCCTGGCGTGCGCTGGGCGTGACGACGATGCCCTCCTCGTCGGCCACGACGATGTCGCCGGCATTGACGTCCACGCCGCCGCACCGCACCGGGGTATTGAGCGGCGTGGCGGCCGTCTTGCTCCCCGGGAAGGGGATGATGCCCCTGGCGAACACAGGAAACCCCATCTCGCGCACCTCGCCAAGGTCGCGAATCACCCCGTCCACGACGAAGGCCACGATCCCCCGGCGTTGCGCGACGGCACAGACGTTTCCTCCGGCGACTGCGTAATCGACGTCACCGGCTTCGACGACGATGATCGAGCCGGCCGGGGCGCGATAGATGGCGGCGTGGAGCATGAGGTTGTCACCGGCAGGGCACCGCACTGTGAACGCCGGTCCGGCGACCCGTGGCATCGAAGGCCACAGCGGGCGAATGCCACTGTCCATGACCTGCTCGCGTCCCAGCACGTCGGCGAGAGTGGTCGGGGAGATGCCCTGGAATTCGGTGAAACGGGTCATGTTTCTCAGCTCTCCTGATTCTGAGGCTCGAGCGGCTGCCGCGGCTGCGCTCACGGGCGAGCAATGCCAACGCCTATGGGAGGTTCAGGGTGTTGATCGCTTCGAGTTCGTCGGAACCGTAATTGGTTATCAGAAGCGTTCTGCCGTTGGGCTCGAGTGACATCTCCCGGGGGAAGTCGGCCGCCGCGACGGCGCCGAGCAAGGCCGGCTTGCCTGCGAGCGCTGCCGGCAGGCTTACGATGCTGAGCGCGCCGACGTGGACGGGCGTGGTGTATCGGTCGGTGTCCGCGACCACGATTCGGCGGCCGCGATCGGCAAATGCCATCCCCGCTGGAGAGGCGCCGACGCGAACGTCGGCGAGAAGCGCATGGCGCGGATCGGTGAGGAGCTTGGTCGCGGAGAAGCCAAGCAACGAAGAGGACCCAGCCGAGCAGCCGGCCAGAGACAACCCGAAGAGGACGAACACTCCAGCCGAGCAGACCGCCCGCCTCACGTGGAAGGCCCGCCCCTGCCGTCGCACCGCGCGTCAGCCGCTTCCGCCATACGCGCAACCGTAGAGGTCCGGAAGTTAGAGGCGCCGCCTCCTCGTCTGGGGACTGACCGGACGCGCTCGATTAGGGTCCGATTGGCGGCGCTGTAAGCGCGCGGCGACTTTGAATATAAACTAGGCGCGGCGACCTGGAGCTGTGGCTATCGGCTGCGCTCGGGGCTTGCGTCTTTAGGTATCGGCTCACGGTGGCGGTCACGAATGTAGGCCGCATGGTTGGTCCGTACCAATAGTCGCCGTGCGGGAGTCGAAGAGACGCCTAGATCGCAGACATTCAGGATCCTGACCAGGACAGTCTCGTGAGTCCGGTTCGTGCGCTGGCGCGGGCCAACCCGGTTGCGCGTGCCGACTCCGAGCTCATGGAGGAGATCATCGCCGGCAGCACCGATGCGCTGGGTGAGCTCTACGACCGTTACTCTGCCCGCGGCTTTCGGGTGGCACGTTCGGTGTGCGGCAATCGCGAAGCAGTCGAGGACGCCGTACAGGAGGCCTTCGTCTCGATCTTCAGGCGCCGCACGACCTACCGATCCGAGCGCGGGACGGTGGCGGCGTGGGTTCTCACCGTGGTACTTCACCGAGCGATCGACCTCATGCGTATCGAAGCGAAGCACGCAACCCGCCGGTCGAACGAGGTGGGGCTCGCCGCCGTTCCCGCGCCGGCCGACGTGGTCGACCAGGCCTCAGCACGGATCGACGCGAGCCGCGTGCGCACCGCGCTGGCCGCGCTCCCCGAGCCGCAGCGAGAGGCCATCACCCTGGCCTACTACGGGGAGCTGTCGCACGTCGAGATCGCTGAGCGGCTCGGCGTGCCGTTCGGGACGGTCAAGGGGCGCATACGTCTGGGCATGGACAAGCTCCGCCTCGCTTTCGAGCCGGCGGAGCTGGGAGACCGTTAGCTGTCGAGGATCGTGGGGTCGAGCCGGTGCAGAAATGCCGGGTCGGCCAGGATGTCGATCTCCACGATCTTGCCGTTGCTGATCGCAAAGGCGCCGACCGAGGCCGGCTCTCCATTCCGGGCCGTGATGGCTCCGGCAGCGCCGTTGATCAGCGCCCGGTGCATGGTCAGGCCGACCTGTGACCAGGTGAGCGCCTGACGGGCGATCCTGTCGGCGCCGCGGACCTCACGCGTGGCGCCCGCACCCAGGTCGGCTCGCAGCACCACCTCGGGATCGAGCACCGCGACCAGCGCGTCGAAGTCACCGTCCCGCGCAGCGGCGAGGAAGGCGTCGACGATCTCCCACTGGGTGCTCAGATCGGCGTCGGGAACGGGAGCGGCAGCCCGCACACGACGGCGTGCGCGGCTGGCGAGTTGGCGTGCCGCCTCGGGCGAGCGCCCGACGATCTGCGCGATGTCGTCGAAGGGCACGGCGAACATGTCGTGCAAGACGAAGGCCAGCCGCTCGGCGGGGGTGAGCGTTTCCAGTACGACGAGGAGCGCGAGCCCGACCGAGCCGGCGAGCAGCGCCTCGTGCTCGGGATCCGTCCCGTCGGCGCGGTCGATGATGGGCTCGGGCACGTGTGGGCCCAGGGGCTCCTCGCGCCGTGACTGGCGCGAGCGGAGCATGGTCAGCGACACGCGCGCGACGACGGTCGTCAGCCATCCGCCCAGGTTCTCCACGTCACTCGTGTCGGCGCGGCTGAGGCGGATCCATGCGTCTTGGACGGCGTCGTCCGCCTCGCTCAGCGAGCCGAGCATCCGGTAGGCCACCGCGCGCAGATGAGAGCGATGCTCCTCGAAGCGCTCCGCCAGAGATTCCTGTTCGTCCATCGGTCACATTCCTCTTTCGCTTCGTGTCATAGCAGTAGACCCGCGAAATCCGCGCGATGTGACGGGCTGCTCCGACAACGAAGGGAGAAGGCGATGCGAGTCTTGGTAGCGGGGGCGAGCGGTGCCATCGGCACCCGGCTCGTTCCTCTGTTGATCGACCGGGGTCACGAGGTGGTCGGGACCTTCAGGTCGCCTGGGAAGGCAGAGGTGCTACGGGAGCTTGGGGCGGAGCCGAGGCCGCTCGACCTCCTCGACGCACGTGCCGTGCGCAAGGCCGTTCTCGAAAGCGAGCCCGAGGCCATCGTCCACGAGGCGACGGCGCTGGCGGATGTGCGCTTCTCGAGAAGCCTCGACCGAAGCTTCGCGCCGACCAACCGGCTTCGGACCGAGGGCACCGACGCGCTCCTGGCCGCCGCGCGCGAGGCAGGTGTGCGCCGGTTGGTCGCCCAGAGCTTCGCCAGCTTCCGGTACGCGCGCGAGGGCGGCCCGGTCAAGAGCGAGGAGGATCCCCTCGACCCGACGCCGCTGGCGACGGCGCGTGAGACCAACGCGGCGATGCGCCATGTCGACCAGGCGGTCACCGACGCCGGTGGGGTTGCCCTTCGCTACGGCGGCTTCTACGGGGCGGCCAACGACGGGCTGCTCGCGCCCGTGCGCAAGCGGCAGTTCCCTATCGTCGGCGATGGCGGCGGCGTCTTCTCGTTCATCCACCTCGATGACGCCGCGGCAGCCACGGTGCTCGCCCTCGAAGACGATCTCAGCGGCGTCTACAACATCGTTGACGACGAACCCGCCCCCGTGCGCGAATGGCTGCCGGTGCTCGCGAACGTGCTCGGCGCCAAGCCGCCCCGCCACTTCCCCCGCTGGCTCGCGCGCCTGGTCGCGGGCGAAGGTGCGGTGATGATGGGAACCGAGTCGCGCGGCGCTTCCAACGCGAAGGCCAAACGGGCCCTCGGGTGGACACTGCGTTACCCGAGCTGGCGAGACGGCTTCGTGGCCGCGTATACGTCAGCCAAGCGAAGCTAGAAGATCTCGGGCGCGGGCCCGACGCGAGGTTGGTCGAAGGCGGCGTAGGCCTCCGCCGGAGAGGCCGCAGCCCCGGTTACGCCGGCCCCGTGGCCGATCGCGGCCGGCTCGACCGGATATCTGACGCTCCCTTTCTGCTTGCGGGCACCGACGGCGAGAACGAGCGAGGGCTCGGTACCGGCCGCGATGATCGTATGGGGCGTGCCCGATGGGCAGTGAAAGAGGTCCCAGGGCTCGAGGGGCCGCTCCTGACCCTCGACGACGAGCGTGCAGCTGCCGCGCAGGACGAGGAAGTCCTCTTGCCCGTCCTCATAGTGGTACAGCGCCATCGGCTTGCCTGGCGTAAGCCAGTACAGCCCGATGCCCAGGTCGTCGAAGTGGGCCTCGCCCTCGCCACCGAATCGGCACACCGAGCGCATCTCGTTGTGCAGCCAACGGGCGTTCGCGGCGTTGATGACGAACCATCCCGCCGTCCGCGGGACGCCATCCTCCACTTTCGCCTCGGTCATCTCGCCACCCTTCGAGTTGGTCTGTTCATCCTCGCGCGAACGTACACGAGGGTCGCGGAGGACGCGATACTGGAGCGACGTGGGTATTCGGTCGCGGCGTTCGATGGCAGTGCTGGGCGTTCTGGCGGCGCTCGCCGCGGGTGGTGTACGCGCTGCCGTGGCCCACGCCTACGTATTCCGGATGTCGGTCACGGGGTCGGTGATTACTCAGCCGCTCGCGGATGACTTCCTCGGCCTGGCGCTCGAATACAACACGATCCCCGAGTGGGTGGGAAGCGGCTCGCAGCCGGTGAACCCGGTGCTCGTGCAGCTCATTCGCAACCTGGATCCGGTGGGCCGGCCCGTGCTTCGGATCGGCGGTCAGAGCACGGATCGCAGCTGGTGGCCGGTGCCCGGCACGAGCCGACCGCTGGGCGTCACCTACGACCTCGGCTCGTCGTGGACCGCGTCCGCTCGGGCCCTGGCTCAGGCCACCGACGCCGAGCTCCTCGTCGGCCTCAATCTGGAAGCCGATCGCCCGAGGATCGACCAGGTCGAAGGGACGCAGCTCGTCAACGGCATCGGGCGCCGGTACATCGAGGCGCTGGAGATCGGCAACGAGCCTGACCTATACGCACTGATCCCCTGGTACCGGCGCCTCGACGGGCGCTTCCTCCCGTGGTACAGCACTCAGGGCACGCCGGTTTATGCTCGCGGCCCGGGATACGGGCCGGCGGAGTACGCAGCGGAGCTCGCGCGGGTGCTGAAAGTGGTGCCGCGCCTGCCGATCGCCGGTCCGGAGACGGGGACCGGGCCGTGGCTCGAGGCCTTTCGCCCCTTCCTGTCACCGGGCTCGCGGGTTCGCCTGCTGACCTCGCACGCCTACGGCCTGAATCAGTGCGTCACAGACCCGTCCTCCCCCGCATACCCGTCGGTCCCGCACCTGCTCAGCCTGCCCGCCTCCCGCGGGCTCCTGGAGGGTGTCCCGCCTTTCGTCACCCTCGCGCACGAGGACGGGGCGAGGTATCGCATCGATGAGGTGGGGCCGATCAGCTGCAACGGCCGTGCCGGCGTCAGCAACACGATGGCGTCCGCCCTCTGGGTCATGGACACCCTGTTTTCGATCGCCGCGGACAACATAGATGGCGTCAACCTCCACACGTATCCGGACTCGGTCAACGGCCTCTTTGACTTCAGCCGGGCGCAGGGGCAGTGGGAGAGCACCGTGCACCCGCTGTACTACGGGGCCCTGATGTTCGCCACGGCCGCCCCGGCGGGCTCGCGGCTGCTGCAGATCGGCACCGACAGCCAGGATCGCCTCCGCGCCTGGGCGACGCTAGGGGCCGACCACCGCGTCAGGGTGCTGCTCATCAACGACGCCCTGAGGTCGAAGGCCGAAGTGCTGGTCCACGCACCTCCCGGCTTTGGCTCCGACGCTGGGAGCATCGAGCGTCTGCTCGCTCCCGGCGCCTATGCCACCACCGGCATGACTCTCGGCGGCCAGGACTTCGGCGCGACGACGTCGACTGGGATCCTGCCCTCGCCGGCGCTCGAGACCGTCACGCCGCGTGCCGACACGTACGAGCTCACGCTTCCGGCGAGCAGCGCGGCGCTGCTGACGCTGGAGTCCGGTTAGCGAGGCTCGAGACCCCCGCCGGCCCTCAGCCGGACGCCTTGACGACCACCGCGTATGACCCGGCTCCCAGCAACGACGTAGCCGGCACCTCCTTCTCGCCCACGACCAGGGTCTCGACGGCGCCGGTGGCCGGGTCGAACACGAAGTCGCTGGCCTCGCCTAAGTCCTCGCCCATGTCGCTGAGTACGCGCTTGCCGATCAGCTCGAGCTTCCCGTCAACGGCCGCGCTCTCGTGATCGTCGCGCGGCGCGTGGAGGGCGCTCTCGTCGGCGACCATCACGGCGTCGGGCCCGAAGCCGCTGACCTGGTCCCAGTCCACGAGCGCGGCTTTGCGACCCTTGCCCGTGACCAGCGATGTCACCTGGCGCTTCTTAACGTCGACCGCGGCGTGGGTCAGAGCGCCGAGCTCCTCGGCGCTCGTGCGGCTCACGAACTTGCGCCCGACGGCGGCGATGAAGCGCTCGCTCATGGCATGCCCAGCCGGGAACGGAACTCGTCCACCGCCGCGCCCAGCCCGACCAGGTCGGACTCGACGAAGTCCTGCGTGGGATCGGGGACGACGAGGGCGCTGCCGGACACGGCGAGCTGGCTCGGCAGCGGAATGTATCCGGTGCCCCCGGATTCAGTCTCGATCTCGTAGCCGACGACCTCGCCGTCGCTGCCCACGAGGACGACCACGTCCTTTACCTTGCCGAGGCGCTTCCCCTGCTCGGTCAGGACTTCGTTACCGGTGACGTCGCGTCCGGAGGGGGGGTCGCCGACCTCTGCGGACACAGCCGCGGGGAGCATCAGGCTGGCCTCGTCGTCGACCATTACCGCGTCGCTGCCGATGGCGTGGATGTTCTCGGCCGTTAGCACTTCGCGACGCCGGCCGGCGAGGAAGCCGCGCTTGTTGAGCGTCAGGCCGACCACGCGTCCGGCTTCGGGGCTGTAGATCAGGTCACGGACCTCGGCGACGTCCTCGCCGCCGTCGATGGTGACCACGGGCAGGCCGCGAATGGCCGACCCCGTGACGAGCAGCCTCATTGCTTCTTCCTCCTAGTGACGATGACGCCGCCCGCCCGGCGACGACGCTGGATGAAGACGCCGAGGACCAGGAGGAGGACGACCACCACCAGGATCACGACCAGCCACGCCAGGACACTCATCGCGAACCTCCGTTCTCAGGGCATGATACCCGCGTCGCCTACCTTCATTCGTCGCGGACGCCTGCAGGGATCACGGCATTAGGGAACCCTAACTAGTGGTAGCGTGCGCACTGAATGGTGCACGAGTGGTGTTCGGCCCCGCCCGGGGCAACCGGCCGTCGTTGCCTTCTTGGCCTTGTCCTCGTCGTTCTCAGCTGCCTACTGGCCGCCTGCGGCTCGTCCTCGTCGAAGTCGATCACCCTCTACAACGGCCAGCACGAGCAGACCACCGACGCGCTCGTCGCCCGCTTCGAGAAGCTCACGGGCATCAACGTCAATGTGCGCAGCGACGACGAGGACGTGCTCGCCTCCCAGATCGACGCCGAAGGCTCCAATTCTCCTGCCGACGTGATCTACACCGAGAACTCTCCCGCGCTCGAGTACCTGCAGCAGAAGGGCCTGCTCGCCCCCGTGGCGGCGTCGACCCTGGCCCACACGCCGAGCCGCGACAACTCACCCCAGGGCGACTGGGTCGGCGTATCCGCCCGGGTCAGCGTGCTCATCTACAACACGCGGCTGCTCGAGCCGAGCCAGCTGCCCACCTCGGTGATGCAGCTGGCCGACCCCCAGTGGAAGGGAAAGCTCGCCTTCGCCGCCGGGGAGACGGACTTCCAGCCCATCGTCACGTCCGTCGCGCGCACATACGGCGACGCCGCGGCGCTGCGCTGGCTCGACGCGCTGAAGGCCAATGCCGGCTCGCACATCTACCCGGACAACGAGACCATCACCGACGAGGTGAACCGCGGCCAGGCGGCGATCGGCGTCATCAACCAGTACTACTGGTACCGCGAGCGAGCCCAGGTCGGTGCGGCCAACATGCACTCGGCGATCGCTTACTTCGCTCCGCGTGACCCGGGGTACGTGATTGACGTCTCGGGCGCGGGGATATTGAAGTCGAGCACCCACAAGGCCGAAGCTCAGAAGCTTCTCGCCTTCCTGGTCAGCGCCCAGGGGCAGCAGATCATCGCCCACAGCGACAGCTTCGAGTATCCGATCGCCTCCGGCGTCAAGACGGCCCAGCCCGAGACCCCATTCGCCGACTTGCGCCCCCGTTCGATCGGCGTCGCCGCCCTCGGTGACGGCGCCACGGCAATCTCGCTCCTCCAGAAGGCCCAGCTCCTATGAGTACGACGGCCTTCCCCGAGCTCGAGCCGCCGCCGGCGCTCGTGCCCCCGGGGGGTCCACCGGTTCAGGCCCGTCGGATGGCGACCCCGCGGGCCCTGCTGGCGGGCGGGATCCTGGCCGCGCTCGTGCTCCTGCTCCCGCTCGCCTTCCTCGTCCTCGAGGCGGTCCAGGACGGATGGTCGACGTTGCATCCGCTGCTCTTCCGGTCGCTAACGGCGACGCTGCTGTGGAACACCGTGAGCCTGACGGCGGTGGTGACGGTGCTTTGCGCCGTGATCGGCACGCTCGCGGCATGGTTCGTGGAGCGCACGGATCTCCCCGGTCGCCGGATCTGGGCCGTGCTCGTCGTCGTTCCGGTGGGGATCCCCGATTTCGTCACCAGCTTCGGCTGGAAGTCGATCTTCCCGTCGTTGAGCGGCTTTGGCGGCGCCGCGCTGGTGATGACCCTCGCGGTGTATCCGCTCGTGTACCTCCCCGTCGCCGCCTGCCTGAGAAGCGCGGACCCGGCGCAGGAGGAGGTGGCACGGAGCCTCGGCCTCGGGCGTATGAGGACGTTCTGGCGGGTGACCCTGGCGCAGGTCCGCGTCGCCGTCCTCGGCGGCTGCGTCCTCGTGGCCCTGGTCATGCTCGCCGAGTACGGGGCGTTCGAGATTCTCGGCTTCCGCACCTTCACCACCGAGATCTACACCGAGTTCCTCAGCGGATTCGACGCTCCCGCGGCGTGCGCTCTCTCGCTCGTGCTCGTCGTGCTCAGCGTGTTCGTGCTCACCGGCGAAGGACTGTCTCGAGGACGCGGCCGGCAGTCGAGGGCGGGAGGGCTCGCTGCTCGCGTACCGCGGCCGCACCGGCTGGGGCGGTCTCGCGTACCGGTGCTCGCGGGCTTCTTCGTGCTCGTGGGACTGGCGCTCGGGGTGCCGATCGGAGCAATTGCCTACTGGATCCTCCACGGCGGCTCTTCGACGCTCCCGTCGGCGTCGATCCTCTCCGCCGCGGGGCACACCATCTTCTACAGCGCGGCGGCGGGCCTGCTCGCCACGATCGCTGCGCTCCCCGTCGCCATCCTCTCGGTTCGGCACCCGGGTCGGCCGTCGGCGATGCTCGAGCGCAGCACCTATCTCGTGCTCGCGATGCCCGGCCTGGTGATCGCGCTCGCGCTCACCTACTTCTCCGAGCGCTACGCCGCCGGCTTCCTCTACCAGAGCACGACGATGCTGATCGCGGCCTACGCGATCATGTTCTTCCCGCTCGCCCTGGTTGCCGTCAGAGCCTCGGTGGCTCTAGCCCCGCCGGGCCTCGAAGAGGTGGGCCGATCGCTCGGACGTCCTCGCCTCGAGGTGCTCTGGCGGTTGACCATGCCGCTGGTGGCACCCGGACTGGCGGCCGCCTTCTGCCTCGTGTTCCTGGAGGCGGTGACCGAGCTGACGGCGACGCTGGTGCTCATTCCCACGGGCGCGCAGACGCTCGCGACCCAGTTCTGGGCCTTCCAGACCAATATCTCCTACGGCCAGGCGGCCCCGTACGCTGGGCTGATGATCTTGATCGCGGCCGTCCCGAGCTACGTGCTCGGTCGCTGGTTCGACCGCCGCCCCTCGCGGATGCAGTCCTCCTGATGCATGAGCTCACGATCACCGAGCTGCACAAGGCCTTCGGGACCAACGCGGTCCTCACCGGCGTCGACCTCACCGTTCCCCTCGGGTCGCTGACCGCGATCCTCGGGCCGTCGGGGAGCGGCAAGACAACGCTGCTGCGCCTGATCGCAGGCTTCGAGCGCTGCGATCGGGGGACGATCAGCCTCGGGGGTACGGTCGTCGACGCTGCCGGCTCCACCTGGGTCGCCTCCGAGCGCCGGCACATCGGCTACGTGCCCCAGGAGGGCAGCCTGTTCCCCCACCTGACGGTGCGCAAGAACATCGGCTTCGGGCTTCCGCGGGGGGCGCGCGACGGCGGTCGCGTCGACGAGCTGCTCGAGCTCATCGGGATGGAAGGGCTCGGTGGTCGCTACCCGCATCAGCTCTCGGGTGGTCAGCAGCAGCGGGTGGCGCTCGCCCGCGCGCTCGCGACACGACCTGACCTGGTCCTCCTCGACGAGCCGTTCTCCTCGCTCGACCCCGCGCTGCGCTCCGGGGTACGCGCCGATGTCAAGCGTCTGCTCCAGTCGGCTGGTGCGACGGCCCTGCTCGTGACCCACGATCAGGACGAGGCTTTGTCCCTCGCCGATCGAGTGGCCGTGATCAGCTGCGGTCGGGTGCGTCAATGCGACACGCCGCAGGATCTCTATGACGCGCCGACTGACACCGAGGTCGCCGGCTTCGTCGGAGAGGCCAACCTCATCCCCGGGGTCTTCCGCGCGGGATCGGTGAGGACAGCCTTCGGGGATCTGAGTTGCCGCTGCCACATGGGGACTCAGCCCGCGGATACCGACGCCGTCGTGCTCATCCGTCCCGAGCAGATCAAGCTCTGTCTCCTCGGCCAGGAGTACGCACTGGCCGGGCGCGTCCTCGAGCACGAGTATCACGGCCACGATTCGGTGATCCGGGTCAAGCCCGACGATGCGGACTGCCCATCGGTCCTCGCCCGCGTATCGGGCCAGGTCCCCTACCAGGTGGGAAGCTCGGTGGCGGTCACCGTCGACGGGCCTGTGCTCGCCTGGCGCGCCGACACCGAGGCTCCGTCCCTGCGTACCGTGCCGTGAGCGCCCCCGCCGCCTTCACCTCTCCGCTCGCCGAGGCCCTCGCACCCGAGCTCCTCGAGCGCTTCCTGCGCTACGTACGCATCGACACCCAGGCGCGCCGCGACCGCGCCGGGAGTCCGAGCTCACCCGGCCAGCTCGAGCTCGGCCGCCTCGTCGCGGGCGAGCTGCGCGAGGCGGGCCTCACGGACGCGACGCTCGACGACGACGGCTACGTGATGGCCACGCTGCCCGCCACCGTCGGCACCGGGGCCGAAGCGGCGCGGAGCGCTCCCGTCATCGGCCTGATCGCCCATCTCGACACCAGTCCCGACGCTCCCGGCACCGGCGTCGAGCCGATCGTTCACCGGGGGTACGACGGAGGCGTGATCGAGCTGCCGAGGGGCGGCACCCGGCTCGATCCGGCCACCATGCCCGAGCTTGTGACCAAGGAGGGGCACGACATCGTGACCGCGAGCGGAGACACGCTGCTAGGCGCCGACGACAAGGTCGGCGTGGCGGCGATCGCCACCGCGGTCGCCTACCTGGCGGCCCATCCCGAGCTCCCCCGGCCGACGCTGCGCGTCGCCTTCACCCCCGACGAGGAGATCGGCGAGGGCGCGACCCTGTTCGACATCGAGCGCTTCGGCGCTCTGTGCGCCTATACGATCGACGGCTCCACCATCGGCGAGCTGCAGGACGAGACGTTCACCGCGGCGCAGGCGATCCTCACCATCGACGGCGTAGACGTCCACCCGGGGCAGGCGAAGGACAAGCTCGCGAGTGCCCTGCGCTTGGCCGCTCGCATCGTCGCCGCCCTCCCCGCCGACCGGCTCTCACCCGAGACCACATCGGGACGCGAGGGCTTCATCCATCCCTACGCCCTCAGCGGGACGCCCGCCCACGCGACGATCAGCACGATCGTGCGCGACTTCGACGACGATGAGCTCGAGCGTCACCTCGCGCTCCTGCGTCGCACCGCCGAGGAGGTGATGGCGACCGAGCCGCGGGCCACGCTGGAGATCGACGTGACCAGGCAGTATCCGAACATGCGGAGCTACATCGACCCCGTTCCCTACGTGACCGACGCGGCGGCGGCGGCGATCCGCGCCGAGGGCATCGAGCCCGTGCGCACGGCGATCCGGGGAGGCACCGACGGCTCGAAGCTCTCTGCGCGTGGCCTGCCGACGCCCAACATCTTCACCGGCGGCCACGAATACCACTCCGTCCGGGAGTGGGCCTCACTCCAGGACATGGCGGCAGCGGCGGCGACGATCGTGCGCTTGGCCGACGTGTGGACGCAGCCGGAGTTCGCCGCTCGCGGCGGCGCGTAGCCGCCCCGCCGGCGGGATGTCGGCCTCTCCGCTCGCTTGACCTTCCCGGCAGGCGGATCTTCGTTGTAACCTTCACGCCACCCCGACATGCGGAAAGTTCTCGCAACGCAAGGTCAGTAACGTGCTCGCGGTCGGGACGCGGATGTACCTGGACCACACCCTCGTGCACGGCACGTCGTGCACCTACGAGGGCCTCACTGCCAGCCACGCGGCTG
>Ga0302314_10015580_pt1 | contig 12908 bp, 8 predicted proteins | sample III_Palsa_N2_3_FD_200533 | JGI IMG/M metagenome (GOLD analysis project Ga0302314, IMG submission 200533) | Peat permafrost microbial communities from Stordalen Mire near Abisko, Sweden - III_Palsa_N2_3 | ecosystem: Environmental > Terrestrial > Soil > Palsa > Peat permafrost | place: Sweden...
CCGTCACCGATAGTCCGACCGCGCCGGGCGTCGTCGACTTCGTCATCGATCAAGGGCGCGTGCGGTTTCGTCTGGACGACGAGGCCGCCGCGGACGATGGCCTCACCATCAGCTCGAAGCTCTTGAGCCTTGCTGTGTCCGTCAAGCCGAGGAAGTCCGTGGGGGGGGCCAGATGAATCGCCTGTTCTCGAATCCCAGCCGCTGGCGGCCATTTGTCGTCGTGGCCAGCGTCGTCCTGTTCCTGATCGCCAGCATTCTCGTCGCGACCTACCATGAACGCCAATATCAGGCCCAATCAATGGAGGCGGCGGACGCTCAGGCGCATGTCCTGGCCGAAACCGTCACCGCGGCGCTTTCCTTCGGCGATCATGCGGCGTTGCAGGACTATGTGAACGCCCTCAAGGCCAATGCCGAGGTTGACGCCGTGGGCGTCTATGACGATCACCAGCAATTGATCGCCAGCTATGTCCGTACTCACCTAGCCGAGCACCTCTGGCGCGCGCTTAAGCCCGCCAAGTCGCCAGGCCGGACGATCGTCATGGCCCCCGTCAAACAGGGCGGCGAGACTCTGGGCACTGTCTATCTGCGATACCGCAGCGAGCCGCCGCTCCGCCGAGCCAGCCGCTATGTCGGACCGGCTTTGCTCGCTTTGGTGGCGATCTTGATGTTTGTCGTCATGACCCTGGACGCGCGGGCCTTGGGGCGCGCCAACCGGCATCTGCGGAACCAGATAGACGAGCGAGAAAAGGTGGAAGCCGCACTGCGTCAAAGCCAGAAGATGGAGGCGATCGGCCGGCTGACAGGCGGGATCGCGCACGACTTCAACAACATGCTGGCGATCGTTCTGGGCAGCCTGGATCTCTTCCAGCGCCGCTACGCGGACGCCGATCCTAAAATGCTGCGCCTGGTGCATCAGGCCGTGGAGGGCGGCAAGCGCGCCGCGGCGCTGACCCAACGCCTTTTGGCTTTCTCCAGGCTGCAGCCGCTGAAACCGACCTCAAGCGATATCGCCAACGCCGTAAAGGAAATGACCGAACTCCTGCGTCGCACCCTGGGAGAAACGGTCGAGGTCGAAACGGTCTCCGCCGGCGGTCTTTGGCGAGCGCACATCGATCTGCCGCAGCTTGAGATCGCGATCGTGAACCTGGCGATCAACGCCCGCGACGCCATGCCCGACGGCGGCAAGCTCACCATCGAAACGGGGAATGCTTTCCTCGACCGCGCCTACGCCGGCAACGAAGAGGACTTGACCCCCGGCCAATACGTCATGGTCGCGATCAGCGATACCGGGACCGGAATCCCCCCTGATATCATGGAGAAAATCTTCGAGCCCTTCTTCACCACCAAGCCGATGGGTCTAGGCACCGGACTCGGTCTCAGCCAGGTGCACGGCTTTATCAAGCAGTCCGGCGGTCATATTCGAATCTATAGCGAGATGGGGGTCGGCACGACCGTCAAACTCTATCTTCCCCGCTCCACGGTTGACGCCGATCGTCCGGCTCCGCCTCCGCTAAGATCGGCGGCGCAGGGGCGGCGCGACGTGACCGTTCTGGTGGTCGAAGACGAGGCGGGGGTTCGAGACTTCGCCGTCGAGGCTCTGAGCGAACTTGGGTACGATGTCTTGGCTGCGGATAGCCCCAAGCTGGCGCTAGCGCTTCTTGAAGCGCACGAGGAAATCTCGCTGCTTCTGACCGACGTGGTGATGCCCGAAACCAACGGCCGTGTCTTGGCCGACGAGGCGCTGCGCCGACGGCCGGGTCTTAGAACGATTTTCATGACCGGCTATACCCAAAACGCGATCATCCACAACGGTGTCGTTGACCCAGGCACCCGCTTGGTTACGAAGCCGTTCACGATCGCCCAGTTGGGGGCTGAATTGGATGCGGCGTTGCGCGATGGCGCCAAAGAGACCGGCCCAGGAGCCTGAAGCCGCCAGGCGTCTCGCGGCGCCTCAGCCTGGGACGCAAAGCCGGAACGGATCGTTCGCCTAGGACATTTGATCTGAGCAGGCAGACGATTCTGGCCAAACTCGGGAGGGTTTCATGCCCAACGCACCCCAACCTTTGCAAATCCCCGGCGACGGAACGCGCCTGGAGGTTCCCAAGGCGCGTTTCGGCGTTCGGCGTGGACCTTACCGTGTTCTGATGATTTCGACCGTGTTGACCGCCCTTCCGACCGGTGTCGTCTGGCTCGGGTTCGCGCATTCGCCGGGGTCACAGCCGCGCGTATCGGCGCCGACAGGTCAGCCCCATCAGCAGGGCGGGCTATAGGCGATGCGTCCTGTCACGCACAGACCCGCCGGACGGGATTCCGAGCAGCCCCCTCTCGCGGATCCGGTTGGGCCCGTTCCCGCTTCACCACCGCCGCCAGAGGAGCCGCCGCTTCCGACCCGCCCGGAGATCGATCCTGGCGACGTTCCGGCCGAGATGCCTCCGGCCGCCCCTCAGCCTGCCAATCCGGACGAGTGGCGTCCGCGCGACAACGCCTGAACCTGTCGCGGTCCTGTTCGACGCCGTACCGATTTTCGGCGTCCCCGCTCGGTGAAAGATCTAAGCCGGTCAGTCTCTTGCCGTCCCCATCGTCCGGGTTTTCACTTCGCCCAGATAGTCATGGATCAGCAATTCGACCGCCTCTCCACGCTCCACCGCTTCGAATGCGATGGCTTCCGCCCTTTCAATACAGGACGAGCGCCTGCCGCCGCGTTCGAGCATGGATCCATCTTGAAAGACCGCCCACTCCCCATCCTTCATGATGACCGCGATTTGCACCATCAGCCCTACCTCGTTCCCGACTTCGGACGCCTACGGACCAAATACTAACGCCGAACAACCACGCGACCCAAGCCGGGTGATGGAGGCGGGCTCCGCCCAGCCTCAGCGATAGCCGGTTTAGCGGGCGCGGCCCTGTTCAATGGCCGACCTTCCTGTCCGAACGCAACGGACCGCTTTGGTCGCCGGAAGTCAGCATGGCCCGCATCGTCGGGCCCGGCTCGACAATAATGTTCTGCGGTCCGGCCGAACCAACGAAAGCAACATCGTTTTTTTCAAACGCTTCAAGTATATCATAAAATAGATCGCTGCGAGTTTTGTATACATCGCGCGGACTGCCGACATAGATGAAACATTTGAAGTTCACGGCCCCGCCGCCCGCCAGGGAGTCGATATAGGCGGCCGGCGGAGGGTCCTTCAGCACGGAGGGTTTGGACTGGGCCACGGCGAGGATCAGCGCGCTCGCCTTGCGCGCATCCGCTGGGTTGGCGATCGAAATCTCAAGCTGGATACGGCCGCGCGGCTCTCCCAGCGTCTTGTTCTGCACCGTTTTGGTGATCAGATCGGAGTTCGGTACAATAACGGTCGAGCGATCGAAGGTTTCGATTTCCGTCGCGCGCACCCTGATCCGGCGGATATCGCCCTCGACACCCTCGACGCTGACCCAATCGCCAACCTTCACCGGCCGTTCGATCAACAATATAACGCCGGACACGAAGTTCTGGACGATCTGCTGCAGCCCGAAGCCGATGCCGACCGACAGGGCGCTGGCGATCAGGGCGATCTGCCTGAAGCCCAGACCCATGGCGGCGAGCGCGCACACCAGACTGACGCCAACCCCTAGATACCCAACCCCGGTGCTCACCGAGTTGCGCACGCCGGCGTCCCAATCCGTAACGGGCAGATAGCGCCGCGTAACCCACCCCTTGACGAGGTGAACGATCCCCACCCCCAGGGCCAGGGTCGCCAGACCAGCGGCGATAGCGCCGGGCGAAATGCTGGCCGAGCCGATATGGACCGTTTGGCCGAGTTGGCTGACATGGCTGAGCAACAGGCCGCCGCTCTGGCCGAAGGGTGTCAGCGCCAGGCTGAGCGCGCCGGTCACGATCAAGATCTGCAGACCCGCGGAGACCAGGACGCCGATCTGGCCGATCATCGAGCGGCGAAGGCCAAACAGGGCGTGCAGCACCCGCGCCGCCCAGCCCTGGCCGCTGAAAAGCGCGTCACAGAGATCGTCGGCGAACCGCGAAAGCAGATAGGTCACCGCGGCGATGACGCTGAGCCAAAAGATCTGATTGGAGATCAACGCGGCGAGGGTGGTGTAGCCTGCCAGCACGGCGCCAAGCGTGATCAGGATAGCCGTGGTCAGGGCGAGGGAAACCAGCGTCCAGGCCGGGCCACTCGTTTCGCCCGCGACCTCCGCCTCGGCCAAACGCGCGCGCCCGCCGCTCAAAGCGATCAAGATCACGCCGGCGATGGCGGCATAGGCCAGGGACAGCAGGCAATTGGCCGCGATCGTCGCCGCCACGCTGGCGCCGATTACATAGTTGAGCCTGGTCAGCAGAAAGCCGGCGCCGGTGATCGTCGCCACGATCCAGAGAAAAAATTGAATTCGGCCGGCGGCGTGATCGGGCACATTCAGCAACCGCCTTCGCGCATCGCGATCCGTCGCCAACGCGCGTCCGAGCGCCAGGATCGCGGAGGCCCAAACAACGGCGACCACGCCGGCGCCGGCGAGCGCGTCTGCTTTTTCCGACAGGACGCCGCCCCACTGGGCGCCCAGGTGCAAGACAACGGCGGCGAGCGCCGGCAGACCGATATCCACCACCGCCACCCAAAGGGCGCGCGCGGTTTTCGGCAAGCGTCGCGTCGTCCTGGCGGCCTCCCCGTCGCGCCGGCCGCGCCGGTCCAGCCACCATCGAATGGGCAGGAGGAACGCCAGCGCCAGGGCCGCGGCCAAGGCCAAGAGCAAAACACCCCTCGGCTCCGACGCCTCTTCGGCGCCCTTGCCGACGTCGAGCGCCAACCCCTCCAGGCGAGCAAGGTCCGTATGCGACGCGTCCGTCAGAGAATCCCAAAATTGCGGCGAAAGGGGCGAAGCTGATCGCTCCAGGACGCGGGCGCTAAATCCCTCGCGCCGGCGTTCGGCGATAAGGCTGAAGGTATAGCTGGCGGCGGAGGCGACCGTCCGCGCCTGATGAAGCTGGACCTCCAATCCGGCGCGCTGAGCCACAAACGGAGCGCTTTGACGTCGTTGATACTCGTTTTGGACGTGGCGGGCTCGGGGCGAGAACCGCTTCAGCGCGATATCGACGCCTGCGATGTCCCGCGTCCGCGCCGCGACAACAACCTCGGCGGAAGCCTCCAAGGCGGCGGCCTGGGCGCCCATGGCCGCCAGCCGTGCGTCGTCGGAAGTCGTTTGCTGTTGGTTCTGGAGCTGTTTGAGGGTCTGGGACGCCATCGCCAAACTCGCGCCGACGTCCGGCGCTTGGGCGGCCGCGACGCTTGCAGCTGGCGGCGGCGAACTGGTGGGCGTCGATGTCGCTGACGCTGAGACGGCCGCCGCATTGCCGGAAGGTTGGCCGCCCTGTGCGAGAGCCGGCTTGGGAGCTGGACCGCCGCTCGCCGTATCCTGGACTGGCGCCGCGCCGGCCGGTTCGAGCGCAGCCGCGGCAAGCGCCATGCCGATCGCGATCGCAGCGCCAAATCTCATAGTGTGATCCTGTCTCTATCGGGCCGCCCGCGCGTTCAACTTGGCCGCCCGCCGGCTCTAACACAGCGGCGCGCTATTTCAGGAGATTCTCGGCGGCCAGATCCTTCACGTCCGCGCCGCGCCCGCTTAGGATCGCCTTGGCGGAATAGAGCGCCGTGCCGAAGACCTGGGCCGCTTCGATCTTGGGCGGCATGACCAATTCCATGCGATCGGTGTGCACGTCCAACAAGGCTGGCCCCGGATGGGCCAGCCACGCCGTCACGGCCGGCTCAAGCAACTCGCCGTCGCTCACCGTGCGCGCCCAAAGGCCAATCGCCTCAGCCACCCTGCCGAAATCCGGGTTTTTTAGATCGGTGTAGGCGTCCAGCAGACCCTCCACCTTCTGCTCCAGTTCGACAAATCCGAGGCAGGAATTGTTGAACACGACGATCTTGATGGCGATGTCTTCTTGGATCGTGGTGATCAGATCGCCCAGCATCATCGCCAGACCGCCATCGCCGCTAAGCGAAATGACCTGCCGATGAGGCTGGGCTTTTTTCGCGCCCAGCGCCTGAGGCATGGCGTTGGCCATGGTGCCGTGGGTCAGACTGATGATGGTCCGGCTCTGACCGGTCGCCGGCGCGTGCCGCAGCAGCCAGACCATCGGGGAGCCGCCGTCGGCCGTGAAGACCGCATCCTTGTCCGCATGCTGTGCGATCAGGCTTGTCAGGTATTGCGGATGGATGGCGCCGCCGCGACCAAGCTTGGCCCGCTTGTCCAGCCTCGCCGTCGCGCGCTCATGGCGTCCGAGGCAGTCTTCGAGAAAACGCTTATCCATTTTGGGCTTCAACCGCGACGCCAAGGCCTGCAACGTCGCCTTCACATCGCCCACCGCGCCCAGATCGATCGGATGACGACGACCCAGATGCGCGCCGTCGATGTCGATCTGGATGATCTTCGCCTTGCTCGGATAAAACTGGCGCCAGGCGAAATCACAGCCGAGCAGGAGCAGCGTGTCGCAGCTCGTCAGGGCGTGGTAGCCGGACTCGACGCCGAAAATTCCCGTCATGCCAACGTCGTAGGGATTGTCGTACTCGAGGAAATCCTTGGCGCGCGAGGTATGGGCGACGGGCGCCTGCAGCCGTTCAGCCAGCGCCATGATCTCGGCGTGGGCGCCCTCGCAGCCCGATCCGCCATAGACGGTGATCTTTTCCCCCGCGTTCAGCAGATCGGCGATCCGGTCTAGTTCCGCGTCGCTTGGACGGACGATTGGATGGGAGATGTGGACCGCGAACCCGTCGTCTTCGACCTCTTCTTTCGACACATCCACCGGCAGGATCAGCACCGCCACGCCGCGTTTTGAGAGCGCGGCCTGGCACGCCATGGCGGTCTTGCGCTTCGCCTGGGCGCCGGTCCTGATCTCATCGCAAAAGACGCTGCAGGTCTGATAGACCGATTTGAAATCGACCTCCTGCGGGAAATCGAAACCGAGCTCGTCGCGGGTGATTTGGCTGGCGATCAGGACCACGGGCGCGCGATTGCGGTGGCTTTCGAACAGACCGTTGATGAAGTGCAGACCGCCCGGTCCACAGGACCCGGCGCAGGCGGTCAGATCGCCGGTAATCATGGCTTCGGCGCCCGCGGCGAAGCCGGCGGCCTCTTCGTGGCGAACGTGGACGAATTCGATCTTGCTGCGGCGAATGGCGTCGGTGACGTGGTTCAGCGTATCGCCCGGCACGCCCCAGCAATGCTTCACACCGGCGGCTTGAAGGGTTTCCACGACGATTTCGGCGACCTTCTTGCGACTCATGGCGCGGTTCCCTCGCATCTGAAGCTTGAGCGAAGGAGGAACGTACCGAACGTGATTTGGATCGACCAGGACCACGATTTCGTCGCCAAGCGTTCAGCCCGCGGTCCTGTCGAGCTTCGCCATGGCGGGACCCAGCGGTCGCGCGCTCTCGTCGTAGCCTTCCCAGGCCCGGGATTTTTTCACCAGGCCCGGCGCGGTGCGCAGGGTGAACGCCTTAGGGTCCAGACCCTGGCGCACCTGGGTCCAGCTCAGCATCATCGAGACCGTGGCCCCGGGGCGGGCCCGGGGCGACAGCGGCGAGACCGCCGTGGACATCCGATCATTGCGCAAATAATCCAGAAAAATGCGACCGCCGCGCTTGGCCTTGGCCATGTTGATCACGTAGCGATCCGGGCTGTCCGCCGCCATGGCTTCGCAGAGTCGCCGTGCGAAGGCCTTCGCGGCGGCCCAGTCGACGGGCGCCTTTTGATCGGGACGCAACGGCGTGACCACGTGCAATCCCTTGCCGCCGGTCGTCTTGCAATAGCCAGTCAGTCCCAGGTCCTCCAGCCGGTCGCGAACCTCACGGGCCGCCTCAATGACCGCGCCGAAGGCGACGTCCGGCCCAGGATCCAGATCGAACACCAGACGGCCGGGAACTTCCGGCTGGCTGGGCGCGCAATTCCACGGGTGCAGTTCCAGGGCGCCCGACTGCGCCGCCGCGATCAGCCCCTCCAGCCGGTCGATCTGCAGATAGGGTTTCGGGTCGCCCGCGATCTCCACCAGGGTCAACAAGGACGATACGCCAGGCATCGCGTGCCGTTGAAAGAACTGTTGCCCTTCGATCCCATCGGGCGCGCGAACGATCGAGCATGGGCGGCCTTGGATATGCGGCAGAAGAACGGGCCCGACGGCCTCGAAATAGCGGGCCAGATCGAGCTTGCTCACCGCGGGTTCGCTGCCGGCGCCGGGCCACAGCGTCTTATCGGGATGGGAGATCGGCAAGCCCATCACGAGGTTTGATTTGGCCGTGGGCGTTTTTGTTGACGCCTGGGGCTTGCTCGTCTCCATGGTTTCCACCGGCTCGGCTGTTTCCTCGACCACTTCGCGGGCGGGCTTGTCTTCGCGCAGCGCCTTGAAGCTGGCCTGGCGCAACTGGCCGTCCTCGGTCCAGCCGGCGAATTCGACCTCCGCGACCAGTTCGGGCCGCAGCCAATGGATGACGCCCTTGCCAGGAGGGATGGCTTGTTTCCCGAACGGCGAGGCCTTGGTCTCCGCCGTCCGCAATCGCGGAAGGATCAGCGCAACCTTGTCCGCCGAAAAGCCGGTTCCGATCCGGCCGACCGGGGTCAAGCGCCCGTCGCGATAGACTCCCGCGAGCAGCGAGCGCACCGGTTTGGAACCCTCGCTAATCCGGGCGGCCACGATCACTTCCTGGCCGCCGCGGCATTTGGATTTGAGCCAGCTGTCGGATCGCCGCGAGACATAGGGCGCGTCCAGGCGCTTGGAGACGATGCCTTCAAGGCCCATCGTGCAGGCGGAGCTCAGCACCGCCTCGCCGCCGGAGTCGAAGTGTTTGACGAACCTTATCCTTTGCCCGGCGTCGACGCCGCCGATCAGGGCTTCGAGCCGGGTCTTGCGGTCGCTCAGCGGCGCAGAGCGCAGGTCCGAACCAGCGTCGAAAAGCAGGTCGAACACAAAGAAAACCAGACCCTCGGTCCGCTTCGCAGACAAGGCCGCCTGCAAGGCCGCGAAATCTGGCGATCCGGTCTCGTCCAGCGCGACAACCTCGCCGTCGATGATGCAGTCTGGCAACCGGGCCGCATCGGCCACGATCTGCGAAAAGCGATCGCTCCAGTCCAGGCCTTTGCGGGTCTTCAGGCTCGCCTTGCCTTGGACGACGCGCAGTTGCATCCGATAGCCGTCGAACTTGATCTCGTGCACCCAATCCCCGCCCAACGGCGGCCGGTCCACCGCGCGGCAGAGCTGGGGGCTGATGAAGGCCGGAATGGATTCGGCGTCCTGGGTCGCGGCGTCCTTGCGGCGGCTGTTCCAAACCCGTTTGGCCGGCGCCCGAAGGCGGCCCCGGTCTTTGGCGGCGATGAAGGGCGTGGGGCCCTTGCCGACTCCGTGCGCGATCTGGTCCATGGACCGGCCCGAGGCGACCGACGCATCGCCCTCGGTCAACAGCGCGTCGTGGTCGCCCGGATGGGCGAACGCGTCGCGATGCTTGATCAACAGCCAATTGGTTCGTTTGGATTTTTCCCGGTCGCGGTTCATCCGCACCAGCACCCACGAGCCCTGCAGCCGCTCGCCGACGAAGACGATTTTCAAATCGCCCTTCTTCAGGCCCTCCTCGACCGTCGATCCCGGCTCGGGCGCCCAGTAACCGCGATCCCACAGCATCACCGTCCCGCCGCCGTACTGGCCTTCGGGGATGGTTCCCTCGAAATCGCCATAGTCGAGCGGGTGGTCCTCGACCTCCACCGCGAGGCGTTTTTCACTGGGGTCGAGCGAGGGGCCCTTTGTCACCGCCCAGGACTTGAAGACCCCGTCATATTCGAGCCTCAGGTCGTAGTGCAGCCGGGTCGCATCGTGCTTTTGGATTACATAGCGCAGCCGCGCGCCGGCGGCGACGTCAGCCTCGCCGCTCGGCTCCGCGGTGATCTTGAAATCGCGTTTGGCCCGGTAGGTTGAAAGCTTTTCCGGCATGGCGACGCCTTCAATGCGCCTTGCGGCGAGCCTGCGCCGATTTCGCGGCGGGAGCCTTGGCGCGCGGCCCAACGCCGGCGTTCTTGGGGCCGTCGTGGCGCAGGCTGGCCCTCAGCGCCGCCATCAGGTCGACCACGTTGGTGTCCTCCGGCGGTTCCGCGGCGACGGGTTTCTCGCCCTTTTGCTTTTTCGCGATAAGCGCCTTCAGCGCCTCTTCATAGCGATCGACGAACTGATCCGGATCGAAGGGACCTTCTTTTTGCTCGATGATCTTCAGCGCGATGGCGACCATGTTGGGGTCGGCCTTTGCGCTGGGAATGTCCTCGAACGCCGCCTCCGGATCGCCGACGTCATCCTCGGCGCGCAGCGTATAGGCGATGATGCCTTTGCCGCGCGGCTCCAGCGCGATGATCCGTTCGCGCGTGGACATCACCACGCGGCCCAAGGCGATCTGGCCGGACTTCGTCATCGCCTCGCGAATGACGCCATAGGCCTCGGCGGCCATTTTGCCGTCCGGAACCAGGAAATAGGGATCGTTCCAATAGAGGCGATCGATCTCGTCGGCCGGAACGAACTTTTCGATGTCGATCGCCTTGGTGCTCTCCAGGCGAACCGAGCGGATCTCCTCGTCGGTCAAGAGGACGTAGCGGTCCTTGTCGAATTCGTACCCCCGGACCAGATCGCCGCGCTCCACAGGGCCGGTGTCCGGATCGGTGGCGATCATCCGTACACGGTTGTTGGTCTTGGGGTTGATCAGATGAAAATGGATGTCGCTCGTACTGGACGTGGCCGCGTAGAGCGCGACCGGACAGGTCACCAAGGACAGTTTCAGATGGCCCTGCCAGGTGGGTCGATTAGCCATGACCGCCTCCATTCGAGGGATGATCGAGGTCGTGCCATGGTGCGCGGATCAATGTCGGCCAACATGCGCGCGCCCCATCATGGGGTTCGAACCCGCAAGACGATCCGAGGTTCCCAAGCCCTGGCACGAACACCGAGCGGTCGCGGCCGCATCGGAACTGGACTGCGCGCGGAGGATGGAGCCGCCAAGCTGGCCGGAACAACACGGTTCAGCTAGACCCGACGCAAGACACGAGCGGCGCGCCGGGGGTTGGGGACGATGCTGAACGAGCGAGAACGCGTCATCGAGGCGGAAGCGGCCCTGCCCGGACCAAAGGGTCGGCTCAGGCGGGAGCTTTCGTCCGCCGCGGTGCTGCTTCTTACGCTGTCCAGCCTTTCCCCGGTGGTTTCGGTCTTTGGCGTGGGTGGGGACGTCCTGCACCAGGCGGGAGCGGCGGCGGCGGCGCTGTTTGGGCTCGGAATCGTCGCGGCGTTCGTTTGGGCGATGGTCTATGCCGAACTGGGCTCGGCCTACCCCTATGCTGGCGGAGACTATGTGGGCGTCGGCAGGATCCTTGGGACCTGGGCTGGCGTCGTCACCTTGGCCATCTGGGCGGTCACCACCGGGCCCTCGATCGCGTTCGGGGCCGAGACCATGAGCGTCTACGTGCGCCAGCTCGTCCCGCAGCTTCCAGCCCAGGCGGTAACCTTCGGCGGGATGGCGGGGGCGTTGGCGGTGGCGCTGATGTCCGTGCGCCGAGGCGCCTTGGTCACCGGTTTGTTCCTTGCGGTGGAATCCATCGCGGTGGTGATTTTGATCGTGGTGGGCGTGGGCCGGCCGGCGCGGGGACTGGACGCCATCTTCTTTCATCCCGTGGCCGTATCGACCGGCGGGGCGCTCGCCCCTGTTTCCTTGGGCGTGGTCGCCCTGGCGGCGATCGGCGCGGTCTATGCGACCGTCGGCGGCAACCAGGCCATCTATTTTGGCGAAGAGCTGAGGGATCCGCATCGACGCATGGGCCGGGTAGTGGTTATGGCCTGCCTGGGCGGGGCGCTGGCCACCGCCCTGCCCGTCATCCTCGTCGTCCTGAGCGCGCGGGACCTGGGCGCGCTGCTGCGCAGCCCCGCTCCCTTCGCCGAGTTCCTCTCGGCGGCCGTGGGCCCGTGGGCGGGTCCGGCCTTGAGCGCCGGGGTGGCGCTGGCGATATTCAACGCCACCGTCGTGAGCGTCATGGGCGGGGCGCGGCTCTTCTTCAGCCTGGGGCGCGACGGCATCTTCCCCGCTGCCGTGAACAGAGTGCTCTCAGGCGTGGATCCGCACTCGGGCACGCCGCGCGCCGCCACGCTTACCGTCGGCGTTTTTGCCGCGGGCTGCTGTTTGCTGAACTCGCACACGCTGTTGGTCTTCATGTCCGGTCTTTTGGTCTATGGCTGGAGCCTCGTTTGCCTCGCCGTCTTGATCGGGCGGCTGAAGGGACTGACCGGCGGCCCAGGTTATTGGCGCTCGCCGCTGTTTCCGCTCGCGCCCGTGGCCGGACTGGCCATGGCGGCGGCGTTCGCCCTGTCCGATCTGGCGGACAAGGATGCCGGGCGGCCCAGCCTGCTCCTTCTGGGCGGAGTGGTTTTGGCCGCCCTGGGCTGGAGCCAGTTCGGACTGCGCCGCCGAGGATGGAAGCCGCAACTAGGTGAGAGCGAAGCGTGAGGGTGGGTCAGGCGATCCGCCCGGCGCTACCCACCTCCAAGAACGGCGCGCCCTTTTTGAACCCGCGTCCCACTTGGCGGCATTAAGGCTCGGAGGGACCGGGACGCGCATTACCCCCGCGCGTCAAAGAACTCGTCCGGTCCCTCCACCTCCACCAGCCGGCCGCGCCGAATTTCCAGAAACCGCGTCGCCGCCGAGCGCGAGAAGTAGCGGTCGTGCGAGACGAAGATGCAGGAGACCTCGGTCTCCTCCAGCTGCGCCTCCAGGTCCTCCTGGCCTTCGATGTCCAGGTGGTTGGTGGGTTCGTCCAGCAGGTAGAAGTTGGGCTGGACCAGCTTCATGCGCAGGAACACCAGCCGCGAACGCTCGCCGTGGCTGAGTTCCAGGATCGGGTCGCGGATGCGC
>Ga0302314_10015581_pt1 | contig 12907 bp, 9 predicted proteins | sample III_Palsa_N2_3_FD_200533 | JGI IMG/M metagenome (GOLD analysis project Ga0302314, IMG submission 200533) | Peat permafrost microbial communities from Stordalen Mire near Abisko, Sweden - III_Palsa_N2_3 | ecosystem: Environmental > Terrestrial > Soil > Palsa > Peat permafrost | place: Sweden...
CGGGGCCGGCGTCAGCTCCAGCGTGCTGTTCTTCGCCGGGTTCGCCGGGCTGGTGGCGGGGACGCTGGCCATGGGCACCGTCGAGTACTCCAAGCTCCGGGCCGAGCATGACCGGCAGCTGGCGCAGCTGGCCGCCGAGCGCGTGCTGCTGGAGACCGCACCCGACGCGGAGCTGGACGAGCTGGCCGGGCTCTACGTGTCCCGCGGCCTTTCGCCCGGGCTGGCCAGGCAGGTCGCCGCCGAGCTGACCGCGCACGACGCGCTGGCCGCCCACGCCGAGGCGGAGTACGGGATCACCACCGCCTCCCGCATCGCGCCGCTCCGGGACGCGGTCGCGGTGAGCATCGCCTTCGCGGCCGGGGCGGTGCTGCCGTGGCTGGCCATCGTGCTGATCCCGGGGCCGTCGAGGGCGCCGGTGACGTTCGCGATCGTGCTGGCGGCGCTGGCGGTGACGGGATGGGTCGCGGCGCGGATCGCGCAGGTTCACCCGCTGGTTCCGATGGTCCGCACGGCCTGCATCGGCGGACTGTCGATGCTGATCACCTATGCCGCCGGGCACCTCCTGCACCCGTTAGCAAACGTCGGCGAGTTCCCGGCGCGTCCATAACCAGCGAGCCGATAATGACCGGTATGACCATCCGCTATGACGACGTGCTCGGCCCGTTGCGGGAAGCGTACGACGGGGGCGCGGCCCGGCGCGACGGGCTGAGCAAGGAGCCGTGGAAGCTGGCCGAGCGGCAGGCGTTCGTGGAGCGGCTGACGCCGGGAACGCGGCTGCTCGAGATCGGCGCGGGCACCGGGCAGGACAGTTCGCACTTCCAGCAGCAGGGCTTCGCCGTCGTCGCGGCCGACCTGTCGGCCGCGATGGTCGAGCGCTGCCGGGCGAAGGGCATCGAGGCTCACGTCATGGACTTCCTGCACCTGGACTTCCCAGCCGGGTCGTTTGACGCCGTGTTCGCGATGAACTGCCTGCTGCACGTGCCCAACCGGGACCTGCCCGCGGTCCTGGCGGCCGTCCGGACGGTCCTGCGCCCCGGCGGGATCTTCTTCGTCGGCGTGTACGGGGCGCGCGACGACGACGAGAGCGCGGAAGGCCCGCTCGACGGCGACTGGCACGTACCGCCGCGCTTCTTCTCCTGGCGCACCGACGAGCAACTGCTCGGCTTCGTCGTCGACGCTCGTTTCGACGTGGTGGACTTCCACTCCGTCGACGCGGTCGGCGGCAACTGGTTCCAGTCGCTGACGCTGCGCCGCCCGGACCCGAGCTAGATCGTCCAAGGCACGCGATGAGCGCCGCCGCGCGCCCCTCCGCATACCGGCCGGGCCGAGTTGAGAGTCGCGATGAGGAAGCCGGTCAGCTGGCCCGCTTCCTCGCTGACGCGTATCTGACCACTCACCCGTCCAGCGTTGCGCGGGATGCCCCCTAGAAGGGTTCGACGAATTTCTAAGATGCCCTGAAATTTCTGTTATCTGGCAGCTCCGGGCGGGGTCTCCAGTTCATGAGCCATCTGAGGCGCAGCTCGAGGAAGAGTGCGGCGAGAATCGGCCGGCCGGTCAGGCTGCTGTCGATCCTGATCGCGGCCACCGTGGTGGCCGGGGGTCTGGCCTACGTCGCGATCACGACGGTGGTCGCCGCCAGAGCGCCGGCTGGCCTCTCGGCGCTGGCAGCCCGAACCGGTCAAGCCACCGCCACCACCGGAGGCGCAAAGACCACCGGAACCACTAAGACCACCGGAGCCACCGCGACCGCGACCGCGACCGCGGCGGCGACCGGGACCGCGGTGCCGCCCGCCCCGGCCGGCTGGGCGACCGTCTTCAAGGACGGCTTCGCCGGCCCGCCCGGCTCCGGGCCGGCCGCGGCCAACTGGTTCTACGACCTCGGCACCGGCTACGGCACCGGCGAGATCGAGCACACCACCAGCTCGACCAGGAACGTCTACCTGGACGGCCGCGGGCATCTGGTACTGAAGGCGACCCGGGCCGACGGCAGCTGGACGTCGGCCAGGATCGAGTCCGCCCGGGACGACTTCGAGGCGCCGGCCGGCGGCGAGCTGGAGCTGACCGCGTCGATCGAGCAGCCCGACCCGGCCGACGGCCTCGGCTACTGGCCCGCATTCTGGGCGCTCGGATCGCCCATGCGGACCGGCGGCGGCTGGCCCCAGTCGGGTGAGCTCGACATGATGGAGGACGTCAACGGGCTGAACGAGGCCTCGCAGACCCTGCACGACGCGGCGGGCAGCGACGGCCACCCGCTGATCGCCTGCCGTGGCACGCGGTGCGAGTCCGGCTACCACACCTACTCGGTGATCGTGAACCGCGCCAACACGAACGCCGAGTACCTGCAGTTCCTGATGGACGGCCGGGTGACCGACACGATCACCGAGGCCGGGGTCGGCGCCACCGCCTGGCATGAGGCGATCGACCACGGCTTCTTCATCATCTTCGACCTGGCGATGGGCGGCAACTACCCCGACGGGAAGTGCAACTGCACGACGCCGACCGCCGCGACCTCGTCCGGCGCGTCGATGAGCGTCAGCTACGTCGCCGTCTACGAGAAGGCTGGCAACTCAACGCCGGCCGCCAAGCCGGTCGAGACCGGCCGAGTCACCGGCATCGACGGGCGCTGCCTGGCCAATCAGAACGGGCTCAACACCGAGGGCAACCCGATCGACGCCAGCGCCTGCAACGGCAGCTCCGGTCAGCGGTGGTCGGCCTACTCCGATCGCACGCTGCGGGCCGAGGGCGGCTGCCTGGACGTCGCCGGGGGCGCCACCGCCAGCGGCACCGACGTCGACTGGTACCCCTGCAACGGCACCGCCGCCCAGCTGTGGACGCGCGAGAGCGACGGCGAGCTCGTCAATCCGAGATCCGGGCTGTGCCTGACCGACCCGGCGGGCAGCGCGGCCGCCCGGCTCGACATCGCCACCTGCGCCGACGCGGCCGCCCAGCGCTGGTCCAGCCCGACCGCGACGACCGCGACCGCCGCGACGACCGCACCCGCCGCCACCCAGCCGACAGCAGCGCCAAGCACCGCCAACGCCAACGCCAACGCCAACACCGCCGGCCCCTCAGCGACCGGCGCGCCGCCCGCGTCCTTCTGGGGCAGCACCGCCGCGATCCCCAAGGCCAAGCAGGCCCTCGAGGTCAAGATCATCAACCAGACCAACGGGCGCTACCCGAACAGCGAGGTCTACTGGAGCTTCGACGGCACCGAGAAGTCGATCGCCCAGCAGCAGTACATCGACCTGCCCGCCAACTCATCCGGCCGCATGTACTTCTATCTCGGGTCACCCAACAGCAAGTACTTCGACTTCATCGAGTTCACCGTCGGCTCGACCTCCATGAACGTCGACACCACCCGGGTTGACCGGTTCGGCCTCAAGCTGGCCCTCCTCGCCCACAGCGACAGCGGCCAGACCCAGGAGATCGGCGAGGACTACGCCACCTTCAAGGAGACCCGCGCCGCCACCTTCGCGCGCTTCGAGGCCTTCGTCCCCAGCCAGTTCAAGGGGCTCGCCACCATCGACGCCCCCTACGGCATCCCTTCTCCCGGCAACGACCCCGCGTTCCAGCCGGGCGGAAAGTACGCCACTTACTTCACCGCCTACGCGGCCGCCAACGGCGCGGCAGCGGACACCACCGCCGACGTCTTCGGCTGCGGCGGCACGCTGTCGGCCAACCCCCCGCTCTGCGCCGCCCTCAACCGCCACGTCGCGCAGCTGCCGGCCTCCGAGCAGTCGAACCCGGCCACGTTCTACCAGGCCGGCCCGGCCAACTACTACGCCGAGTTCTGGCATGAGAACGCCATCAACGGCAAGCAGTACGGATTCCCCTACGACGACGACGCGAGCCAGTCGTCCGACCTCTCGGTCGCCAACCCTCAGTACATGATCGTCGCGGTCGGCTGGTAAGCCGGTCGCCAGCAACAAGAATGGGATGCTGGTCATATGGACGAACCCGCCACCGCCCGGACCAGGCTGCGCAGCTTCAGCCCGGTCTTCCCGGTTCGCGACCTGCGGCGCGCCCTGGCGCACTACGCATCGCTCGGCTTCGACGTGCAGCCCTACACCGAGGGCGACGGCTACGGTTTCGCCGATCGGGACCGGGTGAGCCTGCACCTGTCCCTGGACACCGGGCACGAGCACGAGCTCGGCGGCGACGAAGGCCGCGACCATGAGCACGTCGGCACCGCCTACCTCTACGTCGCGGACGCCGACGCGCTCTACGACGAGTGGACCCGCCCCGGCGTCGGCGGGCTGACCCGGCGGGTCGGCGACACCCCGTATGAGCTCCGCGAGGGCTCGCACGTCGATCCGGACGGCAACCTCATCCGCTTCGGGTCGCCGATGCCGAGCCAGACCGGCGAGCGGCTGCGGCTGCATCTGGAGGCGCGGTACGGGATCGACGTGACCGCGATGACCGACCTCGACGTGGGCGTGTGGCGGGTCGGCCGGGCCGACGGCCCGGACTGGGTGGCCCGCTGGTTCCCCGCCCGGCGCCCGGCCGAGGCGGTGGCGGGCGACGCCGCGATCCTCCGGTACGTGGCCGCCCGCGAGTTCCCGGCCGAGCGCTGCGCGGCCGACGAGCCGGTCTCGACCCTGGACGGCCGGGCCGTGCTGGTGACCGAGTGGGCCGGCCCGGTGCCCCGCCGGGAACGGCGGGAGGCGATCCGCGGGGCGGGCGGCCTCGGCCGGCTGGGGGCACTGCTCGGCCGGCTGCACGCGCTGCCGCCCGGCCTCGGCCCGGTCGCCCGGCCCGGCGGTGCCTGGCATCACCTGGCCGACGGCGCGCCGTCGGCCGAGGCGGCCGCGGCCGCGGGGCTGCTCGCGGGCATCGCCCACCTCGTCCCCGACGAAGAGCGCGAGGCCTATCAGCGGCTGCAGGCGCAGGTCGACGCGCTCGACGCCGCCGACGGGCTGCCGGAGGCGCTCACCCACCCCGACTTCGTGCTCGCGAACGTCGTCGCGACCCCCGGCGGCATGGTCCTGGTCGACTGGGCCGGGGCGGGCCGCGGGCCCCGGGCCTGGTCGCTGGCGTTCCTGCTCTACGCCGAGGGGGCGAAGGACCTGCGCCGGGTCGACGTGGTGCTGGCCGGGTACCGCAGGCACGTGACGCTCGAGGACGAGGAGCTGGACCGGCTGGCGGCCATCGCCCAGGCCCGCCCGCTGGTGCTCAGCGTCTGGTCGGTCTGCACCGGCCGGGCCACCCCGACCGAGGCGCTCGCGCACGCGGCCGAGGCGAAGACGCTGGCCGAGGCCATCGCCGCCCGCGCCCGCGCGGCCCTGGACCGGTAACCCCGCGGCCACAGCCGGCCAGGCCATAGGGAGGAAACCAAAGGTCCGTTCGGGAAAATCAAGATCTTTTCCTCCGAACGGGCCGTGCGTGACTCTGGCCGGTCCGAAGTCTCCCGTCAGCCGGCCGGCCGGTCGGTGACGTCGCTGAGCCCGTGCTCGAGCAGGTCGAACGCCGCGTCGCACTCCGCCAGCGTCTCCGCCTCGCACTGGCTGGTGGCGATGCCGAGCGATTGCCTGAGCTGGTTGACGGTGGTCAGGTGCTGCAGGGTGGTGGCGATCTGCGCCACCGCGACCCGCAGTCGGACCGACTCGAGGCCGATCACGACCTCGCCTGGGCCGGGCGCCTGGCCGACCCAGACCGCGCGCAGCCGCTGCGCCAGGTCGACCGGCTCTGGCGGCAGGCCCGCCGCCTCGGCGAAGGCGGCCAGCAGATCCCGCTCGCCGTCGCGCCACATCCGGCCGAAACCCTCGATCAGCGTCGGGCTGCTGAAGATGACCCGGGCGAACTCGGCCACCCCGTCGTGGAAGCCGGTCCACTCGGCCCGCCGCTCCAGCTCGGCCCGCACGTAGCGGTGCAGCGCGGCGACGGGCGAGATGCCCGGCCCGCGCTCGCGCACGGCCCGGCCCAGGTCCGGCAGCCGCTCCACCGCGAACTCGAAAAACATCGACTCCTTAGCCGGGAAGTAGTTGAACACGGTCATCTTCGACACGTGGGCGGCCTCGGCGATCTGGGCGATCGAGACCTCCTCGAAGCCGTGCTCGAGGAACAGGCGCAGGGCGGCGGCGGCGATCTGACGCCGGGTCTCTTCCTTCTTCGCGTCGCGCAGGCCGGTCGATGAGGGCATGCCGACATCATACGCCGTTCTTGGGTCCGGCCAATTTTTATGTTTGACATAAAATTAGTGCGGTCCTAATCTTGTGCTCACCATAAGAAAGGACCGGAGATGACGAAGGCACGGACCCTCGGCGTCATGATCGCCGCCCTCACCACGCTGCTGGTCGGCATCCTCGACCTGACGATCGTGTCGACCAGCGCCATCCCCATCGCGCGGTCGCTCGCCCCGGCCGGCGGCGCCGCCGCCGTGCCGTGGCTGCTGGCCGGGTACGCGCTGGCCAGCGCCGCCGTCCAGCCGCTGTACGGCAAGCTGGCGGACGCCTTCGGGGTCAAGGCGGTCTATCTGACCGCGGTGGGCGTCTTCGTGGCCGGATCGGCGCTGTGCGGGACGGCGCAGAGCATGCCCGAGCTGATCGTCTTCCGCACTCTGCAGGGGCTCGGCGGCGGCGGCCTGATGAGCGTCACCATGGTCGTCATCGGCCACCTGTCGGCCGACCGGGCCGACCGCGGCGAGAGCGGCGCCACCGGCGGCAACGCCATCGCGGCGGTCCTGCTCGGGCTCGGCCTGGTCTGCGGCCCGCTGCTGGGCGGCGTGGTCACCGAGGCCGCGGGCTGGCGCTGGATCTTCTTCATCAACGTGCCGGTCGGCCTGGCCGCGTTCACGGTCATGGCGCTGTGCCTGCGGCTGCCCCGGCCGGCCAGGCCGGCCAGCCTCGAGCTGCCCAGCGCCGGCCTGCTGGCGGTGGCGGCGGCCGGCCTGCTCGCGGTCTGCCAGTGGGGCGGCCATCAGTTCGGCTGGGCATCGGTCCAGGTCCTCGGGTGCGCGGGGCTCTGCCTGGCGGCGACGGCCGCGTTCTGCTGGCGGCAGGCGCGTGCCCGCGAGCCGTTCTTCCCGACCCGGCTGCTGCGCCATCCGACCCTCAGGGCCGTCACCCTGCTGCAACTCACGACCGGATTGGGGATGGCCGCGGGCACCATCTACCTGACCCTCGACCTCCAGCTGGTGCGCGGCTCGACCGCCATCGCGACCGGCCTGCAACTGCTGCCGGTCGCGGCCGGGCTCGGCCTCGGGTCACTGCTCGGCCAGCGGATCGCCCGGTCCGGCCGGCCGGTGAAGGCCTCGATCATCGGCGGCTCGGCCGTGTCGGCGCTGGCGCTGGCCGGGTTCGCGCTGTGCTCGCCGGGGGTCCCGGTCGCCGTGCTCTACGCCGTCATGGTCGTCTTCGGGGCCGGCCTCGGCCTCGGGCTCGGCAACGAGATGCTGCTGGTGTACGCCTCGGTCGAGCGGCGCGACCTCGGGGTCGCCACCACCGGCATCAGGTTCGTGGAGACCCTCGGCACCTCGCTCGGCGCGACCGCCTTCGCGACGCTGTTCTCGGCGCTGGTGCCGGACGGCGCGACCGCGGCGGGGGAGTTCGTCGCGCTCGGTCTCATCTTCGGCATCGGCGCCGCCGTCATGGGCGGCGCCACCCTGGTGGCGCTCACCCTCCCGCTCTCGGCTTCCCGGCCGCCAGCCGGCCGGCCGTCGGCGGCCCGGCTACCAGCGGGGCGACCTGCGCTCGTAGCCGGGGACGATCCGCTGCATGTAGCCGGTGTCGTCGCGGTTGCGGAGCCCGCAGGCGAGGTACTGCTCGTGCAGCAGGCCGAGGGCGTCGCGGTCGAGCTCCACCCCGAGCCCGGGCCGGTCCGGCACCGCGATCGCGCCGCCGCTGAAGCTGAACGGCTCGCCCGCCACGACGTCCTCGGTCTTCCAGGGCCAGTGCGTGTCGCACGCGTAGGTCAGGTTGGGCACGGCCGCGGCGAGCTGCACCATCGCGGCCAGGCTGATGCCTAGGTGCGAGTTGGAGTGCATCGACAGGCCGAGGCCGAAGGTCTCGCAGATCCCCGCGAGCGTCTTCGACCGGCGCAGGCCGCCCCAGTAGTGATGGTCGGACAGGATCACCTGGACGGCGTCCTGCCTGATGGCCGGGGGCAGGTGATCGAACGCGACCACGCACATATTGGTGGCGAGCGGCATCGGGGCGTCCCGCGCGACCTGCGCCATCCCGTCGATGCCGGGCGTCGGGTCTTCCAGGTACTCGAGCACCCCGGCTAGGTCGCGGGCGACGCCGAGTGACGTCTCGGGCGTCCAGGCGGCGTTCGGGTCGAGCCGCAGCGGGTGATCGGGGAAGGCGTCGCGCAGCGCCCGGACCGCCTCGACCTCCTCCGCCGGGGGGAACACGCCGCCCTTGAGCTTGAGCGCGGTGAACCCGTAGCCGTCGACCAGCCGCTTGGCCTGGGCGACGATGCCGTCCGGATCGAGCGCCTCGCCCCAGTCGTCGCCGTCGGCGCCGGGGTGCCCGGCCCACTTGTAGAACAGGTAGGCCGAGAACGGCACCTCGTCCCTGACCGCGCCGCCGAGCAGGTCGGCGACCGGCAGCCCGGCCGCCTTGCCCTGGATATCGAGGCAGGCCACCTCGAACGGGGAGAACACCCGGTCGGTGGCGGCGCTGTGACCGATCAGACCGGACGAGATCATGGTCTCGGCCGCCCCGATGGCCTGCACCCGGCGGTAGACGTCCTCGGTCTGGTAGACGTCCGCGCCGACGATGGCGGCCGCCGCGGCGTGCAGCGCGGCCAGGTGCTTCTCGTCCGCGTAGGTCTCGCCCAGCCCGGTCAGGCCCGCGTCGGTGCTGACCTCGATGACCGCGCGGAGCGCGAACGGCTCGTGCACGCCGACCGAGTTCAGCAGCGGCGGGTCGGCGAACGCGACCGGGGTGATGGCGACGCCGGTGATGCGGATGGCTGCCTTGCTCATCGCGTCAGCCCCGGGTGTAGGCGCCGTCGACGAGCCGCAGCAGCCCGTCCGGATTAGACTCGCGGACCGCGTCCGGCAGCAGGTCGTCGGGCACGTCCTGGTAGGCGACCGGCCGCAGGAACCGGTCCATCGCCAGCGTGCCGACCGACGTCGTGCGGCCGTCGGAGGTGGCGGGGAACGGGCCGCCGTGCACCATCGAGGGCACTACCTCGACCCCGGTCGGCCAGCCGTTGAACAGGATCCGGCCCGCCAGCCGCTCGAGCACCGGGAGCAGGTCGACCGCGAGCGGCGCGTCCGCGGTGGCGGCGTGCACGGTCGCGGTCAGCTGCCCCTCCATCGCCCGGGCGACGTCGACCAGCTGGCTCGGGCTGGCGGCGCGGACGATCACCGAGGTGGCGCCGAACACCTCGTCGTGCAGCTCCCGCGCGGCCAGGAACTCGTCGGCGGTGGTGGCCACCAGCGCCGCGCAGCCCCAGCCCGCGCGGCCGTTCTCGCGTCCGGGGTCCTCTCCGAGCGCGATCACCTCGGTCCCCGGATGGTCGGCCAGCCTGGTCGCGCCGTCGGCGTAGGCGTCGGCGATGCGGCCGGTCAGCATCGGGGCGGCCGGGCTGGCGGCGACCGCGTCGCGGGCCGCCCCGGTGAAACGGTCCAGGTCGGGGCCGTCGATGCCGACGACGATGCCCGGGTTGGTGCAAAACTGGCCCGCGCCGAGCGTCAGCGAGCCGACGAACGCCGCGCCGAGCTCGGCCGCCGCCTCCGACAGCCGCCCCGGCAGCAGGAAGACCGGGTTGACGGCGCTCATCTCGGCGAAGACCGGGATCGGGACGGGCCGCGACGCCGCCGCGGCGACCAGCGCCAGCCCGACCCGGCGCGAGCCGGTGAAGGCGACGGCGGCGATGGCCGGGTGGGTGACGAGCTCGACCCCGACGGTCGGGCCGTCGGCGTAGACCATCGAGAACACCCCGGCCGGGAGGCCGCTGGCGGCGACCGCGCGGGTGACCGCGGCCGCGACGATCTCCGAGGTGCCGGGGTGGGCGTCGTGCGCCTTGACCACCACCGGGCAGCCGGCCGCGAGGGCCGAGGCGGTGTCGCCGCCGGCCACCGAGAAGGCGAGCGGGAAGTTGCTGGCGGCGAATACCGCCACCGGCCCGACAGGAACCCGCCGCTGCCGCACGTCCGGCCGTCGGGCGGGCTTGCGGTCGGGCAGCGCGTGGTCGATCCGGGCCCCGTTCCAGCTGCCCTCCCGGAGCGCGGCCGCGAACAGCCGGAGCTGCCCGGTGGTCCGCCCGACCTCGCCGGTCAGCCGGGGCAGCGGCAGGCCGGTCTCGCGGTGGGCGCGCTCGGCCGCCGCCTCGCCGACCGCGTCGATCTCATCCGCCGCGAGCTCGAGCAGCCGGGCGCGCTGCTCGATCGGAGCGGACCGGAACGGCTCGAAGGCGGCCTCGGCCAGCTCCGCCGCGCGGGCGACGAGCTTGCCGTCCGCGAACTGGAACCCGGGCTCAACCGCGGCGCCGTCAGCCGGGTCGACCGCGTGGAAGGCGCCGGCGTCACCGACGACCGCGTCTCCCGCGATGTACATGGCGCCGACGACGGCTGCGCTTGCGGTTGTCATGTGATCCCTCCATGGTTGCCTTCGGGGCTGGCGCCTCCCATGCTAAGCGCCGGCCCCGCCTATCAGACGGAGGAGTGGCCGTCCTCGAACCAGCGCAGGAACCGGCCCGCCATCAGTCCCCGCTCGAGAACGTGCCGATAGCCGAGCAGCCGCTGGTAAGCGTCGGACGGCGGCGAGTCCAGGGTGTCGGCCAGCCCCCGCAGCCGGGGCAGGTCGAGCACGGCCCGGGCGGTCTCGCTCCGGTCGAGCAGCCGCAGCTCCTCGTGCACGGTGGCGCGGGCGGCCGACAGCCGCTCGAACCAGTCGGCGGTGTCGATGCCGTGCCTGCTGCCGTCCACGATCGCGGCCGGCAGCCGGTCGGCCATGGCCCGCCGGATCAGCGAGCGGGACACTCCCTGGCGCGAGCACTGGCTCTCCGGCAGCGACAGGCAGAACTGCGCGATCCGTGCGTCCCCGGTCGGATCGCGGATGTCGACCCCGTACAGGGCCGAGTAGGCCCCGTTGATCCCGCTGATGTGATGAACGTCATCCATCAGGTGCCGGACCCGGGCAGCGGGCGTGTCGACCCGGCGCAGCAGCCAGCGGTCGCAGTCCCGGGCGCGGCTGCGCTCGGCCACCCGCTGGTCGCGGGCGAACTCGGGATTGATCGGCGACAGCGGCGACCACCACTCCTCGCGGCTCAGCAGCGGATCGTCGTAGTGGCGGCTGGTGATCGCGAGCTGGACATGCTCGGGCAGTCGGGCGACCAGACCGCCCCGGGCGAATATCCGCGCGGTCGACTTGAGTCCTCCGGTGGGCGCCTGGGCGCGGGCCTCGCGCCAGGCCTGGCGCGATCGCCCCTTGCCGACCAGGGACCGGATCAGTCCGGTGCCCGGCCAGCTCACGGTGTAGTTCCCGCTCTTGCCGGTCAGCAGGACGGAGATGTCCCGTCGCTGCGCCGCGGCCATGATGCCCTCGTACCAGACCCGGCTGGCGGTCCCGGTATAGGGCGTCTCGGCCACGTCGAAGAACCGGTCGAGGTCGTCGAGGAACAGCCCCGGCGCGCGGACGACGAGGTGATCGACGTTGCGGTACCTGGCGGCGACCTCGCCCGCCAGCGGCGCCTCGTCGAGCGTCCAGCCGGGCAGGTCGGGTTCACGGAAGCCGATCATCGGGGCGCCGGTGAAGGCGGTCAGGCGCTCGCCCCGCTTATCGAGCAGCGGCGCCGCCGCGGCCGCGACCGAGGTCGAGTCGAGGCCGCCGCTGAGCAGCAGGCCGACCGGGCTGAGGCTGCGCAGTTGGTCCGCCACCACCCGGTCGAACAGCTCGGTGAACGCCTCCTCGTACTCCTCGTCGCTCCGCAGCCGCAGCTCCTTCCCGAGCCCGGGCGACCAGAACCGCCGCACCCGGCAGCCCTGCCGGTCGGCCGTGAGCAGATGACCGGGCTCGAGGCTGCCAATGCCCTCGTACAGGCTCGCGCCCGGCTCCGGCGGCACCAGCACGAGCATGTCGGCGATGGCCTGGTGGCTGAGCCTGCGCGGCACGGCCGACAGCGCGAAAAGCGCCTTCGGCATGGTGGCAAAGGCGACGAATTCCCTGGATTGATGGTAGAAGACCGTTTTGGCGCCGAACGGCGACCGGGCCAGCAGCAGCCGCGCGCATTCCTCGTCCCAGACCGCGAACGTGAACGACCCGACCAGCCGGGCGGCGCAGTCCTCGCCCCAGCGCTCATAGGCGGCGAGGATGAACGCGGAATCCGGGACGTGCGGCGATTCCCATGCCAGCCCCAATTCGGCCGAAAGCTCGCGCCGATTGTCGATCCGCCCGTCGCTGACCAGCACCCGCCGGCCGTCCCGGCTGATCAGCGGCTGCCGCTCGGCCAGGTCCTCCGGGGTTACCCGCTTGAGCTCGAGCCCGAGGCCCATGCCGTCGCCGGTCCAGGTGCTGCTGCCGTCGCCGCCGTGCGCGGCCAGGGCCGAGCGCATCTGCAGCAGCGCGCGGTCGGGCGGGCCGCCGCCATGGGGGCTAATCAGCCCGAAAATCGCACTCAACTAATGCCCCGCATAACCGCCGCCGACGTGTCTGCCGACGCACACCATAACTGACCAAAGTCGTCAGCCGCAACGGTCGTTATTGCCGCGAATTTCGGGAAAATTGCGACTTTCTCCCCGCGTTCCCGGCCATTTTGGTGGCGCTAGTTTTTTATTTGGCGTTTTCTCCGGGCGGCCCGTAGGTCGCGATCATCGCGAACCCGTCGGGGGACACCTCCCGGCCGTCGGGGTCGATGTAGCCGACGTGCACCGGGCAGTCGGTCCCGGCGACCCGGCGCAGCATGCTCGGGCCCTCGGGCCGGGGCAGGTGCTCGTCGCCCCACTGCTGGAGCGCGGCCA
>Ga0302314_10015582_pt1 | contig 12907 bp, 12 predicted proteins | sample III_Palsa_N2_3_FD_200533 | JGI IMG/M metagenome (GOLD analysis project Ga0302314, IMG submission 200533) | Peat permafrost microbial communities from Stordalen Mire near Abisko, Sweden - III_Palsa_N2_3 | ecosystem: Environmental > Terrestrial > Soil > Palsa > Peat permafrost | place: Sweden...
AAAGTCTTCCCGCTCTAGGAGCAGGCGGCCGCCAAATCGGACGACGACGATGAGTGCCTTATGAAGGACACGGCCCTGCGGAGATCCAGCGTCCCGTGCCCCTCGGTAAAGCGGGCATGAATCTCGGAGAGGATTGAACATGCCTGATTGCTGCGCCCCTGACCCGCCAGCAATTCGGCAAGCGTATTGGCGATTCGAAGCTCCCAGCCGAGATCGCCTTGCGCATTGGCGCGGGCGAGCGCGTCGAACAGGCAGCTCTCGGCCTCCTGCGCAGTGCAGTTTCCCATCGCGGCCAGGATCGCCCCCTTGACGCGCATCATCTCCAGCAGGTCGAAGGAATTGCCGAATTGCAGCACGCGACCAATCACTTCGTCGATGACCTGGAGCGCTAGCTGATGTTGCCCGGTTGCCGCGAGCCCTTCCGCCAGACTGGTTTTGAGGCTGCCGAGCTGCATCAGGTGCCGTTCCCGCGTCATGATCTCCAGCGCCTGCTCCAGGAGCGCAATTCCCACCGCGGCCTCGCCCCGCTTCACCAACAATTCCCCTCTCATGCCGAGCCCGACCGCGTGATAGGGAATCAGGCCGTGCTGCCTGGCATGATTTATCTGTTCCTCAACGAGCGACTCGGCCTTTTCATAGTCGCCGGACCACAGGAAGACGTGCGTCGTATAGATAAGCGACATACATCGCTTGATCGGCCGCCCTCCCTCCCTTCCTTCGGCAAGCGCCCGGCTGGCGATCTGCACCGCCCGCTCCGGGAAACCCTGGATCCAGGAGGCTCTCGCCAGCGACGCTACCACGAGGATGGCGCTGACCCAGCTGAACGAGCTGATCCCTGGCAATCGAGTGCCGCTAGCCCTGGCGAGACTTTCCTCACAGATGCGCACCGCATCTCGCTGGCTCCCGATGAGGTGGTCGGCGATCCCCCCCATCGAGTTTCCCGTGCCCTGCTCGAGCCCGATGCCGCTGGTACGGCGCAGAGTCGCAAGCTTTTGCGAAACCTCGAACGATTTCCGCACTTCGCCATGCCGCATGCTGAGGCAGACGAGCGCATACAGCATGCGCATTTTCGCCCGGTTGTCTTGCAGGGACTCCGCGATCGAGAGTCCACGCTCGAAGGCCTGGCGCACGTCGTCGCGATTTCCCCTGGTGAACATCGAGCTGGACGCCAGCGCCTCTTGGATGGCCATTTCCACAGCTGTTCCACGATCCTCGTCGCGCAGGTTGGACAGGGCCTTCTCCGCCCAATCACGGCACTCGCTTATGAGCGATGCCTCGACGAAGAGTTCAGCCGTCGCCGCCACCAGCAAGCAGCCGAGAATCGGATCCCCCTTCTCGGAGAAGCACCATTCGAGAGCTTTCCGCGCATTCCCCAGATGAGGCGTTATGCGGAAGGAACGGTCTTCGTCGGCCGCGACGTCTTCCCGTTTCAACCGACCCAGAAATTCCATGAGATGTCGGGCATGACGCGCCGCCACGAGGTCGGCTTCACCCGCTTCGCTCAGTTTGACGGCGGCATAGACACGGGTGGAATCCAGCAGGCGATATCCGAGGCCGCCGATCTCGACAAAACGGGATAAGAGGGATTTTTCGACCAAACCCGCCAGTCCCTCCGCCAGGCTTTCATCGCAGCAAGTCTCGGCGAAGACTACATTCCGCGCGGCGGCGAAATTGAATCGGCCAACAAAAATCGAAAGTCTGCGAAGGATCAATTGCTCGGAATCGGACAGGAGTTTGTAGCTCCAATCGAGCATGGCGCCGAGCGTCTTATGCCGGGGAACAGCGGTTCGCCTTCCCTCCCAAGTCAGGCGAAGCCGGCTCTCCAGCAGGGTCGCGGTTCGATGCAGGCCGAGGGCGTTCACTTTCCCCGCCGCCAGTTCGATCGCCAGCGGCAGGCCGTCGAGCTCGTCACAGAGCCGGGCCACGATCGGCGCGTCCGCATCGGTCAGTTCCTCAAAGGCGCCGCCCGCGGCCGACCGCTCGACGAACAATTGCACGGCTGAAAATCCCATGACGTATTCCGCAGTTGGATTCACGGTCTCCGCGGGGGTTTCCAGAGGCGGCAGCCGATAGACGTGTTCTCCTTCCACGCGAAGGGACTCGCGACTGGTGGCGAGGATATGAACGCGATCGGTTTCCAGGAACAGGCGTTCGGCGATCGGCGCGATCGTGCCGATCAAGTGCTCGCAATTGTCGATCACCAGCAGCAATTTGCGATCACTCAATGTCGCCACGAGCGACGATACGGGGTCCTCCGGCTGAACGGTGATTCCCAATGTCGAGCCGATCGTATCGGCAATCAGTCGAGAATCGGCGAGCGAACCGCAATCGATGAAGAAGACCTTCCCATCGAATTCCTGAAGGAGCGCATGGGCGGCCATGACCGCGACCGAGGTTTTCCCCATTCCACCCGCCGCGACGATGCTGACAAAGCGTGATGAGATAAGCCGAGATGTCAGCGCGGGAATAACGCTTTCGCGGCCGATCATGCGCTTCAGGCAGGCTGGAAGGGTTGCTGCTCTCGTCGCCAATCTGGAAGGGTCCGGCATCTCGAGAGCCTTCGGCGGCGATGTTTCGAGCGATACGATGAAGCAATAGCCGCGACCAGGGACGTTGGTGATGTAGCGCGCCTCGTCGCCGTCGTCACCGAGGGCCTTTCGCAAACCGGCGACGGTGACACGGACGCTTCCCTTGCTGACAGTGGCATTCGGCCACACGCGCTTGAGAAACTCCTGATGAGGAACAACTTCGCCGGCGCGTTCAACGAGAAGGATAAGAGTGTCGAGTTCCCGGCTGCCGAGGCGAATCGGGGCGCCGTCACGTTCCAAAGACCGTTCAGTAAAGCGCAAGGTAAAGGGGCCAAAGAAAATCGATTTCATGCAGCGCCTCGTGAACTTGGGCCGGGAAATTTCGATCAGAAACGATGTCGAGATGCGAGGTCTTGGAAGAGACGCCATGCTGGGTGCCGCGGGCACAGCAGACGATATCCTCGCGAAGCATCACACATAGCATGCGCTGCATGATATGCCATAAAAACAAGATTAAATAAGTACTATTTTATATTATTCGACCTAATATTAGGCAGATCTGGATGCCTTAAACATATATTTGCAACTGCGAAGCGCCATAATTTTCGCAAACTACCGCATTGACACAGCAATATTTTCGAATCAAGTTCTTGACTGAAATTTATTCACCGCACCCGGTACTACACGTGCTTAATACAGAGTAGAAATCCCTATGCGGACAAAGCCCGATTCGTCGCCGCAGTGGATTTGGCCGATGAGCCGTTCGGCAGTGCCGAGAGCACCCATCCTTGAGCGAATATGATCGAGGGACGACTTTTCACCAGCCTGCTAGCAGACGATCTCCAGCACGCTCCGCACCAGCGGCACCGTGACCGCGCGCCCGCCTTCCAGCGCCGCCTTGTCGAGCTTGTCGACCAGGCCATGCACCGCCGCGAAGGAGCGGTCGATACGCGGCAGAACATAGGCCACGACATCGGGCCCGATCCTGAGCTGCCGGTCGGAGAACAGCTTCACCAGCAGCGCTTCGAGCAGCATGTCGTCGGGGCTGCCGATCTCGGCCACCGGCAAGGTGGCGAGGCGCGAGCGCAGATCGGGCAGCTTGACCGTCCAGCGATTGGGCGGCTCGCGTCCCGTCAGCAGCAGGGGATGCCCCTGCTCCTTCTGCAGATTATAGAGATGGAACAAGGCCGTCTCGTCGACGCCGCGGTCGGCATCCTCGACCACCACGCCCTGATTGCCGGCGATGTCGGGAATGTTGTCGGGGGTCAGCACCGCGGCCGGAGCCACCACGCCGCCGCTCTTTTCGGCGAAGATATGGGCGAGATGCGACTTGCCGCTGGCCGGCGGCCCCGACAGGGCCAGGGCGAATCCCGGCCAGCCCGGCCAGCGCTCGATCCAGCCCATCGCCGCCTCGTTACAGGGGGCGGGCAGGAAATCGGCGGCGCTGTAAGCGGGAGGGCGAGTGAGGTCGAAGATAAGCTGCGAGGCCTTCTTCATCCTGGCGACACTCCATCGCTATAGAGCGTGCTGTGCAGGTAGCGCTGGATGGCGAAGCGGATCAGCACGCCGATCACCGCCGCCATCGGCAGGGCCAGCATGATGCCGAGAAACCCGAACAGCGCGCCGCCCGCCAGCAGGGCGAAGATCACCCATACAGGATGCAGCCCGATCTTGTCGCCGACCAGGCGCGGCGCCAGGACATTGCCCTCGATCAGATGGCCGACGATGAAGACGCCGGCCACTTCGGCGGCCAGGGTCCATTCCTGCGACTGGGCCAGGGCCAGGCCGATCCCCACCACCAGGCCGGTGAAGGTGCCGAGATAGGGAACGACGGATAAGATCCCCGCGCCCAATCCGACCACCAATCCAAGATCCAGCCCGACCACCGACAGGCCGGCGCCATAGATCACGCCGAGCGCCAGGCAGACCATGGTCTGGCCGCGCACCCAACCCGAGAGAATGCGGTCGATCGCCTGCAATTGCTGGCGAATGGTGGCGGCGTGCCGGCGCGGCAGCAACTCGTCGACGCGCCGGGTCAGACCGCTCCAGTCGCGCATGAAATAGAAGGTCACCAGCGGAGTGATGAAGACCAGGGACAGCAGATTGACCAGCGCCAGCGAGCCGGTCAGCACCTTGCCGAGGAGACCCGCGACCCATTCGATCGCGGTGCCGGCGTAATCGCCCGCCGAGGCGCGCAGCTTGGCGATGTCGCCCGGCGACAGATAGCTCTTGGCCATGCCCCACAGCGGCGCGCCGCGATGGATCAGCTGGCTGACATAGCCCGGCACGCGCTGGACGAAGCCGATCAGCTGGTCCTGCAGGATCGGCGCCAGGAACACCAGCACCGTGACGCTGGCGATGAAGAAGAACAGGGTGATGGACACCGTCGCCAAGGTGCGCGACATGCCCCAGCGCTGCAATCTCAGCGCCAGCGGATCGAGCAGATAGGCGATCGCCATCCCGGTCACGAAGGGCAGCAGGATCGAGCGCAGCAGATAGAGCAGGACGAGGAAGATGGCTAAGCCGGTCAGCCAGAAGCGCAACCTCAGGTCGCGGGTCATCGTTCTTTCGATTTTCTCGTCCATGGGTCTACCGCCGTCCGCCGCCCGTGCTGCGCAGGGCCCAGTGCTCGTCTTCCCAGGTCAGCACCAAGCCGTTCTGCATCAGCATCGATTCCAGTTGGCCCTGCTCGCCGACATAATGCAAGACCAGGGCGGCCTCGGTCTTCGACAGCGCCGCCAGATCGTAAGCGCGCACCGCGGTGGCGCGGCTGAGCTTGTCGCGCAGGGTCAACCAATCATCGAGGCCGGACAGCGGCGCCATCGCCATCAGGGTGCCCTGCTTGTCATATTGCAGCAGGTTGCCGCCCTTCCATTCATCGTCGAGAGTGCGCGCCAGTTCGCTGGCGGCGCGCAGCATCAGCTGTTCCTGGGTCTCGCCGACATCGCCGCCCAAGCCCCGCTGGCCGCTCATGCGCGAGGCGAGCGGGCCCTGGCCGTTGATGGTGAGGTCGAGTTTCAACAGGCCATTATCGCCCTTGCCGGGCGCCGCCGTCACCACCAGCACGTCCGAGGTATTGAGACGCGACAGCAGCCCCGCCAGCTCGTCGGGCGTTATGGTCGCCAGCGTGGTCGGGGCCACGCCGCCGAGCTGCTTGGAATCCGGCACGGACAGCGCCACCAGCCCTTCCGGTGTGCCGGCCTTCCACAGATCGCGCCAGGGGTTAGGCCCCTCGGCGAAAACGGTTCCCCCCGTCTCGGTCTGCCAGACCGGGATCACCATCAGCGGGCGGCCGCGCCATTCGGCGTAAGCGATGCCGGCGCCACGCAGCAGCCGGCGCACGGCCTCGGTCTTGAAGCGTACCGACAGGGTGGCGATCAGTCGGCCCGGGCCCTGCTTCTCCTGGTCGATGCCGACATCGAGCACCAGATCCTGGATGCCCGCATCGTCGAGCTTGGGAATGCGCGGCCAGTCGGACTGGGCGGTGATGCGCTGCATCAGCACCTGATAGGCTTCCCGCTGACCGAGCAGCAGCGCCTGGTTGCGCGCCTGCACCAGGTTGGAATCGCGGATATCCTGGACCAGATTACGCACCAGGAAAGGATCGTGGATCTCGGCGGCGAACAGGGAGACAGGGAAGAAGCCGGCGAGAAGCAGCAAGACGCGGAACAGAACGGGCATTGAAAACCGTCGAGGAATGAGTATGTTCGGCCAACCGCACCATATAGCACTATTGCACCCGCGAGGAAGCCATTAGCGACGCGCCCAAAACTGGTCTCAGCTACAAGGATGCCGGTGTCGACATCGACGCCGGCGAAGCCCTTGTCGACGCCATCAAGCCGCTGGCCAAGTCCACCGCCCGTTCCGGCGCCGCCGCCGGGTTGGGCGGATTCGGCGCCCTGTTCGATCTGCGCGCCGCCGGCTTTCAGGATCCGATCCTGGTCTCCACCACCGACGGGGTGGGCACGAAATTGAAGATCGCCATCGAGACCGGCATTCACGATAAGGTCGGCATCGACCTCGTGGCGATGTGCGTCAACGATCTGGTCGTGCAAGGGGCCGAGCCCTTGCTGTTCCTCGATTACTTCGCCACCGGCAAGCTCGACGTGGCTGCCGGCCGCACCATCATCGAAGGCATCGCCGAAGGCTGCCGCCAGGCCGGCTGCGCCCTGGTCGGCGGCGAGACCGCCGAGATGCCCGGCATGTATGCCGATGGCGATTACGATCTGGCCGGCTTCTCCGTCGGCGCCGCCGAGCGCGGCCAGCTGATCGACGGCTCGGGCGTGACCGAGGGAGACGTGCTGCTGGGCATCGCCTCGTCGGGCGTCCATTCCAACGGCTTTTCGCTGGTCCGCAAGGTGATCGAGCATGCCGGCCTGACCTTCGCCTCGCCCGCTCCCTTCGCCGCCGGCCAAAGCGTAGGCGAGGCGCTGCTGACCCCGACCCGCATTTATGTGAAATCCTGCCTGGCCGCCATCAAGGCCGGCGGCGTCAAGGCGCTGGCCCATATCACCGGCGGCGGCCTGATCGAGAATGTGCCGCGCGTGTTGCCCGACCGCGCCGTGGCCGAGATCGACGCCCATGCCTGGACGCTGCCGCCCGTTTTCGCCTGGCTTAAGCAGGCCGCCTCGATCGAGGCGCAGGAACTGGCCCGCACCTTCAATTGCGGCATCGGCATGGTGGTGGCGGTCGACGCCTCCCGCGCCGACGCCGTCAAGGCGGTGCTCGAAGCCCATGGCGAGACGGTCTTTCGCATCGGCAAGGTCCGTTCGCGCCTCGGCGACGAAGCCCAGAGCCAGGTGCTGGGAGCCGAGGAAGCTTGGCGCGGCTGAAAGTCGGCGTCCTGATCTCAGGACGTGGCAGCAATCTGCAAGCCTTACTGGAGTCCTGCGCCGATCCGGCCTTCCCGGCCGAGATCGCGCTGGTGCTCTCCAATGTGGTCGACGCTTTCGGCCTGGAGCGCGCGCACCAGGCCGGAATCGCGACACAGGTCGTCAATCACAAGGAATACCCGTCCCGCGAGGCCTTCGATTCCGAGATGGATCGCGCCTTGCGCGTCGCCGGCATCGAGCTGGTCTGTCTGGCCGGCTTCATGCGGCTGCTATCGGTCGGCTTCGTCGAAAGCTGGCAAGGCAGGATGATCAATATCCACCCATCGCTGCTGCCCAGCTTCAAAGGCATGCGCACCCACGCCCAGGCGCTCGCCGCCGGGGTCAAGCTGCATGGCTGCACAGTGCATTACGTCACCCCCGCCCTCGATGACGGGCCGATCATCGCGCAAGGCGCGGTACCGGTATTGGCCGGGGATACGGAAGAAGAATTGGCGGCGCGGGTGCTGGCCGTCGAGCATCAGCTCTATCCGCTGGCCTTAAAGACGATCGCCGAGGGGAAGGCTGGACACCCTGACCCGAAGGCCACTTTGATCAATCCGGCTGGGTAACCCCTTTGCGCCTTTGCGCCTTTGCGGTTAATCATCCAACTGCCTCTTCGTCGGCCTCGTCCAGCGTCACCGGCACGCCCGGCAGCTGCTTGGCGGAGCGGATCGCCAGGGCCGATTTGACATGGCTGATATTGGGCGCCGCGGTCAGTTTGGTGGTGAGGAAGCGCTGATAGGCGTCCCAATCCTCGGCCACCACCTTCAGCAGGAAGTCGGTCTCGCCGGCCAGCATGTGACATTCGCGCACTTCGGGCCAACCGCCGACCAGCCCCTCGAAAGCCTTGAGATCGGCTTCCGCCTGGCTGTTGAGACCGACATGGGCGAAGATGGTTACATTATAGCCCAGGGCGTGCGGGTCGATCTCGGCGTGATATCCGCGGATAAAGCCGGCCTCCTCCAGGGCGCGCACCCGCCGCAGGCAAGGCGGGGCGGAAATGCCGGCGCGATGGGCCAGGTCGACATTCGTCATCCTTCCGTCGTCCTGCAGATCGTGAAGGATGCGTCGGTCGATTCGGTCCAGTTTTACCCGCTGCATATAGAGAAGAGCTCCGTTTCATGCATATTTACGAAATTATATTACAGAGACGACCGATGCGCACCAAGCACAAAGGATCCTCATGACCCTGTATGATTCATTCTTATCGTCCGGCCTGCTCGCCACGAACGGATTGATCCTGATCGACATCCTGCTTGCGATGGGATTCGGGCTGATTCTGGGCTTCGAGCGCAATTTCCATGGCCATGCCGCCGGCATGCGCACCTTTGCGATGGTGTGCGGCGCCTCGGCCGGCCTGGTGGCGATCGGCGGCTTTTCCGGCCAGTGGTTCGGCGGCCCGGCAGTAACCCACGGTCCCGTGGTGGCCGAGGTCACCCATGTAGTTCAGGGCATCGTCACCGGCATCGGCTTTCTCGGCGCCGGTGTGATCCTGCGCGACGGTGCGACCGTCCGCGGCCTCTCCACCGCCGCCTCGATCTGGGCGGCGGCGGGAATCGGTATCATCACAGGGGTTGGGTTCTACGGCACCGCACTCGGCGCCACCCTGGCCTCGGTCGCGCTGATGAGCGGGTTCAAGCGCTTCGAGACGCGCCTGCCGCACCGCCGCCAGCTCAAGGTGTCGATCACGCTGGACGGGCCCGACATCCTCTCGACCGAGCGCCTGCCCGGCTTCATGAAGGATTACGGCTATACCGTGGTGGAAACGTCGGTGACCTCGGCCACGGTGGAAAAACATTTCTCCTACGATCTGGTATTGCAGAGCGACGCTACCCATAATTTCAATGATCTGGCCGAGGCCTTGGGCGAAATGCAGGGCGTCGCCGCCTTCAACCTGACCCCGATGCGCGATTAGGTTCGCTCTGTTATGCTATCGGGCGGAAAACTCCGGGAAAGAAACGCGAGATGAACAAGATCCCCTTCGATCACCGGCCCGCCTGGGTCGAGCCAGGCGACGAGAAGCCCACGCTGGGCCGCCGCGCCTTTCTCACCACCTCGGTCGCGGTGGGGTTCGCCGCCGCCGTGCAGCCGGTGATGGCGCAGGTGATCCATACCGACAGCGAGGGCATCGTCGCCGGCCAAGTGACCGTGCCGGTGAAAGATGGGCAGATCCCGGCCTATCGCGCTTATCCGGCGAAAGGCGCCACCCCGTTTCCGACTGTGATCGTGGTGCATGAAGTATTCGGCGTGCACGAGCACATCCAGGATGTGGCGCGCCGCTTCGCCAAGCTCGGCTATTACGCCATCGTTCCCGACCTCTATTCGCGCGCCGGCGACGTCGCCAACATGGAGAAGATGGACGACGTCATGGCGGTGGTCCGCGCCACCCCCGACGCCCAGGTCCTGTCCGACCTCGATTCGACCGTCGATTATCTCGGCGCGACCGGGCAATCGGACACCAAGCGTCTCGGCATCACCGGCTTCTGCTGGGGTGGACGCGTCACCTGGCTCTATGCCAACCACAATCCGCAGAAGGTCAAGGCCGGCGTCGCCTGGTACGGGCCGCTCGCCTCGACCGATCCGCAGCGCCCCAGCGTCATCTCGCTGGCCCCGACGCTCAAAGTGCCGGTGCTCGGCCTCTATGCCGGCAAGGACGGCCATATCACCGCCGACGACGTCACCGCCATGAAGACGGCGCTGAAGAACACCACCAACAAGTCCGAGATCGTCGTCTATGCCGACGCCGACCATGGTTTCAACGCCGATTACCGCCCCTCCTACAACAAGGCCGACGCCGAGGATGGTTGGAAACGGCTGCGCGAGTGGTTCAAGGCCAATGGAGTGGTTTAAGGTCCTGTCATGATCGATCCCTTCGGCCGCAAGATCAGTTATCTCCGCCTGTCGGTCACCGACCGGTGCGACCTCCGCTGCGTCTATTGCATGGCGGAAGACATGACCTTCCTGCCCAAATCCGAGGTGCTGAGTCTCGAGGAGCTGGAACGTCTGGCCGGCGCCTTCATCCGGCTCGGCACCACCAAGCTGCGCCTCACCGGCGGCGAGCCGCTGGTCCGACGCGGCATTCTCGATCTGATCGGCGATCTCGGCCGCAATTACCTGGCGACCGGGAAACTGCGCGAATTGACCCTGACGACAAACGGCACCCAACTGGCCAAATCGGCCGATGCCTTGCGCGCCGCCGGGGTCAAGCGCATCAATGTCTCGCTCGACAGCCTCGACCCCGAGCGCTTCCGCCGCATCACCCGCACCGGCGACCTGGCCCAGGTGGTGGAGGGTTTGCGCGCCGCCAAGGAGGCCGGGCTCAAGGTCAAGATCAACATGGTGGCGCTGAAGGGCGTCAATGACGACGAGATCGACCATGCCGTCGCCTGGTGCGGCGAGCAGGGCTTCGACCTGGTGCTGATCGAGACGATGCCGCTGGGCGAGGTCGAGGACCGGCTGGAGAATTACCTGCCGCTCGACCAGGTCAAGCAGAGCCTCGCCGCCAATTGGACGCTGGAAACCTCGACGATGAATACCGGCGGACCGGCGCGCTATGTCCGCGTCGCCGAGACCGGGCAGATGCTGGGCTTCATCACCCCCCTCACCCATGGCTTCTGCGAGGCCTGCAACCGGGTCCGCGTGACCTGCACCGGCACGCTTTATCTGTGCCTCGGCCAGGAGGACGCCGCCGATCTGCGGGCGCCGCTGCGCGCCGGCGAGTCCGACGAAGCGCTGGAACGTGCCATTCTGGAAGCGATCGGCCGCAAGCCCAAGGGACATGACTTCATCATCGACCGCGATCATCGGCGCCCCGCGCTTTCCCGCCATATGAGCATGACCGGCGGATGAGTTCTCTCCCCACGATGGCGTTCACCGCCGCGGAGCAAGAGGCGGCGCAGGAAGCGCTCGCCCAGCTGATCGCGCTCTACGGCCAGACTCCCGAGGACGAGGCCGACATCATCGTGGCCCTCGGCGGCGACGGTTTCATGCTGGAATCGATGCACCGCTTCATCGACCGCTCGGTGCCGATCTATGGCATGAACCGCGGCACCGTCGGTTTCCTGCTCAACAGCTACCGGCCCGAACAGCTGCCCGAGCGCCTGACGCGCACCCAGAAGGTGACGCTGCATCCTCTGGTGATGACCGCCGAAACCAGCGACGGCAACCGCCATCACGCGCTGGCCATCAACGAAGTCTCGCTGCACCGCGAATCGCGCCAGGCCGCCAAGCTGCGCATCCGCGTGGATCGCAAGATCCGCCTCGACGAGCTGATCTGCGACGGGTTGCTGGTGGTGACGCCGGCCGGGAGCACCGCCTACAATCTCTCGGCCCATGGCCCGATCCTGCCGATCGGCTCGGATCTGCTCGCCCTAACCCCCGTCTCCGCTTTCCGCCCCCGCCGCTGGCGTAGCGCGCTGTTGCCTCACAAGGCGGTGGTTTCGGTCGAGGTGCTGGAACAGCAGAAACGCCCGGTCTCCGCCGTGGCCGATTTCACCGAGATCCGCGACGTGGTCTCGGTGGATGTGCTCGAGGACCGCTCGATCAGCATCGATTTGCTGTTCGACCCCGAGCACAATCTCGAAGAGCGGATCATCGCGGAACAGTTCCTCCCTTAGGCGAATCCCTCATCCAGCGCTGGTAAACAGGATAATAAATATTTTAGGCTCACCCCAACGGGAGCGCTCCAAGAAGGCGCTGTGAGGGGATTTGAGGGATGAGTACCACCACGACCACCAACAACCAGACGAAAATAAAGCTGATGCAGCAGGCGGTGCTGTTCGCCGGACTCAGCGGGGACACTTTGGCCGAGCTGGCGGCGACCGCGCACTATCTGCGGCTGGAAACCGATCAGACCCTGTTTTTGAAGGGCGATCCCGGCCACCAGCTGTTCATCGTGGCGCGCGGCGTGCTCCGTATTTCCTCGACGTCGGACGATGGCAAGGAAACCACGCTGAATCTGATGCATTCGGGACAGATGTTCGGCGAGGTCGCCGTGCTGGACGGACAGGACCGCACCGCCAACGCCATCGCCCATGAGCCGTCCGAACTTCTGGTGATCGAGCGGCGCGAGCTGATGGCCTTCCTCGACCGCAATCCCGAGGCGATGCGCCGCATGCTGGTCGCCGTCTGCGCCCGTCTGCGCTGGATCTCGGAAGCGCTGGAGGACGCCCATTTCCTAGATTTCCCGCGCCGCCTGGCCAAGCGCATCCTGCTGCTGGCCAAGCTGTTCGGCCATCCGCATTCGGAGGGCGGAATCCGCATCGCGCTGCAATTGTCTCAGCAGGATCTGGCGGAATTGCTGGTGGTGACGCGCGAAAGCGTCAACCGGCAGCTCAAACTGTGGGAAACCGACGGGCTGATGACCCTGCGCGGCGGCTATCTGGTGGTAACCGATATCGCCCGACTCGAAACTATTTTCTAACGCGTCATCCCCGGCCTTCTATCATCGTCATCCCCGCGCAGGTGGGGATCCAGAAGGCAGAGTCCAGTCCCCTGGTCCCGCCTTCG
>Ga0302314_10015586_pt1 | contig 12906 bp, 11 predicted proteins | sample III_Palsa_N2_3_FD_200533 | JGI IMG/M metagenome (GOLD analysis project Ga0302314, IMG submission 200533) | Peat permafrost microbial communities from Stordalen Mire near Abisko, Sweden - III_Palsa_N2_3 | ecosystem: Environmental > Terrestrial > Soil > Palsa > Peat permafrost | place: Sweden...
GATAGGCGGCGCCCGCCATGATGTTGTCTCGCGCGTCAAAGGGATTGGCGCCCAGTCTGTGCGCGGTCGCCATCTCGTCATAGGTCTCGGGCAACACCTGCATCAGGCCAACGGCGCCGGCGCGGCTGATGATCGGCTTTCCTTCACCCAACATGGTGCGGCCGCCGCTCTCGCGCGCCATCACCGCGCGGATCCAGGCCTTGGGCACATGGAAGCGTTCGGAGGCTTCGGTGATCACGCTGTCCCAGCGATCCAGAAGCTGTGACCGGGTCATGGTGGATTCTTCGTCATAGGCCGAAGGCTGCGCCGACTGGCCAAAATGAGAAGCATCAATCCACTGCGCCAGGATCGGGCGGCGCACGATCGCTCCGCCGTCGTGCTGCGTGACATTGGTGTTCTGCATCGCCAGCGCGGCGGCGACGCAAAGACCGCCAAGGATCAGAGTACGGGTAAAGCCGCGGGGTGCGATGCGGGAAACGGCAACGGGCAAAGGTTCGGACACAGTGGCTCCAGTTCGGGGTCAAAGGACAGAAAAGGGAACTTGGTCGGGGCGCTCAGAACTTTTTCAGTTGGGCGCGGGAACCAACAAATTCCACGCGCGTATGCACCCCAGTCACCGTGGAGATAACTTTGTCTTCGCGAGAATTCAAGCTGCAACTTTCGGAACAAAAGTTCCGGAAAGTTCAATGCTGCCGCAATGCGCGCAGATGCGCGGTCAAGACTTTGACATCGCCATTGTTCTGGCCAAGCACCGAAACGAACTGATCGCGCTCAGCCAGCGCAAGCCACACGCCTTCGACGGCGACATCGACCAGCACCGGTTTTGCGCCATCGGTGCGAACGCGGAAATCGATCTGCATCGGCTGGCTTGCGCCGGTCATGTCGGTGTTGACGATATAGTCGCCGGGCGCGCGTTCGCGCGAGGTGCGCACGCGCAAGGTCTGCCCGGCATAGCGTGAGAAATATAATTCGTACACGGACAGAATATAACCCTGATAGGCCGCGACATAGGCGTCGAGATCGGCAGGCGAAGCCTGCGACGCATATTGGCCAAGCAGGAAGATCGCCACGCGCCTGAGATCGGTGAGGTTCAAAAGGAAAGCGGCAAACCGGCGGCTGCGCTCGTCGGCGCCCAGGCTCTTGTCATTGAGGATGTCGAAGCCGGACTGAATATTGCCGCTGATGAAATCCTCGGCCGGATTGGCCGCCTGCGCGACAGACGCGAACGAAAGCGTCAGCGCTGCCGCGCCAACCAGCAGATGCCTGCGATGCATTGTATGATCCTTCGCCAACGCCACGCGCGGGTTCGCGCGCGGTCCGTGTGGCCCCAGTGCGGGCTTGTCGCAGCCAATCGCGCCGGAAATATGGCGGCCCGCCCTTGAAAGCATTACGCAAAAGGTCATCTTTCGATCATGGTCCCGCTTTCCGTCCTCGATCTTTCGCCCATCAAACAGGGCAGCGATGCCGCAAGCGCGCTGCGCGAAAGCGCCGAGCTGGCCAGGCATTGCGAGAGTTTGGGCTATCGCCGCTACTGGCTGGCGGAGCATCACAATATGCCCGGCATCGCCAGCGCCGCCACCGCGGTCGCCATCGGCCATGTCGCGGCCGCGACCAGCACCATCCGCGTCGGCGCCGGCGGCATCATGCTGCCCAACCATGCACCGCTGGTGATCGCCGAGCAGTTCGGCACCCTCGCCGCTTTGTTTCCCGGCCGCATCGATCTTGGCATCGGGCGCGCGCCCGGCACCGATCAGCGCACCGCGCTGGCGCTGCGCCGGACGCTGGAAGGCAATATCGACAATTTCCCGCAGGATGTGCAGGAGCTTTTGGCGTACCTGCGTCCCAGCATTCCCGGCCAGCCGGTGCGCGCCATCCCCGGCGAAGGCAGCAATGTGCCGGTGTGGATTCTGGGCTCCAGCCATTATGGCGCCCAGCTCGCCGCGGCGCTGGGCCTGCCATACGCCTTTGCCTCGCACTTCGCGCCCGACGATCTGGATCTCGCCGTCCAGCTCTATCGCCGCGATTTCAGGCCATCGCCCTGGCTCGACAAGCCTTATGTGATGCTGGGTCTCAATGTCTTCGCCGCCGACAGTGATGGAAAAGCCGAGCTTCTGTTCACCTCGCTGCAGCAGGCCTTCGTCAATTTGCGCACCGGCCGGCCCGGCCAGTTGCCGCCGCCCATGGCCGGCTATGACCAGACCTTGGACCCGCGCATCGCCGACATGCTGGAGCGGGTGCTGCGCTGCGCCATCGTGGGCGGTCCCGCCAAAATTGCCGAAGGCCTGGGCAATTTCATCGCCGCCCACCGGCCTGATGAAATCATGGTCACGGCCCAGATCTTCGATGACGGGGCGCGGCGCAAATCCTACGACATTTTGAGCAAGATTCATCCGCCTGCGGGCACCTGACGCGCCTTGCGCCGCTGGCCGGGCTCATAGCCCGCTGCTAGAGTTCCTCCCAGAATTACACCTAAAAACAACGCCTTCAAAAAGAAGGGCTTCTCGGGAGACTCAAATGAAATTGCACGCATGGCCCATGACGGCCGCAGCCCTTGCCTTGTCCGGCGCAGCCCTGATCTGGAGCCAGGCCCTGGCGCAGGATGCCGCGCCTGCCGCCACCGACCAGGCCACCCTGGTGCGCGCCGCCAAGCCGCCGGCCAAGCCGATCACGGCCTGGGCCGCCAAGCCCGCCAAGCTGCCGCCCTATGTGGCGCCGAACAAACTGGTGTGGCGCCTCGCCGACATCCTGGCCAAGCACAAGGGCAAGGACAGCTGGACGCAAGCCGTCTTCTCCAGCCGCGATTTCATCGGCGAATGGATTTCGATGGCGCCGGGTGAAAAGACCAAGACCCAGTTCTATGCCGATGACCGCGTCTTCTGGGTGATCCAGTCCGGCCAGATGAAAGTGACGATCGAAGGCCAGGAGCCGTTCATCGCCACCAAGCACTTCCTGGTGCAGGTGCCCAAGCGCCTGCAGTACAGCATGGAAAATGTCGGCAGCGAGCCGGTGCTGCGCCTCCAGATGCGGCCTGCCGGCGAATCGCCGGATTATCCGCTGAGCGAGACACCGACACCGGTGAAGGGCCTGCATTATGTCCAGGCCACCTATACCGGCCATGGCGACTTCGACAAGATCAACCATCCCTTTATCGATTTCGAAAAGCAGATCGTGCAGGGCGGCGAAAAGACCGGCGTGTGGATCCGTGACGACCACACCTATGTCACCATCCTGCGTTCGCCCAAGGGCGTGCCCACCCCGCCCGACACCGAATGGGGCCATTTCCACGCCAACTTCCCCGAACTGTGGCTGATCGTTGAAGGCACCCAGCAATTCCTGGTCGAAGGCGAAAAGCTGGTCACGGTGGGCGACGGCGATATCGTCGAGGCGCCCACCGGCCGCTACCACCGCGCCATGCCTTATGGCGATGGTCCCTCCACGCGGCTTGCCTATATTCCCCGCCCCGACAATCTGCACTGGTTCCAGCCGGGTGTGGCGGGCGGCGGCAACTAATCCAGGTTAAGGAGTTCGATGTGCGTAACCTCTGCTTGACGCTGGCGCTTGCGCTCATGGCGGCGCCCGCTTTCGCGGCCGACTACCAGACTGGCCTGGGGCCGATGCCGCTGGACGACGAAACCAAGCAGTTCATCGCTGGCCGAGGCCAGGCCACCGCCACCGCCGACGGCAACAGCCTGACGGTGAAGGGCGACTTTCACGGCCTGCCCTCCAACGCCACCGCCGCGCATATCCTGCTGAGCCCGATCGCGGGCGTGCCGGGCAAGCCGGTGGCCGATCTGGACGTCACCAAATCCACCAGCGGCACCATCTCCGGCAGCGTCACCCTGAACAGCGCTCAGGCGACAGCACTTCGCACCGGCCGGCTCTATATCCAGGTGGATAGCGAGAAGGCGCCTGAGGATACGTCCTGGGGTCCGAAAGGCACGCTGTGGGGCTGGCTGTTTCCCGCGCATGAGACCGTGGGCCAGGACGTGCCGCAGGAAGGCCACTGGTTCATCCCCCAGCTCGACACGCCGTCGCGCTGAGCCAATGAGATCCATGAAGGACGTGACGATGCGTAAGAAGAATCTCCTGCTTTTGAGCGCCGCCGGTTTCACGGCCGCCCTGGGGCTGGTGGCGTTCGACCCTGCCGCTTCAAGCCAGACGCCGGGTCCTTTCACCCAAGCCCAGGCCGAAGCCGGCCGCCAGGCTTTCGCCGCCAATTGCGCCGCCTGCCATCAGGCCGATCTGTCGGGCACCAATGACGCGCCGCAGCTGGCCGGCTCCGCCTTCATCGGCGCCTGGAAAACCCGCACCACTCAGGCGCTCTACAACAAGATCAGCAAGACCATGCCGGCGGGCGCGCCCGGCAGCCTGGACGAAACAACTTACACCAGCATCGAGGCCTTCATCCTGCGCGCCAATGGCGCCACACCGGGTTCGAGCGCTTTCACGCCGGCGGCCTCGGTCGGCATCGGCTCCATCGCCGATGGCAAGACGCCGTCGGGCTTCAGCCTGACGCCGCCGGCCGGCGCGGCACGTCCCGCCAATGGCCAGGCGGCGACGGCGCTCAGGCGCGGCGATCCGGGCCGCTTCAGCCTGCCCAGCAAATTCGGCCTGTCTCTCAAGGGCGACATCCAGAACTATGTTCCCGTCACCGACGAGATGCTGCGCAATCCGCCGGATGGCGACTGGCTGATGTTCCGCCGCAATTATGCCGGCTGGAGCTACAGCCCGCTCAATCAGATCAACACATCTAACGTCAATCAGCTGGAGCTGAAATGGATGTGGTCGATGCCGGAGAACGGCACCATGGAAATCACGCCCATGGTGCACAACGGCATCGTCTATGTCTGGGGCACCGGCAACACCATCCAGGCGCTGGACGGCAAGACCGGCAATCTGCTGTGGGAAAACCGCATCGGTCCGGCGCCGCGCAATCCCGGCCCGGGTCCTTCGACCGAAGAAACCCGCGCGCTGGGCCTTTGGGGCAACTATCTCTTCGTCAACACGCCTTACGGCATGATCTATGCGCTCGACGCGCGCACCGGCGAGGAAATCTGGAAGAACAATATCGTGGACTATAAGCCCGGCATCGGCGGGTCCACGGGCGGTGTGATCGTCATCAACGGCAAGGTGCTGGTCGGCATGACCAACTGCGGTCGACCGGCCAACGACGACCATTGCTATATCAGCGCCTATGACGCCAAGACCGGCAAGCGCGACTGGAAGTTCGTCACCGTGGCGCTGAAAGGCGATCCGGGCGGCGACAGCTGGGGCGACCTGCCCGACAATATGCGCAAAGGCGCGGAGACCTGGATTGCGGGCACTTACGATCCCGAACTCAACACCACTTACTGGGGCGTGGCCCAGGCCAAGCCGTGGCGGCGCGACCTGCGCGGCAGCGGCAAGGGCGACACCGACTATGCCAACTCCACCATCGCGCTGGATCCCGACACCGGCAAGCTGAAGTGGTTCTACCAGCACGGCCCCGGCGAATCGCTGGACCTGGACGAAGTCTATGAACGCGTACTGATCAATCACGGCGACCAGAAGACATTGATGACCATCGGCAAGGCCGGCATCCTGTGGAAGCTGGACCGCGTCACCGGCAAGTTCATCGCCGCCAAGGAGACGGTGTTCCAGAACATCTGGAAGTCCATCGATCCCAAGACCGGGCGCCCGGAATACCGCAAGGACATCGTGGACCAGAAGGTGGACCAGTGGCTGTCCTCCTGCCCCGGGCCCGAAGGCGGCCATGACTGGCAGGCGACCAGCTATCACCAGCCCAGCGACACGCTGATCATCCCGCTGTCGCAATCCTGCGTCTTCATGCTGGGCAACGGCTCGCAGACCTATTTCGAGATGCCGGGCACTGACGGCAATATGGGCCGGCTGTCGGCCTATCGCACCGCCGACATGAAGCCGCTGTGGTCCTTCCAGCAGCGCGCGCCCTTCCTGACCGGCGTGATTTCCACCGCGGGCAACGTCGCCTTTGTGGGCGACTTCGACCGCGTCTTCCGCGCCGTGGATGTGCACAACGGCCAAACCCTGTGGAAGACCCGTCTGGGCACCACGGTGCAGGGCTTCCCCGTCAGCTTCAGCGTGGACGGCAAGCAGTATATCGCCGTGACCACTGGGCTCGGCGGCGGCAGCCCGGAACTGAAACCCGGCACCATGCTGCGGGAAGTCCACCGGCCGCCGAACGGCTATGCGCTCTTCGTGTTCGGCCTGCCGGACGACAAATAGCCGGCAACCTTACGATTGTGACAGGGGCGCCGCGTTGCGGCGCCCCTTATCATTTTGAAATCATTGGAAAAAGCCCACGCGGTCCCGCCCGCTTGACGCCCGTCGGGCGCCATAGCAAGCAGGGGCCTGATAGGGGGTCCCCGGCGTGCTGCGCTTTTTTCAGGCATTGATGCCGCGCGAGGAAAAATTCTTCGCGCAATTCAATGATCATGCCCGCACCCTGGTGGAGGGCGCCATCGCCCTGCGCGACCTTCTGGAGGGCGGGCCGGGCTTGGCCGAAGCCTATGCCCGCATCGTGCAGCATGAGGACAAGGCTGACGTCATCACCCGCGCCGTGCTGGTGGGGCTGCGGCGCACCTTCATCACCCCCTTCGACCGGGGCGACATGAAGGAGCTGATCAGCCAGCTCGACGACGCCATCGACCAGATGAAGAAGACCGCCAAGGCCATCACTTTGTTCGAGGTCACAAGCTTCGAACTGCAGATGCGCCAGATGGCCGACATCATCCTTCGCTGCGCCGAGCTGACGGTGGAGGCGGTCGGTCTGCTGGGTGCGCTACGCAACAACATCACCCGCATCAACGCCATCGCCGAGGAGATCACCCGGTTGGAGGAACAGGCCGACGAGCTCAATGACGCCGGCATCAAGGCGCTTTTTCTGCGCCACCGGGACGGCAACGCCATGGCTTTCATCGTGGGGGCGGAAATCTACGACCATCTGGAGAAGGTGGTGGACCGCTTCGAGGATGTCGCCAACCGCATGAGCGGCATCGTCATCGAGCAGGTCTAGATGCTCCTCATCGCCATCCTGGTCGGCGTGGCCCTGGTGTTCGATTTCCTCAACGGGCTGCATGACGCCGCCAATTCGGTGGCCACCATCGTTTCCACCCGGGTGCTGTCGCCGATTTATGCGGTGGGCTGGGCAGCCTTCTTCAATTTTGTCGCCTTTCTGGTGTTCGGCCTGCATGTCGCGGCCACCGTCGGCACCGGCATCATCGCGCCCTCGGTGATCGACGATCAGGTGATCTTCGGCGCCTTGATGGGCGCCATCGCCTGGAATGTAGTGACCTGGCTGGCGGCCATCCCCTCCTCCTCCTCCCATGCCCTGATCGGCGGGCTGGTCGGCGCCGGCATCTGCAAAGGCGGCTTCAGGGCCGTCGTCTGGTCGGGACTGGGCAAGACCGCGGCCGCGGTACTGCTGTCGCCGGCCGCCGGTTTCCTGCTCGCACTGATCCTGATCCTGCTGGTGGCCTGGACCTTCCTCAAAGCCACGCCGCTGTGGGTGGACAAGCTTTTCCGCCACCTGCAGTTTATTTCCGCCAGCGCCTACAGCCTAGGCCATGGCGGCAACGACGCCCAGAAGACCATGGGCATCATCGCAGCCCTGCTGTTCGCCCATGGCATGGGAGGCACAAGCTTTCACATTCCCCTATGGGTGGTGCTGGCCTGCCAGGCGGCGATGGCGCTGGGCACCATGTTTGGCGGCTGGCGCATTGTGCGCACCATGGGATCGCGCATCACCCATCTCACCCCCACCCAGGGCGTATGCGCGGAGACGGCAGGCGCGCTCACCCTGTTCGGCGTCACCTGGTTGGGCATTCCGGTTTCGACCACCCACACCATCACCGGCGCCATCATCGGCGTGGGGGCGGCGCGGCGCGCGTCGGCGGTGCGCTGGACCGTGGCCAAGGACATCATGGTCGCCTGGATTGTGACAATGCCGGCGGCGGGCCTGATCGCGGCGATGTTCACGCTACTGGCCGGCGCACTGCATCTGGCCTGAACAGCAACACAACTGTCACAAAAGCGCGGGAACTCCGCACGGCTTTTTTAGATTATAGCGTCAGATCGTTTTTGCCGTAGACGGATGAATCGTATGATGGAGCCGGCGAATCACGGCTGACATGGGGTTTGGGCTTGGGGGCGCGGTGAAGGGCGAAACGCTTTTTCGCGAACATGGCAAGCAGGTTGCAGCCCTGTGCTGGCGCATGGGCAAGCGCGGGCTGGAAGTGCTGCTGATCACTTCGCTGAACTCCAAACGCTGGATTCTGCCCAAGGGCTGGCCGGAGCCGGATCTGACGGCGGCTGAAAACGCCGCCCGCGAAGCCTTCGAGGAAGCCGGCGTCACCGGCAAGATCGGCGCAGGCGCCATCGGCCGCTATCTCTATCTCAAGGAAAAACGCGAAGGCGGCGGCGTGCCGGTGAGCGTGGATGTCTTCGCCCTTCAGGTCACCAAACAGCTCGACGACTGGCCGGAAAAGGACCAGCGCGCCATGGCCTGGGTGCCGCTGGACCAGGCGGCAGCGAAAGTATCTGAGCCCGCGCTGCGTGATGTACTCAGAGACTTCCGCCGGCATTATGCGGCGCACAGGCCGGCTCAGCCCACCCGCCGGCGCGGCTAGTCGTTCACCAAGTCTAATGGATAGAAAGGCCGCGTCACCTTGGTAAAAGGGATGCGCCGCATGTTCACGCAAGTGGGACCGGGCGTGTCGGCCAGGAAGATGCGCGCCGCGATCGGCGTGTAGGAAACCCGGAAATGCGCCGGCGAGCGGACAAAGACCAGTGCGGCGCTGGCCGGGTCCAGCCCCACCGAATGATGGATGCCCAGATCCCATTCGAAATGCGGAATGGACCGCAGATTGAGCCGGATGCTGCCGATCGCCAGCACCGCCGTCAGGCCCATTTCGCCGGCCATGCCGTTGCCGCCGAGCCCTTCGAGCACATAGCTGCCGTCGCTGATTACCTTGACCTTGCCGGTCACGGTCAAGGGATCGCCCAAACCTGACCGCTTGTGGCCGACCCTGAGCGTCACGGTCTTGCCCACCCCGGCGCGCGCCGCTTCGGCCGCTGCTTCGGCGTCGCAGATGGTGCAGATGGAAATGCGCTCGGCCCGGTCGGCGCCCGCATGCAGCAACGCCGCCAGCACCGCAGTGGAATCCGCCGCCGCCCCGCCCGAAGGCGTATCGCCGGAATCGCTGGCCACGGTGAGGCCCGGCGAGGTCAGCCCGGTGCGGATGATCTCCTCCAGCGGCGTGACTTCCGGTTCGAACTCCGCACGCCGGTCCCAGGCCATCTTGGCCAGCCTGTCGGCGGCCTGCTGCGCGGCTTGCCGGTCTTCACCGCAGACCAGGGCGGCGAATCCTAAGTCCGGCGTGTCAATCCAGGGCTGGACCGGAAACAGCGAGACATGCAGCACCTCGCCCCGCTCTTCCATGGCGCGGCCTTCCGCCACAATGTCGGACAAGGGCGGTGTGGTGGTGCGCGCCGAATCCGGGCTGAACACCATGTGGCGCTTGGACAAGGCCATCACCGGTCTCACCTTGCCGTTGATCCAGTCGATCAGCAGCTTGGCGCAGCGATAGCCGGTCTCGTACATGTCGATGTGGGGAAATTCGCGATAGCCGATATAGGCCACATCCGGCTGCAGCATCGCCGCGGTGATATGACCGTGCAGGTCCAAGGACACGGTGATGGGCGTGCCCGCCGGAAGGTGCGCGCGCACCCGCCGCACGATTTCGGCTTCCGCGTCGGGTTCATCCTCGATGATCATGGCGCCATGCAGCGACAGGAACACGCCATCCACCGGGCCCGCCGCTTTCAGCCGCTCCTCGATCTCGCCCATCAGAATGTCGAAGCTTTTGCGTTCCACCGTGCCCGACGCCATCGCCATGGTGGCCAGCAGCGGCACGGGCACCGCACCCGCCTCGCGGATGGCGTCCAGCGCGCCGGGAATTTCCAGCCGTGCCTTGCCAAAGGCGGTCAGCATGTCGGCGCCGCGATGCAGATATTGTTCCGCGAAAGTTTCCACCGTGGTGGTGAAAGGCACGAAGGTATTGGTTTCCTGCTTGAACTCGGCGACAGCGATGCGCATGAGACCTCCTTTACAAAGCCTGCCGGCCCGGAATCGCCGCCAACAGAGCCTTGGTATAATCGGTGGCGGGATTGGCGAAAATCTCGGACGTGGGCCCGCATTCCACCACCCGGCCATGGCGCATCACCATCACCCGGTGACAGATTTCGGCCGCCACCCGCATGTCATGAGTGATGAACAGCATGGCCAGGTTCATCTGGCGCCGCACATCGTCCAGCAGCTTCAGCACCTGGGCCTGCACCGTGACATCCAGCGCCGACACCGGCTCATCGGCGATCAGCACATCGGGCTTCAGCATCAGGGCGCGGGCCAGGCCAATGCGCTGGCGCTGGCCGCCAGAAAATTCATGCGGAAAGCGGTTCATGGTTTCCGGATTGAGCCCCACCAACCGCAGCATGTCGGCGGCGCGGGCGCGGGCGCGCGCCTCATCTTCGCCTAACGCGCGGGGACCGGCGATGACGATATCGCCCACCCTCTGGCGCGGATTGAGCGAGGAGAATGGGTCCTGGAACACCATCTGGATACGGCGGCGCAGGGGCCGCAAATTCTTCTCTTTCATCTGGGCGATGTCGGCGCCATCGAGCCACACCTGGCCCGCATCGGGATCGAGCAGCCGGATCACGCAGCGCGCCAGGGTGGATTTGCCGCTGCCCGATTCCCCCACGATGCCCAGGGTCTCGCCCCGGCATAATGTCAGCCCGACGTCATCCAGCGCGGTCACAACAGGGGCGCGCGACAACAGCCCGCCCCGGCGAAAGCGTTTTGTCAGGCCTTCAACCTTCATCAGGGCCAAGCCTTGCGGCGGCGGGCCCAGCCGGCTTTCGCCCTTGGGCACCGCGGCGATCAAAGCGCGGGTGTAGGAATGGGCCGGACTGCCCAGCACGGTTTTGACGTCCCCGCTTTCCACCACCCGGCCGTGACGCATCACCGCCACCGTGTCGGCCATGTCGGCCACCACCCCAAAGTCGTGGGTGATCAACAGCACGCTCATCTCGCGTTCGGTCTGGATGCGCTTAATCAGCGCCAGAATCTGCGCCTGGGTGGTGACATCCAGCGCCGTGGTGGGTTCATCGGCAATCAGTAGCCGAGGCGACAGCGACAGCGCCATGGCGATCATCACCCGCTGGCGCTGACCGCCGGACAGCTGATGCGGATAGGCCCTGAGCAATCCCGCCACATTCTTGAGGCCCATCTGGCCTAGCATCTCACTTGCCTGTTTCAGGGCCTGGCTTTCCGATATCGCGCGATGGGCGCGGATCTGTTCAGTGACCTGGCGGCCAATCGCCACCACCGGGTTGAGCGCCGCCATCGGGTCCTGAAAGATCATGGCGATGTCGCGGCCGCGCCGCCTGCGCAATGCTTCGGGCGGTTCCTTCAGCAGGTCAACGCCGTCGAACAGGATGCTGCCGGCGGTGGCCGTGACACCGCGCGGCAAAAGCCCCATCACGGCATGGGCGGTCAGCGACTTGCCCGAGCCGGATTCCCCCACGATGCAGACGATTCTGTTGCGCGCGATCTCAAAGCTGACGTCTTCCACCGCTTTGGCGCGGTCGGCGCCGGGCGGCAGCGCCACGGTGAGATCTTGCACCCGAACCAGCGGCATCAACGCCTCCGCCGGGGATTGAGGGCGTCGTTCAGCCCGTCGCCGATGAAATTCAGCGCCAGCACCGTCACCATGATGCAAAGGCCGGGCAGCACGGTGGTCCACCACGCCACCCACATGGCGGAGCGCGAACCGCCGATCATGCTGCCCCAGCTCAGCAGATTGGGATCACCCAACCCCAGAAAGCTCAAAGCCGACTCGGTCAGGATAGCGTTGCCCACCATCATGGAGCTGATCACCACGATGGGCGACAGCGCATTGGGCAATATCTGGGTGAAGATGATGCTGGCGTCGCTGAGGCCCAGCACCCGCGCTGCCTGCACAAACTCGCGCTGGCGCAGCGACAGGAATTCGCCGCGCACTACCCGCGCCACCTGCGGCCACGAGATCAGAGCGATGCCGATCACCGCCGAGGCCAGGCTGGGCTCCATGAAGGCCACCAGCACCATCAGCAGCACGAAGGTGGGAATGATCTGGAAGAATTCGGTGACCCGCATCAGCAGGTCGTCCACCGCGCCGCCGTAATAGCCGGCGACCGCGCCCAGAAGAACGCCGATCCCGATCGCGCCCAGTGTCGAGGTAACCCCGACCAGAAGCGAAATGCGCGCGCCATAGGCCAGGCCGATGGCCATGTCGCGGCCCAGCACATCGCTGCCGGCGACAAGGCCCGGCGCGCCCGGCGGTAGCAGCGGCATGCCGACAATGGTGAAAGGCCCGTGGCTGAAGATCAGCGGCGCGGCCAGCGCGATCACCAGGATGACGGCAAAGATGCAAAAGCCGAACAGGGCGGTGGGGCGGGAAAAGAAATGGCGCAAGAAGCTGCTCATCGTCCCAGCTCCACCCGGGGATCGACGATGGAATAGGCGATGTCGGTGACGAAATTGAACAGGCTGACCAGGATGGCGGTGACGATGAAGATGCCCAGCAACAAGGGATTGTCGCGGCCCTGGACCGCCTCATAGGCCAGGGTGCCCACGCCGGGCCAGGAAAAGACATTCTCGATCAGCACACTGCCGCCCACCAGAAGCGAGGCCTGCAGGCCTGCATAAGTGACCAATGGAATCAGTGCATTGCGCAGGATATGGCGTCGCGCCACCTGACGTTCGCTGATGCCCTTGGCGCGCGCGGTCTTGACGAAATCCTGGTCGGCCACCTCGATCATGGCGGCGCGGGTCAAACGCGCGTAGCT